>SXGT01764209.1_pt1 | contig 14975 bp, 15 predicted proteins | sample 3176221 | NCBI WGS metagenome assembly SXGT01 (sample SAMN11356862, study PRJNA531348) | freshwater metagenome | isolation source: freshwater sample F1-120 | place: China: Fuxian Lake, Yuxi | collected 2017-12-25
ACACCAGGCTGTCCATCGAGACCCCGCGGTGGCGAAGAGCCTGCCAGGCACCACGGTGGAAGGCCCACCAGCACCACCACAACAACGGGGTGGCGAGCGCAAACGACACCCACTGCCAAGCGAGGAACTGCAGCGGGGGGATCATTGAGACCAGCAGCACTGGCGCCGAGAGCACAACGGCCACGATGAGCCGGATGCGAAGGTGCGCCGTGGCATCGGCCACGGCACCCGAGGTGTCGAGCGGGGCGTCGGCGGCCGCCCGGGCACCGTACCCGGCCGCGCGCACAACCTGAATGAGCACGGTGTCGTCAATGCCTTCGGGCACCAGTACGCGGGCACGTTCGGTGGCGAAACTCACCGATGCGGTGGCCCCATCAACCCTGTTGAGCGCCTTCTCCACCCGCGTCACGCACGCGGCGCAGGTCATCCCCTCAATTGCGAGGTCGGCCTCGCGGGTGGCAACTGGCCCCTGATCAGACTGCGGCGTAGCCCGCCTCCTCGATGGCACCGCGCACGGCGGTGTCATCGGCATCGCCGTGCACCTCCACCCTGCCGGTCGCCAGATCCACCTCGACGCCGGTCACGCCGAGAACGCCACCCACCTCATCCTCCACGGCCCGCTGGCAATGGCCGCAGGTCATTCCGATCACTTCGTAGATCATGCTCATGCACCCATCGTAAACCCGGCGTCAAATGACGGGGAGCCGCCGTGGTGGTTCGGGGCTCTACGGGGCCGGCAGCTCGTCGGCCTCGATGATCACGGCGGTGACGCCCGAGATCGTGAGCAGCCGACGAACGGCATCCGACGGGGCATGGATGCGAAGTGCCGCGGCACCCTCACGGGCGCGCTCATTGGCGGCGAGCAGCGCTCCCAAGCCACGCGAATCGATGAACGTGACACCCGAGAGGTCCACGTACAGGGTGCGTCCATCACGCTGTGCTTCGGTGAGCACCGCGGACACCTCGGTGAGCGTGCTGGCGTCAATCGGGCCAGCGACGAACACGAGGATGCCCTCCGGACGCTCATCAAGGGTCACCTGCACCCGCTGTGGAGTGGGATTCGTCATAGGGGGCCGGGAGACTACCCTTCCCGGGCGGGTAAAGTATCTGACGAGCAAGTAAAGAGCATGACCACGCACGAGAGGTACCTGTGAAGCGTCTCCCCATCTGGATCGTCACCACACTGCTCGCCCTCGGGGTCATTACGACGTGGGCTGGCTGGTACGACCGCGCCGAGGTCGGCTACATCCCCTTCGCGCTCGGCGTCCTTTGGATCCTCTTCGCGCTGGCTGCCGCTCCCAGAGTTTTCGCCGACGACTGATGTCCAGGCTGGTGGGGAGACGGTGGAGGCGACGGTCCACAGCCTCCTCGCGCCAGCCGCCGCGGTAAACGGAGCATCGGGAGCGGTAAAGCGCTGATCCCCGTGTACCCGAGCAAGACCGCGTGGCCCCGGTTCGGCGATGTGTACGGGCGATCACCTCTCGGGATACCGCAAGTTCCCGGCTAGTCTCGCCCGCGATGGCGGCCACCACCCCCACTATCCCGATCACGGGACTCACTCAGGCGGATGCCGAACGCATCCGTTCTGAGATGGGTCCGCGTCGCGCCCCCCGGACCAGCCGCTCGTACGCCGAGATCGTGTGGGCCAACACCTTCACGCTCTTCAATCTGGTGCTGATAGTCCTGCTCATCCCCATGTTGGTACTGAGGCTGTTCAGCGACGCCCTGTTCGGCGGGGTGCTCATCGCCAACACACTCATCGGCATCGTGCAGGAAAGCCGGGCCAAGCGCACGCTCGACCGGCTGGCACTGCTGGTGGCACCTCACGGCACCGTGTTGCGCGATGGCGAGCCCGTTGAGTTGGCCGTCGCCGCCATCGTGCCGGGCGACGTTGTGTTGCTTGAGCCCGGCGACCAGGTTGTGGCCGATGGCGAGATGGTGCGGGCCACCGTGCTGAGCCTTGATGAATCGGCCCTCACCGGCGAAAGCGATTCGGTGTCGCGGGTGGACGGCGATCCGGTGCTGTCCGGATCGTTCTGCGTGGCTGGCAGCGGTGCCTACAGGGTGACCGCGGTCGGGATCGACTCATTCGCCGAGCGGCTGGCCTCCGAGGCCAAGGGCACCCGTGTGCAGCTCTCGCCCCTGCAACTGGACATCAACCGCATCCTGCGGATCCTCATCGTGGTGATGGTGCCCATGGCCGTCCTCATGATCGCGTCGACCTTCTGGATCGACCTCGGGGTGGTGGGATCGACCCAGCGCACGGTGGCCGCACTCGTACCGCTGGTGCCCGAGGGCCTGGTGCTGCTGGCCAGCCTCACATTCGCGGTGGCCGCCATGCGCCTGGGCCGCATCGGCACCCTGGCGCAGCAGCTCAACGCCATTGAGAGTCTGGCCAGCGTGGACACCGTGTGTGTGGACAAGACGGGCACGCTCACCGAGAACCGGCTCGATGTGGTGGGCGTCGTGGCCGCACCGGGGCACAACGAGGATGACGTGCGGCGGCTCACCGGCCAACTGGCCGCCAGCGCAGCGGCAAGAAATGGCACGGCCGACGCCATCGCGCGCGCCATGCCCGAGGATGCCCTCACGCCCACGGCGCAGGTGCCATTCGCGTCGGTGCGCAAATGGAGTGGCGTCACGCTGCCCGGGGCGGGCACCATCGTGCTGGGAGCGCCCGAGATCCTGGAGCGCATCGGGGTGGCAATCCCCCCCGCCCTTGCCGCGCGTATCGCCGCCGAGCAGGCCGAGCGCCGACGCGTGCTGCTGGTGGCAACCGGTACCGGGGCTCTCGACGAGGACCAGGCCCGGGATGGCATGGGCCACCTCCCGGCCATGACCGCAGCCGGCGCCATCCTGATGGAGGAGGCCCTGCGGCCCGACGCACCCGACACCGTGCGGTTCCTGCAGCGCGAGGGCGTGCAGGTAAAGGTCATCTCGGGAGATGGCATCGGCACCGTGCAGGCCGTGGCAACCGCCTGTGGCGTGGAAAACGCACACAAGGCGATGCAGGGGCCCGATCTGCCCGACGATCCCGAGGCGCTCTCTGAGATCGTTCGCGACACGGCGGTGTTCGGGCGCATCACCCCCGAGCAGAAGCGCGCGCTGGTTCGCGCCATGACCGCCAACGGGCGTTACGTGGCGATGATCGGCGACGGCGTCAACGACGTGCTGGCCCTCAAGGAGGCCCGTCTGTCCGTGGCAATGGGCAACGGCAGCCAGATGGCCAAGGGCGTGGCCGACCTGGTGCTGCTCACCAACTCCTTCGCCACGCTGCCAAGCGCCATCGAGGCCGGGCGTCAGATCATCCGTAACACCCATCGGGTGGCCAAGCTTTTCATCACCAAGTCCGTCTACTCGGCGCTGCTGCTCGTGTGCTTCTCGCTGCTGCCTATCGCCTTCCCGTTCCTGCCCAGGCAGTTGTCCATCACCTCATCGCTCACCATCGGTATCCCCGCGTTCTTCCTGGCGCTGTCACGCAGTGAGGGTGCGGTGCGGCGCGACAGCTTTATGCGCAGCCTGATGGCATTCTCGGTCCCTGCGGGCGCGGTCATCGCCATTGCAATCACCGCGGCATACCTGCTCATGCGCGGGCCGCTCGACGGCACCATCTCCGAAGCCCGCACAGCCGCAATCCTCGCTGCCACGTTCCTGGGGCTCGCCGTGGTCATCGAATTGGAGCGGGGGGTTGAGCGGCGCAAGGTGCGCACATGGGTGTGGGGCATGGTCGCCGGGTTTGTCGTGCTGCTGTCGGTCGGGTTGTACATCCCGTGGCTCACCACGTTCTTTGAGGTTGAGATCCCCACCGCATCGCAGTGGGGGCTCATCGTGGCGGTGGTCGTGGTGGGCACATTCCTGCTGCTGGGCGTGCGGCGCATCCCATGGCTTCAGCGCCTCGAGAATCCACCCGCGGCCACAGATGACCTCGTGCCCGTCGAGTCGCGGGGCTAATTCACCCAGACGTCGACGGGGATGTCAAAGCGCTCGATGCGCGTGGCACGACCATCCGCGCCGGCGTCCACCACGATCCCCTGAACGCGCACATCACCGGTGGCGGGCTCGAACCGCGCGGGCAAGCCGGTAAGGAACCTGCGCAGCACCGGTTCGGCCTTGACCCCGATAATCGAGTCGTGCGGACCGGTCATGCCGATATCGCTGATATACGCGGTACCCCCGGCCAAAATGCGCTCGTCGGCGGTTGGCACATGAGTATGCGTGCCGAACACCGCGGTAGCGCGACCATCCAGGTGATGGGCGATTGCGCGCTTCTCGCTGGTGGCCTCGGCATGCATATCGACGATCACCAGATGGGTCTCGCGGCGCATGCGATCGATCAGATCGTCAACCACCGCGAAGGGACTTTGGGCCGCTTCGATGAATACCGACCCGATGAGGTTGAGCACACCCACCCGGAGGCCCCCTCGGGCATCCACCACCACGCTGCCCGAACCCGCGCCGCGCGCCACCAAGTTGGCCGGTCGCAACACCCGTGGGTCCTCCTCCAGCGTGGCCACGTACTCGGTTCGGCGGAGCGTGTGATTCCCGCCGGTCAGTATATCAGCGCCGGCCTCGAAGAGCGCCTTTGCCTGCTTGGGCGTCGTACCCGACCCGGCAGCGGCATTCTCGGCATTGACCACGACGATGTTCGGCGAATGCTCCTCGCGCAGGCGCGGAAGGACCATCTCGACGGCCCGCATGCCGGGGGCACCGAATACATCGCCGATCATGACGGCTCGGAACACGGCAGGGTCGCTCACTCAGGCACCTGGCCCGGTGGTCTGACGCAGCAGTTCGATGGCAATGTGGTTTCCGGAGTCGTTGGTGTAACTGGCGATGGCGGGGGTCTCGACCCGCGACATGTCACGCACGCGCCCGATGACGGTACGACCGGCACCGACGGCGCTCCCCACCTGAAGAACGACGCCATCGGGCGCCGGCTCCACGTGGGTGATACTCACGGCGACGTCGGGCATGCCGGAGGGCGTGAGGACGATCGCCAGTCCCTCTGGGCGGCCGAACACGCGGTACGGACTGACCGCCGTGACCACCCCGTCCACCGGGCTGTAGACCACCGATCCCGCGGTGGCGCCCACATCAACCGCGGACGTCAGGGTGCCCGACGACCCATCCTCCGCGGTCACCTTGTTGGTCAGCCCGCTCGCCGGGGTCATGGCGATGGCGCCCGGGTCGCTCAGCCCATGGAAGTAGATGGCGGTCACCTGCTTCTCGGCCACGGGCAGCACCACCTCAAGGCGGCCGGAGCGACCCATCACCACACGCTGCGGCGCGGTGGCGCCAGCGGCGGCGGGAACGGGCGAGGCCACCGGACCCACGGGGGCATCGGCCGCGGTGCCACCCCAGGTGGCAGCCAGTACGACGGCCACGATCACCGCCACGGCCAGCAGGGCAGGGGCGACCACGGTGTTGAGCGCGCGATTGCTCCGGTGGCGGTCGGCCTGCCGGCGCTCGTCGCGTCGCCACTTCAGCTCATCGCGAGAGAGATTCGGCATCGACGTGATAAGGCTAGACCAGCCGGACCGAATGGCGGGCTGGCTGGGTTGGGGGCGATACCATGAACCCTATGATCGGCCGACAGGCCAGCACGCCGGCGTGGGCACTTATTGCCGCCACGGCGGGCATCGTCGTGATCCTCTGGATCGCGGGACAGACCCTCGGACGCGTTATTTTCGTGTTCTTGGTATCGGTCATCATCGCCCTTTTGCTCAACCCCCTCGTGCGGTTCCTCAGGCGCATGCACGTGCCACGTGGCCTTGCCGTGATGACGGTGTTCCTCTCGTTCATCGGGGCGGTGGCAGCCGCTGTCGTGCTGCTCATCCCCCCCATTCAGAACCAGATCCAGGCGATCCGCGGCAACCTGCCGCTGTACACCGATCAGGCCCAGCGGCAGGTGCAGAACCTGCAGGCATTCTTCGAGCGCAGTGGCATCCACGTGGATGTGCAGCAGAAGGCCGATGGCGCGCTGCAGGCCATCCGGTCATGGGCCAGTGGCATCTCGGGCAATGCCGTGTCGTACTCACTCAGCGCCCTCAGCGTGCTGGTGGTCATCATCATCATTCTGGTGGCGGCCGTGTACATGCTGCTGGACGCCCCGCGCATTGCCCGCTTCGCGCAGCAGATCGGTGGCCCATCAGCGTCCCAGTTCCTGCGCCGCACCGAACGCACGCTGGGGCAGTACATCAAGGCCCAGACCCTGGTGTGCCTCATCATCGGTGTCAGTGCGGGGATGGTGCTGTGGATCTTTGGCGTCACGGGGATTTTCGCTCAGGGGGCCACGTATGCCGCGCTCTTCGCGGCCTGGGTGTTCGTGATGGAGTTCATCCCGTACATCGGGCCCATCTTCGGGGCATTGCCACCAGTGCTGCTGGCGCTGTTCACCTCACCCATCACCGCGCTCTGGGTCATTCTTGCGTTCATTGCCATCCACCAGTTCGAGGGCCACGTCGTGGTGCCTCAGGTCATGGGCGACGCCGTGGGAGTGCATCCGCTGGTGGTGATCTTCGGCATCCTCATCGGCGACGAGCTGTACGGATTAGCCGGGATCATCCTTGCCATCCCCGTCGTGGTGCTGCTCAAGGAGACCGCCATTTACACCAGCAGGCGCATGGGCTGGTTCGGTATGCCGCAACTGGCGGGGCTTGGCAGCACGCCGCTCGCCGACGACCAACCCACCGCATCGGGCTTTGCTCCACCACCACGGCGCCCCTCCCCCGACCCGAATTCCGGGGATACTCTCGACGTGCCCACGCGAATCCCCGAGGCGCCGCGCTCGAGCGGCGCAGACTGACCATCGCCGCATGAGGGGCGACGCCCTCCTCACCGCACGTGGCATCGCGCGGCGCTATGGATCGTTTGAGGCACTGGCGCCAGTTGACCTCGCCATCTCCCGGGGTGAGCGCATTGCCCTCATCGGCCCCAAGGGCGCGGGCAAGACCACGCTGCTCTCGATCCTTGCCGGAGTTGGCGTCGCAAGGGCTGGCAGCATCGAATGGGCTGGCGGCACGGCGCTGGCGGTGGGATGGGTGCCGCAGCGGCCGGCGCTCTACCCGCGCCTGACGGCACGCGAGAACCTGAGGCTGTTCGCGGGGCTCGAGAGCGCCGCAGACCCACGTGCGGTGGCCGATGGACTCATCGAGCGCGCAGATCTGGGAAAGGTGGCCGATCGCCCGGCGTCAGCCCTGTCAACCGGCACGCTGCAGCGCCTCAACCTCGCCATCGCGCTTGCGGGACAGCCCGCGCTCCTGCTTCTGGATGAGCCCACGGGCACGCTCAGCCCCGACCAGCGCCATCGGCTGTGGAACTGGATTACGGAGATGGTGGCCGATGGGGACATGGCGCTTGTGTTCTCAACCCAATCGATTGACGAAGCATCGCGGTCGGCCGATCGCATTGTCACCCTCGTAGGCGGGCAACTGCGTATGGACGGCACGCTCGACGACCTCATCCGTGCGGCGGGCACCGACCCGTCCGGCCCGGCGGCAGGCGAGACCGCCTTTATGGCACTGGTGGGCGACGACCAGTGAAGATGCTGCGCGCCGGACGGCTGCTGTTCATCAAGGACCTCCGGGTGCTCGGGCGCAGCCGGGGCCTCCTGGCCATTCTCATCGGCTACCCCATCGTTATTGCCGTGCTGCTGGCCATCGCGCTCTCGGGTGGCGACACCAAGCCGTCGGTGGCCTTTGTCAATCTCGATGCCCAGTCGGGGCGCACCGTGCAGGTTGGCGACGAGCGACTGTCGGTTGACGACTACGCCCGCCGGCTGGGCGAGGCCGTCAGCCTCGTACGGCTCGACCCACAGCAGGCCACTCAGGCGCTTGACGACGGAAAGGTGAGCGCGGTACTCACCATTCCCGAGGACTTCGTAAGTGACCTCCAGACCGGCATCCGCTCGCCTGTGATCACCCTGCAGACCAACCCGCGCTCGCCCATCGAGGCGCAGGCCATTGAGCGACGGCTGGAAGCCATGGTGTTCCGTCTCAACCAGGCGCTGGCCGGAGCCTATGTGGGGCAGGTGCTCAATCTGGTTGACCTCATCAAAACCGGTGGCAATGTGGCGCTGTTCGGGCAGGCCGGCACCCTGATAGGGCTTAAGAGCAGCCAGCAGATCATCAGTGACATGCAGCGCGCGCTCCGGGCGGCGGGCAAGCCGGAGGAGGCTGCCAAGGCTGCCTCCCTGCTCGATTTCATTACCGGTGTCGGTGAAAATCTCGACCTGGCCAAGCCTGCGGCTAAGGCCATCGCAAGCCCGATCCGGCTCGATGTGAAGGCTGGCGCGCCGGGCCGCGAGCCCCTCTCTGCGCTGGGCATCGCCGGAGCGCTCGTGGTGGGCCTTGGACTGGTAAGCGTGCTGTTGTCGGCGGCGCTGCTGTCGGCGGAGCGCGAGGACGGGGTGCTCTCGCGCCTGGGTCGGGGGCTCGTGAGCCCGGGATCGATCATCGCCCAGAAGGCCGTCGTCTCGGCCGCAGCCGCGCTGGTGGTGGGCATGGTGCTGCTGGGCGTGGTCGCCGTCTCGACGTCGGTCACGGTTGGACGATGGGGCATCTGGGTCATCGCACTGCTTGTGGCAGGCCTCGCGTTCGGGGCCTTCGGACTCCTCATCGGTGCGCTCGCGCGCGAGACCCGCACGGCCCTGCTGGCCGGTCTCATGATCTCGTTGCCGCTGGCCGTGGTGGCGCTCATCCCCGGCAGCGACGTGGCCTACTGGTCAAGTGCAGTGGCGGGGTTCGGACCCGCCGCCCGGGTGTTCCAGCAGGTGCTGGTCGATCCCGAGGTCACGTCGTCACTGTGGTCGGGCATCGGCCTGCTCGCACTTATCGCCATCGCCTACGGCGTGATCGCCCGCTTCGTGCTGGCCCGGCGCATGCACACCTAGCGCCGAAGCGCATCCGCCAATAACTCCGTGTAGGCAACGGCACTGATCAGATTGGCGCCGAAACGCATCACGTGGGGCGACTCCATCTGCACGTCGATGAGCGTCAACCCATTGAGGCGTGCAATCCCGATAAGCCCTGCGATTGCCGCATTGCCCCCATCGGGCAGCCGGTGGAACATGCTCTCGGCGGTCATCAGGCCATCAATGGCCACGCCGAACAGGCCCCCGGCGAGCACGTCGCCATCCCATGCCTCGATGCTGTGCGCAATGCCGAGATCGTGCAGGGCCTCGTATCCACCGATGAGCCGCGGGGTGAGCCACACGCCATCGCGATCGCCGGAGCAGGCCCGGAGCACCTCGCCGAAGGCGGTATCCACACGCACGTCGTAGGCGCGGCGGCGCAGCATGCGGGCCACCGTGCGCGGAATGCGGGCATCGGCCGTGACGATGACCGCGCGCGGATCAGTGAAGTACCAGCCAACCGGCCCAACGTCGTCCTCCGAGTCCATCGGGAAGAGGCCCGCGTGGTAGCCGGCAATCATGTGGGCGGGCGAAATGCCCGCTGCATCAAGAGCGGGGTCACCTGACCCCATCGCCCCGAACCCGCTCCGACCCCCTCCGTCAGTCACGGAACCGACGATACACTCGCGAGTCGTGGGATCTGAAAGCACCGAGGCCGCCGCCGCGACAGGCGCGTTCCCCATTGTCCGGCACCGCCGGCTCCGCCGCACCGATGCCATCCGGCGCCTGGTGCGCGAGGTGGTGGTGCGCCCGTCACAGCTGGTGCTGCCCATGTTCGCGGTCGCCGGTGAGGGAATCCGCCAGCCGGTTGACGCGTTGCCGGGAATTGCCCGGCTCTCGCCCGACCTGATGGTGGAGGAAGCCCGCGCCGCCTACGAGGCCGGCGTCGGTGGTGTGCTGCTGTTTGGCGTCACCGACCAGAAGGATGCCGTGGCCACCTCCGCCCATGCCGATGACGGCGTGGTGCAGCAGGCCGTGCGCGCCCTCAAGGCGGGGGTACCCGACCTGATGGTCATCACCGACGTGTGCCTGTGCGCCTACACCGACCATGGGCATTGCGGTGTGCTGGGTGCCGATGGAGAGGTGGACAACGACCCCTCCCTCGACGTGATTGCACGCACCGCGGTGAGCCACGCGCGTGCCGGTGCAGACGTGGTGGCCCCGAGCGACATGATGGACGGACGGGTGGGTGCCATCCGCACTGCGCTCGACTCGTACGGCAACGAGGCCACGGCGATCATGTCGTACTCGGCCAAGTACGCATCAGCCTTTTACGGACCCTTCCGTGAGGCCGCTGGATCGGCCCCCGGACATGGTGGCCGCCGCGGGTACCAGATGGATCCGCCCAACATCCGCGAAGCCCTGCGCGAGGTGCGGGCCGACGTGGCCGAGGGCGCAGACATGGTGATGGTGAAGCCCGCCGCCACCTATCTCGACGTCATCCATGCGGTGCGGGGCGCGACCGACCTGCCGGTGGCCGCGTACCACGTGAGCGGCGAGTACTCGATGATCAAGGCCGCCGCCGAGCGCGGATGGCTGGATGAACGCCAGGCGATGATGGAGACCCTCACCGCGATTGTGCGGGCCGGAGCCGACATCGTCATCACGTATGCCGCAATTGACGCGGCCAAGTGGATGAAAGAGGACGCATCGTGAGCACCACCGAAGCCAAGCCCACGCGCCACAAGCCCGATGAGGTGGACCAGCGGCTGCTCAATGCGCTGCAGGCCGGAATCGCCCTTGAGCGCCGCCCGTTCCTCCCCATCGCCGAGACCGTGGGTATCGGTGAAGACGAGGTCCTTGCCCGCATGCAGGTACTGAAGGACGCCGGGATCATCCGGCAGGTGTCCGCCATCTTCGACACCCGGGCACTGGGGTACGAGAGCACGCTGGTTGCGGCGTCGTACCCGGATGAGCTGCTGTTTGATGCCGCAGCCGTGATCAACGGCCACCCCGGTGTGAGCCACAACTACCGCCGTACCCACAACTTCAACATGTGGTTCACGCTCGCACTCGAGCCCGGGTCGCGGCTGTCGCTGGAAGAGACCCTCGACATCCTCGCGCGCGAGACGGGCGCCACGTCCATGCGCATCCTTCCCACGATCACGCTCTACAAAATCAATGTGCAGCTGGACATGACCGGCGACAGTGGCAACGTCGCCAGGGTTGCACCGGTGCCCGCACCACAGCGCGGCGATGGCAAGCCGCCCACCGACGAGGACCGCGCGGCCATCCTCATCCTGCAGGAGGACCTCCCGCTCGTGCCGGCACCGTTCGACGCCTGGGCGGATGCCGCCGGTATCGATCCCGACGATCTCATCGCCAAGGCGCAGGAGATGCAGAACCGCACCGTCATGCGTCGCTTCGCTGCCGTGCTGAACCACCGCAAGGCGGGATTCGGTGCCAACGGCATGGCCGTGTGGAAGGTCCCCGACGACAGCGTTGACGACTTCGGCAGCCGTATGGCCACCTTCAAGTCGGTGAGCCACTGCTACAAGCGCCCCACCTACGACGACTGGCCCTACAGCCTCTTCACCATGGTGCACGCCAAGTCGAAGGACGCCTGCGAGGAGACCATCGCGGCGCTCGCGGCCGAGGCCGGCCTCACCGGGGACGACTACGCCGTCCTCTACTCAACCTTTGAGTTCAAGAAGGTGCGGCTGAAGTACTACTCACCCGAGTACCGGGCATGGGAGGCCATCGCCATCGCCGGCGCGCCCCTGCCGACGGCCTGACCCCATGCCTGCGTCACTCACCGATACCCGGAGCCAGGAACTGTTCGCGCGCGCGAAGCAGTCGCTGGTGGGCGGGGTCAACTCGCCCGTGCGTGCCATGCGGGGCATCGGGCGTGACCCCATCTTTATCGACCGCGCCGAGGGCACCCACGTGTTCGACGTGGATGGCAACGCGTACGTCGATTACCTGGCCTCATGGGGCCCGGCCATTCTCGGCCACGCACCGCCAGTGGTGATTGACGACTTGCGCGACGCCCTCGCCCGTGGCACCTCCTATGGCGCCCCCACCGAGCGGGAGATCGTCTTCGCCGAGGCCATACGTGACGCCATGCCGTCTATCGAGCGCCTTCGTATGACCTCCAGCGGCAGCGAGGCGGTGATGGGTGCAGTGCGCCTCGCGCGCGCCGCCACGGGCCGCGAGGTGATCGTGAAGACCGAGGGCGGCTACCACGGCGCCATCGACGGCCTGCTCGCGCAGGCCGGCGGTGGGGCCACCACGCTGGGAGTACCCACCAGCCCAGGCGTGACGGCGGGCGCCACCGCCGCCACCCGTCTGGTGCCGTACAACGACCTTGCGGCAGCCGAGATCGCACTCGAGGGTGCCGCGGCGATCATCCTGGAGCCCGTCGCCGGCAACATGGGCGTGGTGCCTCCCGCGCCGGGCTATCTTCAGGGCCTCCGCGCCGCCTGCGACCGCACCGGCGCACTGCTCATCCTCGACGAGGTCATCACCGGATTCCGGGTGGCCCGCGGTGGTGCAGGGGAGCGCTTTGGTGTGAAGGCCGACCTCACGTGCATGGGCAAGGTCATTGGTGGCGGACTGCCGGTCGGTGCGTTCGGTGGGCGGGCCGATGTGATGCGCGAACTGGCACCAGAGGGCCCCTGCTACCAGGCCGGGACCTTGTCGGGCAATCCGCTTGCCACCACTGCGGGGCTCGCCGTCATCTGCCGCCTTGCGGCCGAGGGCACCTACGAGCAGCTTGAGGAAAACGGCGCACGGCTCGAAGCGGTCATCCGCGACAGCGGCGCGCCGGTCACGGTTCAGCGCGTCGGATCGATGCTCACGCCCTTCTTCACCGATTCCCCGGTCACCAACTACGCCGAGGCCACCGCCTGCGACACCGATGCCTACGCCCGGCTGGCCCGGGGCCTGTTGGCCAATGGCGTGTATCCACCGCCCTCGCAGTTTGAGGCGTGGTTTACGAGCACCGTCCATGGTGACGACGAGTTCCGAGCAACTGAACAGGCATTCGCACGGGCACTTGAGGGCATGGCATGAGCACCCTCACTGCCGATTCGGTGGCAGCCGTGCTGGCAGCGCAGCCCGGACTGTCCGGTCACACCATTAACGCCGATGAGGTGCTTATGCCGTTGGTGTGCCCACCGCTGGCGCGCGAACACGCCCTCGGCCTGGAGCTCATCCTTGAGGGCTTTCTGCTGCATCACGGCACACCGCGTCACGTGTCGGAGGTGGAGATGGGCGCGGCCGTGCTTGCGGGTGACTACTGCTACGCGCAGGGTCTGGTGCGCGTAGCGGCCACAGGTGACCTTTCGGTTGTCGAGGCGTTGGCCGACCTGGTTGCGCTCTCGGCGGCTGCCGTTGCGGCCGGGCGCGACGACGATCTCCTGCCGCTGTGGCGCGCGACCGCCGCCGCGGTGGCCGGCGACGTGGTGGCCACGCAGGGCGCCGTGCGCATGGCACGCGCGGCGCTCCGCGAAGGACTGCCAGCGCCCATCATGGACATCGCCGCGGGGCTCGACCCAGCACCCGCGCTGGCTGAGGCGCTGGCACGATGAAGGATCTGCGCGAATGGATGCAGGTCATCCGCGACATGGGTGAGCTCGTTGAGGTGCATACCGAGGTGGACCCGCATCTTGAGATCACCGAGATCGCTGACAGGGTGATGAAGGCCGGTGGCCCCGCAATTCTCTTCACCAACGTCACGGGCTCCAAAATGCCCGTGCTCATCAACCAGTTCGGCAGCGAGCGCCGCATGGCCGCCGGCCTTGGCGGTACCGGCCTCGACCAGATCGCATCGCGTATCTCCGAGATCGCCGAAATGCAACCGCCCCAGGGCGTGATGGAGAAGATGAAGGCGCTCGGCAAGCTGAAGGAACTGGCCTCACTCGGCACCAAGACCGTGAAGAACGGCCCGTGCCAGGAGGTGGTGCTCACCGGTGACGATGTGGACCTCGATCTTGTGCCCATCCTGCACTGCTGGCCCGGGGACGGCGGCCCATTCATCACGCTGCCCCTGGTGTTCAGTAACGACCCGGTCACCGGGTCGCGCAACTGCGGCATGTACCGCGTGCAGAAGGTCGACAAGCGCACATGCATGATGCACTGGCAGATCCACAAGGACGGCCGCCAGCATCTGCTCGACAGCGAGGGCCGCGTGCCCGTTGCGGTGGTGGTGGGCACAGACCCGGCGGTGACCTACAGCGCCACCGCACCCCTGCCCCCCGCGCTCGAGGAGATGATGTTCGCGGGCTTCCTGCGCGGCAAGCAAGTGGAGATGATGAAGGCGGTCACTCAGGACATCGAGGTGCCTGCGCACGCCGAGATTGTGATCGAGGGCTACGTGGACGCCACCGACCTGGGCGACGAAGGCCCGTTCGGCGACCACACCGGCTTCTACACGCCGGTTGACCAGTACCCGCGATTTCACGTCACCGGCCTCACCATGCGTCGTGACGCCATCTACAGCACCACCATCGTGGGAATGCCGCCGATGGAGGACTTCTGGCTGGGCAAGGCCACCGAGCGCCTCTTCCTGCCCCTCATCAAGATGACCGTGCCCGACCTGGTGGATATGAACCTGCCCCTGGAAGGCGTATTTCACAACTGCGCAATCGTGAGTGTGAAGAAGCGCTACCCGGGTCATGCGAAGAAGCTCATCAATGCCGTGTGGGGCCTCGGCCTGCTGTCGCTCACCCGCTGCGTGGTGGTGGTAGATCACGACGTCGACGTACGGGCTGTGTCGCAGGTCGCATTCCGGGCCTTCTCAAATGTGGATGCCGGGCGCGACATGCTGGTGATGGAAGGTCCTGTGGACGCCCTTGACCACGCCGCCCCATACGCCGCCTACGGCGCCAAGGTGGGGTTTGATGCCACGGCAAAGTGGGAGGGAGAGGGCCTCGTACGCCCCTGGCCAGACGAAATCCGCATGAGCGACGACGGGCGGCAGCGGGTGGATGCCCGCTGGGCGGACCTCGGTATCCATCTCCCGGGGGCCGAGAAGTACCGGTGAGTCCCGGCGCAACGGGGACAACTGCCCCCACATCAGCCCGTTGCGCCTGCATATGTGATCGGTTTGACTTGACGCCAC
>SXGT01923869.1_pt1 | contig 14972 bp, 10 predicted proteins | sample 3176221 | NCBI WGS metagenome assembly SXGT01 (sample SAMN11356862, study PRJNA531348) | freshwater metagenome | isolation source: freshwater sample F1-120 | place: China: Fuxian Lake, Yuxi | collected 2017-12-25
CATCGTGGCCCGGCGCGGCCTCGGCCAGATGCCAAGCCCGCCGCACCGCATGGTCGGGTCGCCCGTATGCGGCCGCGAGCGCGCGGTGCGCGGCTCGACGGCTCGCCTCACCGATGTCGTAGTAGGCGATCGACCGCAGACGCGGATCGGTGAAGCGAACGCGTCCGCCGACGACGTCGAGCAACCCAGAAGCGACCGCCTCGTCGAGCGAGGTCGACGCTTCGCCCAATCGACGCAGCGCGTCGGCGATCAACGGCAACTCACCACTGTCGTCTGCGGCGACGACGGCGAGCGCGCGACGAAGATCGAGCGGCAGGGCATCGAAATGCACACGAGCGCCGTCGTCGCGTACCGACTGGCTGATGAAGGGCAGCGGTGCGCGTCCGAGTCGTTGATCGGTGTCCAACGCCACGGCGAGACTCTTCGCGACCATCGGATTCCCGTTGGCGCGCGCCACGATCACATCGAGCGCGACAGGATCGAATTCCGCCACGGTTTGCAGTAACGACCGAACCGCAGCATCGCCGAGCGGTTCGAGCACCACGAGTTCGCCTGCGAGGGCGTCGAACGGCGACGCCGACCGATCGATCGCAGCATCGACGACCAACACGGCATCGGCCATCAACTGACCCGCGGCGAACACGAGCGCCTGCTGACTCTCCGGATCGAAGCGGTCCGCGTCGTCGAGGAGTAGCGCCAAGGGTTGTTCGACGGCGGAATCGGTGATGAGTCGCAGCAACCCGACCTGGATCGCAACTCGGTCGACGGTCGTCGCGGCGAGCAGTTCACCGAGGGATCGGCTCGGTTCTCCGTCGACGAAGAGATGCACGAGCGTGCGCAACGCTCCGAACGGTTCGTCAGTACACGGACCGAGTCCGCCGAGGGCGACGACGTTCCAGCCCTGGGAGTCGAGCGCGCGCCGAACCTGGCCGAGCACGGCGCTTCGGCCCATCCCGGGTTCGGCTCGGAGATGCACGACCTGCGCGCGGCCCTGGGCTGCGATCGTCGCGGCGCGCGCGAGCGGTTCGGCCCGATCGGGCAGCGCCACGTCGGTCATACGGGCAGTTCGATGCAATCTCCACCCTCGGTCGAGATTCCGTGGTTCGCGTCGGCAACCCCGATGCAGAGGTGGGTGGCCGACCCTCGATCGGCCACCTTCGCTTCGTCGAATCGAAATTCGCCGCCGCCGCTCGGCAAGTCCCACACCGTCCAAACACCGCGGCGGTCGGCCGGAGCGTTCGAGCCGACCTGGTCGATCTGGAACGTATTGAAGAAGAAGTGGACGTGATGGTCGGCGTCGCTGCCGCCACTCTCTCGCATCAGCGGATCGAATCCGTCGGTCCGATAGGTCGCCACGTAGTGATCGCCTTCGATCGCGATCGAATCGATCGAACTGCAACGTCCGGTGGACACGTCGCACGGAGGGACGGTCGTCACCGGCACGGTCGACTCCGGTGCCGTCGACGCCGTCGAGACGCTGGTTTCGTTCGGTTCGGTCGTCGTCGTCGTGTCGTCGTCACCACCCAGGAACAGCAGGCTCGCGCCACCGACGAGCAGCAGCGCGGCGACGCCGGCACCGACGAGAAGACCCCGCTTCGGTCGAGTGTCGCCACGCGGCCGTTCCGGCCGCGCCGTGTCGGACGAATCCGCCGACGACGCCTCGTCACCGACCGACGGCGTCGCGACGGACTCGCCGTCGGGCGCACTCGACAACGCCATTCGGGCCGCACCCAACGCGACCGCGTGCTTCGGGTGGGCGTCGATCGCAACCGGCCGACCCAACTCTTCGGACAACATCTCCGCAACGAGGGGGATCCGCGATGAACCGCCGACCAACAAGACCTTGGCGAGGCCCGCCGCGTCGACCCCGGCCGAGTCGAGTGCTCGCCGCAGCGCCGCGATCGTCTCTCGGATCGGCGGTCGGATCATGGCCTCGAACTCGGCGCGCGTCAGGCGCACATCAATCGAACCCGATGGCGTCCCCACGTTGATCACCGTGTCGGAGTCGGTCGACAGCGCTTCTTTTGCCGCGGTGCACTCCGCCCGCAACCGCGATCGAGTCGCGGCGGCGGACTCGGAGTCGAGCTCGTCGGCTCGCGTTCCCAACGATGTCCGGACGTGTTGCACGATCGCTTCGTCGAAGTCGATACCGCCGAGGCGTTCGATGCCTTCGGGCGCGCCCATCAGTTCGAAACCGCCGGTCGTTCGGCGCAGCACGGCCGCGTCGAACGTTCCACCGCCGAGGTCGTAGACGGCCACGATGTCACCGACCTCGATGCGCTCGGTCGAGGCATAGTGGACGGCGGCGGCAACCGGCTCGCTCACGAGCGTCGCGTCGCGCAGTCCGGCCAGCGTGAGCGCTTGACGCATCAAGTCGATCTTGTACGGACCCCAATTCGCCGGATGCGCCACCGCGACTCGTGGCGGAACGCCACCTTCGCGGTCGGACACTTCGGAGATGACCGACTGCAGCAGCAACGCCGAGAGACGTTCGGCGGAATAGGGGCTCGTCCCCACGACGAGCGGTGTCGTGTCGCCGACCCGACGCTTGAACTCGCGCGCGAGCCGATTCGGTTCGGAGGCGCCACGTCGCTCCGCGGCCTCACCGATCAGGAGCGACTCGTCTTCGCGGAGGAAGACGAGCGACGGAATGGCCGCGGCGCGTGAGCCCAGATGCACGATCTCGGGCCGGCCATCGCGCATGACCGCGGCGGCCGTGAACGTTGTTCCGAGGTCGACTCCGAGCGATTCAGCCATGGATCGGCGATGCTAGGTGCACCCACCGCGCCTGGTCATCCCCGCGCCCCTGGAAATGCTGCCCGGCCGAGCGGCAACAGCTCGTTAGCCTCGAATTCGATGACCCGCTGGTTCACGAGCGACTTGCACCTCGGCCACGCCAACATCATCGACTTCTGCCGGCGCCCGTGGAACTCGGTCTGGGAGATGAACGAAGGTTTGATCGAGCGTTGGAACGCGCGCGTCGCGCCCGACGACGATGTCGTGATCCTGGGCGACTTCATCCTGGGCGACAAGCAGCGCAACCTGCCGCTCGCGCACCGTCTCAACGGCCACAAGCAGTTGCTGCCCGGCAACCACGACAACGTGTGGCCGGGCGGCAAGCGAGGGTGGCGCGACTGGCTCGGCGCCTACGCCGAAGTCGGGATCGACGTGATCGAGATGCTGCCACCTGAGCTCAGCATTCCGACCACGATCGGCGGCCATCTCGTGCGGCTCGCGCACTTCCCACGCATCGGCGACAGCCACGGTACCGATCGCTACACCGCGTGGCGTCCGACCGAGCCGGGCATCCTCCTCCACGGCCACACTCACTCGACACAACGACTCGTCGACGATCACCTGCACGTGGGAGTCGATGCGTGGGACTACGGACCAGTGTCCGAAGACGAACTGGTCGTGCTGCTCGAACGCTGACGAATTCCGATCAGGCCACCGGCTCGGCCGCGACACCGAAGAACTCGTTGTACCGAGCGCAGCGCGACTTCATCTCGTCGATGTCGAGTTCCGTCGCCGCGAAGGTGTACTGGTGTACGCCGTGCTTGCCTTGCGGGTTGTCGGCGAGAAAGGCCCGCATCGCTTGTTCGTTCTCGTCGCTCAGCGCCAGTCCGAGCTTGTCGTAGATCGCCCGGATCGTCGTGAACGGCTCAGCCATGAAGTCGCGGAACTGGAGGTCGACGACGCGGTCGACCGCGACGGTGCCGTCGAGACGTCGATCGACCGATCGATCGAGCCCGAGGATGATCGACTCGGCGAACTCGGCCGCGGCGATCGGAATCGTCGACGTGTCGCTCGACAGCGTGCGCAACTTCGCGACGAGCGAACCGATCGACGCGAGGATGCGCATCGGATCACGATGCGTCTGCACCAAGAGGGCGTCGGGGTATTCGGCGACCAACGCCTCGAGGCACCAGATGTGGCCGGGAGACTTGAGCGCCCAACGCTGCGCGGGATGCTCCGACTGCAGGTGCTGCAGGTAGAGCCGATGCCACCGATAGGCCGAGCTCATATCCGCCTCGTGCAAGAGCCAGTTCGTGTACGCCGGCACGCGGTACTGCGTCGGAAAGATCATGCTCTTGAAGTCGAGCGCCGTGATGCGAACGCATTCTTGGGCGAGCTGCGCGCCCATCGGATGCATCGCACGAAACCCCGGCAACACGAGATCGAGGCCGGCGAGCGTCTCGTCGACCTGCGCGATGCGCGGGTCGGTGTCGTAGGTCGCGGTGCGGGGTGGCGGCACCGGGAAGTCGACTTCCCACGTGAGCGGCACGCGATGGTTGGCGTCCTGGGCGAGCAGGTCGTACAAGATGGTGGTGCCGGTTCGACCTTGCCCGACGATCACGATCGGCTCGATGATCGCCTCGTCGGCGATCTGGGGGTGCTTCCGCCGATGTTCGAGCACCTGCAATCGTGTCGACAGGTATCCGACGAGTTCGCCTTCGACCACGGCTCGACCGAGGTCGTTCAGTTGCGCTTCTTCGTCGAGCGACGCGACCAACACGCCGAGTCCCTCGCGCCAGGAGTCCTCGCCGAAATCGTCGAGCCCCGTCGCATCGCTCGCGGCTCGTGCCAGATCGTCCACCGTCGGAAGGGCCATGATCGGAGCCTACGGTCACGGCGAACGGACCTGTCCAGACGAAGGAGATGCGATGACGGATCTCGCGGCGAGCGCCGACGAAGTTCTCGAAGACGGCGCGCGGCCAGACACTCCCGACGGCGACAATCTCGTCCTCGACTACGTGCGTGCCGAGGCCGCGGCGTACCGCGATCTCGCGCGCACGAACGGGGGCCGAACGCTCTCGAACGACGAGTTGGGGCTCCACCTCGCCGACCTCGGATTGCCGACGCCGTTCGGGAACACCGCGCACGTGACTCGTCCGATCACTGCCGACTCGCGGCCGGCAGTCATCGGGGCGTTACGCGATTTCTACGTCGGGAGTCCAGGCGGACCTGCGTTGTTGTTCTCCTCCTGGCCGACACCCGACCTCGCCGGCGACGGTTTCGCGCGCGTCGGGCATCCGCCGCTCATGTTCCGCCCGCCCGCTCGCCCCGAATCACCCGAGAACCCCGCACCTCCCGGCGTCGAGCTCCGCGCGGTCACGAACTCGGACGAACTCGCGGATTTCGAACGCACGCTCGTCGAGGCGTATCCAGTCGCCGAAATGCAGCCGTGGGTCCGCGGCGCGTTCGTCGCTCCCGCGATCCTCGAGACGCCGTGGCAACTCTTCGTCGCGTACGACAGAGAACGACCGATCGCGACTGCGGGTGCCTACGTGACCGATCGGTTGCTCATCATCGAACTCGTCTCGGCTCGACCCGAGACGCGAGGCCGAGGTGTCGGTGCTGCGGTCACGGCCGCCGCAACCACGGCTGCGTCCGATCGACCCGCCATGTTGATCGCTTCGGACCTCGGCCACGGCGTGTATCGGGGTCTCGGCTACATCCCGCTGCTGCGGCAGACGCTGTGGATTCTGCCGCGCTGAGGGTGACCCTGGTCACGGCTCGGGTCAGCGAGTAACCGAACGATCTCCGAGGGGTCGCATTGCACGCCGGCATGGAGCCGGCCTCGGTTCCTACGGAGGTGGGAGCATGTATCACTTCGCAATCGTGGCCCTCATGGCCCTCGCAGTCGTCAAGACCGTCGACTTCCTCACCGACACGCTCGCCATGTTGCGGCCCTACCGCTCGCTCATGACGTTCGCGCTCGCGGTCGCCGCGGTCATCGTCGCCGACTACTCGTTGTTCGCCGGATTCGACATCGCGGTGCGCGACGAGACGCTCGGCACGTGGCTCACCGGCTTCATGGTCGCGGGTCTCACCGTGCCGTGGCGAGCCGTCTTCGGTTGGCTCACCCACGACAAAGCCGCATCCGACGAGACGTTGGGCGACCACCGCGTGATGCGCGCCGCGTAACGCAGTCCACTCCCCGCACACCGAACTCGTCACCTCGCGCACCGCAACGACGCGGTCGCAGGTGACGAGTTCGCCGCGTCTCGGACAGGATGCTCGAACTTGTCACGTGAACGCGCGGAAACCACACCACCCACGTGACACGAACGCCACGCCAGGGTCGCTGCTCGAACTTGTCACGCTGACGCGCGCAATTTGTGCTCTGGAGGTGACGAGTTCGTCGCGTCAGGTCAGGGTCGTGAGGTCGATGGCGTAGAGGTCGGCGACGTTGTCGCAGAGGATGGCGCGGCGCTGCTCGTCGGTGAGCGTTCGGGTGTGCTCGGCGAGCAACTCCTGACTCCACGGCCACGTCGAGTCGGAGTGGGGAAAGTCGTTGGCCCACATGAGCCGACGCCAGTTCATGGAGTCGGCGTGCGCGAAGGCGGTCCAGTCGTCTTGGAACGTCGTGTAGATGTGCTCCGCGAAGATCTCGCTCGGCACCCGCGACAGCTCCTCGCCGGGCGGCAGCCAGTACCGGTGGCGGTGGTACGCGTGATCCATTCGATACATGAAGTGCGGCACCCAGCCGGCGTCGGCTTCGACGCAGACGAGCTTCAGTCTCGGGTGCCGCTCGAACACGCCGCCAAGGACGAACATCGCCATGATGTCCTGGCAGCCACGCACCGTCGAGAGGAACTGCGACATCGCCGGGCCTCGTGTCCGCTCGGGCCGGTAGGTGAGGATGTGAAAGCTGAGCGGTAACCCGAGATCGGCGGCCGCCTCGTAGAACGGATCCCAGTCGCGGTGGTCGTAGTCGTGCTCGTACCCGGGCACACCGGGCATCATCACGCCGCGCAATCCAAGATCGCGGATCGACTCCAGATCGGCGACTCCCTCGGCAGGCGTGCGCAGAGCGGTCTGGCCGCAACCCAACAGCCGAGCAGGATCGGCCGCGCAGTACTGCGCGATCCAACGGTTGTACGCCGCGAAGCACGCGACCTTGAAGTCGACGTCCTTGTGATTGCAGATCACCATCCCCACCGTCGGATAGATCACCTCGGCCGCGACGCCATCGCGCAGTTGGTCCGCGAGCCGCGCGGTTGGGTCCCAACCGGAACGATGCAGGTTCTCGAACCGTTCGCCGAGGACCCGGATCTGCGCGGCCGGTTTGCCGGCCGCGGCCACGAGGCCGAGGCTGACAGGACGCATTCCGTCGACGACGAAGATGTCGCCGACCTTCTCGCCACCGTCCTCGATATGGGGTGCCCGATCGCGATACGCCGGATCGATGTCGAGGTACGTGTCGTGGGCCTCGGTGATGTGCGAATCGGCCGAGATGATCGGATAGTCGACCTCGAGCTTCGGCGCGCCGCGGTCGGCGTAGTGATCGATGTCGGTGACGGTCATCGGGTGGCTCCAATCGGGTTCGGTTGTCCACCTCGCACGAGCGTGCCCGGCAGAGCTCCGGTGCTCTCGCCGTCGCGGTACGTCTCGACCCCGGCGACGAACGTGTGGCGATACCCGCGGGCTCGCTGCAGCAACCGCTTGCCGCCCGCGGGCAGATCGAACGCCATCATGGGCGCCTCGACTTCGAGGGACTCGAAGTCGATCACGTTGATGTCGGCCCGCATACCGGGTTCGAGCAATCCACGGTCGAACAGACCGACCGCTTCGGCGGTCGCCCGACACTGGCGGGCGACGAGCAGTTCGATCGGGAGCCGACCGTGCGTTCGATCCCTCCCCCAGTGCTGCAACAAGGTCGTCGGAAACGAGCCGTCGCAGATCGTTCCGACGTGGGCTCCACCATCGGAGAGGCCGGGCACACACCAAGGGTGCTGCAGCATCTCCTCGACGTGGTCGAGATTCCCGTCGGCGTAGTTCAGCACGGGCGCGTACACCAGCGCGCGGCCGTCGTCTTGCAGCAACAGGTCGTAGAGCACCTCTTGCGGCGATCGCTCCGCGCGCGTCGCGATCGCGGCCAACGACTCGTCAGGGCTCGGTTCGTAGTTGGGGCGGGTTCCGAGCGAGAACATCCGGTCGAACGAGATTCGAACCGTCGCCGGCGACTGCCCGAGTTCGGCGAGGACGCGTTCGCGCACTGTCGAGTCGGCGAGGCGCCGCGCTCGTGCAGACAAGTCGGGATTCCCGTCGGCAATCGCCCGATACGTCGCGCTGGCGGCGAGCGGGTTGATCGTCGCTTGCAACCCGACCAGAACACCGATCGGACGCACCGCCACCTGCGCGCGCATCTCGAGCCCCTCGGCGCGCATCGCATCGATGAACGACACGATCCCTCGCCAACTCTCGGACGCGCCCGGGGTTTGCGCGAGCGACAACGAGAGCGGGCGACCTGACACCACCATCATCTCGCGCAACATCGCGAGTTCGTCGCGTGGTGACTCGAAGTCCGACACGACCTGCAGCACTCCGGCCCCGCCACGACCGATCTCGGCCGCGATCCCGGCGAGTTCGGCAAGCTCTGCTCGCAACGTGGGCGTGTACGCGCCAGTCGACGTGCGATGGTTCTTCGTTCGCGACGTCGTGAACCCGAGCGCACCGGCCGCAATCGCGGCGCGAGCGACGCGGCCCATCTCGTCGATGTCGTCGGGTGTGGCGGCGTCGCCGGTCGCGCCGCGCTCCCCCATGACGAACAAGCGCAGCGCGCCGTGCGGCACCTGCGTGGCGACCTCCACATCATGGGGGCGCGCCGCGACCGCGTCGAGATACTCGGCAAAGCTCGACCAGTTCCACGCCAACCCTTCGTGCAGCGCCGTGCCCGGAATGTCTTCGACGCCCTCCATCAACTCGACGAGCGCGTCGTGATCGCGATCGTGCACGGGTGCGAACCCAACGCCGCAATTCCCCATCACCACCGTCGTGACTCCATGCCACGACGACGGCGCGAGCTGCGAATCCCACGTTGCCTGACCGTCGTAATGGGTGTGGATGTCGACCCACCCCGGCGTCACCAACAATCCGTCTGCAACGACTTCGCGTCCGCCGCGACCCGCCACCGCACCGACCTCGACCACCACGCCGTCGCGAACCGCAACGTCGGCCGTTCGCGCCGTCGCGCCCGACCCGTCGACCAACGTTCCGCCTCGGATGACGACATCGAATTCGCTCATCGAATCTCCTGACCTCGCGACGCGACGTTCACGGCGGGAAACACGTCCTCCACAAACCGATGCGCAGCCTCGCGCGTCGAACGACGCGTCGTCATGTGAGTAGGAACATTCCGGCGTGAGCAGCGGCTACTCATGCGATGGCGGGACGATCCCGCGAAGATCCACCGACACGTTCACGACGGGAGATCCACATGGGCTTGTTCTCGGCCAACTGGGAGAAGATGTCGGCGCTGCTCGCCGCGGAACTCGAGCCACACCTCGAACCCGGCGAGCCACTGGTCGGAGTCGTCCACGCGAATCAGCCCAAGACGTTCTCGGCAACCTTGTACGCGGTCGGGGTCACGCCGTCGCGGTTGATCCTGCTCCCGCTCGACAAGAAGGCCAAGGCGAACGGAGCCCCGATCAGCATCACGCCGGCCCAGATCACGAACTCGGCGATCTGGGGCTGGGGCGGCGGCGTCCGGGAGTTCCTCGCCGCGAACTCCGACCAACAGATCCGTTTCGAGACGGCGACCGACAAGTACAAGCTGATGGTGCTCGGCGGCAACATCATCGAGGACGCCCTCTCCGGTGAGACGCAACGCCGCGGTCTCGATGCCCTGGCGGAGTTCTTGATCGCGGCCCGAGGCTGACGGCTCGACCACTCGTCACGAACGTCACACATCTCCACCCGGTCAGGAACTGCACCACGGCCCGAGGCGTCGAAGCTGCATGACTGGGAGACGAGTTTCTCGCGCGCTGATCGGATTGATCGCCCTCGTGGTGGGTTTCGGGTCGGCGCCGGCCGCTTCGAGCGCCGACGGTTCGGCCTTCGCAGCGTCGAGCGCGTCGGCATGGACCTTGACCCCGACCAGAACAGGCTGGCAGCTCACCTGGCACGGTGAGACCGCGCTCGTCGTCGGCGCAACCCCGCTCGAAGTTCGCGCGGGCAGGCGGCTGCTCGGCATCGCCCGCGAGGTCGGAACCGATGCAGTCGTCGACCTCCCCACCCCGCCGTCGTCGCTTCAGGACCTCTCGCTGTGGCGCGGCGCGCAGCGCATCGACGAACCCGAACCCGGCGGCCGTCGCGTGCCGTTGCGGATCGACCCACCCCGACTCGACCGCGCACCGATCAGCCCCGTCGACCCCGGAACGCCGGGTGGGTACCGCACTCGTCGCTTGCGATACGCGCTCGAAGGACTCGACTGGTCCGAATACGTCGCGCCGATCGAAGTCGTCGGCGAAGTCACGGTGCCGATCGGCGCGCCCGGGGCGCGTCCCCTCGTCCTGATCCTCCACGGTCGCCATTCGACGTGTTACCAAGGCGGTCCCGACGGCGAAGCGAGCCTCGAGTGGCCCTGCCCGGCCGGATGGCTGCCGAGTCCGTCGCACCTCGGGTATCGAACGACGAGCGACTTGCTCGCGTCCCAGGGTTACGTGGTCGTGAGCATCTCGGCGAATGGGGTCAACGCGCAGGACTGGGTGTCGGCCGACGGAGGTGCCGCGGCCCGCTCGCAGCTGATCCGCCATCACCTCGCGACGTTCGCGCGCTGGAACGCCGACGGCACCGACCCCTGGCGTGGACGGCTTCGTGGTCGCGTCGACCTCGGTCACGTGGTCCTGATCGGCCACAGTCGAGGTGGCGAAGGCGTCGCACGCGCCGCCATCGACAGTCGTCGCGCCGACCCGTGGAGAATTCGCGGTCTGGTTCCGATCGGGCCGACCGCGTTCGGCGCGCAAGTACCGAACGACGTGCACGTCGCGGTGTTGCTTCCGTATTGCGACGGCGACGTCAGCGACCTGCAGGGTCAGCTGTACGTCGACGGAGCGCGCGATCTTCTCGACGGGCTCGACCCGTCACTGCGCAGTGCCGTGATGGTGTACGGCGCCAACCACAACTTCTTCAACGCCGAATGGACTCCCGGCCTCGCGGTCGCGCCGGCGTGGGACGACTGGTACGCCGAACCCGGCGACCGCTCGTGGTGTTCGCCCCACGGCCCGAATCGTCTGACCCCGATCCAGCAGCAACGAGTCGGGGCCACCTACTCGGCCGCGCTCGTGCGCCTCGCGCTGCACCGCGATCGACGCATGCTCGACCTGCTCGACGGTCCGGCGTCGGGCCCCGCGAGCACCGGTCATGCCCAGATTCGCTCGACTGCCATCGGCGGGGACCGTCACCTCCTGTGGCGTTCGACGAAGCGTGGCGCACCCGTCGGGCGAGGCGGCCTGCGCGTCGAGTACTGCCGCGGTCTGCACCCGCGCCCGTTGGACCAGTGCAATCCCGGTTCACCGCACTGGCCGTGGGGAGAAACCCCCACGTTGTCGACCCACCATCTGGCCTGGAACGACGGAGGCACCGCACGCTTCGCAACGCGTGGCGCGAACCTTCGCGATCGCGACCGACTCGAACTTCGGGTCGCGATGGGCGTCGAGACCCGACCGATCGCGCTGCGCGTCCGACTCGTCGACCGTCGGGGTCGAACCTTCGTCGTCGACGCACATCCGAGTCCGCTCGGCCACACGCCTGGTCCGTTCGGCGTCCGCAAGGCGTGGGCGCGAGCACTCCGAGTCGACCTCGATCGGGTGCCACGCGGAGCCGTCGATCTCGGTCACATCGACGCCATCGAACTCATCACGAGTGGGAGCGGAGATGCCTGGGCGTTCGACATGGCCGCAGTCGGCGACACTGTTCCCCACGTCACTCCGCGATTTCTCCCCCTGATCGATATCGAGCGCGTCGAAGCCCCCGAGGGCGACGAACCGAACCAGACGATCGACGTCCCCGTGCGCATCGTCGGACACTTCGATCGTCCCATTCGGGCGACATTCGCAGTCCTCGACGACAACTTCAACACGACTTGGAGAACGATCACGATCGAGCCCGGCACTCGCACCCTCCGATTCCCGATCGCGTACGACGGCGACACCCGTCCACTCGGTGATCGCGACTTGTCGGTTCTCGCGTACGCGCATCGCGACGCGCTCACCCGCAACTACATCGGCGGCGCGAAGATCGTCGACGACGAGGAATGGCCGCTGCTCTCGGTCGTCGATCCGACGCCGACGGGTAGCGAGAGCGCCGGCATCCAGATCGAATTTCGGACAACCCACCCGGTCGACATGCAACTGGACTACTACGCGTCGTTCCTGCCGCCCGATGGTCTGCCCGAGATCGACTCGCTCGACGTGAGCGCCGAGACGTGGAACCAGTGGGTGTTCGAGACACCACGGGAACCGCCGACGACCCCGTCGAGCGCCTTCGGTTTCGTCCACTTCACGCTCGAACCCAACCAGACCGCGTTCACGCTCACGATCCCGTTCGTGCGCGACGGCGTCGTCGAAGGTCCCGAGGCCTTCCGGTTGCAGTTCTTCGACGGGCTCGAGGAGACCTTCTACGTGGACGCGACCGTCACCGACTGACGGCGAAGCATCAGGTCAGTTGACGGCGCGACCGTGCCCTTCCCAGTAGGGAGCGCGCAGGTCCTTCTTCAGAACCTTCATCGCCCCCGACAGCGGTAGCGGCTCCCTACGAAACTCAACCGTCTTCGGGAGCTTGTAGCCCGCGATGAGATCGCGCGCGTGGTCGATGATCGCGGCCTCGTCGACCTCGTGGCCGTCGCGAGGCACGACGATCGCGTGCACCGCTTCACCCCACACGTCGTGCGGAATGCCGATCACCGCGACCTGCGCGACCGCGGGGTGGGTCGCGATCGCGTTCTCGACCTCGGTCGAGTAGACGTTCTCGCCACCCGTCACGATCATGTCCTTGACGCGGTCGACGAGGAACAGGTAGCCGTTCTCATCGAGGTAACCCGCATCGCCGCTGTGATACCAGCCGCCGCGAAACGCTTCGGCGGTGGCTTCGGGCTTGTTCCAGTACTCACGCATGAAGTTGCCCGCACGCGCGCACACTTCACCGGCCTGTCCGGACGGCAAGACGTTCCCCTCTTCGTCCTGGATCGACAGCGACACCCCGGGGACCGCCCGACCCGCTGATCGCAGGACCGAACCCCCGCTGCGGTGTTCTTTCGGGCCGAGAACCGTGAGCACCGCCGACGCTTCGGTCATGCCGTAGCCCTGGTAGATGTCGACCTCCGGGAGGTCGTGCAGCACCCGATCGAGGATGGCTTGCGGCATCGGCGAGGCGCCGTACGTCAGCACTTCGAGCGATTGCAATCGTTTCGGGTCGTAGTCGGGGTGCATCATCATGAGGCCGATCATCGTCGGCACCATGACCGTCATCGTCACATCGTGGGTTTCGATCGCGGTCATCACCGCGCCGGGCTCGAACGACGGTACGAACGTCGACGAACCACCGGTCGCGGGGATCCCGAGGATGCCGCCCATCGACGCCGCGTGGAACATGGGAGTCTGGTGGAGATACACGTACTCCTCGTCGAAGCGAAACGACATCGCGACGTGGTACATGTTCAACATCTCGGCCCGTTGGTCGAGCAGAACGCCCTTCGGCAGCCCGGTCGTCCCACCCGTGTACATCAACACAACGGGGTCGGTCTCCTCGGGCTCGGACGGCACCGCGGCCGAGCCAGCGGCGACAAGGTCTTCGTACTTCAGATCGTGGGGCACGTCGCCGTCGCCGATCAGCACGACGTGTTCGAGTTTCGTCGCACCTCGCACTTGATCCACGAGGCCGGCGAAGAACCCATCCACGAAACACACCGTCGTCGCCGAGTCCTGCAAGATGTACTCGAGTTCCTTGGCCGCCAAACGCAGGTTGAGTGCGTTGATCACGCCGCCGCCGAGAAACCCCGCGTGCCAGAGTTCGAGATACGGCAGCGAATTCAAGGCCAACACCGCGAAGCGACCATCGCGGGTGACACCGAGTTCCGAACCGAGCGCGTTCGCGAGACGACACACTCGCTGGGTGTGCTCACCGTAGGTGCGGCGGACCGAACCGTCGATGAACGCAGGTTTGTCGGTCCAGCTGTCGGCCGCGGCGAGCAACGAACGGTGGTAGATGAGTTCCTTCATGGCTCGGACGTTACCGACCGTCACCAAGCTCGTCCATCGGACGGAGGCGTGCGAGTGTCGCCGAGGTCAGGGAGCCCAGGGCGCGGTCGTCGTCTGCAGCGGCGCCGCGACCCCGGCTTGGTAGGCCGCGGCCGACGTGGCAGTCCCGCCGGGCGAATCGAAATACATCACCCGGTTACTGACGAGCGTTCCAACCGAACCGCCCAACCCCGGGTCGGTGTTCGGAATGGACGACGTCACGTATCCACCGCTCTGGGCGTACGCGAACGCGTCACCGGTGCATTGGGTGACCGGAGGTGTGCTGTCGTCGAGGTAGTAGTGCGTGTTGGTCGTCGCGAACGACGCGGTCAACGAACCGACGTGGGTCACGGTCCCCTGTGCGCCCGTCAGTTGTTCCCAGGTCGGGAATCCGGCGGTGAGCGAATCGGGATTGCCGTCGACGAGCACGCCAGTCGTGTTGAGCGAATTGCGGTAGGTCATGCCCGAAGCCGCGGGGCTGTAGTCCATGTAGTCCATGACCGAGGGGATGGCGTGCACGCGCAGGTTGGTCACGATGTCTTCTCGACGGTCGTAGAACACGTGCGTACGTTGTGTGTTCGGCCCACTGTTCGCGCCGAGATAACTGCGGATCCCGCGCACCGGGCCGTTTTTGTTCACGATGAACGCGCCTTCGACGGTGCCCGCGATCGGCATGTCGAAGGTGTCCTCGCTCCGCACGCAAAGACCCGGACCGAACTGCGCCTTCTGGCGATCGAGGATGTCGACCGCGCTCGCCCCCGGCGCGGTGATCGTCATCTCGTCGTTCAACCAACGATCGGAGAAGTGACGCTTGTAGGTCGCGCCGGTCACCTTCGAGTTCTCGAGGTTCGGGCCGTTGGTCAGCTGATATGTCGTCTTGTAACCGCCCGACAGCAGCTTGAACGTGTAGGTCACGTCCTTGACGCCGGCACCCTGCTTCAGGGTGCTGCC
>SXGT01380417.1_pt1 | contig 14971 bp, 8 predicted proteins | sample 3176221 | NCBI WGS metagenome assembly SXGT01 (sample SAMN11356862, study PRJNA531348) | freshwater metagenome | isolation source: freshwater sample F1-120 | place: China: Fuxian Lake, Yuxi | collected 2017-12-25
CGGCCGACGCTGAGGAGCCGGTCGAGCACGACGCTGCGCTCTTCGACCAACTGTGTGTCGCGTCGATCCAAGGCGGCGCCGCGCTCGCGCCCGAGAGCTCGCCGCCGCTCGCGCTTCTGGGTCGGCGCCGCCGGCCGCGCCCGCCGCCCCTGCCCGGCTCGCTGTGCGCCGACCGCGACGGCTTCTCCTTGCACGCCAAGGTGCTCGTGCCCGCCGGCGAGCTCGAGCGGCTCGAGCAGCCGGTGGGCTCCGACAAGCCGGCGAACAGCGCGTTCCAACTGCTCGCCGGCACCAACCGCGACCTCGAGGCCTAGGTGCGCGCGGGGCGCTTCCGCGAAGACCTCCTCTCGCGCGTCAACCTGTGGACCTTCCGCCTGCCGTCCCTGGCGGAGCGGCGCGAGCGCTTCCTGGGCTTCGCCACCTCTGACGAGGCGCGCTGGCCGGGCAACTTCCGCGACTTCAACTCGGCCCTGGTGCACATGGCGACGCTCGCCCCCGCGGGCCGGATCGATCTCGCCACGGTCGAGGAAGAACTGGAGCGCCTGCGTGCCGTCTGGCGCGCGCCGGCCATCGGTGGCGGGCGCGACGAGGCGCGGCTGGAGGAGCTCTTGGGGCCCGCGATCGCCGAGCTGGACCGCTTCGACGCGGTGCAGCTGCTCGACGTGGTCGCCGCCTGCCGCCAAGCGCGCAGCCTGTCGGAGGCGGGCCGCGCGCTGTACGCGGCCTCGCTCCGCAGGAAGGGCTCGGTCAACGACGCCGACAGGCTGCGCAAGTACCTCGCGCGGCACGGCCTCGACTTCGACCAGTTGCGCGCGACGCGCTAGGCGGCGCCGACGCCTAGCCGCCCGCGCGCCTCAGTCGGGATCCAGCACGACGATGCGCACCGACTCCTGGCATTCGGGCGGCAGGTCGGGATCGGCGACGACGTCGTCGATGATCCGCATGGCGCCGTTGGCGGCGACTCCCAAGGAGGAGATGCGCGTGAACAACAAGAAGGTCCCGCAGTCGGCCGACGCGCATGCGCCCGCGCAGGCCAGCTCGTAGCCTTGCTGCCGGTAGAACACTTCGCCGAAGCCGTTGAGGCCGACGATCGACTGCAACGCGATGCCCGCATCGGTGATGGTGCTGCTGTTGGCCAAGTTGGCCAAGTAGATCGCGTCGCCGGAGTCGACGGCCACGTCGAAGACCGGGCCCGGGTTGACGGGCTGGAACGACCCGTCGAGCGTGGCCAAGTCGAACTCGAGTGACACGACCAGGCGCGCCACGCCGTAGTCGCCGCTGGGATCGCCGAGAACGATGCGTCCCTGCTTGTCGATCGCCATGCTCTGCACCGAGGAGAGGAATCCGAGCGTCGATCCGTCTTCCGGCTCGATCACCCGCGGCTGGTCGTCGAACGAATCCAGGCGGTAGAGCTGCAGCCCTGGCACCGCGCCGCCGCTGCCTTGGTCCAAGCTGCCATCGGGATTCAGACGCGCGAGGCGGTCGTAGCTCAGGTCGTTGACCTCCAGGAACTGCCCACCCACGACGGTCTTGCCCTGGAACTCCTGCAACGCGATCGCCAGCACCGCGTCGTCGGTCGACGCTCCGAAGGAGGCGTCGACCTGGCCGCTCTCGAGGAGGCGCACGATGTTGCCGCGCGGCGCGCCGTCCCAACGGTCGAAGCCGCCGCCGACCAGCAGCTTCCCATCAGGCTGCAGCGTGAGGGCGTAGACGAAGGGCGCCTGCTGCGAGGCAACAAGGCCCGGGCCCGTCCCGATGTCGTAGGACACGTCGAGGCTGCCGTCCGAAAGGAGGCGCAGCAGCCGGTTGGCCGGCGTCTGCCCGATGAAGTTGAACTCGCCACCGACGTAGACGCGCCCCGATAAGTCCACGGCGACATCGTGCACCTCGAGGTCCACGCCCGCGTTGCTGGGGAAGAACGACTGGTCGAGCGAACCGTTGGCGTTCAAGCGCGCGATGCGGTTGCGCGTCTGGCCGTTCACCGCCGTGAAGGAACCGGCGACGAGCAGCTTGCCGTCGCCCTGGACCACGATCGACTGCACGGCGTTGTTGAACGTCGGGTTGAAGGTGGTGGAGATCGTTCCGTCTGGCTCGAGCTTGCGCAGGAAGCCGGCCTGCGGGTTCTCCCCCCCTACGTAGGCGCTTTTGTAGTCCGCGATGGAGGGATTGTCCTGCACGGCGATGGCCTGCACCGTGCTGCCCTGCGGCAGGCCGAGGTCGAGGGCGTCGACTACTCCCGAGGCGGAGACGCGCGCGAAGGCGTTGCGCAGCTCGAATCCGAAGCTGCTGAAGTCGCCGCCGACCAGCACCGTCCCGTTCGAATTGGGGATGGACGCGATGGCGAACACCGTGCTGCCCGGCGGCACTCCGCCGGAGGGGTCGAAGGCGAAGTCGAGGCTGCCGTCGGCGAGCAGCCGCGCGATGCCGCCACGCGGGACCCCGTCGTAGGACTGGAAGACGCCGCCGATGTAGCCGCGGGTGGGAAGGGACGACGGGACGACGACGGTCCACACCGGGCCGTCGGCCTCGTTGGTCGGACCGGCCGATGCCTCGGCCACGAAGTAGATCGCGCCGTCGCACGCGACGGACAGGGTGCCCAGCCGGAAGTTGAGGAACTCGCCGAGCACGCGCTCGTCGGGCTCGACGGCGCCAAGCGCGAGGCGCCGCAGCACGTAGCCGCGCGTCGGATCGTAGTCGACCCAGTAGCCGTTGCCGTCGCAGTCGGCGGCGACGTTGGGCTCGATGACGCCCTGGCCGGAGCCGGTGAACTGCAGGAACTGGTCGCCGACCGAGGCGAGCAGCTGGTTCGTGCGGATGTCGAGCTGGCGGATGAAGAAGTTCGCGGGCGGCTCCGGCGGCGGGCCTAGCGAGGACAGTCCGCCGCTCGAGTCGGCGTAGGCGACGTAGTAGAGGTTGCCGCCCGCGGCCGTGGCGGTCGCCTCGGATCCCACGGGGAAGTCGCCGCCGAACAGCACGAAGGGCGGCGGGGCGCTGCCGAAGCTGGCGCTGTTCACCTGCAGCGCCGCTCCGCCGATGCGGGTGTCGTCGCCGACCGCGCTGGCCTGCAAGGGGAAGACCGCCGAAACGTTCTGCCTGCCGATCAGCGTCAGGCGTCGCGGCTCGGACTGCACGGTGAACGCGTCCGCGATCGCCGCGGGCAGGATCCAGTTCACGGGAGCCTCGGGCGCGCCATCGACGGTGGCCTCGATCACGACGGTCTGCCCGGCCCGCGCACTCAGCTGGCAGGGATCCAGGTGCACGCCGCGCGACTCGCACTCTCCTTCCGAGACGAAGCAGGATCCGGCGAGGGACGCCGCCACAAGGGCGGCCAGGCTGGGAGAGTGGCGCATCACAGCTTCACCGAAAGGCCGAACAGGAGGTCGAACACGCTTTCGTCGCCACCCAACGACTCGTCGAGGCTGGTGAACGACAAGCGCGGCTCGATGTCGATCGAGATGCGCGGATCGATCCAGAAACGCAAGCCAGCGTGCGCGCCCCAAGAGAAGGCGCTCTCGCCATCGCCTCCCGAGGGGTCGGTGTGCAGCAAGCCGATCTGCGGACCTGCGTAGATGGTCATCTGCGGCGACGTCCACCAGTTGTAGTTGTAGTAGCCGCCCGCGTACAGGTCGAAGGACGAGCCGCCCAGTTCGTTGACGAAGAAGCCCGGCGCGAGTTCGAAGCCGAACTCGTGCTCGCGCGAGCCGAACCAGCTCAGGTTTCCGCGCGCCACGAAGCTCTCGGCCTCGTCGGATCCGCCCGACGGGGCCGAGGCGTGCGCGTAGCGGTAGCTGCCACTGAAGCCGAACAGCAGGTCGCCACCCGACGCGCCGTAGATGGTCTCCTGTGCGAATGCGTGGGAGGCGGACAGCAGCGCGGCGCAGGCCGCGAGGAACACCCGGAACTTGGTGGCTTGCATGGTCGTGGGTCGCCTTGGATGGGGATGGAAGAGGCTAGAAGTTACTCTTTCCGCGGTGAACGCGACGGGGCCTCAGCGGATTCGTTCGATGGTTGTACCCTTCGCGGTCGTGAAGGCCACGTGCGATGCGTCGACGCAGGCGATGGCGATCAGTCCTGGGACTGGCCGGCCCCATAGGTGGGCGGCGTCGCGCTCGGCTGTCGCGTCGTAGACGTTCACGCGCCCGTCCGCGAGGGCGCAGGCGACGAGTCCGGAGCCGGCGGCGAGCAGCGCCACCTCGACCTGGGTGCCCGGCGCCTGGCGCGAACGCACCAGCACCTGGTTGCGGCCCTTGGCCGGATCATGGCGCAGAACGACGATGGTCTTTGTCATCTGCTGCTGCCGCGGGCCGGTGTTCTCCACCACCTGCGTGGTGCCGGCCACGTAGAGGCGCGCGCCATCGCCGGCGCAGGCCTCGAGCGTGTGCAGTTCGCCGCCGAATGGCCGCTCCTGCGAGGTCGCCATTCCCGAGGAACGGTCGATGTCGACGACCATCGCCTGCGGCTCCTCGAAGGCGCCCATCTGCTTGTACGCCACGACCAGCATGCGGTCACGCGACACGGGCATCACGTGGCGCAGCTCCCTGAGCCCGAGTCGCGCCAGCAGCGCGCGCCCGTCCTCCTTCCACAACCGCTTGCCCTCGAGCGCGTCGTACAGCGCGATGGTGCCGTCCTCGAGCGTGCCGATGGTGGTGCCCCCCATGCCCAGCGACTGGGGCGGCGACTGCCAGTCGACGCCGTCGACTCGCTTGACGCGCGCCTCCGAGGCGTTGACCACGAGCAGCGCGTCGGGGTACGCGACCGCCGACCAGCCGGACGAGGGATCGTTGGCCGCGGCGAGCGGCGCGCCCGCGGGCAGCGCCACCTCGAACGGAGCGGACTGCCCGCCTTGCAGCCTGGTCGCGGAGCCGGAGGTGAAGACGAGCGCGGCACCGTCGCCGAGCGGCACCACTGCGGAGTCGGCGCCTGCGGGCGTCGATCGCGCGCGCGGAGAGCCGCAGGCGGAAGCCAGCGCGAGGAGCAGCGAAGCCAGTGCGAGTTGCTTCATGTGGATTCAGCGCGCCACGGACGGCGCATCGAGGACGGGACGGAAGCCGACGAAGTCCGAGCGCTTAGCCGGCGGGTTGCGCGCGTGCTGCAGCCTGCAGGTCTCGGCGGACGAGTACCAGTTGCCGCCGCGCAGCGCGGGCTTGTCGCCGGCGACGCACCACTCCGAGACGTTGCCCGCGACATCCAGCGCGCCGCACGGCGCGCGATCGCGCGGGAAGCCGCCGACGGGCGCGGTGTAGCGGTGCGGATCCTCGGGCTGGTCGGCGTTGCACGCGCCGACGATCCACTCGGATCCCCATGGGTAGGCGCGACCATCGCCGGCTCCGGCCATGGCGTCCCACTCCGCGGTGGTCGGCAGGCGCAGGCCCCAGTCGCGGCACAGCGCCTTGGCCTCCTCGAAGGTGGCGAGGATCGCCGGATGCGCGTCGGCTTGCGAGCGCGGCACGCGATCCCAGATCTCGGTGGCGCGCTCGGCCTCGTCGTAGAAGCCCTCGCGCGCGCGGCGCACCGCGCCGATCGTGGCCTCGTGGCGCGAGGCGTAGAAGGCCGGAGTCGAGCCCGCGGCGGGCACGAGCACCAGCTCGAGCCCCGAACGCTGGTGCAGCACCGTCGTGGGCCGCCCTTCCGCGTCGAGCGCCACGTCGACCGGCAGCGCGCAGCCAGCGGGCGTGGCGGGTTCGGCGCGCAGGTAGACGAGGTCCTGCGCGGCGCTGGGCACGCCTTGCTCGTCGTACGCCACGAGGCGGAACTGGTTCGACCCGAAGGCAAGCGGCAACGCCACGTCGAAGCCGTCGGCGCGCAGCTCGGCGGACACCTGCAGCGCCGCCCCGCCGCGCTGGACTTCGACCTTCGAGGGACGCCGCGTGGTGGAGGCCGACACCTTGACGGTCGCGTCGCGCGCCGAAAGCGCGCGGCCCGACTCGGGCGCCAACGAAGACACCTTCAGCGCGTCGCGCAGGCGCTCGACGCGCCAGTTGGTCGAGCCCGCGTTGCCCAAAGCGTCCTGCGCCTCGACGACGAACTCGTTGAGGCCGACTACGAGCGGCAGGTCGATGGCGAAGCGCCCATCGGCGTCGAGCGCCAAGGGCTGCGCGATGCCGTCGCGCACGAGGCGCGCCGTGACGGCGGTGGCGTCGACCACGCGCCCTTCGAGCCGCGCGCGATCGGTCCCGCGCGCCTCGGCGGACGAGGACACGAGCACCTGCGGCGCCGTCGAGTCGAGCACGACCGCGCGCGTCCAATTCGACGACTGCCCGGTGGCGTCCACGGCGCGCAGCGCCACGTCCTGCCTCCCTTCCACCAGGTCGATGGACAACTGGAACCCGCCGGCGGCGTCCAGCGACTGCGGTTCGCCTCCCGCGAGCGCGATGGGCTTCGCCGCCAGCGCCCCGTCGGGACCGTCGTCGACTTTGCCGCGCAGCACGAGCTCGCGGCGCGCCACCAGCCACTCGCTCCCGCGCTCCTTGGCGCCCTCGGGCGTGGAGACCTCGATGCGCGGGGGCCGCGCGTCGACGTGCACGGCGCGGGTCGCCAACTGCGCGCCGTCGAGGTCGCGCACGACGATCGTCGTCGACTGGTCCGCCGGCAGGCGCACGGTCGTGCGCGCGACGCCGTCGGGGCCCACCGGCACCTCGCGGTCGCCCACGACCACGACCTGGCGCTCGCGCGCGTCGAGCGCGACCTCGATGTCGGGCGAGGAGCTGCGCAAGCCCTCGGGCGGCGACAGGAAGCCGACCGGCGGCGCATCCTTCGCGCCTTCCTGGGCCCTTCCTTGCGCGCGGCCGCCGGGACCGCGCGGAGCCGGCGACTCCTCGCCCGCCGCGCCGCGCTGGTTGCGCTCCAGGATCGCGCTCTGGCGCTGGCGCTCGATCTGCGCGTTGCGCCACAGGAGGAACGCCACGCCCAGCGCGACGAACAGGATCCCCGCCGCGATCCAACCCATCAGGCGCTTGATGTCGCGCTGGCCGCGCGAGAGGTGGTCGAGCTCGAGGCGCAGCTCGCGCGTGCCGGGACGACGCTCCTTCTGGCGCTCGAGCAGGCGCATCACCAGCGAGCGCAGCCATTCGGGCGTGGAATCCGCCAAGGGCGGCGGCGCCTGCGTCAGGCGCGCGGCGGCGATCTCCATGCTCGTCTTGCCGGTGAACGGCACGCGACCCGAGCACATCTGGTAGATGATCACGCCCAGCGCGTACAGGTCCGTCTTGCCGTCGATGCCGCCGCGGCCGTCGACCTGCTCGGGCGCCATGTAGTGCGGCGTGCCGATCGCGCCGCCCTGCATGGTGTGCATCGACTCGATCTCGCTGAACTCCTCGTCGTCGGAGTCGATCTTGGCGATGCCGAAGTCCAGAACGCGCACCTCCTCGTCGGGCGTGCCCGCCTTGACGAGGATCAGGTTGGCCGGCTTGAGGTCGCGGTGGTAGACCCCCTTCTCGTGGGCGTAGTCGAGCACCTCCAGGACCTGCCGCACGACGCGCACGATGCGGTCGGGCGCCATGGGCCCCTCGGCCTTCAGGCTGTCGTCGAGGCGCGCGCCGTCGACGTAGTCCATCACGTAGTACAGGTCGCCGTCCTCGGTGCGCCCGTCGCCGTGGAACTTGGGCACGTAGCGATGGGCTACGGCCTTGAGCGTGACGATCTCGTTGCGGAAGCGCTGCACGAGCTCCTGGTCGGTGACCAGCGCGGCGCGCAGCGTCTTCAACGCGCGCAGGTTCCCCTTGTGCACGTCGTCGCGCACGAGGTAGACGACGCCGAAGCCGCCCTCGCCGAGGCGCCGCTCGACGACGTAGCGTCCATCGATGCGCCGGCCGGCCTCGGGATCGGCGGGCGCGTCGTCGGACAGGCGCACCGTGCCGCCTGCGCCGGGAACGACCGTCGCGTCGCCGCCGGCGGCGAGGCGCGCCAGGAAGGACGCGCGCAGCCCCTCGTCGCCACCGCAGCGCTCCGTCGCGAAGCGCTCCGCGGTCAGGGAAGGATCCGCGGTGCGCAGGGACTCGTACTCGGCGTGCAGCCGGTCGATGCGTGTCGAAAAGTCGTCGGCCATGTTTTGTGCTCCGCGCCCGTTCAGTCCGGCCACCGCGTCCGCCGGGCGCGCCGCGTTCGGTTGCAAGTCGAGTCAGCGCACGACGCGCAGCCCATCAGCGCGGCGCCTCCGCGGGCGCGCCGCGCCAGTGGAAGCGCTCGCGCAGGTGGCAGCCGAAGCAGGCCGCGTCCGATTCGGACGGGATGGCTATGTCGGCCACCACCTTCGCGTCCCCGGCCTCTGCATGACAGCCTACGCACGAGGCAACATCCATGCTATCCGCATGTCCGCGGCTCCAGTGCGAGAACCCGCGCGTGGCCGGACGCATGCGCGTGGCGGAAGCGCCCGTCCACGACGGATCGGGGCCCGCGGGCGTGGCCGGGTGGCACAGGATGCAGCCCGAGGAGGCCGGCCCGCCCATGTTGGCGTGGTCGTCGTGGCAGGAGAGGCAATTGGCGGCGCCCGGCTTGACCAGGGGCCGGGCGTCGAAGGCGTCGCTGCCGGAGCCGAACTCGTGACAGGCGTGGCAACCCTCGGCCAGCGCGCCCGCATTGCCAAAGCCGGCGGCGGCGAGGTGCACGTCGTGCGGGAACTCGACGCGCTCCCTGGCGCGCACGGCCTCCGAGAGCTTGGCCTCCAGCACCAGCGCCTCGACCTGTCCGCCGCGCTCCTCGCGGTGGCAAGCGGCGCAGCCGGCGATGGGCGCCGGCGCCGCGCCCTCCCCGCGCAAGGTGGAGGACTCGGCGAGGTCGGCGTGGCACTCGGCGCACTGGGCGCCGCTCGTGGACGCCTCGGCGGCGTCGCGGGGGGTGGTCGTCGACAGGTGCAGCGCGTGCAAGAACGCGGCCTCGCGCGTCTCGCCGCCATGCGTGGCGGATCCGCTGGCGTGGCATTCGACGCAGGCCTTGTCGCCGCCATGGCGCGCTTCGACCTTGGCGTCGGCCGCGAACAGCTCCGCGTGCGAGCGGCGCTTGAACAGGAACGCGATCGACTGCGGCTCGCGCAAGGTCGTCTTGAGCAGCGCTGGCGCATGCACTTCGGCGTGGCACTCGAGGCAGCGCGACTCGCCGGTCTCGCCCTTGGCGTCCGATCCGTGCCAGGCGAGGCGCACACGATGCTCCGGCGCGACCTTGGCGGACCACTGCGCCAACGCGGGATCGCGCGCCCACGCGTTCCACGGACCGACCGCGTCATCGGCCGAGTGGCAGCCCATGCAGGTGGCGAACTCGATGCGGCCGAAGTCGCGGCCCGCGCTGGTCGCCGCCGGGTGGTCGCGCTCGTGGCAAATGTCGCAGCGCTGGCCGGCGTGGGCGGCGTGCGAGAACGAGGGGTACGACAACGCGTGCGGCTCCGGCGGTAACTCCGTGGGCTTGCGCCGCAGCTCGGGCACGCCGCCCTGGTGGCAGCCGGAGCAGCTCGCCTGCAGCGACTCGGGATCCGGAATGAACAATCCCGGCGCGGGCTCCGCCCCCGAGTGGTCCATATGGCACGACGAGCACGCGTCGTCGCCCAGCTCGATCGAGGCGGTCGCCGGGTTCGCGCTGCGGTCGAGCGCGAACGGGTGGTTCCGCGCGGCGAGCTCCGCGTGGCACTGCGCGCACTTGGAGGTGGGCGTGCCGCCGAAGGAGTCGTGGCAGGCGGAGCAGCCCTGCTCGCCCGCCAGCGCGCGGTGCTTGGCGTGCCACTCGTCGTCCCGCGGGCTGGTGGAGTCGTCCCACAGGCGCGCGTGGGCGTGGGCCAGCGGGCCTGGGCTCAGGGCCGCGTCGCGCCAGCCGGGCGCCAGCAGCGCGGCCGCGCCGAGGCACGCGATCGCCAGCGCCAGCAGGTTGGTGGCCTTCAAGCCGCGAAGGCGCGTGAACTTCACCTCATCGCGCACCAGCCGCTCGCCGTCGCCGCCGACGACCAGCTTGCCTTGCGCGTCGCGGTGCGAACTCGATGGCTCGAATTGGAACGGCTTGGGATCGACTTCGAGCTCGAGCGCGCCGTCCGCGCCGACGCCGACGTAAATGCGCGTGCAGCCCACGACCAGCGCGTCGCCGGAGCGCAGCTCGCGCGATCCGACGACCTCCTCGCCCGACAGCCAAGTACCCGTCGCCGAGCCGAGGTCCGACACCGTCCAGCCCGCGGGGCCGCGCTCGACGCGCGCATGCCGCGTCGAGGCCACGCGGTCCTCGAGCGACACGGCGCACGAGCTGTGCACGCCGATCTCGATCGAGTCAGCCTCGACCGTTGTCGACTGCCTGCCTTGCTTGATGCGGAATGTGGCCATGGCCTAGTCCGGGAACAACGCTTCCGGAGCCACGCGCTCGATGGCCGAGCAGGGGCAGTTATAGACGCAGGCCTCGAACGGCAGTCCGGCGCACAGGTCGCACTTGACTGCCTTGCCGGCCACGTTCTCCTCGCGCCCGGTGACCTTGTGCACCCTCGAGGCGGGCGCGTCCGACTTGCCGCCGCAGGCGTGCGCCGGCTTGAACAGGCGCCCGAGCAGCGGGAGTTCGGCGAGGATCGAGGGCGACTCCGCGCGCCGATCCTCCTTGGGCGGATCCGTCATGCGGATGACGTTGTACGGGCACCCGGCGACGCACGCGGTGCAGCCCACGCAGTTGTCCCAGACGAACTCGATGGTGCCGCGCACGTCGCGCCGGATCGCGCCGTAGTTGCAGGCCATCATGCACTCGGGGATCTCGCAGTGGTAGCAGGCCGAGGCCAGCGTCTTCTGTGTCGAGATGCGCGTGCCGGTCTTCGACAGGCGAGGAACGCGGTCGGCGTGCACGGCGACGCACGACTCGACGCAGGCGTTGCAACGCACGCACCTGGCGAGGTCGATGACCAGCGCGTGGCCGCCCTTGGCCGACTCGCCCGCGACCATCACCTCGATGGCGTCGTCGGAGAGCCCCGCCTCGGCGCCCTTCCTCAGCAGGTCGAGCAGGCCGGAGCCACCGCCCTCCTCCTGGCGCTGGATGACGCGCGCGGTGCCTTCGATGCGGCGCGCGCCCTCGGGCCCGGCGAGCTCGCGCAAGAGCGCCGCCGGGACCTTGACCAGGTCGGTCGGCGCCATCGTCTCGTAGTTGCCGATCCAGCGCGGCTCGCCCGCGGCCAGCGCCGCCTCGCCGAACGAGGCGTTGTCCATGTGGAAGCCGACGATGCGCTTGCGGCCGTCCTTGGCGGTGCGCACGCACTTCACGGCGCCGGCGCGCACGAGGTAGACCGCGTCGGCGGGTTGTCCTTCCTGCGCCACGACCTTGCCCGCGGGGTGCGTCTCGAACTGCACCGAATCCTGCAGGCGCGAGAGCAACGCCTCGGGCAGGCCGCGGAAGAGCGGCACGATGCGCAGGTGCGCGGCGAGCGAGCGCTTGCGGTAGCGCTCGTCGACCATCTGCGCGAAGGCCCTCTCCTGCCGGTACACAGCCTTGAATGCGGCGGCGTCGAGGCTGACGAGCGCGAGGGCCGTCTTGGCCTCGACCGAGACCAGCGACGGCTGGTTCGACAGGGCACTGCCCTCGCCGAACCACTCGCCCGCCTGCAACGCGCCCAAGTGGCGCGGCCGGTCGGAGTCGGGATCGACGCGGTACTGGTCGGCGAGGCCCTGCAGCACGATCCACAGGCGGTTCGTGTAGTCGCCCTGCGCCACGAGCGTCGCGCCCGGCGCGCAGGCGTGGTGCTCGATCCCGCGCATCAAGGTCGCGATGGACGCGTCCTTGGCGATGGCGGCCAGCACGGGCACGCGGTCGAGTCCGAGGCGGCGGAACTCGTCGCGCGGCGTGGCGGTTGTGTCGGATGCGGGTCCCATGGTGGTTCAGTACAGCCAGATGGCGACGACGTGGACGAGGATCGCCGCGAGGAGCGCGATCGAGGCGGGAATGTGCACGGGGCGCCAGGCGTTGACCAGAAAGCGCACGCGCTCGAGGCGCGCCAGCTCGGCGCGCACCTTGCGGCCCTGCCCCGCTAGCGCCATCAGTTCCCGCGCGCGCTTCTCGCCTTCGGATCCGCCGCCGCAGGCCCCGGCGAGGCGCGCGGCCAAGTCCGCGCCGCCGGAGCCCGAAGCCCAGGTGCTGGCGAGCGCCGGCTCGACCGCGGCGATCTGCGCGCGCTCGGCCTCCACGCGGCGCGCGTAGTGGCGCTCGAGCACGAAGGCCTCCTCGATGGACAAGTCGCGCTCCTCGCGCGTCAGCCAACCCGGCCCCCACGCCCACAGGAAGATGCCCACGACGCCGCTCGCCAGCACGAGCAGCACGAGCGAGTTGATGGCGATCGACATGGGCGTGTCGAAGCGGCCGCCGCCATGGAGGAAGGCGAGCGCGCACGCCGCGACGCCGTAGTACAGGTGCGCGTGCAGCCAGCGCGCCATGCGCGACAGGGGCTCCGCGCGCCGCGTCTCCAGGCGCGTCGTGCCACCCTCGCCCGCGACGACGCGCGCGACCAGCACCTTGGAGCAGCCCGTCTCGCGCAGGATGGTGCGCGCGGCCGCGAGGATCTGCCCCTTGTCCTGCAGTTGCCGCGCCGCGACCTTGTCACGTAGCGCGCCGAGGCGCTGCTGCGCCGCCTCCATCGCCTCCTTGCTCACCTGCATGCCGAATTCGGGCGAGTAGCCGAGCTTGAGGGCGCGCTTGCGCAGCACGTAGGCGTAGGCTGCGAGGAACGCGACCAGCGCCACCCAGCCGCTCCAGAACACGAAGTCACGCGCAGAAGCCGACGCGGGCTCGCTGGCCGCGTCGGCGAGCACGCCCCAGGAGACGACGCCGACCACGAGCGCCAGCGCGACGAACGCGTGCGCGGACAGGAACAGCGAACGGTTCAACGCGCGCGCCTCCTCGCCCCGCCCGGGAAGTCGGACAGCGCGTCGCCGGCGCGCTTGCGCTCGGCGGCGTCGACCGAGGCCTCGGGATAGCCAGGCGGCGCCTTGGACCAGTGGCAATCGGAGCAGCCGCCCTGCGGGCGTCCGCCGGCGTCGCGCGAGTGCTGTCCCTTGCCGTGCGGATAGCTCGCCAGCACCGCCAGCACCGCCTCGAGCCGTCCGGGCGGCTCGTCGAGGTGGCAATCGTTGCAGCCCTTGCCAGCGGGATGGTGCTGCGCGCCTTGCAGCGCGACGCGCGCGCGATCGACGAGCATCGGCCGCGTGGCCGAAGGCAGCGAGTCCTCGTGGCAGCGCGCGCAGCTGGCGGCTTCGTCGGCGCCCACGCCTCCCGTCGTCGCCGCGCGCGCGTCGTCGTGCGCGTGGCATTCGACGCAGGACAGCGCCTTGGCCGCCACGCCGATCCCGGCGCCGCGCTCGGCCGGATCGAAGTCGTGGCAACTGGCGCACGAGACCTGCGCGCCGGTGCGCGGATCGAGCGCCTTGGCGAGGTGCGCGGCGTGGTCGAACGTCGTCGCCGCGCGCGGCGCGGGCTCGGGCAGGCTGGCCGCGTCGAGTCGGATCCCCGGATGGCACGAGGAGCAGCCGTCCATCGAGAAGCTCGCGCGGCGCGCGGGCTCGACCTGCGCGGCGGACGCGGCGTCCCACGGCAGGCCGATGTTGCTGGAGGTGCGCGCGTCGAGGATCGAGGGATGGCAGGCGAGGCAATCCTGCGTCGTGGGCTCGGGCGGGAGGTGCGAGGCGTGCTCGAAGCGCGCGCCATCGACGCGCGAAGGCAGAGCCGGCAGCGGCGCGCGGTGGCACGCGGAGCAATCCTGGTCCGGGCGATCGGCGAGTCCCGGGTGCCGTTGGGGATCCGCCACGAACCGCGCCGCGCCGGGCGGCAGGCGGTCGACGAGCGTCGTCGCACGGCGCTCCTTGAACGCAGCGTGCGAGCCCGCCTCCATGTCGTGGCACGAGGAGCACGAGTCCCATCGCCCATGGTGCGGCGCGCGGTACGCCGGCACGTCGTGGCACGACATGCAGTCGGGGTACTCGTCGCGGTCGGCGCGCAGCATGTAGGTCGGGGGCGTCGGCACGCCATCGGGGCCGATGCGCGCGTGTTCGACGTGCTCGTGGCACTCGAGGCAGCCGTTCGAATCGAGCCGGGCGCTCGAACCGGCCACGACCACCGTCGGGTCCTCGGCCGCGCCCTTGCGCCGCGCATGGTCCGCGTGCGCGAAGGACAGCGCGGCGACGGAGGCGCGCTTCTCGAGCACGGTCTCGACCTTGACAGGCGCGCCGTCGGACTGGACGTGGCAGCGCGCGCACTCCTGCGCCGAGTGCTCCTTCAGGTGCAGGTCGAGCGCGGTGGCGCTGCCCACCTCGCCGTGGCAGGCGACGCAGCTCGCGCCGTCGCGGCGCTGGCCGGGAGGGATGTGGCGGTCGTGCGGATACGGGCCGCGCCCGGGCGCGCGCATCGACTCGTCGCGGTCGAGCCAGGCGAGGAACCCGGCGCGCAGCTTGGCCTTGTCGATCGAGCGGCCAGCGAGCACGTCCCACTCGCGCGCCTCGGCGCCCTCGGTGTGGCACTCCACGCAGGCGGGCACGCCGGTGGCGCCGCCGAACGACTCGGGATCCTGCTCGGATTGCGCGTGGCACTGGCGGCAGGCGAGGTTGTCGTGGTCGAGGTGGTCGAACGCGCTGGTCGAGGCGCGCGCGGCGCGCAAGCCGCCCTCGAAGCCCGGTTGGACCTCGACCTTGAGCACGTCGCGCGTCGAACCGTCGACCTCGACCGGATAGTGGCAATCCGCGCAGCCGGCCAGCGGATCGCGCGCTGCGCGCGTCGTGCGGCCGGACTCGTCGCGCGCGCCATGGTCGTGGCAGCCACGGCAGTCGCGCGCCACCTCGAGCCGATCGTGCTCCGCCGCGCTCGGCTTGGGGTCTCCCGGATGGCGGCCGCCGCGGTAGTACCAGCGGTCCGCCACGTGGCTGGTGTGCGGGAACGGCCGCGGCTTCTTTGCCTGCGCCTGCGCCTGCGCCGCGGCGACGGGCGCGGGATCGGCGGCGACGACGGAGGAACCGGCGCGCAGGAACGGCGCGGCGAGGGCGCACAG
>SXGT01577242.1_pt1 | contig 14971 bp, 14 predicted proteins | sample 3176221 | NCBI WGS metagenome assembly SXGT01 (sample SAMN11356862, study PRJNA531348) | freshwater metagenome | isolation source: freshwater sample F1-120 | place: China: Fuxian Lake, Yuxi | collected 2017-12-25
ATCTTCATGGTCACGGCGCCGCTGCTTACCGCGGGCGTGCCGGTCAATCTGCCCGACAGCCGCGCCAAGCCGCTCGACCAGGACGCCAAGCCGACCGAGATTTCCTTGGACGAGCAGGGCCGGACGTTCATCGACAAGGAGGAGATCAGCGACGCCGAGCTGCCGCGCCGCCTGGAGCAGCTTGCGGCGCGGCAGGGTCCGGACGGGCAGCCGCCGCAGATGTTTCTCCGGGCCGACCGCGCGCTGCCGTATGAACGGGTCATGCGGGTGATGGGCGAGCTCAATCGCGCCGGGCTCAACCGCGTCGCTTTGGTGACGATGGAGTCCTCCGGGGAGCAGACGGACCCGCGCTGATGGATAGGGCGGAGAAGATCGGTCTTGGCGTAGCCGTTACCGGACACGCGGTCCTGTTCGGCCTCTTGTCGATCGGGTTCCTGGCGACGCCGAACCCCGCCAAGCTCCAGCAGCAGCCGGTCGAGGTGAGCCTGGTCAAGGACGTCGGGCTCGAAGCCGCCGCGCCGCAGGCGGTTGAGCCCCCCGCGCAGTCGGTCGCGCCCGAGCAGGGCCTGCCCGAAGAAGCCGCTGCGTCTGCCCAAGCTGAGCCGGAGCCCGCCCCGGCTCCTCCACAGCCCGCGCCGCCGCAGCCGCTTCCCAAACCGCAGCCGAAAGCGGAGTCCGAGCCGAGACCGGTTCCGACCGCGAAGCCCGCCCCCACGCGCAAGCCCGTCGAGAAGCCGAAGCCGGCCCCGCGACCCACCCCCGCGGCCAAGCCTACGGCCGCTGCCAAGCCCGCCGCCAAGCCCGCCGCCAAGCCTGCAGCGTCGACCTCCCGCATCGCGTCGACCCGCACTCCCGCGACGCCCGCCAAGACGTCGGCGGCAAAGAGCAGCGGCACGAGCGCAACCGCCGCCGCGCAGCGCCCGCGCGGCTCGCGGCTCGGCGACAATTTCCTGAAGGGCCTGACCAGCGATCCGTCGCCCAGCCGATCCGAAGCGCCCCGCGCCGCCAAGATCGACGCGCGCGCGCTCGCGGGGATACAGGACGCGATCAGCCGCCAGATCCAGCCCTGCGCGGACCGCCAGGTGGACCCGGGCCCCGGGGCGAACCGCATCGTGACGGTGCTCAACCTGCGTTTGAACGAGAACGGCACGTTGGCCGCCACACCAACAATGGTCCGCCAGACCGGTGTCGACGACGAGAACGACCGCTACGCGCGTCGCGTCGTCGACCTGGGGATCGCCGCGTTCAAGGGCTGTTCACCTCTGAGACTGCCTGCTGAGTTCTACTCCACCCCGAACGGTGGATGGAACAACATCAACTACCGGTGGCAATTGCGCTAGGACGTGTCGATGAAATCACCCTTCGCCCTCCTGCTGCTCCTCGCCGTCCCCGCCTATGCGCAGGACGCCGCGCCCGCGGAGTCGGCTGCGCAAACGCCGCCGCCGCTCGAAGTCTCGGTCACGGGCGGCGTCTCCGCGCCGCTTCCCATCGCGATCCCGGCCATGCCGACCGCGGCGGTCGTCGACACGCCGGCGGGGTCGACAGACACGCTCGGCCGCCAGCTCGCCGACATCGTCGCGAACGACCTGCGCAACTCGGGGCTGTTCACGCCGCTGTCGCCCGGCCAGCTCCGCCCCGTCGCCTTTCCGGAAGTCACCGCGCCAGGCTTCGACTATTGGGGCGGCACCGGAGCGCAGGCGCTGGTGCAGGGCTTCGTTCGCGCAAACGGCGACGGCAATCTGACGGTCGGCTGCTACCTGTACGACGTGTCCGCCCGGGTCGAGCTGGCGCGGCAGGGCTATGTCGTGCCGCCGTCCGACTGGCGGCGCGCGGGGCACAAATGCGCCGACATGGTCTATTCGCGGCTGACCGGAGAAGGCGGCTATTTTGACAGCCGGGTCGTCTACGTCTCCGAGACCGGACCCAAGGCGCGGCGCATCAAGCGCCTCGCGATCATGGACCAGGACGGGTCCAACCACCGTATCCTGATCAATTCGACCTCGATCATCCTGACGCCACGGTTCGCGCCGAACCAGCAGTCGATCGTGTATATGAGCTACGTCAACGACCGGCCGACGATCTATGTCTACGATCTCGGCTCCGGGCGTCAGCGCCGTATCCTGACCACCGACAATCTCGCCTTCGCGCCGCGCTTCTCGCCCGATGGCCGCTACATCCTGTTCTCGATGGCGGCGGGGGGCAACACCGACATTTACCGGGTGTCGGCGCAAGGCGGCGCGCCGCAGCGGCTGACGACCTCGCCCGGGATCGACACCGGCGGCAGCTACTCGCCCGACGGGTCGAGGATCGTCTTCGAAAGCGATCGCTCGGGGGGGCAGCAGCTCTATGTGATGAATGCCGACGGATCGAACCAGCAGCGCATCAGCTTCGGCGGCGGGCGTTACGCGACCCCGGTGTGGAGCCCGCGCGGCGACCTGATCGCCTTCACCCGGATCAGCGGGGGCTTTCGCATCGGGACCATGTCGCCATCCGGCGGCGGCGAAAAGCTGCTGACCGACTCCTGGCAGGACGAAGGGCCGAGCTGGTCGCCCAACGGCCGCGTCATCACCTTCTACCGCGCAGGTCGCGGCTCGCAGGGTAAGGCCGACCTGTGGATGGTCGACCTGACCGGGGTCAACGAGCGCCGCATCCCGACCCCGCTCGACGGATCGGACCCGGCCTGGGGACCGTTGCGGCCTTGAGGCGTTCAAGCATCCACGGGAGAATAGCGATGAAGACCACCACCACCATCTTGCTGGCGGCCACCGCGCTGATTGCGGTCTCCGGTTGCTCGAAGAAGCGCCCGGAAACGTTGCCGCCTGCGCCGATCGACCCTGCGGCGGGCGGGGCGCAGGATACGACGTCATCGGGGCCGGTCGACGGCGCAGTCATTCCGGGCTCCGACGCCGACTTCCGCCGCTCGGTGTCGTCGAACACGATCCAATTCGGGCTCGACCAGTATGACATCGATGCGACGGCACGCGCGGTTCTCGATTCTCAAGCGGAATGGCTCGCCCGCTTTCCGGGCAAGCGGATCACGCTGGAAGGGCAATGCGACGAGCGCGGCACGCGCGAATTCAATCTCGCGCTGGGCGACCGCCGCGCCAACGCCGCCAAGATCTACCTCGTCGCACGCGGCGTCGACGCGGGCCGCATTTCGACGATCAGCTACGGCAAGGAGCGTCCGCTCGCGCTCGGATCGGACGACGAGAGCTGGGCGCAGAACCGCCGCGCGGTGACGATCGTGGTGAGCTGAAGGGGGAGCCCCTCCGGCTTCCCAAATTCCTCCGTCACCCCGGACCCTTCGACTTCGCTCAGGAGAGCCTTGTTCCGGGGTCCAGCGCGCGGCGGGCGATGCCTTCAAAGGCGCAAACAGTTTCGCTCGCGGGAAATCTGGACCCCGGAACAAGTCCGGGGTGACGGAGTACGCTTGACTGCTGTCGTACTCTAAGCGCTTGCGACGCCCCTCGATCCGATATAATAGTGATATCACTATTACGGAGGGTAGGATGAACGAGGGGCATGCAGGACTGAGCCGGTCGGTGGAACGGCGGGCGTCGACGGCGAGCGGCATCGCCATGCTGATGCTGCTCGCCGTGCTGGTCGTCATGGCCGTGGCGACGATCGTCGCGCTGGCTAACGGCTTGCTGACCGCGATCTGGGCGATCGTAGCCGCCGCCTGCGCGTTCTCGGCGGCGTTCGTTGCGGCGGGCTTCTACATGCTCCAGCCGAATCAGGCGGCGGCGATTACGCTGTTCGGCAGCTATCGCGGCACGGATCGGACGCCCGGCCTGCGCTGGGTATTGCCGTGGCTGATCCGCCGCAAAATCGCCGTACGCGCCCACAACGTCATCTCCGAACGGATCAAGGTCAACGACCTGCGCGGCAATCCGATCGAAATGGCGGCGCAGGTGGTCTGGCGGGTCACCGACACCGCGCAGGCTCTCTTCGATGTCGACGACTACAAGGCGTTCGTGACCGTCCAGATGGAGGCGGCGGTTCGCACGATCGGCTCGCGTTACCCCTATGACGATTACGAGCATCAGGAGGTGACGCTGCGCGGCAACCACGACCAGGTCGGCGAAGAGCTTCGCGCCGAGCTGATCGCGCGGATGTCGGTCGCGGGGATCACCGTCGACGAATGCGGCTTCACCCACCTCGCCTATGCGCAGGAGATCGCGAGCGCGATGCTGCGGCGGCAGCAGGCGCAGGCGGTGGTCGCGGCGCGCCAGACTTTGGTTGAAGGCGCGGTCGGCATGGTCGAGATGGCGCTGGCGCTGCTCTCCGCCAAGAACGTCGTCGAGCTGGACGACGAACGTCGCGCGGCGATGGTGTCCAACCTGATGGTCGTGCTGTGCGGCGAGCGCGACACCCAGCCTGTCGTCAACGCCGGTTCGCTTTACCAATAGTGTCGGAGCGCAAGGCCTTTCCGCTGCGCCTGGATCCGGCGCTTTACGCCGCGGTCGAACGCGCGGCGGCGGGGGACCTGCGCAGCGTCAATGCGGAGGTCGAGTGCCTTCTCCGCGAAGCGCTGGCACGACGGGGCGTGAAGCTTGATCCGCCTGAGCGAGCACGACGCGGGCGGCCGCCAAAGGAGGAATGACGATGCTGCACCTGTTCATACCCAAGAAGCACCTGCCGCTTGCACTGGTCATCGGCTGGGCCGTCGCGCTGGCGGCGGTCGCTGTCGCGGTGGCCTTGGAGACATAGCGTCAGCCAAGCGCTTGATCGAGCAGCTTGGCGAGGCGCAGTCCGCCCTTCTTCACCTCACCCCGCGCCACTGGCACAAGCCGCTCGATCGTGGCGGCGTCCATCGCACCGCGGGCGGGGTAAGCCGCGCACGCCTGACCGCCGGTCGCGGCGTCATAGGCGGTCCGCGCGACTCGCCAGCTCTCGCGGCTCCAGTCGGTCACCGTTCCTGCCGCGACCCGCGCGCGCTCCTTGGCCGTATAGCGACGGACGAGGCTCGGCGGGGTCGAGATCGCGCGTTCGGCGAGCAGCCCGTCCCAGATCGCGTGGAGGTTGAGTCGCGGGGTCGAGTAGATGCCGTAGTCGGTCTTGGCGTCGTTGCCGCCCTTGTCGCTCTTGTCCCCTGCATGAAGCGGCTGGTGGAGGTCGCCGACGAAGTGGATCAGGAACGCCAGCGCCATGACCCGGTCGCGGGCCGGCACCCGACGATTCTTGAGGGTTGCGGTCTGCCGCTCGACCTGCACCGAGACGCAGTCGCCGTCCTTGCATGCCGGGGTGAGGTCGAACGGCTTGCAGATGTCGACGTTCTGATAGTGCCAGGCATAGGCGTAGCCGAACCTATAGCTGCCGTCCGGCTTCTTGAGCGGCTTGACGCAATCGGGCCAATAGCTCGCCGCCTCCATCGTCCCGGCCGGGCATTCCGGAGTGCCGAGCAGCGCTTCTTTCGCGAGCAGCCGCCGGAGCGCGACGCGTGTCGCGGGGCGGACGTTCGCCCAGGCGACCTTTGCGACCGTCTCGTGCCCGTATTCCCAATAGGCCGCCGCGGGCGTGGCGGCGGTGAAGGCGAAGACGAGCGCGACGAAGCGGATCAGCATGGAGTCGCGCCTACTCCGGCGCGTCGGCCGCGCCAAGCTCGTCGCCGTAGATCGCGACCGCCGCCTCGCCGCGCGACGACACAGAGCCGCGGTACATCGCCTTTGTCGAGAAGCGCGTCGCGGATCCGCCGTCGGGCGTCACGACGATGATGCCGCCGGTGCCCCCGAGCGCGGTCACCTCGGCGAGCACCGCCTCCGTCGCGGCGGAGGCGTCCTCGCCCAAGTGGCGGATGCGCGCGGCGATTGCGTGGGCGACGCCGACACGGAGGAAGGTCTCGCCCGAGCCGGTGCACGACACCGCGCACGCGCGATCGTCGGCCCAGGTGCCCGCGCCGAGCACCGGCGAGTCGCCGATCCGCCCCCAGCGCTTGCCCGTGACGCCGCCCGTCGAGGTCGCGGCGGCGACCCGGCCGTGCGCGTCGCAGGCGACCGCGCCGACCGTGCCGTATTTCATCTCGCTGTCGAACGCCGCGCCGCCCTTCGCCTGGAGCTCTGCGAGTTGGCGGCGGCGTTCGGGCATGACGAACCATTCGTCGCCGGCCTGCTCCAGCCCGTTGGCGGCGGAGAAGGCGTCCGCCCCGTCGCCCGCGAGGAAGACGTGCGCGCCGTCCTCCATCACCGCGCGGGCGAGCGCGACCGGATTACGCGTCGCAGTGACCGCTGCGACCGCGCCCGCCCGGGAGTCGCCCGCCATGATCGCGGCGTCCAGCGAGATCGCGCCGTCCTGGGTCAGCACCGCGCCGCGCCCGGCGTTGAAGGCGGGATCGTCCTCGAGCGTAGCGACCGCGATCCCGACCGCGTCGAGCGCTTTTCCGCCGCTCGCGAGGATCGCGGCGCCGGCGTCGAGCGCCGCGCGTAGGCCCGCCCGCGCCGCGGCGTCCTGCTCGGTGGTGAGCGTGCCGCGCGCCATGCCACCTGCGCCGCCGTGGATGAGGAGAGTCCAGTCTGTCATTACGCCTCGCTACAGAAGAGCAGGAACCGCGGGCCGCTGCTGCTGCCTGAGCCCGATCAGCGGCCGGAACCGCGGGATCGCGCGTCCGCCGAGATAGAAGGCCCAGCATCCCGCGGTCGTTGCCCCGACGAGCACCGCGAACTCCGCCCAGCCGGGCAGGCTCAAGCCGAGCAGCCAGAACATCACCACGACGATGATCGTCTGGTGGATGATGTAGAACGGGAACACCGCCTCGGTCAGCATCGGCCGGACGCCTGCGTCGCGGTTCCAGAAGCGCTCGGCGATGCCGATCAGCGCGACGATCGCCGCCCATTGCTGCACCGCGTGCGCGAACCCGTACGGACGCAGCCGCCAAGTCCACGCCCAGTATTTGGCGGCGTAGGACAGCTCGAACGCAAGCACCGCGGCATAGGCGGCGAGCGCCAGCACCGCCGCGGGCTTCCACAACCGCACCGTGGCGGCGAGCGCGCTCGGCGATCCGGCGAGGCCGAAGCCGAACAGGAAGGCGGGAAGATAGGTGGTGTGCGCGACCCAATCGTCGATGAGCGCGTGGGTCTCGCCCTGCATCGTGAACCACCATGCATGGACGCAGGTGAGCCATGCGATCGGCGCGAGCAGCATGCCCCAGCCCGAGAACAACCGATCGAAGACGCGCTGCACCGCGTCGCTCCGCACCACCGCGACGAGGCCCGCGAGCACGAGCGTGTAGACCCAAAGGTAGACGACGAACCATAGGTGGTTCCAAGCGGGCAGCGATACGCCGTCGAGCAATCGGAAGCCGAAGTAATCGTGCAGCCAGAAGCCGAGGAGCCCGCCCTCGTAGCCATGCTGGGTCACCAGCTCGACCCAGGGCTGCGGCGGCACGATGATCGCGATGCCGAACCCGAGCGGGATCAGCAGCCGCATGCTCCGGTTCTGTGCAAAACGTCCCGGGTGCGGGTAGCGCGCGAGCAGCGCGCGGCTGGCGTACCCCGAGACGACGAACAGCAGCGGCAGCCGCCACGCGTTCACGCCAAGCATCGGCAGCGTCAGCCACGATGCGATATGCGTGGACTTCACGTGGAATCCCCACGGCACGAACACCATCGCGACATGGTAGAGGATGAGCACCGCGAACGCGCCGATGCGCAGCCAGTCGAGCCCGTAATGCCGCCCGCCGGAGCGGGGCGCGGGATCGGGCTTCGTCTCCATCCGGCCTCCGGTAGCGCCTTGTCTTTGAACCGCAACCGCCAAGCGCTATAGCGTGGTCCATGTCCATTCGTCCGTGGCGCGACATCGCGCGCCGTCCCAGTCGCCAGATCATGGTCGGCAATGTTCCCGTCGGCGGCGACGCGCCGGTCACCGTGCAGACGATGACCAACACCCCGACCGAGGATGCGCGCGCCACCATCGACCAGATCAGGCGTTGCGAGGAGGTAGGTGCCGACATCATCCGCATCTCGTGTCCCGATGTGGAATCGACTGCGGCGCTGGGATCGATCGTGCGGGCGAGCCGGGTGCCGATCGTCGCGGACATCCACTTCCACTACAAGCGCGCGCTCGAAGCGGCGGACGCGGGCGCGGCGTGCCTCAGGATCAACCCCGGCAACATCGGCTCGTCGGCCCGTGTGGCGGAAGTGGTGCGCGCCGCCAAGGCCAACGGCTGCGCGATCCGCATCGGGGTGAACGGCGGGTCCTTGGAGCGCCACCTGCTCGAGAAGTACGGCGAGCCGTGTCCCGATGCGCTGGTCGAGAGCGCTATGGATCACATCAAGCTGCTCCAGGACCACGACTTCCACGAATACAAGGTCGCGGTGAAGGCGTCCGACCTGTTCCTCGCGGTCGCCGCGTACCAGCAACTCGCCGAGCAGGTCGATTGCCCGTTGCACCTGGGGATCACGGAGGCGGGCGGGTTCGTCGGCGGCACGGTGAAGTCTGCGATCGGCATCGGCTCGCTGCTCTGGTTCGGGATCGGCGACACGATCCGCGTGTCCTTGTCCGCCGAGCCCGAGGAGGAGGTCCGCGTCGGCTTCGAGATCCTGAAGTCGCTCGGCATCCGCAACCGTGGCGTCCGCGTCGTCTCCTGCCCGTCGTGCTCGCGGCAGGGTTTCGACGTGATCCGCACGGTTCAAGCGCTGGAGGAGCGGCTGACCCACATCCGCACCCCCATGTCGCTCTCCGTGCTGGGCTGCGTCGTCAACGGCCCCGGGGAAGCGCGTGAGACCGACATCGGCATCACGGGCGGCGGCGCGGGCAAGCACATGGTGTATTTGTCGGGGGTCACCGATCACCATGTCCAGGACGAGGGCATGATCGATCACATCGTGCGGCTGGTCGAGGCGAAGGCCGCGGAGATCGAGGCGGCGGAGGGAGCGCCCGCGGTCGCTGCAGCGTGAGCACGTACTCCCGCCATCTCTCTCCCGCGCTCGCGTTCGGCGTGGCCGCGGCGGGGATCGGGTTGTTCTCGATCATGGACGCGTTCATGAAATCGCTGGTGCTGGTGATGGGCGTGTACAATGCGCTGCTCTGGCGCACCGGCACGTCCGTGATCATCAGCGGGGTCGCCTGGCGATTGAGCGGGGCGGTGCGGCCGAGCGGCAGGGTAGCGCGGCTGCACCTGCTGCGAGGGAGCATCACCGCGGCGATGGCGCTGTTGTTCTTCTGGGGGCTGGCGCGGGTGCCGATGGCGCAGGCGATCGCGCTCACCTACATCGCGCCCATCCTGGCGCTGCTGCTCGGCGCGGTGCTGCTCGGCGAGCGGGTCGGCGTGCGGGTGGTCGGCGCGTCGTTCGGCGCGCTGGGCGGGGTGGCGGTGATCCTGCTCGGCCAGCGAAGCGCGGCGCCCGGCCCCGATGCTCTTGCGGGCGCGCTCGCGATCCTCGCCTCGGCGGCGCTCTATGCGGTCAACCTCGTCGTCGCGCGGGTGCAGGCGCAGGCGGCGGGTCCCGCGGAGATCGCGTTCGTCCAGTCGGCGATCGTCACCGCGATCCTGCTGCTCGCCGCTCCCTGGCTGCTGGCGCTGCCGCCGCTCAGCGAGTGGTGGAAGATCGTCGCAGGAGCGTGCCTAGCGACCGCATCGCTGTTCCTCCTCGCCTGGGCTTATGCGCACGGCGAGACCGGGTATCTTGCGACGACCGAATATACGTCGTTCGTCTATGCCGCGGTTCTCGGCTGGGCGGTGTTCGGCGAGTCCGTCGCGGCGACGACGCTGGCGGGCGCCGCGATCATCGTCGCGGCGTGCCTCTATGCCGCACGGCGGCGCGACATCGCGCAGGCTGCGATGGAGGCGGCGGCGTGATCGTCCGGGCCGCTACGCCCGAGGACGTCGTCACGATCCTCGGCTTCATCCGCGACCTCGCCGCGTTCGAGCGCGAGCCGGATGCGGTAGAGGCCAGCGAGGCGACGTTGGCCGAAGCGCTGTTCGGGGCGAGCCCCGCGGCGGAGGCGGTGATCGCCGAAGCGGACGGCGCGACGGTCGGCTTTGCGGTGTTCTTTCACAATTTCTCGACCTGGACCGGCAGGCGGGGAGTCTATCTGGAAGACCTGTACGTCACGCCGCAAGCGCGCGGGCAGGGCGTCGGCAAGGCGCTGCTCCAGCACCTCGCAGCTCTCGCGCTCGATCGCGGCTGTGCTCGATTCGAATGGTCGGTGCTCGATTGGAACGCGGACGCGATCGCCTTTTACCGTAGCATCGGCGCGGTCGCGATGGACGAGTGGACCGTCCAGCGGGTCAGCGGCGAGGCGCTCGCACGTCTCGCCGCCCGGTGAGGAACCGGGCGGCCGGAATCCCGCATTCTTCAAAGAGCAGGCCGCAATCCTCGCAGGGTTGCGGCCTGTAGGAAAGCCTATTCGCGCCCGGCGACCTCGGGCTGGTCGTGCGGCTCCTCGCCCTTCGCCTTGGCGGCGTCATAGCGGTCGATCGCCTCCAGCGTGATCCGCCGCGCTTCCTCGCGGTCGCCCCAGGTGCCGATGCGCACCCACTTCTTCTTTTCCAAATCCTTGTAGTGGGTGAAGAAGTGCTCGATCTGCTCGAACACGATCTCGGGCAAATCGTCGCGCTCGCCGACGTTGGAATAATAGGGAAAGGTCGAATCGACCGGCACGCAGACGAGCTTCTCGTCGCCGCCCGCCTCGTCCTCCAGGTTCAGCACCGCGATCGGCCGCGCGCGGACGACGCAGCCCGGGATGAAGGGCGAACGCGACACCACCAGCGCGTCGAGCGGGTCGCCGTCGGGCGACAGGGTGTGCGGCACGAATCCGTAGTTCGCGGGGTAGCGCATCGGCGTGTGGAGAATGCGATCGACGAACAAGGCGCCGCTCGCCTTGTCGAACTCGTACTTCACCGGCTCGCCGCCGGTCGGCACCTCGATGATGACGTTGAGGTCGTCGGGCGGCGACTTGCCGACCGGGATTAGGTCGATGCGCATAGGGTTCCCCTGTTGGTTCGTATCAGCGGGGTGCGAGCAGGCGGTCCAGTCCGCCGTCGCCCGTCCCCGTCTTCTCGAAGCGCGGATAGCGGGGCCCGCCGCGATAGTCGACCGTCACGTCGCGATACCGGTCGCCGGTGCGGAGCAGCAGCTTGACCGGGGCCTTGGCGGCGATCGCAGCGAGCAGGCGGTCGCGCGACCAGCTCTGGCCGTTGACCGCGGCGATCGTCGCGCCGACGTCGACCCCGGCCTTGAAGGCGGGCGAGTCCCAGATCACCGCGCTGACCGCGCCTTCGCTGCCGGCGACGAGGCCGAGCGAATAGGACACGTCGGTGCCGCGCGCCTTCTCCGCCTGCTTGAAGTACGACGTGGGTTCGGCGGTGTAGACGAGCTTGTAGCCGTTCATCGCGAAGCCGTTGAGCGGCGCGGGCTTGCCCGTTTCGGTGAGGCGCTGACGCAGGAACCCGGCCCAATCATGGGGCACGACGCCGTTGAGCGTCGCGGCGACATCCTCGAACGTGTAGGTCAGCTCCCCCCAGTCGCCGTCGCGCATGCCGAAGAAGGCGCGGGCGAAGTCGTCGATCGACTTGGCGCCCGCGGACTTCTGGCGGAGCATCGCGTCGACCTCCATCCAGACCATCATGCCTTCCTGGTAGTAATCCTCCGATCGCTGCCAGCTCACCCAACCCTTGGGCTTGCGCGAGGCGATGATCGGGTCGTTCGTCGTGTCGAGGAGGTCGCGCCAGGCCCGCGCAGGCGCGAGATCGTACGCCCCTGCGACCGCGGCGAGCGCGTCGAGCGTGTCCTGCTTGGACACCAGCCCCGAGCGCGCCTGGAGGACATAGCCCCAGAATTGCGTCTGCCCCTCGTACACCCAGAGCAGCGAGTTGCGCATGGGCGTGCGGTAGTCCGGCGTCCACAGGTCCGCGCCGCGGCGGAACTTGCCGTTCCAGCTGTGGGTGAACTCGTGCGGCAACAGGTTGCGGCGGGGGACGAGATTGGCCCAGTCGGTGAAATAGCCGGGGGCCGATCCGTTCTCCGAAGAGCGGTGATGCTCCAGCCCGATGCCGCCGAGCTGGTCGGTGAGCGACAGCAGGAAGGCGTACCGGTCGTAATGCTGGCTGCCGAAGGTCTTGATCGACTGGTCGACGAGCCGCTTGTGCGCGTCGATCTGCGCGGGCGTGGCGGCGAGGTTTTCGGGCGTGTCGGCGAAGACGTTGAGCGACACGCGCGGGGACAGCGCCCAGGACTTGCCGTGGCGTCCGGCGAGGATCGGCGAATCGACCAGCACCTCGTAATTGGTCTGCTCGTAGGCGTAGGTGATTCCGTCGGGGGCGGACGTCGTCTTTGCAGCCAGCGCGCCCGCCGCGGTCCAGCCCGCCGGGAATTTGGCGGTGAACTTCACCGGGATGCGCCGGACGAAATAGCCTGCGGGGTAGAGGCTGACCGAATTGGGCTGGAGGCTGACCATGTTGGGGGTCGCGACGATGCGGCCCTGGTCGGCCTTGGTGGCGGAGACGAACTGGAAGTCGAGGTCGAGCCGTCGCGCGCCTTGCGGCACCTCGACATGAAAGGCGAAGACGTCGAGCGTGTCGCGGGTCCAGGGCAGGATGCGCCCATTCGCACGGACGACGAGCCCGGCCAGCTTCTCGATCTCGCCGCGCGGGTTGTGCGCGCCCGGAAGCCATTTGGGGAAGAGCAGGGTCATGCGGCCAGCGCGGTCAACCGGGATGGTCTGCTTGACCCGGAAGATGCCGCGCTCGGTGTCGGTCGCATCGACGTCGATCGTGATCACGCCCGGATAGGCGACGTCGCGCGCGGCGGGGATCGTGTCGACGATGGGCGTCGGCTGTGGCGCGGTATTGCCTGCGGGGACCTGCGCGGTCGCGGCAGTAGCGAGCAGCAGGGCTGCGAGGGGAAGCATACGGATCATCATGGGCGCATAACGCGCCGAGTCGCAATTGGTCCAGCCGGACGGACGTTGACACCCGTTGAGAGGTGAACGCGGGGTTGCCGGGCGTTGCAACCGCGACGCTCCGCGGTGGCGACGCGGACGCGACCGGGACGCGGCCGACGCGCGCCACTTGTGCGACACCGGCGACACGCATGCGCGACACCGACGCGACACCGACGCGGCGCCCAACGAACGCGGCGCGCCAGCCTTGCGACGCTTTCGCGTGACCGAGGGCCGGCAAAGAAATGGCGTACGCGCATGGCCCGCGAGAAAGAGCATAGTCGCGGCTTGTAGGACAGCGCCTAGCGCTGGCGGCGATGCTCGCCTAGATACCCGCGCCACATGGCCCGGACCCAGACCCCCAATCGCGTGCGCGGCACGCAGGACATCTTTCGCGACGAGCAGCGGCGGCATGCGCATGTGCTCAACGTCTTCGAGCGGGTGCGTGCGCTCTACTGTTTCGAGCGGGTCGACGTGCCGGTGTTCGAGGCGACGGAGGTGTTCGCGCGCTCGATCGGCGAGACGACCGACGTGGTGTCGAAGGAGATGTACACCTTTCCGGATCGCGGCGGCGATTCGCTGACGCTGCGCCCTGAGTTCACCGCCGGGATCTGCCGCGCGTACCTGACCGAAGGGTGGCAGCAATATGCGCCGTTGAAGCTGGCGACGAGCGGTCCGGTGTTCCGCTACGAGCGGCCGCAGAAGGGGCGGTTCCGGCAGTTCCACCAGATCGACGCGGAGGTGATCGGCGCGGCGGAGCCCGCGGCGGACGTCGAGCTGCTGGTGCTGGCGGACCAGCTGCTGCGCGAGCTGGGCGTCGAGGGGGTGACGCTGCAGCTCAACACGCTGGGCGATGCGGAGACCCGGGACGCCTGGCGGGCGGCGCTGGTCGCGCATTTCGAGGCGCATCGGGGGGCGCTGTCGGAGGACAGCCTCAAGCGCCTCGACAAGAATCCGATGCGGATTCTGGACAGCAAGGACCCCGGCGACCGGCCGATTGCCGACAGCGCGCCGGACATCGACGCTTATCTGACGGCGGAGGCGCGGGGATTTTTCGATGCGGTGACCGCGGGGCTGGACGCTGCGGGGGTGGCTTGGACGCGCAACCCTCGGTTGGTGCGAGGGCTGGATTATTACCGGCATACCGCGTTCGAGTTCGTGACCGACCGGTTGGGGGCGCAGGGGACGGTGCTCGCGGGCGGGCGGTATGACGGGCTGATCGAGAGTTTGGGTGGACCTGCGACGCCGGGGGTTGGTTGGGCCGCGGGGGTGGAGCGGTTGGCGATGCTGGTGGAGCCGGTCGATGCACCTGCTCTGGACGTTGCGATCGCCGTCGAGGATGATCGCGCACAGTCCGCAGGCTTTCAGATGGCATCCAAGCTGCGGGGACACGGACTATCGGTCGAGCTGGTCGCCACGGGCTCTGCCCGTAAGCGCTACGACAAGGCCATCCGACTTCTTGCGGGCGAGACGTGGTCACTGGGACATGACGGTGAGCAAGTGACCCGACGCCATCGCGTACTGGGCGGTGACGGCTCGATCGTCCGGCGCCTCCTGGAGCTGGAGGACTGAAGTGACCTATAGATCCAGACGTCACCCCGGACTTGTTCCGGGGTCCAGGGTTGGTCTGGGCTTCGTCCTCGACCAACGAAGCTTTTCGTTCGTACCACGCTGGACCCCGGAACAAGTCCGGGGTGACGGAGGGGAGTTGGCGACGGCATGACCACCATCTCCCCCGAACGGATCGCGCAGATCGAGGCGCGGCGGGACGAGTTGCAGGCGCTGATGGCGACCGGCGACCTGCCGTCCGACCGCTTCGTCGCTATGTCGAAGGAATATGCCGAGCTGGAACCCGTCGCGCAGGCGGCGAGCGAGGTGCGGCGGTTGCGGCAGGAGGCGAAGAGCCTCGCCTTCATGGCGGACGACGCCGACGACGAGCTGCGCGCGATGGCGGCTGAGGAGCTGCACGAGAACGGGCGGCTGCTCGAGGACGCCGACCGGCGGCTCGCGCTCGCGCTGTTGCCGCGCGACGCCGCGGACGAGCGGTCGGCGATGCTGGAGGTGCGCGCAGGAACCGGCGGGGACGAGGCGGCGC
>SXGT01333367.1_pt1 | contig 14968 bp, 16 predicted proteins | sample 3176221 | NCBI WGS metagenome assembly SXGT01 (sample SAMN11356862, study PRJNA531348) | freshwater metagenome | isolation source: freshwater sample F1-120 | place: China: Fuxian Lake, Yuxi | collected 2017-12-25
CGGGAGATCCGCCCGTCCGGTTCGATGAGCGGGAGGTAGAAACGGAGCAGGGTGGGATACTCTGGCACCGGCAACCGAAAGGGCCGGCAACCTGCATGGCCCACCTAAACCGCCGCGCTACCTCTCGACTCTACTGGTATAGTAACTCCTGCCCGTCGCCTTATGGGTAACTCCTAATACGCCGCCACCGCCTCGACCGGACCTGGGCAGCCCGAACATTTGACGAACGGCTCCGGCCTTTCTTCGCTCTCGGCTTGGCGTTCAAGTGCCCGAGCAAGCATCTTTTCCGAAAGCATCTGTCTTTCCGCGTCCACCAACTCATCCAGTTTGGCTCCCCACGGCAATCCGTCCGGCCCATAGATGCGCTCCACGAGGCTCTTCGCCACGCCGCCGGCACGACTTTTCTTCCTGGCCATCCCTGGCCCCTTTCTCGAATGATGTCCGAATTCATTGCTGTGTCAGGGAACTTCGCGCACCAGCATTCCAAACCCAAGCCCCCTGCTGCAAACCATGTCGTGCACCCGCGCGGTGGGTATTCGCTCATTTCACTTTGCTTTCCCGCGTTATTTCTGCGATGATATTATTGCCTGCCAGGTGAATTCCTCCCGCTTTTCGAGTCTACCCATGCGAAATCGCATTGCCGTCGCAATTGTGTTCCTATTCAGCATCAGCATCACGCATGCCCAGGAACCCGAGTTCGCGCGCCACGTCTCGCCGATGCTTTATCAGCTCGGCTGCAGCGCCGGCAATTGCCATGGTTCCTTTTCCGGCAAGGGCGGCTTCCGTCTGTCGCTCTTCGGCGGCAGCGCGGAGATGGACTACCAGAACATCCGCGGCGCCCTCAATCGTCGGCTCGATCCGCAAGACGCCGAGAAGAGCCTGTTGCTCTTGAAACCGACCGGCCAGCTCGAACACGGCGGCGCCGTCAAGGTGCGCAAAGGCAGCGAGCAATACGAACTGCTGCGCAAGTGGATCGCGAATGGCGCCCGCTATCAACCCGACAAGGATGCAAAAATCCTGTCGATACGCATCGACCCCCCATCGTTGGTATTCCCGCCAAGCCCGCAGGCGACGAAGGAGCCTGCGGGGTCCAAGCGCCTGAAGGTCCTTGCCAAATTATCCACCGGCATCGAGGACGATGTCACCAAGTTCACGAAGTTCGAGTCGCTCGACCCCAGCACCGCCGAGGTTGACATCGATGGCAACGTCACCAGCAAGCTGCCGGGCGACACCGCCGTCCTCGCGCATTACGCGGGCCAGGTCGGCTTCACAAACGTGCTCGTCCCGAATGCGCCCAATCCCAATGTCAAAGCGCCGAAGGACGCGTCGAGCGACGTCGTGGACAAATTGCTCGTCGAGCGCATGGCGAAGCTGAACATCGTCCCTTCATCCGTGTGCGACGATCTCACCTTCCTGCGCCGCGTCCATCTCGACGTGATCGGCCAACTGCCGACGCCCGACGAGACCCGCGCCTTCATGAGCGACAAGGCCGCTGACAAGCGCGCCAAGACGATCGACCGCTTGCTCCAACATCCGCTGCACGCCGCGACCTGGGCTGGCCGCATGTGCGACATGACCGGCGCCGACGATCGCTTTTTGGGGGACGGCGTCTATCAATTCCACGACTGGTTCCGCAACAAGCTCGAAGCCAATTGGCCGTGGGACAAGATCGCATACGGCGTCATGTGCGCGACGGCCGCCGACGATCGCGAGCCGCAAGACATCCTCGCCGACCAGAAGCGCAGCATCGAGGAGAAAAAGAAAGCGAAGGAAGCCGGCGGCAAGCTCACGCTTCCGGCCGGCAAGAAGCCCTGGGAGGTCGGGTACGCCACGCGAAACACGCTGGACTTCTTCCATAGCAACCTCATCCACACGCAGGAGAAGCCGCGCATCATCGACTCGAAGAAGGTCGCTTTGCGCATCGCGACGACGTTCCTTGGCGTGCGCCTTGAGTGCGCCCAGTGCCACAAGCATCCGAATGACCGCTGGTCGCAGGCCGACTTCTTCGGCTTCTCGATGACCTTCGCGCACACGCACATCGCCGGCGTTGATCCGAAGCTGAAGGCGGCCAAGGTCAACCTCAACGGCGTCCACGTCAAGGAAGAGCCCGTTGAAGTTTTCGTCGATCCCGAAACGCAGGAGTCGCTGTCGGCGCGCATCCTCGGCGGCGCCAACATCAACGTCAAAGGCGACATCGATCCGCGCAAGGAGCTGTGGAAGTGGATGACCTCGAAGGACAACCCGTACTTTGCGCGAGCTATTGTGAATCGCATGTGGGCGTTCTACCTGGGCAAGGGTTTCATCGAGCCGGCCGACTCGCAAGCTGCGGCCAATCCGCCGTCGCATCCGGAAGTGCTGGACGAGCTGACGCGCGACTTCATCGCGCACAAGTTCGACCTGCGCCATCTGCACCGCCGCATCCTCAACACGCACGCCTACCAGCGCGACTGGCGCACCAACGCGACCAACGCCAAGGACGAACGCAACTTCTCGCATCGCCTGTTGCGCCGTCTTAATGCGGAGCAAGCGGTCGACGCGATTGCCCAGGTGACGGGCACGCCGGTGAAGTTCGCGAAACGCTTCGGCACCCCGCGTGACAACATCAAGGCCGCCGAGCTGGCGCTGAGCCGGATGGGCGGCGATGACGCTTACGTGCTGCAAATCTTCGGCCGCCCACTGCGCGTGCAAAACTGCGATTGCGAGCGCAGCGCCGCCGCGAGCCTGAGCCAGACGCTGTATTTGTTCAACGACGAGAAACTGTTAGGCAAGATCCACGACCCGAAAGGCCGAATACAAGGCATGGTCGAGAAGCAGACCGATGACCGTAAGCTGCTCGACGAGTTGTATCTGTGGACGCTGACGCGCTACCCGACAGACGCGGAGGCCGAACGTTCGCTGAAGCACGTGCGGCAAGCAGCGTCGCGCCTGGAGGCGTATCAGGACGTGATGTGGTCGCTGTTGAATCGGCATGATTTTGTGGTGAATCATTGACGCTTGTGTGTATCGCACGGGGCGATACAATCGAAAATGGAGGAGGAGAGAGCCGTTCATGAATGATCGCAACTCCCAAGCTAGACTCAGGACATGAGCAACCCGGTGGAATTGGCCCTGGTAAAAAAAGCGCTCGCGCTTGGTCTTGGCGGCTGCGTCGAATGGGATGCCAAAGTGATTGACCGCGTGGCGGCCGATCTCGACCGCTACGGATTGACACTAAAAGACGTTCGCAAGGAGTTGATCGAGCATGTTCGGGGCGGCGGCGAAGTGCTCCAGGTGAAGGAAGTCAGAACGCTGTGGGTGGATCGCCGCGAATCATTGGTACAAGGTGATTGTGCCGATGCCGAAATTGTTCAAGAAGGGCCTGTTCGTCGAGATGGAATTGCTCAAGGATGACCCCGAATTTCCAGAAGTGGGGCTGTTGAATGCACACGAGCAAAAGTAGCTTTCCGAAAAAGCCGTTCCCCTGGCGGTGTAGTAATTGCCTGGAGCAATCGGTGCGCGAGGCCATCGTCGATTACGCCGCGACCAGAGTATACGATGGGGTCGAATGCACCGTGAAGGTGGACGGCCTGAAAACGCCGAAGTGTGAGAAGTGCGGGCAGGTTGCCCCCGATACTGAGGCGCTGGAGGAGATCGAGCACGCGTTCGACATCGAGCGGCAGCAGCAGGCCGCGACTCGCAAATCGGCGTAGCCCGTGTGAACAAGAGCCTGGTCAAGGAGCCACCCGACGGCCGCAAGCTGCTGGACTATCTGTGGATGCTGACGCGCTACCCGACGGACGCGGAGGTTGAACGCTCGCTGAAGCACGTGCGGCAGGCGGCGTCACGTTTGGAGGCGTATCAGGACGTGATGTGGTCGCTGCTCAATCGGCGTGATTTTGTGGTGAATCACTGAGCCGTACCGAGGAACGCCATGAACCCGAACGCCGCACTGGAACGGCAACTTGACGCCTATCGCCGCATGACCGGGGAGGAACGCCTGGCGATTGCCCTGCGCTTGCACGAGCTGTCATGCGAACTGGCTCGGGAGGGCATTCGCCAGCAACATCCCGCGGCGAGCGCTGCGGAGGTAGAGCGACTGCTGCAGGAGAGGCTCAGGTTAGCGCGTGAGTTGGGATCATGACCGAAAACGAATTGCTGCAAGATTGCCTCCGCCGCTTGAACGCTTGCGGACTGGCGTATTTTCTGACCGGCTCCATGGCAAGCAACTACTGGGGCGTGCCGCGGAGCACGCACGACCTGGACTTCGTCGTGCAATTGCGGTCGGAAGACGTGCCGCAGTTGGTTCGTGCCTTTGCCGGAGATTATTTCATTCAAGAGGAGGCCGTCCGCGGCGCGCTGGCGCCGCCGCACCAGTTCAACGCAGTCGATCAGCGCTCGGCCCTGAAAATCGACTTCTGGGTATTGACCGACGATCGCTTCGCTCATGAGATGTTCCGCCGGCGGCGCTCTCTGTCCTTGTTCGCAACCCCGGCCTGGCTCGCAACGGCCGAGGACGTGCTCCTGCACAAGCTGTACTGGAATCGGCTGAGTCCCTCGGATCGGCAAGTGCTGGATGCCGCCGGAATCTGGGCTGTGCAAGCGTCGCAATTGGATCGAGATTATCTGACGCACTGGGCGCTGGAACTTGGCGTGACGGAGATGCTTGAACGAATTCAGCGCGGCGAGATTGGCCCCAAGGCGACCTGAATCGCCGTCGACGCGCTGACGCATGTGCGCCAGGCCGCGTCGCCCCTGGAGGCGTATCAGGACGTGATGTGGTCGCTGTTGAATCGGCATGATTTTGTGGTGAATCATTGACCAAGTGATTCCTGTCTTCACTAACCCTGAGCGCAAGCGAGGGGATGACCGGATCCATTGGTTGTGCTTCGTGCGTCAGCGAGTGCCTACGCTATGCGCTCAGGGTTAGTGAATCGGAATTGTCCTTTACGAATTGCCAACGAGCGACGATAATAGTTGAATCAATCAAGGGGGGGCATCATGCAAAATATCTCACGCCGCAACCTACTCCAACTCGGCGGCGCCGGCCTCGTCGGCCTCACGCTGCCGAAGTTGCTGCACGCTCAGGAGGCGAACCGCCGCGGCCCTCACCCCCAACCCCTCTCCCAGGGGGCGAGGGGAGCACGGGCCAAAAACGTCATCTTCATCTGGCAGCAAGGCGGACCGCCCCACCAAGACATGTGGGACATGAAGCCCGATTGCGCGTCGGAGAACCGCAGCGAGTTCGAGTCCGTCGCGACCACGCTGCCGGGCTACCGCGTCTGCGAGCTGATGCCCAAACTGTCGCAGCTCGTGCAGCACATGACGATCCTGCGCGGCGTCAATCATCACATTCCCGATCACAATCCGGGCAGCATGTTCATGCTCGGCAGCGGCAATCCGCCGAACCCGACGATCTTTCATCCGACCTGGTCCGCGGTCGTCAAGCGCGAGACCGAGTCGACGCCCGGCATTCCGACCGCCGTCGCGATTCCCTCGGAGCCGAGCGAAGGCCCCAACGCCGGCTTCCTCGGCGCGGCCTGGCAATCGTTCGCGACGCAGGCCGACCCGAACGATCGCGACTTCCGCGTCCGCGCTCTCGCGATGCCGCGCGACATCGATCTGTCGCGTTTCGATCGCCGCCGGCAACTGCTCGAAGACACCAATCGCTACTTCGACGAATTGACCGAACGCCCCGACATTCTGCGCGGCTTCGATCGCTTCCATCAGGACGCCTACGCCATCATCCAATCGCCGGCGACGCGGCGTGCCTTCGACGTCGATCAAGAACCGACGCAGGTGCGCGAACGCTATGGCCGCAACAAGCTCGGCCAGCGCTTGATGCTGGCCCGCCGCCTGATCGAAGGGGGCGTGCGTTTCGTGACGATCAGCGAGCCGGTCGGCTGGGACACGCACGAGGGGAACTTCACGCGGCTGCGTCAAAATCTGCCGGTGGTCGATCACGCCGTCAGCGCGTTGATCGAGGACCTGCACGTGCGCGGCCTGCTGCAAGACACGCTGGTGATGATGTTCGGCGAGTTCGGCCGCACGCCGCGGATCAACGTGCAAGCGGGCCGCGACCATTGGCCGCAGGCGATGTCGATCGTGCTGGCGGGCGGCGGCGTCCCCGGCGGCTTGATCTACGGCGCGACCGACCGCAACGCTGCCTTCGTCACCGACCGCAGCCACAGCCCCGCCGACTTCGCGTGTACGATCTACAATTTGCTCGGTATCGACCCGCACAAGTACTACCCCGCGCCGAATGGGCAACCGACGCCGATCGTGCGCGATGGGGAGCCGATACGGGCGGTGGTGGGCTAGGCCCGAAGTCACCCTCGATTTTCGCTATCGCAATATATTGCGTTATCGCATTTCATTGCTATAATGATGCCATGCACGGGAGCCTGACGTGTGGCAGCAGATCATCTGGAACGATGAACCCGACGGCAACGTCGAACACATCGAAGAGCACGGATTGTCCGTTGACGATGTCGAACACGTCTTGGCGGGTTCGCGCGGCGACGAAGTCAGTCGTTCCTCCGGTCTGCCTTGCGTTTTCGGCAATACGCCAGATGGCCGTCACATCATCGTGGTCTTCGAGCGGATCGACCAGGACACGATCTATCCCGTAACCGCCTACGAAGTCCCGGAACGCGGAGAGTGAACCGATGGCTGAAAAGAAATTCAAACGAATCGAGCGGCCGGCCACGGCGGAAGAGCGAAAGCGCCACGCGGAAATTCGCCGAAAAGTCATGCTGGAATTTCCGCCCGCGGAAGGCGCCGGCAGGCAAGAACCCCCGCCCGGCATTCCGACGCAGATACGCCAGGCTCGCGAAGCGCAAGGCTTGACTTGGTACGCGCTCGCCAAGCTCGCCGGCATTCCGAACGCGAATACGGTGCGCGACATCGAGTACGGCCGCGATGCGCAGATATCGACCGTACAATTGCTCGGCAAAGTGTTGGGGCTGCGCCTGGAGTTGGTGGAAGAACCCGTGTAAGAAGCAGCGCCGCAAATGGCGGACACCCATCGTACGCGTCATGGCGCCAATCCGGGCAGTGGTGGGCTAACGACAAGAATCCGCAGCACGGATGCCGCGCGTGCCAACCCTCTCCAGGCTGGTCGTTCCCACGCTCTAGTCGTCGCCGATGCGCGCCACCCAGAAACGATGGCTACTCAACCAGCCTATCTTTTTTGCGTGCGACCGGGATTCTCTCAACTATTAAGATCGCCTAGACCGATAAGACAAATGAATGCGCCAGGTCAGATGAGCGAGACTCTCCGTCGCGACAACGCTCGCACAACGTCGACTCCCGTCATGATGCTCGCGAAACACGGATGTTCCTTGCGAGGTTTCCATGCGATACCCCCGCCTTCTGTGCGGTGTGCTATACGGCACGCTGGTCGTTGCATCTTTGGCTGTCGGGCAACCGTTGCCGGCCGGCAAGGATCTCACGGGGGACGATAAGAAGAAGCCGCCGAACATTGAGCAAATCAAGTTTCCGACGGTCCCCACTATTCTCGACAAGGAAAGTCGTCCCATCGACCTCGCCAGCGCCCTGCAACTGGCGGGCGTGCAGAATCCGCAGATTCTCCTGGCACGCGAGCGCATCGTCGAGGCGGCCGCCATGCGTCAACTGGCGGCGGCGCAGTTTCTGCCTTCGCTCAACCTCGGGACCAACCTGAACGTTCACACGGGCACGTTGCAAACATCCCGTGGCCATATATTAAAAGTTGATCGCGAGGCGCTCTATTTAGGCCTGGGGTCCAATGCGGTCGGCTCCGGGACCGTGAACATTCCCGGCATCGTTTGGAGCGGCAACCTCTCGGCGACCATCTATCGCTCGCTCGTGGCCCGCCAAGTCGTGCGGCAACGCCAGTTCGCTAGCGACGCCGTGCGGAATGAATTGCTGCTGCAAGTCGCGCAATGCTATATGGAACTGTTGCGTGGCGAGGGGCGGCGCGCGATCGCGGCAAAAAACCGCGCCGAGGCGCTGGAGTTTGCACGCATCACCACAAGTTATGCCAAGGCTGGCCAGGGCCGCCAGGCGGACGCTGACCGTGCGGTCACGGAACTCGATCTGCGCAACGTTGACCTTCTCCAGGCGGAAAACGATCTTCTCACGGCTTCGGCGCGCTTGAGCCAGGTGCTCAGTCTGAATCCATCCGAGCGTCTCCTGCCGATCGACGGCTGGGTCGTGCCGCAACCGATTGTGCCCGATCCGATTCCTTTGTCGGAACTGGTCACGATTGCGATCACGCAACGTCCTGAGTTGCGGGAACGCCAGGCCGCCATTCGCGCGGCGCTCCTGGAGTTGCAGAACGCCAAGGTACTGCCGTTCTCGCCCAACGTGATTCTCGGCTACAGCAGCGGCGGATTCGGTGGCGGTAGCAATTTGGTGGCGGAAGCCACGCCGCCACAACCTCGTTTCAGCAATTTGAAGGATCGCCAGGACTTCGACCTGATCGTGTTCTGGTCCGTGCGCAATCTCGGCGTCGGCAATGCGGCGTTCATACGCATGGCGCAGAGCAAGGTCCGCCAGAATGAACTGCAAAATGTCGAAGTGTTCGACCGCATTCGGGCGGAGGTCGTGCTTGGCTACGCCCGAACCCATGCCCGTCATGCACAAATTGAGCACAGTGAGCGCGCCGTTCAGGCCAGCGAAGAAGCGTTCGCGCTGGATCTCTTGCGCACAACCAAACGCGAAGGATTGCCCATCGAAGCCCTGGCCAGCATGCGCCTTCTGGGCCGCAGCAGATACGCCTATCTCGATGCCATTATCGATTACAATCGCGCCCATTTTGAGCTCTATGTCGCACTCGGACAGCCGCCTGCCGACGCGTTGGCTCGTCCGGTCCCGGGCAAGCTGGTGCCGCCGCCGCAGAAGTAGGTTCAACGGTAACTCATTCGTTTCTTGAGGAAGGATCGGCAGGCCATGGAACCCGTAGGACACAATGGGACGGCAACCTTCGCATGAGAACACGCATAGCCTGCGTGGCTCTGGTCGCCGTCGTATACTCGATGGCGAACTGCCAGACCGGGGGCGAAATAAACGACTGGCCGACTGCGCCGCTGGTCGGGGCAGCACAAGGTGCCCCGCCAGCGCGCATCGCAACACTTGGACCACCGATCGTTCCGGCACCGGCTTTCGAATCCAGCGAAGGGATAGTCGTTCGTGATAAGCCAGTCCAAGCCGCATGGGAAGCTAAGCCCCTCGAGTCCTGCTTCGCTCAAGAGTTTATCATCGATCTCGTCAGCGCATTCCGCATTGCCAACGTGGAAAACCCGCAGATCGGCCTCGCCGAAGAGCTGGTCCGAGCCAACCGCGCGGAACAGCTGGTGGCGAAGTCGCTGTTGTTTCCGACCCTCAATGCGGGAACGACTTTGTCCATCCATCGCGGTCACTTCATGGAGGCGGCCGGCGACATAATCGATGTCAATCGGCAGTCGCTCTACCTTGGCGCGGGCGCCAACGTGCGCAGCGCCGGCAGGGTCAACATCCCTGGCGTGTATGCCGTCAGCCATCTGGGCGATGCGATTTTCGCCCCGCGCGTCGCCGAGCAGAATGTGCAACGCAGCCGGTTCGACGCCGCCGCCACGCAGAACAGCGTGCTGCTGGATGTCGCCCGGGCGTACCTGGGGCTCGTGAGCGCGGAGGCCCGTTTGTTGGCATTGCGTCAGTCAGCGCAAGAACTCGCGGAACTCGCCAAGGTGATGACTGACTTAGCCGCCAAGGGCGCCGGCCGTGAGGCGTACGCCAAGCGTACGCAGGGCGAGCTGGCGCTCTTGAGAACCACGGTCTATCGCGTCGAAGAAGAAGCGATCGCCCGGGCCACCGAACTGGCCCGTTTGCTGAGCGCAAATTCAACGGTGCGCTTGCGCCCCGAGCCGGGAACACCGCCGCTGGTGCAACTGATCGACGATCACATGGGCCTGGAAGCGCTGCTTGAATCCGCTGTGGCCAATCGACCCGAAATCGCCGCGCGCAGCGCGGAGATCGCCCTTAATGAGACCCGTCTGCGTCAAGAGCGGATTCGACCGTTCGTACCGACGATTGCCGTCGGCTTCAGCGCCGGAAATTTCGGTGGCGGCAGCAATCTGGTTGACTACCGCATGAACCATTTCAGTTCGCGCACGGACCTGGATATCATCGCGGTGTGGAGCCTGCAAAACTTCGGTGCGGGAAGCCGCGCCACGCAAAACGGCGTCCGCGCTCAACTCGTCATCGCCGAGGCCCAGCGAACGCAGGCGCTCGATCTCGTCCATCGTGAGGTGACCGAGGCTTTCACACGAGCACGCACGCGAAAACACCAAATTGACATTGCGAAACGTTCCGTCGAAACGGCCCAGCAAGCCTATCGGCAAGACTTCCAGCGCACCAAGGACCAGCTTGGCAAACTTGTCGAAGTTCTGAGCAGCTTTAATCTGCTGGTTGCCGCCAGGCAGGAACTGATTCATGCGATGGTTGGCTACAGCCAGGCGCAGTTCGAGCTTTACGTCGCTCTCGGTGGCACGCCCGCGACCGTGCGCATCGAGAACATTGAGAAGCGGTAAGCGTTCCCCTCGCCTCTTCCTCTGAGTAAAGGGGGAAAGGGAAGGGGAACGGTTAGAAAGATGGTTCGCGGGCCGAGACAATTACAGGCTTTCCACCTGCCATGCCCGCCAGCATCCCAAGGATGCTGAACAATCTCAATAAGGCGACCGGCAGGAGTTACTATACCAACCCGAAGCGTTAGCGAGGGCCACTGCATCCCTCGCTAACGCTTCGGGTTGGTATACTATTTTCTGCCGCTCGCCTAATCAGCATTCTCTCGATCACCCCAGTACTCCAGGTTTCCGTGCCGAGCCAAACGCCGTGGCCGCGTTTCCCGGCGTCGGATCGGTGCAACTTGGCGCAGACACGCCGATTTTGGTTTGTTATCTCCCTCGATGTCCGAATCGCATCGGAATTTTTTGGAGGAGAAGCATGAAGCGTTATCGCGTCTCGATGATCCTGGCGACGCTCTTGACGTCGGCAGCCATGGTGAACGGCCAATCGCTGTCGTCGGCGTCGCTGCAATTCTTGCGTCAAGCCGAGCAGACCACGGAAGCATCCGAAGCAGGCCTCACGCTTCCGTCGCCCCACTACCTGAAGCATTTCCCGCAGTACTTCCCGCCATCGCCGCCGTATCCCCTGCCGAAGGAGCTTAGAGCGTTGGAAGAAGCCGCGAAGGCGTACTACGATGCGCCTGCGGATACGGACGACCAATCCTGGTTCACACAAACGCTCGATCAAGGCCTCGCCGCGTGGCAAAAGCTGCGGGCGATGTGCCAGAGCCAAGTGAAGAGCGACGCCGAGTGCTGCAAAGCGGGGCACGGCGTGACGGCGGCCGCGAAGCCGGCGGCATGCTGCGTCGAGGGCATCGCCGGCGTGTGCAAGTCGCTCGTCGTGCCGTCGGTCCCGTCGCACGGCGTCCGTCCCGGCACCATCATGCTCGGCGGTCGCATTAACTCCGATTCCGGTATCGCTTCGTTCGCGGGTTCTATGTGTGATGCCCAGAAGGAATGTCAAACGCCGTCATCGGGGTATCGCATCTTCATTGTTCCGGTCCAGCTGGCGCCATCGGTTGCTGAGAAGGGCAGGGCGACACCGATTATGGACGACCTCGTGCGCCAACTTCTCACGGAGTGGACGCAAAACCAGTGGTGCGGACACAAAGCGTCGGGTTTGGAGTACGTTCTTCCCGGCCGCCAGGAATCGCCTTACCGCGACATCAAGAGCTTTATCCAGTTCCTCCCCGCTTCGCCAAGCTGCGTGGTCAGCTCGGCCCCGTGCAGCTGCGCCAAGGCGTGCGCCTGTTGCGAATCGTGCAAGGCGTCGAAAGCCGCGCAGCCGCAGCCGATGATCACGTCGTTTGGACCGCAAGGGAGCAGGACCCTGCCGTACGCGCCGCCAGGGATCTGGACGCTGCCCGTGCCGTCGCCAGACATGCCGCGCGCGATCGTGCAGATCGCGCCGCAACCGGCTCACGCGGCGCCGCCCCCCGTCTGGATCGGCCCGCAGCCGGCGCCGATGGTCCAGGGCCTGCCGATGAGTTTGCCGATACCGCCCAGAGCGAAGCACGCCCACTTCGTCACGCCGGATTTCGACGCCCACTGCGAGCGCATTACCCATCGAGGCGACAACGTCATTCTCGAAGGCAACGCCATGCTCTTATGCAAGAAGCACGCCCAGCCGATTCGCGTCGAGGGACAGCGCATCGTCGTCAACATGAAGGACGGCAGCTTCTCGGTCGAAACGGAGATTCCTCATGCCGTCGGCACGCATCCGCGCGGCAACGCGATCGAGATGCAGCTTCGCCACGAGGTCGAGATGTACATACCGGTGCGCGGCACGCCGAGCCCGTTCGGTCCAACGTCGCGCTTCGAGTCCGGCCACCCGCCGATGTATCCGGGACAGCGCATCATTCAGGTGATGCCGGTGCCGCCACAGGAGCACTATCCGCAATACACTCCGCCGGCTGGGCGGTCGCGCTAATTGACGCGCGATTCGTCAACGAGCCGCGACCGTCAGGGAACGATGGGGCAGGTCCCACGCTCCCTGACGGTCGCGGCTCGTTGCGTTGAAATCGGAAATTTGTCATCGATAGAGCTGCTTGTCGTCGAGGTACGCTTCGACCGCGCGCGGGATCATGTAGCGCACGCTGCGCGCCTCGGCGATGCGTTTGCGGATGTCTCGACTCGACAGCGTGATCAGCGGCGCGTCCACGAGATGATAGCGCAGCGGGAAGGCGTCCTCCAGCTTCAGCGTGTCGCGCAACTGCCGCTCCGAGAACGTCGGCCAATCGGCGCGCCCGACCACGAGCAACGCCGCCAACTCCAGGATGCGGCGCGGCTGATACCAGAGCGGCAAATCGTGCAGGCTGTCCGAGCCGATGATGAAGCACAGTTCGTCGCCCGGCCGTTGCGCTTGCAGGTGCGTCAATGTATCCACGGTGTAACTCGGGCCGGCGCGATCTTTTTCCAGTTCGTCGATGTGGAACGCGGTGTGCCCGGAGATCGCCAGGGCCAGCATCTCGACGCGCTGTGCGAATGGCGTCAGCGTTTGCTCGCGTTTGTGCGGCGGCAGCGCGGCGGGGACGAACAGGAGTTGATCGAGCCGTGCCTGTTCGCGGCACTGCTCGGCAAGAAGCAGATGCCCAAGGTGGATCGGATCGAAAGTCCCGCCGAAAACGCCGACGCGCATGATGCTCCTCCCACGGCTTCTCGCAGGATAGAGTATGGACGGGGCCGAGCGGATTCAGGAGCTGATCAAAATCCCTGAGCGTTGAGCACCGAATATGGCCCCGCATCGAAGCGGCCGGTAACCTTTTCGGCGGCATTTTGCTGGAGCACGCTCAAGACCTCGGCCGGAGTGGCGCGCGTGCCCACGGGACGGCCGGGGAAATAGCGGCTGGCGCCCGGCGCGCCGGGAGTCATCGAGGCATTCTGTATGCGCGCGGCAAGGCCGGCGACGTGCGGGGCGGCCATGCTCGTTCCCGACATGACCGCGTAGGCGCCCTTGTAGATCGGGTAGGTGGAAGCGATCTTGACCCCTGGCGCCAATACCTTGACCGCTGGGCCGTAATTGCTGAAGGTGGCGAAGGTGTCATCCTGGCCCGCGCCGGTGTTTAGGCCTAAACGCCCGCTCTTGCCGTCGGAATCCGCCAAGGCGCCGACGGTGATGGCCCCGGCGGCGCTGGCGGGAGAAGAATTCGCCACCGGCTTGCTTTCATTGCCCGCCGCGACCACCACGACCACGCCCGCCTGCACGCAGTTGTCGACCGCGCGATTGACGAGCGCCGAGAACGGCCCTCCCAGACTCAGATTGAGGACGTGAATTTCTTTGGCGTGGGCGTGTACGTAGTTCAGGCCGGCGATCAGGTCGGAGATCGTGCCGCTGCCGTCGGCGTCCACGATCTTCAGATTGTAAAGCCGCACTCCGGGCGCGATGCCGACCACGCCGAGCGTGTTGTTGATGGCGCCGATTGTCCCGGCCACATGCGTGCCATGACCGTGCAGGTCGGCCACGTCTTCCGCCCTGCCGCCGACGAATCCGCGGGAAAACACCACGTTGAGTTCGGGGTGGGACGCATCTATTCCGGAATCCATCACGGCAACCACGACATTGGACCAGATCTTCTGGCGGCTTTGCTGCAAGGTCCGCCTATTGGTGTTCGCCCGTGCCGCGGCGGCGGACATGCCGGGGTAATTCAGGTTCGCGTTGCTGCGCTGCACGCCGCGCGGCACCTGCTGGGTCTGCATGCAAATCTTGAAATCCTGTTCGACGCCCTGGATCGCCGCGTCCTGTCGCAAAAGCGCGTGGTTTTCAGGCGTGACATGCGCGGAGAAGCCCTTGAAGGCTTGCGCGTAAACGTGCAGAACTCTGAAGGAAGCCACTTTAGCCAGGCGCTGCAGCTCCGCTTGCACATCGACGATGTCGACGTGAAAGACATAGAGATGCTGGTCGGGAATCGCCGTGGGCTTGGCGCCGCGCGGCGGCTGGGGCGTTTTTCGTTCCAGCTTGGCGATGACCGCTTCGGCGTCCCCCGTGATTCGGTCCGCGCTCTGGCGGGCGGATCCGAACCCGAAGAACCCCAGCCCGAGCAAGATGCCTAGGATCGCCAGCACGGTCATGTTTTCCACGAGCGAAAAACCTTGACGCGGCGCGATCAATCGACCGCGCGCGTGAATACGAGTTATTGCAGTCATGGTCCGGAACCTCGGCGAGCACGATGTGGATGTGGTTTGAGAATGCCCCGACCAAGGTAAATGGCGAAGAATCGCGAAATCTTTCAAAGAATCTTGAGACTTCTCACTGAACGCGACAGGTATAAGGCGACCGGCAGGAGTTACTATACCAACCCGAAGCGTTAGCGAGGGCCACTGCATCCCTCGCTAACGCTTCGGGTGTGCGCCGTGCAAGTGTTGGTGATCCAGTGGGTGCGAAACCCACGCCGGTATCTTATTGTTCC
>SXGT01009703.1_pt1 | contig 14967 bp, 12 predicted proteins | sample 3176221 | NCBI WGS metagenome assembly SXGT01 (sample SAMN11356862, study PRJNA531348) | freshwater metagenome | isolation source: freshwater sample F1-120 | place: China: Fuxian Lake, Yuxi | collected 2017-12-25
GGGAGGCCGGGACGGTGCTGCGCAGCACCCACTGGGTGAGCGGACGGCCGCTGTCCGGGTGCGGGCGAGTGAAGTGGTGGTGGACCTCTTCGCGGGGTTCCCAGGCGCGGGCGTTGCCGTTGGCGACATCCACCACCAGTAGGCCGCCGCGGCGCAGATGGTCGCGCAGAGTGCGCAACGCGGCAATCTGGTCCGTCTGCCCCACCAGCAGCCCGAAGCTGTCCAGCGCAACGATCGACAGGCCGAAGGCCCCCTCCAGGCGCGCGTGACGCAGGTCGCCATGCACCAGCGTCACCGCTTCCGCCACTCGCGGTTGCAGCGCCAGCCGGGCACGCGCGGCGGCAAGCATGCCCTGCGAGCTGTCCAGGCCGCAGAGCCGGAACCCGGCCTCGGCCAGCGGGAGCAGTATGCGGCCTGTGCCGCAGGCCGCCTCAAGTATCGGTCCTCCCGTGCGCCGCGCCAGCCCCAGGTACAGACCCAGGTCGTCATCGAAGTCGGCGTGCTCCCAATCGTAGAGCGAAGCGAGCACATCCCAGGGATCGTCGGTCACGCTTCACGCCTCCCTAGCAGCATCGCCAATTCGAAGGACAGATAGAGCCCAACCAGCAACACGGCGTGGATCGGCGACAGAAGTCGCAACGATTGCAGCCACAGACCGAACAGCGCGAGCCCGCCGAACACCACCCCGTGTCCAACCAGTCCGAGCGCGCTTCGCGGTACCAGCCTCGGCAGGAGGCGCGCCAGCACCCAGTGCACGGCGCCGGCGCTCGCGCTGAGCGCGATGAACAACACCACATAGACGCTCTCCAGCACCCGCGGTTGGGTTGGGTAGAGGTTGGACACCATCCAGGCCAATCCACCCCAGGCGGCCAGCGCCGTTCCCACCAGCATCGCCAACACCAACGGGCTCCGTGCGTCCATCGACCCGATGGTACAACCGGCGCCGATCGCCTCGCCGCCGAATCTCCGCGGCCCTGTCTACAATCAGCCAGAGGCGACGCCATGCGCATCTTGACCGTGGACGTGGGGACCGGCACCCAGGACGTCTTGTTGTTCGATTCCGAACGCCAGCTTGAGAACGGCTTTAAGCTGGTGATGCCGTCGCCGACGGCGGCGATCGCCGACGCGATCCGCGCGGTCACGCAGCGCGGCGCGCCGCTGGCGTTGAGCGGCGTCACCATGGGCGGCGGCCCCTGCCACTGGGCCGCGATGGACCACGTACGCCAGGGTCTGGCGGTCTACGCCACCGCGGAGGCGGCGCGGACGTTTGACGACGATCTGGACGCGATCCGCGAGATGGGCATTCAGGTGGTGGGCGACGACGAAATCGAGCGCGTGTCCGGCGCGACCGTCATCCGGTTGCGAGACCTCTGGCTGGACGAGATTCTGGCCACGCTTGCGCGCTTCGGCGTGTCCGGTGGGATCGATCGGCTGGCGGTGGCGGTGTTCGACCATGGCGCGGCGCCGCCCGGCTACAGCGACCGGATCTTCCGCTTCGACTACCTGAAGCAACAACTTGGCGCCGGCAAGCGGCTCTCCGCCTTCGCATTCGCCCGAGACGCGGTGCCGCCGCCGCTCACCCGCTTGCACGCGGTCGCCGTCAGCGCACCGCCTGACCTGCCGCTGCTGCTGATGGATACCGCGCCGGCTGCGATACTCGGCGCGCTCGAAGACCCACGGGTTTCCGAGTCCGATTCGGTGCTCGTAGTCAACGTGGGCAACTTCCACTGCCTCGCCTTTCGGCTCCTGGGTGGCCGGGTCGGCGGTCTGTTCGAGCACCACACGGGCGAGCTACACCCGGATCAACTCGAAACGCTCATCGCGCGGCTGGGGGATGGCTCGTTGACGAACGAAGAGGTATTCTCCACCAAGGGACACGGGGCGGCGCAATTTGTCGCGGCGAGTCCGGCCGAACCGCTTCCGCCGATCGCGGTGGTGGGTCCTCGCCGCGAGATGTTGCGTCATTCAACGCTGGGCGCCTACGAGGCCGTGCCCCACGGAGACATGATGCTGGCAGGGTGCTTTGGCCTCCTGCGGGCATACGCCGATCTGGATTCCGAGGTGCGGGAGGCGGTGGAATCGCGCATGGGCCCTGATCCCCGCCCCGCTTGACCCCGCTGTAATCACCAACTTCTTGAGCTATTGGAGAATGCATGAACCAGAACGAGGACGTGAGCGATTTCTCAATCGGGCTGGCGGTCGCCGCCTTGCTGCTGGCTGGACTGTTGATCCTGGCCACCATGGGCGCGGTGCTATTTATCCTCAACCCGGAGACGCTCTCACAGTCGCCGCTGATCGTCGGACCGAACCGCTAGCCCGGGGGAGGCTGGCCCGGCTGCCAGCAGGGCCAGAAGTGATGCACTGGCCCGTGCCCGTGGCCGATCGGGTACGCGTGCGCGATCGCCTGCCAGAGATACTGCTTGGCGCGGGCGATCGCCTCGGCCGCTGGCTGTCCGTGCGCCAGGTACGCGGCGATCGCCGAGGCGAAGGTGCAGCCGGTGCCGTGGGTGGACGACGTGTCGAGACGCGGCGATTCGAACTCTCGCAGGCTGACGCCGTCGAAAAACACGTCCACCACGGTCGCTCCGTGCTCGGCGTGGCCGCCCTTCACCACCGCGCCCCGCGCGCCCAGCGCCACCAGCTCGCGCGCCGCGCGCCGCATGTCGTCGCGCGTTTCGATCCGACGCTCCAGTAGCACCTCGGCCTCCGGCAGGTTCGGGGTCACCACGCTCGCCAGCGGGATCAGTGTCTCGCGGACCGCGCCCACCGCGTCCAACCGCAGTAGGCGGTCCCCGCCCTTCGCCACCATCACCGGATCGACCACCAGGTGCGCCACCCGCGCGTCTCGCAGGCGCTCGGAGATCGCGCCGACCAACTCCGCGTTCGCGAGCATCCCGGTCTTGACCGCGTCCACCCCGATATCGGCCAGCACCGCGTTGAGTTGGGCGATCACCACGTCCACCGGGATCTCATGTACCGCGGTCACCGCCACCGTGTTCTGCGCGGTGATCGCCGCGACCACTGACATCCCGTAGCCGCCAAGCGCCGAGAACGTCTTGAGATCCGCCTGTATCCCCGCGCCACCGCCCGAATCAGACCCGGCGATCGTGAGCAGCCGCGGCGCCACCGTCACCACCGACCGACTCTCCATCGTTGCGAGATCAACCGAATCCTAGCCATGCGACTCACCCCAGGCCATGTCCCAGAAGCCGTGCTCCAGGCGTAGGCTTTCCAGATAAACCTCTTCCATGTGACGACGCTCGGCCGATCCGGCGCTGACGAACAGCGCGTCGGCGTGCTGTCCCAGCCAGAGAGCGAGCCGCACGTAGTCGTCCGAGGCGTAGGCGTCCACCCACTCCTGGTAGGCGGGCACGGGGGATCGGCCGCGGCGGGCAAGGTGCGCGGCGATCTCCGCATAGCCGAGCTGACAGGGCAACAGCGAGGCGGCGAGCACCGCGGCCGATTCGCCCCAGGCCACCGCCAGCAGGTGGCTGGTGTAGGCATGACAGCCCGGAAGCATTGGGGACTGCTCGAGCTCCGCCAAGCCGATCCCGACGCGCGAGCAGAAGTCGCGGTGGAGCTGCATCTCCTGATTCAGCGTGGCGTGCAGCAACTCCGCCAGGCGGCCCATGCTGTCCAGGTCGCGCGCTTTCGCGGCGGCCAGCGCCATCACCCGCGCGTACTCCACCAGAAACAGGTAGTCCTGGACCATGTAGCGGCGGAACGCCTCCTCTGGAAGCGATCCGTCCGCCAGCCCGAGTAGAAACGGGTGCCCCAGTACCGCGTCCCACCGTGGCGCGGTGCGCTCCCGCGCGGCGCGGCTGAACGCGCTGGCCCCGTTCACGCCTTGGACTCCGAAGGAACCGAAAGGCGGCCGAGCAACGCATAGAGCACGAAGGCGAGCGCCAGGCTGGGCAGGGTGGCGCCCAACCATGGAGCCAGCCCGTCAACCCCCAGCGGACGAATCCCAGCGATGGCGAGGTAGGTAGCCACCCCCGCCAGCCAGCAGGCGATCCCGACCCAATGGACGCCGTTCTGATACCAGTACGGACCACCCGGCTGGAACAGCGCCGCCTCCTGGTACTTACCGCGGCGAAGGATGAAGTAGTCGGCGGCCAGCACCCCAAACAGCGGCACGAACACCGAACCGATCAACAGCAGGAACGGCTCGTATTCGGTGAGCGGCACGAGCTGGGCAAGCACAAGCACCAGCGCCCCGATCACCAGCGTCACGTCGCGCTGACGCAGCCGTGGGGCCACGTTCTGAACCGAGATCGCCGCCGAGTACACATTGGCGAAGCCTTCGTCGGTTTCGTCCACCAGCAACACCAGCAGCGCCAGCCACCCCACGGTGAGCCCGGCGATAGCAGCCAGCAGCGGCGCGACCGGCGCCACCGGATCGAACACCACCCCCGCCGAGAGAACAAGCAGCGCCCCGAGCGCGTAGAACCAGACGTGCGGCACGAAGTAGCCCAGCCCGGTGCCCCAGAACGCGGCGCCGCGGCTGCGCGCCAGGCGCGAATAGTCAGCAACCAGAGGGACCCAGGAGATCGGGAGCGCGATCACCAGATCGACTGCCAGCAGGAACGGCATTTCGCCGGTGCCGGGTCGCGCCAGCAGCGCCCCAACGTCGTAGCTGGTGAAGATCGCCACGGTGATCCATATCGTCGTCGCCAGCACCAGCCAGACGACGAACTTTTCCATGAACTGCTTGACGACGCGTACCGGACCCCACAGCGCCAGAAGCGTGGTGAGCACCGCGAACACTAGCGCCCAGATGCGGAAAGTGCCGGTGATCCCGGCCACGGAGGTGAGCAGCACGTCGGCCGCTTGCGACATGACGATCACTTCCAGCGTCGCCCACCCAATGAGCTGGAGCACGTTGATGGCGCTGGGCGCGTACGACCCACGCAGCCCGAGCGAGGGGCGCAATAGCACCATGGTCGGCACCCCGACCTCGCTGCCGATGAGCGCCGCGATCGCCAGCAACAGATTGCCGATCGCCGCGCCGATGAGAATCGCCAGGAACGCCTGACCCAGGCCCAGGCCCGGCACCAGGAACATCCCCACCACCATGACCAGAAACGACACGCCCAGATCGGCCCACAGCACAAACGTGTCGAAGAATCCGAGCGCGCGCTGGCGGGTGGGAACCGGCTCGATTCCAAGCTGCGCCGGCCGTTCCGCGATGGTGTCCAACAGCCCCTCCCTCCGGGAGCGCACGTGTGCGGACAACAAAAAAGCCACCCCTGGGGTGGCTTGTGGGTGTCGCTCGCGCGCTCCCTCCGCTGGCATTACCCAGGTCAGGTTCAACGGTCGGTGGCGGTCAATAGCCACCCTCTCAGCCAGTTCCCCGGCTCCCGCGTGCCTATGCAATTGAAGCGAGTATACGGGGGCGCCGGATCGACGGCAATCCGTCCCGTCCCGCGCGGCGCGGCGCGGCGAAAAGCGGTCACTCCAGGGTGAGATCGAGCCGCGCGACGATCGCTTCCAGCCGCTGTTTTGCCGTTTCGAAATCGTACTCGTTGACCGCGGCCTGTAGCGACTCCAGCTCCGCTCGCGTCAGTACCGCGGAGAGCACCGGGCCTGCATTGATGATGTGATCGCTGGCCTCGGGATCATCGTGCGCCAGCATGCGCTTCAGATGAGCGAGCGGAGCGACAACCGTTGAAGGATCGGCGGATTCCGCTCCGGTCTCCGAGCGCGGTGTCTCCGCTGGCAGGGCCAGGCGGATCGCCTCGAAGGTAGCGGCGACTGATCGCGACAGCGCCTCGAGCGGTGCTTCCACCGACGCACCACTCTTGATCGCCGCCTCCACCCGTGCCGCATCCGCGGCGAGCGCGGTGGCCCCCAGGTTCGCCGCGGCCCCCTTCAGAGAGTGCGCCAATCGTTGCGCGGTCGGCGCATCACCGCCCTCAAGCGCCGACAGGATCTCCGCCACCGCGTCGCGCTGGCGTTCGGCGAGCGTGCGCAGCAGCGTTTCGTACCGAGCGCGGTTACCTCCCATACGTCTGAGCGCCACCGCCACCTCGATCCCGGGGATCGTCAGCGACTCCTGCCGATCGGAACTGGACACAGGCCTGACCTCCTCCGCAACCGCCGCGATCGTCACGTCCCCGCTGGGTCGCGGTTCGATCCAGCGCAGCAACGAGGCGAACAACTCGTCTGGATCGATCGGCTTGGCGACGTGATCGTTCATCCCAGCAGCGAGACACGCTTCGCGGTCGGCGCCCATCGCGTTCGCGGTCATCGCGATGATCGGCATTCGACCGAAGCGCGGATCTGACCGGATCGCGCGGGTCGCCCCTATCCCGTCCAGCACCGGCATCTGCATGTCCATCAAGATGCCGTCGTACTGTTGGGCCATGACCAGGGCTACCGCTTTTTGCCCATCGTCCACCACGTCAACCGTCAGGTGCGCTTCAGCCAGCAATCCCAGTGCAACCTCCTGGTTCAGCTCGTTGTCCTCCACCAGCAGCAGCCGCGCTCCGCGTAGCGCGCTGAGATCGCGCCGAACGATGGGCTGGGGGTGGACCGCGGCCCCGCTCGGGGCTTCGCCGCGTAGAACGCTGTTCACGACATCCAGCAGTGTGGAGGCCGTGACCGGCTTGCTGAGCACAGCGGCAAACCCAACTCCCGTCGCCTCTCTCGAAGCGGCGTCACTTCCGTAGGCTGTCACCATCACCAGGCCAGGAAGTGCGGAATCGCCCCGCAGCGATTCGATCCGACGCGCGGTTTCAATTCCGTCCATACCTGGCATCTGCCAATCAAGGAACACCAGGTCGTACGCCTCGCCGCTGTGAATCGCCGCCTGGACGACGTCGATCGCTTCTTCGCCCGACTCCACGCGCTCCACCTTGAACGACATGGACGCGAGAAGTCCGGACAGTACGGCCCGCGCGGAGGCCGAATCGTCCACCACCAGCATTTTCTTGCCGCGCAGGTGTGGGCTGACCTGGCGAGGCTTCGAACGCTCCAGACTCAATCCCATCTGAACCTTGAACCAGAACGTGCTGCCGACGTTCGTAACGCTTTCGACTCCGACCTCGCCATCCATCAGCTTCGCCAGTCGTTTCGAGATCACCAGGCCCAGCCCGCTGCCGCCGTACTTGCGGGTGGTGGAGGCATCGGCCTGGCGGAACGGCTGAAATAACTGGCGAATCTGCTCCGCACTCAAGCCGATTCCGCTGTCTCGAACGGAGAAGGTCAGATCGACACTGCGCTCGGTCCGTTCGGAGGCGGTGACCACGATCCCAATCTCGCCTTGCTGAGTGAACTTGACCGCATTGTTCGCGAAGTTGATCAGCACCTGTCCGACGCGCAGCGAATCGCCCACCACCTCGTCAGGGACGTCGGCGGCCACGTCGATAATGAGCTCCAGTCCTTTGGCGGCAGCCTTCTCGGCGATCAAGTTCGAAACGTGGCCCAACAGCGTGTCGAGGCGAAAGGCGGAACGCTCGACCGACATCTGCCCAGCGTCGATCTTTGAAAAGTCAAGAATGTCGTTGATGATTCCCAACAGGTGCTGCCCGGACTGCTGAATCTTGTTGAGATAGTCCCGTTGCCGGATGTCAAGGTCGGTCTGCAGGATGAGCGTGGTGAGTCCGATGACCCCGTTGAGCGGGGTGCGTATCTCGTGGCTCATGTTAGCCAGGAACTCTGATTTGGCGCGCGCCGCATCTTCCGCCAGGAGCGTCGCCGCCTTCAACTCCTCCTCGACGAGCTTCTGGCGGGTGATATCGACCTGTACCCCGTCCCAAACAACCCCCCCGCCCGCGTCCGGGCGAGGCATCGAGCTGAGTAGAAACCAGCGCAGCTCGTGACCGCGCCAGGCCCTCACCTCCTGGTGGAACGGCGTCAACGTCTGGCGCGAAATCTCCTGCGCCTCGTCCATGCGCGGCCGATCTTCCTCATGCACCAGGTCTCGAAGGCGGCTGGCGTCTTCCAGAATCGCCGCGGCAGAAATGCCGTCGATTCGCTCAACGTTGGCGCTGACGCTCAAAAACCTCACCGTGCCATCCGACTCCTGGACCTGTTGGTAGATGACGGTGCCTGGTAGGTTGTCGGCAAGGGTGCGCAGGCGCAGTTCGCTCTCCCGCAACGCCACCTCGTTGCGCTTGCGCTCGCTGATGTCCAGGATCACCCCGATGAGCCCCCCCAGTGATCCGTCCGGCTTGAGAAACGTGGCCTTGCGGATGAGCACGTCGTGCAATTGGCCCTGGGAATCGGCGAGCTGGGTCTCGACAATCTGCGGAATCCGCGTCGCGAGCAACTCTGAGTCGGCGCGGTGATACGCTTCGGCAAGCTCGCCCGGGAAGAGGTCGTAGACAGTCTTACCGATCAAGTCCGCGGCGCCGAAGCCGGAGAACGTCTCGAGCTCTCGATTGCAGCCCAGATACGCGCCCTGTTCGTCCATGTAAAACACGGGCGCCGGCATCGCCTCCAATACGTTCGCGATGAGATCAACCTGCTCCGCTTGCAGCAGGCTCGCCGCGCCGTCTCCGAACGTCCCGATCTGCGTGCGGAGGGACTCGGAACGCGCGAGCCGATCGAGAAGGGTTCGATTCTCACGCTGTAGCGCGGCGTAGCGTGCTTCCAGGTCTGCCATCGACGTGGATTCGCTCACCTTGCTCGCCTCTTCAAGGGAAGATTTGGACTCGTCGAAGTGCAGGCCATGGTACGCGTTTCGGGCCTGCGAAACACACCGGCCCGCGGCGGCACTGGTCGGCCAGCAGGTCGACGGATACCGCCCGCGGAATACAGCGGTCGTCCCCGACACACGCTCGCAACGCAGAATCGTGATGCGGCGCACGTTGACATGCGCTGGGACGGACGGCTACCGTTAGCCCGTGCCTGTGTTTGATTCGTCCGCTGACAGCGGTCTACTCGGCGTCGTCTCCCGACTGCTGGGCGGCGCGCGCCGATCTCCCAGTCCCGCCGTGATCTCCTACGCGCGACAGGTTTCGCCGTTCGTGGAGCGTGCCGAGCGTGCCTACCGGCTCTGGTTGGGGCGTTCCTCGGAGGTGCCGCGAACTGAGGTGTTGGCGAACGCCGCGTCGGTCCAGCGCTGGGAATTCGCCAGTTGGGTTGAGGCGCTCAGCCAGATCGCTCCACCGCCCGAAGCCGCCAAGCTGCACGGCCAGATGCTCGCCGGCCTGCGCGATGGCGCGCGCGCCTCGCAGTTGCTGAGCAGCGGCTATCGCTCAACCACCTACTTCGCCGTCTGTGACGGCCAGGCGCTGCTGGTGCGTGCGCTGGATTGTCTTCGACCGGTGGGGGAGCAGATCGCGCAATGGTCGGCGCTTCCCATCCCGGCTGCCCCGGCGCGCCGCCGTCCCGCGGCACGCGCAGAGGCGCGGCGGGCAAGCTAACGCTGGACCCTACAGTCGCCAGCGGGGACGCTGCTCGGGCTCTGACGGCGGGGCCGGGTGCAAGCGGCGATGCCGCTCAACGACTCGGGTGATACCCCACAGGGCCAGCCAGACGAAAGCGAACACACCCAGCGCCAGCACCAGCGTGTCCCAGCCGGGGTTGTCCTCGTCAAGCTGAATCAGGCGGTAGAAATTGAGCGCGGCGAAGGCGGCCGCGGCCATCTTGAGCCCCAGCCAGATGCGACGCCGCGCCATCAGCAGCGTCATCACCAGCGCGAGCACGATCAGTAGCGCGAAACTGGCTTTCACCGGGCCGCTGACCCCTTCTTCTTGTCACAAAGGGTAGCAGGCACAACGCCGCGCCGACGAGTGCTCCCAGAGCCGCCAGATATAGACCCTGGGTGAGCGACCTGGGCCGGAAGCGCAGTGCGACCGTGTGTTCGCCGGGCGGCACCCAGAGCGCGACCAGCGCGTGATTCGCGACGAACAACGGGACCGGCTGTCCGCTAAGGGTCGCCTCCCAGCCGGGATAGAACGCCTGGGAGACCACCAGGTAGGCGCCCTGATCGGTGCTGGCGCGCAGATCCACACTCGACCAGCGCACTACCGCGTGCTGAACGGTCCCACCGTTACGCGTTCCCAACGTGTCCGAGGGCGGCTCGCCCTCCAGAACCACCGTGTCCGCCGGTTTGAACCCTTCGGCGAGCGTCATCGCCAGCGATTCCTCCGCGTTCGCCGCCACCATCGCCTCGCGCACAAGCCAGGCGCGGCCAGGTCCATCCGGCAGGTAATACACCGCGTTGGTCGCCTCGCCATACGGCTCCTTGATGAGCGTCTCCAGCTCATCGTGGGTGTCACGGGTGACCAGGTAGCGGCCGTCAAACAAGTCGAACAGACGTTGCGGGGCGGCGGATTCGCGCACGCTCTCGTAGCGCTTGACCTTCAGGATGAAGCCGGGCTCGATCGCCGCGAGCCCGTAGGCCAGGCCATGATGGCCGTTGAGCACGTCCTGATCGACGATCCGGAACGGCGTCACCAGGACGGAGAGCTGGTTGACGATGTTGGAGCGTCGGTAGACATCGGCGGAGCGCCGGTCGTCCAGATTCGCGTCCGGCGCGATCGAGAACAGGTCCACCACGATCAGCGCAACCGCCGCGGCCGGCCACAGCGCCCGTCCCACGCGGTGAACCAGCCCCAGCCAGATGGTGAGCAGCGCGGCGATCAGCATCAGCACCAGCCAACTGCTTGCGTCCATCGCCCCCTTGAGTCGCTCCTGAGCCTCCGCGTCGGACTGCGCCAGGCTGAGCCAGGAGAGCGCCAGCACGGTCGCCCCGGCCACAACCACGACCACCACCCCCAGGCTCAGCACGAGCCGCAAGCGACGGCGATCCAACGGCGCGATCGTCCGAGTGAGCGCGGCGGAGCCAGCCCCGGCCAGCAGCGCCAGCCCGAAGGCGTACATCTCGATTCCGCGCTCCTGGCCGCGGAACAGGCTAAATCCGGGTGCGACCAGGTAGAGCAGCCCAAACAGCATGCTGTGCGCTCCGAGCGAGAGCAACAGCCCGAAGGCGGTCACCGCCAGGCTAAACAGCGCCACCCGCCCGCGCCCCAGCAGCACCCCGCACACCGCCAACAGCAGCGGCAGCACTCCAACATAGGCCGGCAGGCCGCCGACGTACGTGGGTGGCCCGGAGAGAATGCGCGGCGCGAGCGCGCCCATCAACACTTCGCGCGGGGAGAACCCGTTGGCGAGGAATGCGAACGAGACTTCGGCGCGAGTGGAGAGGCGGGTGAACTCCAATGTGGGCAGGATCTGCGGCGCGGCGAGCAGGAAACCGATGCCCAACGCGAGTGCGAAGCGCCCCAGCCCAGCCAGCGTCTCGAACGCCGGATTGCGTCTCCAGAGGCTGGCCAGGCACCAGCAGGCGGCGAACAGTGCCAGCGCCGAGAGGTGGAACAGACTGGTTTGCGGGTGGCCGGCCAGGATCCCCAACGCTATCGTCACCCCGGCCGCGACACTCCAGCGCAGGCTACGCCGATCCAGCGTCAGGGCGACCGCCAGCACTTGCCAGGGCAACCAGGCAGCGGTGCGCAGGATCGGAAACTGCTGGGTTGGGTATGAGAGCAGGAACCCGCAATAGGCGAAGCTGAGCGCAGTCACCATCGCCGCGGCGCGCGAGCGGAACAGGTAGCGGCCCAGGGCGTAAGCGCCCAGCGCGGCGAGCGCGAAATGGAGCGGGATCAGCGTCTGAAACGCCTCCAACGATGGGCCATCCGCGGCCCGCAAGTGGCCCAACACCAGCCAGGTGGGCGGGTAGAGCAGCGCGGTCTGCGGATCGGCGAGCAGCGGTTGTCCGGCGCCAGTGAGCGGGTTCCACAGCGGCCACTCGCCATCGCGTAGCGACGCGGCGGCGACGAGCGCCAACGGGAAGTATTCCTGAGTGAAATCGCCCTCGCGGATCGTCAGCCGCTGGTCCGGGCTGGCCAGCACCATGCGCCAGAAGAACAGCAGCGGCAGCAGCGCCAGCACCAGGCAGCAGGCCACATCTGGGGCCAGGCGCAGTGCTGCATTGCTGCCGCGCCCGGGCGAGGAGGAAGCGCGTTTGCCGGTCATGCTACTCCTGCCCGCCATGGCACTCGTTGGGCGCCTGCTGGCACTGCACCGTATCAGGCACGGACACTCCGCGGCGCGCACAGGCGTGGATAGTGAGCAGAACGACTCGCGAAAACTGAGGTCACTGTGGCTTGACCTATAATTCGGCCACTGCGCCAGGCGCGAGGCGCACTCCCACCCTCCTGAGGATTGCCATTCGCATGCGGCTTCGCCAGCGCGCGTTCTGGGTGCTCGCGATTCTGACGCTCGCGATCGGTCTGCTGGCCTGTGGGGTGCGACCGTCCGAACCGTCCCCTGCCGAAGTGCCTCCCTCTCCCGCGGCGGCGGTCGAGACGCCGCGGGCGCCTGGCCAGGACGACGCCGCGGCGCAACCCAACCCGCCTCCTACGGCCGGGGTGTTGCCGCTGCTGCCACCTCCCGAGATCGCGAAGATCTACGCCCTGTTGCTGGAAACCTACGTCGATCCGATCGATCACCGCATGCTGGTCTCCGCCGCCCGGGACGGACTGTATCAGCATATGCTCGCCGATTCGGCGCTCCCGCTCGGTACCCTGCCGCTGGACCTGCTTCCGCCACACTCTGAGGACCAGGAGCTGGATTTCGCGCTGCTGGGAAACGCCTACTGGACCATCGTGCGCTGGAAACCGGAGTGGGCCAACCGCACCCGTCCAGACGTGGCGATGCTGCGGGCGATGCTCGCCAGCCTGCGCGATTCGCACACCGTGTATACCGACCCGCAAACGGTGCGCCGCCAGGCGGAGACATCGTTCAGCGGGATCGGTGTGAGCCTGACGCGGTTCACCGAAGACGGTCCGCTGATCGTTATGGAGATCTTCCCCAACAGCCCGGCGGAACGCGTCGATCTGCGGCGCGGCGACCGACTGCTTCGGGTGGAAGGTGTAGTGACCGATGGGATGGAGCTGAGCGATGTCGTGGCGATCGTGCGCGGAGCGGAAGGATCCGCGGTGAAGCTGGAGGTGCTGCATCCGGGCGATAGCGCGCCGACCAGCCTGGAGATCGTTCGGGAGCAGTACGCAATCGCGACAGTGGAGGCGCGCATTTACAATCCGGTTGCCGGCGGAGCGGGCATCGGCTACATTCGCATTCGGTCCTTCGCGCGCGACGTGCCGGAGCAGGTCCAGGCAGCCATCGCCGGGTTTCTGGGCAGCGGCCAGGAGATCCGCGGGCTGGTGTTCGACCTGCGAGGCAACCAGGGCGGCTCCAAAGAGGCGGTTGCGCGGGTGGCTGGGCTGTTCCTCGAGCCTGACAAACCGATCGGACTGGAGATCGACCGTGCCCGCCGCCAGACGCCGCTCTTCGCCGAAAGTACGCTCCAGCTTCGGCCCGCGCCGCCGTTGGCATTGCTGGTGAACGGGGACACCTCGTCCGGCGCGGAGATTCTGGCGAGCGCGCTCCGCGAATACGGATACGCGGTGCTGGTGGGTCAGAAGACCGCCGGGAGCGTGGCGTCCGGCTCCACCTACGATCTTCCCGATGGGTCCCAGGTTCAGATCACCGCGCACCGCTTCGTCACCCCTTCGGGAGAACAGCTTGACGGCGTTGGTCTGGAGCCAGATCAACCGGTTGAGCTGCGCGAGGCGGACCTGGCGGCGGGGACCGACCCGCCGTTGCTCCGCGCCCTAACGCTGGTGTACGAGGCAGGCACTCCATGAGCGTGGTCGGGATCGTGGCGAACCCCGCCTCAGGGCGGGACATTCGGCGTCTGGTTGCTCAGGGCTCGGTTTTTGGAAATGATGAGAAGGTTCGGTTGGTGCGGCGGGCACTGGTGGGAATGGCCGCGGTGGGGATCCGCGAAGCGCTGATCATGCCGGACAGCTTCGCGATCGGGTATCGCGCGCTGGACGGACTCAAGGCGGACATCTCATTGCGTGTCCTGGACATGCGAGTGGAGTTCGCGCAGCACGACTCCACGCGCGCCGCGAAGCTAATGGCCGAAGCCGGGGTGGGGTGTCTGATCGTGCTCGGCGGCGACGGCACCAACCGGGTCGTGGCCCGCGGCTGCGGCGAGGTGCCGATGGTGAGCATCTCCACCGGCACAAACAACGTCTTCCCCACCATGCTGGAAGGTACGGTGGCCGGGATGGCGGCCGGGCTGGTTGCCAGCGGCGCGGTGGCGCTGGAAGACGTGGCGGTGCGCCGCAAGCGCCTGGATGTCTTCGCCCGTGACGACGTGCACGACATGGCGCTGATCGATCTGGCAGTGTCGCACGATTCGTTCGTTGGGGCGCGGGCGCTGTGGGACGCCAGCCAGCTCCGCGCGGTGGTATTGACCTGCGCCATCCCGGGCAACATCGGGCTCTCGGCGCTCGGCGCCGCGGTGCAACCGATCGGGGTGGAGGAGCCCCGCGGCCTCTATCTGGAGCTTGGCCCCGGTGGCAAGACCGCCTGGGTGCCGCTCGCCCCAGGCCTGGTCAAGCACATCCCGGTGCGCTCGCATCGCGTCATCGAGCTGGGCGAATCGGTGGAGCTGGAAGTCGGCCAGGGCACCATCGCGCTGGACGGAGAGCGGGAGTTCGAGACCCGGGTGGGCCAGGTGACGGTGCGACTCAGCCAGGACGGCCCATGGGTGGTGAGCGTTTCGCGCGCCCTTGAGGTCGCCACCCGCAAAGGTATGTTCCTGCACGACGCCGAGGAGTGACACTCACTCGGCGGGCGAGGGCGGAACAAACTGCAGGATCAATTCGCGTACCAGCTTGGCGGCCGACACCGCGGTAATGTCCGCCGGGTCGGTATCCGGCAGCACCTCGCAAATGTCGGCTCCGATCACCCTCAGCGAGCCCAGCCGGTAGATGAACGCCGCCAACTCGCGGAAGGTGTAGCCGCCGGGCTCGGGACAGCCGGTGCCGGGCGCGGTGCCGGGATCGAGCACGTCGATGTCCAGGCTCAGGTAGATCGGGCGGCCGTGGAGGCGCTGCAGCAGTTCCGGAGGCAGCTCGAGAGTCGTAGTGGAGTACATACAAC
>SXGT01220256.1_pt1 | contig 14964 bp, 12 predicted proteins | sample 3176221 | NCBI WGS metagenome assembly SXGT01 (sample SAMN11356862, study PRJNA531348) | freshwater metagenome | isolation source: freshwater sample F1-120 | place: China: Fuxian Lake, Yuxi | collected 2017-12-25
GTTGATTGCTGAGTGGCTGCAACAGCGGGTGGCCCACAAATAAAAGCGCTTCGACGATCGAGCGGGGCGAAACGGGGCAGGAATCGTCCGGCGCGTCCGATCCCACGTCTTGGGCCCGCCAGCTAAATCGCGTATCTTCGCCTTCCTCGACCGGACTCTCCACCCCATCGGGAGCGGCCAAATCCTGGTAGGGATCGGCCCCCTGCTCCCAACGCTCGATGGTCTCGGGCTCTACAACATCGAGGGGGAGCCCCTGCTCGGTCGGCTTTTTTCGAAAGGCCTCCAAGTCGAGCGTCTGCTTTTTTATTGGTTTTGACGAACGGGCCACATCAGGTTCTCCGGCCACGTATTCCGTTTTGGCCTGCGAACATTGGCTAGGCGGAGCCACGTCGTTGGGCCACCTGCCGCTTCATGAAGGCCAGGCCTTCTCGAGCCAATTTCAGTTCATCGTCGAACATGCGCCGCCAAATTTTGGTGGCCGCGGCGATCTCGGGTAGGGCCAGTCCAAAGGCCTCGATCGTCAGCCACCCGTCATAGCCGATCTCGTGTAGGGTATCAAACGTCTCGTCCCAGCGGACATCCCCCGCGCCCGGCGTACTGCGATCATTTTCCGATATGTGGACGTGGGCCAGCACATCGCGGCAGGACAGGATTGCCTGTCGGACACTTTTCTCTTCGATGTTGGCGTGAAACGTGTCATACATCATGCGACACCGCGGGTGATCGACCTCGCGCACGAACTTGGCTGCGTCGGCGTGTGAGTTGAGCAGATACGTTTCAAATCGATTGAGGCACTCCACGGCCAGCGTGACGCCGACGGTGCCAGCGTGCTCCGCGACTTGCCGCATGCTCTCCACGCCCCATTTCCATTCATCGGCCGTGGGGCCTTGTCCGCTGAACAGGCCAATGGCCGAATGGTAAGGGCCAGCCAGATGTGTTGCCCCCAGGGCTTGGCAGCAATCCACCGTCCGCTTGTTGTCCGTCACCCCCTTGCGTCGTACCTCGGGGTCGGCGCTGATGGGATTGTCGTCGGCACCGCGGACGGTCACCGCTGTGCATGCCAACCCCATCTCCGCCAGCCGCTTGCCCCAGAGCGAGAAGTTGTCGACATCGAAGCCGAACACGGGAACTTCCACGCCGTCGTAGCCCATCTCTTTGAGAGCGCCGAGGATGGGGAGCATTGAGTCGTCCATGACTCCGGTCCATAGCAAAAGATTCATACCGTACTTCATCGACCTGCGCTCCTTACCCTAATTGACAAGATGCGGGGCGGACGCATCGTGCAGAACTGGAAAACCGTTCATTCAGTCGAGCGGGACCGTGGCCCATTGACCGGTCCGGGCGCTATTGAGCACCGCTTCACAGACGCGCTGGGTTTCCAGGGCCTCGCGAAACGTGGGCGAAGTGGGCTTGCCCTGGGCCAAATTGTCCAGAAAATCGGCGACATGATGCACAAAACTACTCTCGAATCCAATCTGCAGACCGGGGACCCACCACTTATCCATGTAGGGGTGGTCGCCATCGGTGACGTGAATCGTTCGCCAGCCCCTTAGTTTTCCTTCGTCGCGATGATCGAAGTAGGATAGGCGATGCAGGTCGTGCAAATCCCAGGCCAGGGAGGCCTTCTCGCCGTTGACTTCCAAGGTGTACTTGGCTTTATGGCCTCGTGCGTAGCGTGTGGATTCAAAGATGGCCAGCGATCCATTTTTGCAGCGGGCCAGAAACGCGCAGGCGTCGTCGATGCCCACGGATTCCATTTTGCCCGTCAAGTTGTGCATGCGTTCCTTGACAAACGTCTCGGTCATGGCGGTGACGGACGTGATGCTGCCGTTGAGCCAGATGGCCGTATCGATGCAATGGGCCAACAGATCTCCGGTGACGCCGCTCCCCGCGGCAGCCGCATCCAAACGCCAGAGCCCCGCTCCACCCTGCGGCAATTCTGGCGAAATGGTCCAATCCTGCAGAAACTGGGCGCGGTAGTGGAAGATGCGCCCCAGCCGTCCTTCATCAATCAGTTGCTTCGCTAGGGTTACGGCGGGAATGCGACGGTAATTGTAGAAAATGGTATTGGGTACGCCGGCCTTCTCAACCGCCTGCACCATCCGTTCCCCCTCTTCGCAGGTCCGAGACAGGGGTTTCTCGCAAAGGATCATTTTCCCTGCTTGGGCTGCGGCCAAGGCGATCTCGCAGTGCATGTCATTGGGTGCGCAGATATCGACGGCATCGATATCCTTTCGCGCCAAAAGCGCCTTCCAATCGGTTTCCGTGGACGCATAGCCCCATTGCCGAGCGAACGCCGCAACCTTGTCGGGATCGCGTCCGCAGACGGCCTGCAAAACGGGGTGATAACCCACGTCAAAAAAGTGGGACACAGTGCGATACGCATTCGAATGCGCTCGCCCCATGAAGCCATAACCGATCATTCCAATACGCAAAGGTTGGGACATAGCAGGCGCTTTTATCCTTTCTATGGCGTTAGCCGTACTGACGAATCAAACCATCCAGCGCCTGTTTACAACGGGCGGTTGCGTCCCATGCGTTGGGCCAGAAGCAAAGATCAATCGTCCACCAATCATCCGGACATCCGGCCGCTGCCACCGCCGGCATGAACTCAGCAAAGTTGAGATTTCCCTCGCCGAACGGCGGGTGCGTGCTGGTGTGATGCTCGTTCAACGTGCCGTCGGAGTCGATTAGATGCAACCGGCCAATCTTGCCGCGCAGGCGTTCGGCCAGTTCACGAATACCTCCGGGGAGGATCTCTTTTTGCCCCGGCTGGCGGGCCCCCTGCTGCGCCACATTGTCCGCATGACACGTGTCGAACATCACCATGAAATTGTCGTGTGACACACGGTCCAACACACGCTGGATGTCACTCGGTTTATTGAAGGCAAAGCCTGGCTCGAATTCCCACACCAGTCGCACGCCGGCGTCTGCCGCTTCTTGGGCGCAACGCTTCCAGGTGGCTCCGACTCGACTCAGCGCCGTTTCGTAGGCGATTTGCTCCGTTACCTTCTGCGGCCGTTGCTCGCCCGGGATATCGCCGAGCACCCAGGGATCCTCGGTTGTGTCGACTCGCATCACGGTGATCCCCAAGTCCTGGCAAAATCGCAAATTCTTGCGAAACGTCGCCAGGTACGACGCGTTGTCTGGGGCGGTGATCAGTTTCTCCGCCCAGAGATCGGCGGCCAGGCCACTGCAGCCTAGACCGGCCGATTCCCAGGACTGACGAACCCGAGCGCGATCTTCCGCCGTGGGGTGGTTGTCGGGGTTCGGATGGATGTCGAACCCACCCAACTCCAACCCATCAAACCCCAATCGCTTCAGGCCGCTGACGACTTCGGGAAAGGCAATGGGCTGCTCTTGATTGAATAGAAAGGCCCAGGTGCCGATGGAACTGCGTTTCGCCATGATCAATCGTACTCCTTGTCATCCGATGGTCGTCGTTCGAGCGTTCTTGTGCGATCGATTCCGATAGATATAGATATAGTCGTGTTATGAGTTTCTGTAGGCACCCAGGGCGGGCAATTGGGCGTGGGTATCCGGACCGAAATAACGCAAGCCCACCAGCGTTTCACAACCGGTGTTTTCGATCTCCACGCCTCGTTTTGCGGCGTCGTAGCTAATGAACACCTCATCGTCGGTCATTTCGCCGAAGCGGATCAACGTGGGGGTTTGCAAACTGAGTCGACCCATGCGGCCACGCCCCTGAACTGTGATCCAGCCGCTGGCCCCCGGGTCGCGAATCACACATTTGGCTCCCGGTTCCACGGTCAACTCTTTGGCGGAAAACAGTTGTCGACCATCGATGGTGCCATAGACAATCCAGCGATCCACGTAGCCGGGTCCAGTTTGGGTCGGGTCGACCACGGGCTCCAGATAATTGTGTTCCTTGAAATGCGTGTCGACGTTTTTCTCCCAGTCGAGTTGGCCGATGATAAAGTCCAGGTCGTGATGCTTGTCGACCGGCATGTCCTTCACCAAGAGCGACCAGGGGACAACGCGACCTTCAACCAAGGATTGGAACATGCCAAAAACGTCGCTCCCCCATTGCGGCTCGTAAGTACACAACGATCCGGGGGCATGCAGGACGCCGGGGGGAATGAGCCATCCCGTGCCACGACGCAAGCGGAACGCGCGAGACAAATCCAAGATACCATTGTCTCCCTGGTTCCAATTCTCCAGGCATTTTCGCAATTGGTCCCGCGTCGTGCCGGGCTCCAGGCCCATGAACGTGTAGCTGAAGTTGTTGTCAACGTTGTTGTATTGAGGTGGAAAGTAATAGCTCTCTGGCTTCCCCTCTTGCCCGACCAGTTTGGCATCGTCGAAACCCTGATGCATGTGGTGGGGGATCGGGCCCATGTTGTCGAAGAATTTCGAATAGATGGGCCAACGCTGATAGGTCTTCCAAATGCCAGGTCCCACCAACGACGCGCCCGATTCGGCCACGGCATCTTTTAGGGTGAACTGTTGCCCTTCGAAGACGCAGAAACTGAGCCCCTCATGCCACACACGACCTTCGTTGGCTGCTTCCGTAGTGCTGGCAAACCAGCGTTCGTCGATGCCGCCCCGTTCGCCGCCGTAGGCATAGAGGTCGGACGGATGGAGCCGCAATCGTCGCCCGGGATGCAAGAATGAGCGTGGCACCCATGTAGGCGAGAGCCGCAGCAGTCCCTCGCCTGCATCCAGCGCACGCTGCAGGATGGGCGCAACCGAATCCCGCTTCACCAGGTTGGGCGTGCTCTGTTTATTTTCCTTCGCGGCTGACGTTACACGATTGGTGGCCATGGATTCCCCTTAGCGGTCCGGTTTGAGATTTGAGATCTCAAATCTCAAATCTCAAATCTCAAATCTCAAATCTCAAATCTCAAATCTCAAATCTCAAATCTCAAATCTCTAGGGCGGTCCGTTTGCTAGGTTCGCCACGGATTGCACTCTGCGGGGCGACCGCAGACCCCTTGTTGTAAGCGGTTTTGTGGCGGTCGGCAAGGCAACTGGTGCCATCCAACGGGCGTTGGGGAAGGCCGGCTACCAGCTTTCCTCAGCACCCGGAAACGTTCCGGCGGTGACATCCTGGCGAAAGGACGTGACGGCCTCTCGAATGGTCTGGTGAAGGTTTGCGTATTGTCGCACATGGCGGGGGGGCTTGGCGGCATGCAGCCCCAAGAGGTCGTGCAAAACCATCACCTGCCCGTCGCAACTCGGCCCGGCACCGATGCCGATGGTCGGTACCGGGATGTGTTGGGTGATTTGCGCGGCGATGGTGGCGGGGATGCACTCGAGTACCACGGCGAAGGCACCGGCCTGGGCGGCGGCCTGGGCGTCGGTGAGCAATCGCTGCTCATCGCGCTGCACGCGGTAGCCACCGAGTCGATGGACCGCTTGTGGACGCAAGCCGACATGGGCCATCACGGGGATCCCGGCGGCAACCAGTGCGGCGATCACGTCGGCCTGATCCGCGCCCCCTTCCAACTTCACGGCCTGGCAACGGGTTTCCTTGAGGATGCGACCTGCGCTCTCGATGGCCCGGTGGATCCCCAGATGATTGCTGGGAAACGGCATGTCCACCACGACCAGTGCATGGCGCACGGCCCGGCCCACCATTTCGGCGTGGTAGATCATCTCATCTAAGGTCACTGGCAGTGTCGTTTCGTGCCCCTGCACCACCATGGACATTCTGTCGCCGACCAAGACTCCCTCGACACCGGCCTGATCGACGAGTGACGCCAAGCAGTGGTCGTACGCGGTCACCATGGTGATTTTCTGTCCCGCCTGCTTCATGGAGGTGAAACGGGGGACGGTGATGCGCGGCGGCGGGGGAGGCGGATCCGTGTTCATGCGGCGGGTCATTCGTTCGGCTGGTTGGGCCGCCTTAGTTTGAGTTTTGCAGATTTAGGGCGATTCGTGGCCCCTTCATTCGCTGTTCCGCCGACGGGCGCTCGTCCGTTGGCGGTGGGGCCTCGCTCGCCATGTGTCAGCCTAATCCCGACGCCCCTCCAAGGTCAACCGTCAGCGTTGGCAATCTGTCCGGTTAGGCAGGGCGTGCCCGACGAATGGGTTCTGCTGCGAGACGCGATTGCGCCTGATTGCAGGGACGGGCCGTCATGCTGGCACGGCCGATGCGAACGGGTCGCACTGAAGTGATCTCCTGAATGGGTCCGAAGCTTCTATTACCGGGACGCCTGGTGCGGGTTCCGGCAACGAACACATACAACGCCGAGCAGGATGCTGCGGCGGGCCAACGCATGATGCGACAAATGCCATACCAATTGGGCCTGCTAGCCATTTGCCTGCTGCTGAGCGGCTGTAAACAGCCCATGCAGGTCGTGACCCGCAGCGCTGTAGTGTTGGGGAGCCCGCCCCTCAAGAACATTAAGCCCCTGCTAGAGATGCCGGTGCAACGGGGTGGTGACCGAAGTGCCAAGATCGCCCTAATCGATGTGGATGGCCTGCTGCTCAATCGAAATATGATGGGGATCTTCTCTGCCGGAGAGAATCCCGTGGCGATCTTTCGCGAAAAGCTGGATCGTGTGGCGGCGGACGGATGTTATCGAGGGGTCGTGTTGAGGATTCATAGTTTGGGCGGCGGGGTCACCGCCAGTGACATCATGCGCCGAGACCTGGAGGCATTTCAGGCCAAGACGCACCTTCCAGTGGTCGCGTGCATCATGGATGTCGGCGCTGGCGGCGCCTATTACCTGGCGACCGCTTGTGATCGTATTTGGGCGCATCCCACATCGATGGTCGGGGGCATGGGGGTTATGCTCAACCTCTATAACCTCCAGGACACCATGGCCCAGTTCAACGTAGTCGGCGTTACCGTCAAATCAGGTCAACATGCAGATCTAGGGACCCCAATAGGCGCGACTACCGAAGAGTCACGCAAACTGTTACAACAAATCAGTGATCAATTGCATCGGCGATTTCGGGACGTGGTCGCTACGTCACGCCCTGGTATCGACGTGAGCAATGCCTCACTCTTCGACGGACGTATCTTCACCGGACCGCAAGCGCAAGAGTTGAAACTCATTGATGATGTCGGTTACCTGGATGATGCCTTGGATTCCGTTCGTCACTTGGCCGGCTGCCCTCAGGCGGCGGTCATGGTACTGCATCGGTACCAGGACATGGCCCATACCGTGTATGACGTCACCCCCAATACGCCGGTGCAGTCTCAATTGCTCCCCACTCTTCCCGGTTTGAACCGGAGTCAACTCCCTACCTTTCTGTACATGTGGCAGCCTGAGCCGACGGCCCTGCCGTAGCGAGTCGCGTGGCGCATGCTCTGAAGTGGCAGCAGTCGTTCCCGCAGACGCGCGGCCGCCGCCGGCGCGCCGATGGCGACCAACAGCTGGTTGCCCGTTGCGTCTCGATGGAGGCAGTACCAGACCGTAACATGGCCGGCCCGTTGCTGAACCAGGCGAAATAATTCAGCGGCATCAGTAGCATCAGCAGCCTGTCCCCCAGGAACTCGCAATTCCGAGGCAAATCGATTCCGTAACGACTCCCAAAACGTCGCGGAGGGGAGGGCACATGTGCCGAGGACACTAACCCCGGTGACGACAAACCTGCCCGTCAGTCTCTGCTGAACTCCGTGCAGCCGAAAATCGCTCAAACGCGCGAAACCCAATTCCCATTGTGCGTGCATTCGAAGGTCTCCTTGTGAGGCGTGAATTTGTCCTTGCTGCCGACATTAGGGACATCGGCCCCTGATGTGACACGGTTGGTCATGGGCGAGATTTTTTTGCTGGCGTGGGTTTTGGGGGGCCCGTTTCGGGGGTAGGATGGTGCAGGTGGGCGCAACTGGCAGCGGACGACGAAACCGCTAGCTTCGATCGTTCCCCCCTGGCGAATTGAGGGCTCCATGTCTGCGGGTGTGATTGTCCTGTTGAGCGGTGGGTTGGATTCAGCCACCGTATTGGCGATGGCGGGGCACGAAGGCTATCGCCTGCACGCGATGACATTTGACTACGGGCAGCGACACGCTTGGGAAATTCAGGCGGCCCGGAGGCTGGCGGAGCGACATGCCGTCGTCCATCACGCCGTGGTGAATATCGATCTACGGCAATTTGGCGGATCCGCGCTCACGGATCAGTTGGAGGTCCCCAAACATCGTCAGGTTCAGGAAATTGGTGACGGAATTCCGCTCACGTATGTGCCCGCGAGGAATACGGTGTTTCTCTCGTTGGCCCTTGCCTGGGCGGAGGTCTTGGGCATTCAGGACATCATGATTGGCGTGAATGCCGTCGACTACAGCGGGTACCCCGACTGCCGAGCGGAGTTTATCGCGGCCTTCGAGCGGATGGCCAATCTGGCGACCCGAGCGGCGGTCGAGGGACAGACGATGCGCATCCAAACGCCACTGATTGCCATGAGCAAAGCTGAGATCATCAGGACAGGGCTGGAGTTGGGCGTGGACTACGGATTGACGACCAGCTGCTACGATCCGGTTGGCGAGGGTTTAGCATGCGGTCACTGCGATGCCTGTTTGTTGCGACTGCGTGGATTTGAACAAAACGGCGAGGTGGACCCCGCTCGCTACGTTGTGCCGCGGAGTAGCAATCCATGACGATTCGCTCGGTGGCCCAGGCGGTCGCGGTCTGGTTCGTTCGTATCGTTGCCAGGATGGCGGGTGTGATTCTAGTCCATATTCGCTGCCATGGTCGCGAATATGTGCCGGAGATCGGGGGGGCGATTCTTTGCTCCAATCACCAGAGTTTTCTCGATCCCGTCCTGGTCGGCCTGGCCTGCGACCGTCGTCTGAGTTACTTGGCCCGTGATACGCTGTTTCGGAACCCATGGTTTGGGGGACTGCTCCGATTCTTCGACACGATATCGATTCAGCGTGACCGTATGGGGGTAGCGGGATTTCGTGAGACCTCCTTGCGGTTGCAGCAGGGGGCGGTCGTATTGGTCTTTCCCGAGGGGACCCGGACAACAGACGGTGAGATCGGCACACTGCACACGGGCGTTTGTCGCCTGGCTCGCCGGGCGTCGGTCCCACTGATTCCCATGGCCATTGAGGGCGCCTATCAAGCGTGGCCCCGCCACGCGGCATGGCCCCGACCCACGACAATTCACGTGTGGTTCGGTCCTCCGATTCCCGTGGAGGAGGTCGAGCGTCTCACCGACCAGCAACTCCTCCAGCAGCTGGAGATTCGCATGCGGGCGATCCACGCACGGGCCCAGCGAGGTCGTCGGCAGGCGTGTTTACCCGGATATTTCTGCTCGGGGGGGCGCAGTTGAGGGGTTTTCTTGTTTTCTGGTCACCGCCAGACGGTGGCCGTCCGCTGCAATTCGCCCGGTGACCCGTTGCCCCGATTTCGGGAGCAGGTTGCGCCCGGCAGGCCGAAAACGTCCTTGTTGGCTCGGGCCACATTCGCTACACTCCAGAGTTCGGTAAGAGGGGGTCGGAACGCGGTCACTGCGTGGGTGGCTCGACCGTCCTGGAATTTAACCGTCCGTTCGCTTCGCGGCAGGGATCTCTGCGCGGGCCAGCCGAATTCATGTCTTGCTGGTCCGAGACACACTAGCTGATCACGGGGGACAACGTCCCACGGTCGTGTGTTCGCGGCGGAATTGAGAGTATCAATGGTCAACCGTAATCTGATTCGAGAGTTGGAAAATGACAACCTATTGACGGCGGAGATTGAGTCCGCCATGTCAATCGCCCTGGATGAATCGACCCAGGCGGCCTTCTTAGGCTCCGATGCCGACACGAGTGTCAATGTCAACAAAATTGTCTCTGGACGCATCATTCGCATCACCGACGATATCGTGTTGGTCGACGTTGGGTTCAAGAGCGAGGGGACGATTCAACGCGACGAGTGGGAACCCGATGAACCACAGCCGCAAGTTGGTGACGAAATCCAAGTCTTGATCGAGGAGATGACCGACCTCGGGACGGAAGATGTCTACGGCATGATTACGCTCAGCAAGCGTAAAGCCGAGAAAATCGTGGCTTGGCAGGCCATGATGAAGACCGTTCAGGAAGGTCAGGTCGTCACCGGCACGGTGACCCGCAAGATTAAAGGTGGATTGTTAGTCGATATCGGCGTCAATGTCTTTCTGCCGGCGAGCCAGGTGGACATTCGCCGCCCAGGGGACATCGGCGACTACATCGGCCGCACGGTGCAGTGCGAGGTCTTGAAGATCGACGAGGCCCGCCGCAATATCGTCGTCAGCCGCCGTTCGTTGATTGAGAAGCAGCGGCGCGAGGATCGAGATAAGTTGCTGAACGAGCTGGAAGTGGGGCAGGTGCGCAAGGGTATTGTCAAGAACATTGCCGACTTCGGAGCGTTCGTTGACCTGGGGGGGATCGATGGCTTGTTGCATATCATTGATATGAGCTGGGGTCGGATCAACCATCCCTCGGAAATGGTCTCCATTGACCAGGAAATCGAAGTGGCCGTGCTCAATATCGATCGCGAACGGGAGAAAATTGCACTGGGGCTGAAGCAGCGTCAACCCAGTCCCTGGGAGCACGTCGAAAGCAAGTATCCGGTTGGTGGCACCATTCGCGGCACGGTTGTGAATGTCATGAGCTACGGAGCGTTTGTCAAGCTGGAGGAAGGCATCGAAGGCTTGGTGCACATCAGCGAGATGTCGTGGACCAAGCGAGTGAGTCATCCGAATGAACTCGTCCAGATCGGCGATGAAATTGAGGTCGTCGTGTTGGGGATCGACAAGAATAAACAAGAGATCTCCTTGGGCATGAAGCAGACACAGCCCAATCCTTGGGAGCAGGTAGCCGAACGGTATCCCGTTGGCGGTGTGGCCAAGGGACGAGTCCGCAACCTCACGAATTACGGTGCCTTTATTGAACTCGAGGAAGGCATCGATGGCCTGTTGCACGTGTCGGATATGTCATGGACTCGCAAGATCAGCCATCCCGGTGAACTCCTGGAGAAAGGTCACGAGGTGGAGTGCAAGATTTTGTCCGTGAACCAAGAACGGAAGCGTATCGCCTTGGGCCTCAAGCAAATGGACCCCGATCCGTGGGAAACGGACATTCCTCAGCGATACCAAGCCGGTCAATTGGTCCAGGGTAAGGTCACCAAAATCACTAATTTTGGCGTGTTCGTAGGACTGGAAGATGGTTTGGAAGGCCTGCTGCATATTTCCGAATTGGCCGATCACAAGGTTGAGCACGCAGAGGACCTTGTGAAGGTTGGTGATGAAATCGAGGTCAAGGTCTTGAGAGTGGACATCGAGGAACGCAAGATTGGCCTGTCGCGCAAACGGGTCGATTGGACCGGTGATCAGGATCAAGCGGCAAATGCCGCCGGTGGCGACGGTCGCGCCGAACAGGAATTGCGCGGCGGCCTCGGCGAGGAATCAGGTCCACTGATTAAGCCCCCATCGGCGTCCTAGGCGGCACCGAACGCACAATCCGACTGATGCACACGACCTCGGTGGTGCCAACCGCCGAGGTCGTGCTGTTTGGTATTTTCCGAACTCCGGGAGGAACCGTTGTACCTTGTTAACTCGGGGGCCTATTGCAGATTGCTCGCAGCCGGAGTCGATAGTGAAGTTTGTCCAACCGGGATAATTCCAACACAATTGTCGCACCCAGACGGAACCGTAATCCCATGGCAGCTTCCTCGGGCCCAACACGACCGACTCGGACGTCCCCCGCCGCACGCCGAGCCGGCATGGCCGTGCAGAGCCCTCTGGAAACCTACCTGCGGGAGATCAACGAAACGTCACTGCTGAGCGCTCATGATGAGCGCGAGTTGGCAGCCGGCATTGCCAATGGCGATATTCGCGCACGCGACCATATGGTACGTGCCAACCTCCGCTTGGTCGTCAACATCGCACGTGGCTACTCCGGGAAGGGATTGAGCCTTCAAGACCTGATTGAAGAAGGCAACCTGGGCTTACTAAGAGCGGTGGAAGGTTTCGACCCGGCGATGGGGACGCGATTCAGTACCTACGCCAGCTACTGGATTAAGCAATCCATCAAGCGGGCCTTGATCAACTCGGCCAAGACAATCCGGATCCCCGCCTACATGGTGGAACTGTTGTCCAAATGGCGACGTGCTACCAGCCGTCTGTCCGAAGAGCTCGGCCGCACACCCACCCCTGAAGAAATCGCGCGCGTCCTCGGCGTGCCCAAGAAAAAACTCCCCATCATTAAGAAGGCGATCCGCATCTACAACCTGACTCCGCAGACGGATCAGTCGGATGTCGGCTGGTCCCTCGGTGAAATGGTGATGGATGAACGAATGAAGAGCGCGGAAGACGAACTCTTGGAGACCGATGTGCTTGGGCACGTCCGCAAGATGATGGTTGCCATGGACCCTCGCGAAGCCACGGTGCTGCGGATGCGATTCGGCTTGGACGGTACCGAGCCGCACACGCTCAAGGAGATTGGCGAGAGTTTGAACCTGACCCGGGAACGGGTTCGCCAGATCGAGACCGAGGCCCTCAATCGGCTCTCGGATAGCCTCAAGGACGCCCGCGAACGGCTGCTCGATTCCCTGGAGGCGCCCCACTAGTCCCAGCCGGTTTCGCGCCGCTAGCCATGGCATGTTGCTGGGGCCTTCGATTAGGATGTTGGGACTGCGTGTCGCAATTCCCAACATCCCTCGATCGCGGAGCTTCAGCAATGGCTCGATTTTTACAACCTCATTCCCCTGGGGTCAACCGGCGCGGATTCCTCAAGGCGACGGGGGTTTCCACAGCCGCTCTGGCGGCCGGTGGATTCTTTAGTCAGCGAAGCCCCGCGGCATCTAAGTCATCGCTGGAAAAATTGAATATCGCCATTATCGGGACCGCCAATCGGGGGGCCGATAACATTGCCGGCGTACAGCAGGAATCTTTGGTCGCGTTATGCGATATCGATGCGAATTATTTGGAAAAGGCCGCCGCGCGCTTTCCCGGTGCAAGACGTTACGTGGACTATCGAGAAATGCTGGATCGCGAGGGGGACGCGGTCGACGCCGTTATGGTGAGCACGGCCGATCATCATCACGCGCCGGCCACGCTACGTGCCATTCGATCAGGGAGGCATGTCTACTGCGAAAAACCGTTGGCCCACACCGTGGAGGAGGTCCGCTTGATTACCGAAGCGGCGCGTGAGAAGCGGGTGGCCACGCAGCTCGGGACGATCATTCACGCCGAAGAAAACTACCGTCGCGCGGTGGAAATCGTGCAGCATGGAACGATCGGAGAAATCAACGAGGTTCATGTGTGGGTCGGCAAGGGATGGGACGGAGGCGACCGCCCCACGCGCGACGAAACGCCGCCCGCCAGCATGAATTGGGACTTGTGGTTGGGGCCAGCCCCGGTGCGGCCCTTTGTTGGCGGACTGTATCATCCGGCACAATGGCGCCGATTTTGGGATTTTGGTAACGGCACCCTCGGGGATATGGGGTGCCACTATATGGACCTGGCATTTTGGGCCTTGGATTTGAAGTATCCCACTCGCTGTACCGCCGCGGGACCGCCACCGAATGCCAATGGCTGTCCGACAGGATTGACCGCGCAGTACGAATTCCCGCGTGCGACGGGCTCGCCGCTGAAGCTGACATGGTACGACGGCACATCGACGCCAAGTGAAGTGTCAGGGCACCGCGTCCCCAGCGCGGGAGTGATGTTTTGCGGAACGGACGGGGAGCTGTTCGCCGATTACACGTCGCACCGCCTTTTCCCCACAGATAAATTCGCTGATTTCCAACTGCCAGCCCACACAATTCCGCGATCCATCGGACACTTCCGCGAATGGATCGAGGCGTGCAAAACGGGGACTCCCACCACTTGTAACTTCGATTACTCCGGCCCATTAACGGAAACGGTCTTGTTGGGAACCGTGGCCTACCGGCAGGGAGTGCCGCTGGAATGGGATGCCACACAACTCAAAGCCACCAATTGTCCTGAGGCGGACCGACTGATTCGAAAGGCCTATCGTGATGGCTGGCAAATCACGTGACCTGGCGTTCGCCGCTAAGTAAGCAACAGCCAAGTGCCGGATATTACGAAGGGCCGAGATATTCGAGTTGCAGCTTGACTTGAGGCATCGTTTTTTGCAACTCGTCCGCACCGTTGGGCGTGACCGATGTGCGGCTGACATTGAGGTCCCGCAGCGACGTCAAGGGTTGTAAGGCTGCTAGTCCCTCGTCGGTGATCGCGGTTGACCCAGCATGTAAATACCGAAGTCTTGTTAATGGCTGCAGATGGACTAGACCGGCATCGGACAGGCGTGTGTTGTCCAGATTGAGCCATTCGAGTTGCGTGAGATCCCGTAAATGGCGAATTCCCTCGTCGGTGATTGGGACTCGCCAAAGGTTCAGACGCGTCAATGTCGAAATGTGGGCGAGTTCTGCCATGTCGTCATCTCCCAGCTGGCTCATCTCGCTCAGATCTAGTTCTCGCAATTGAGACAGCGAAGCCAAGTGGGCCAATCCTTTGCCGCTTAGCTGGGACTTGGCCAATCGCAGCTTGGTCAGCCTGGGAAACTGGGGCAACAGTGGCAAGACTTCATCCCCAACCAACGTAGCGGCCAAGTAGAGTTCTTCCAGTTGCGTCAGGTCCTGAAGTCTCGCCAATCCAACCTCGCTGACCCAAAGTCGATCGAGGGTTAAGACACGAAGTTGGCGCAGGCCGGCGCAATGCACGAGTCCATCATCATCGACCGTGGTGCCGTTATCTCCACCAGCCAGCTTCAGAACTCTTAGGTCGGCGAGGGTGGCCAAACCGCCCAGGTCGGAGTTCGTGAACGCGCACTTGCGCAGGTCCAATTCGCGGATGCGACCGTCTGGACCGCGCTTGATGCGTGCTCCGCACTGCTCCAGTGCGGCCCATTCGGCCGGCCCGATGTCGTTGGTTGCCGTCGTGGGTCCTGCAGTGGGACCTGCAGATTCTCGCGGGGGCTGGGCTATAGCGGGCTGGGTTGGAGCCGTGGAGAGCGTGTCGATGGAGGCAGGCGCCTGGTTGGGCTGGGACGCGGAATCGCATCCCAAGCAA
>SXGT01497785.1_pt1 | contig 14963 bp, 13 predicted proteins | sample 3176221 | NCBI WGS metagenome assembly SXGT01 (sample SAMN11356862, study PRJNA531348) | freshwater metagenome | isolation source: freshwater sample F1-120 | place: China: Fuxian Lake, Yuxi | collected 2017-12-25
ACGAAGGGCAGCCCCGGGCAAATTGTTGGACAGCTCTTGAGCGCGCGTAGCGCGCGATTTGGGGGAGACCGACGCGCGCAGCGCGGCGAGTGGGGGCACCCCTTCTCTTGCGCTGGATCGCGCCTAACCGATCGGCATTGGGTCTAGGGCTCGTCCGCGGACTTCCGCGGGGGGGGCGTGGTCGTCGGCTTGTCCGCGTTCACGAGCTCCTGCATCCCGCCCGACCACACGGTGCGGTTCAGATCCTCGAGCGCCTCGAGCATGCGCGTCTTCCACTCGGCGGGGAGCGAACCCGGCGTCAGCTTGTCGAGCTGCTCCGCCATGGCGAGCCAGTGACGCGCTTCGGCGCGATAGCCGATGCGGTAGTCGGTCATCCCGCGGAGATACGCGTAGTGCGCGCGCTCCTCGTCCGTGAGGTGCGCCTGGTCGGCCTCGAGCTGCTTCAGGATCGCGAGCGCGCGGTCGTGGCTGCTCGCCTCGTACGCCCCCTGCCCGCGGACCAGGTCGTCGCGGAAGGTCGTGCACGAGGTGGCGAAGGCGAGCACGGCGAGCGTGCTCGGTACGATGAACCAGCGCATGGGCTCCCCCAGGCTAACGGGTGCGCGCGCGTCTCCGCAAGGCTCTCCTCGCGAGGAGGAGGGCGAGGCCGCCGACGAGCGGGAGCGCTGCGGGCGAGGGCGCCCCTGCCACGTGACACCCGCACCTCGTCGCGCCGCCCGACGCGGGGGCGTCCGCCAAGACAGGCGGGCCCGCCTGGGTCGGCGGCCTCTCCGGGGCGGGTGCCGGATCGCAGTCCCATCCCTCCTTCTTGCCGAAGCCGCACGTCTCGACGAGCGAACCGTCCGCGCGGTGTGCCGACAGCGTGAACGCGTCGGCGGTGACGCGTGCGGCGATGAAGTGGCGCGCCGTCTCCAGCTTGCGCGTCGTCGCGAGCTTGGCCTTCACCGCGTAGCCCGGCGCGCCGCCGCCGCCCGTGACGACGTACCGCGTCCCCTCGGACTCGCCGCGCTCGTACAGGTGATCGTGGCCGGCGGCGACGAGATCGACCTTGTGCTTGCGCAGCAGGCCGACGACGCCCGCGTCGTGGAGCGGGCGGTTCCCGCCGTGAGGACCGCTCGACCACGGTCCGTGGTGCATGACGGCGACCCGCCACTTCAACCCCGGCTCCGCGACGGCGCGCTCGAGCGCCGCGGAGAGCCACGCCTTCTCCTTGCCGTCGGCCCACGAATCCATCGCGTTCACGAGGAAGAAGCGCGCGTTTCCCCAGCGGAACGTGCCGTGGAGCAGCGGCCGCTCGCCGGGTTTCGCGCGTTCGTCAGGCGGGAAGTAGCGCAGGAACAGGGTGGCGTCGCGATCGGTGAGCTCGTGGTTGCCGACCGCGGCGAAGAGCGGGCGGTCGCGGAGGAGAGGGGTCTCGATGTCGAAGAACTCCTGCCACTCGGCCGCGATCTCCCCGTTCGCCACGAGGTCGCCGGTGTTGATCATGAACGACGCCGGGTGGCTCTGCATCGCGCGCACCACCTCGGCGTGGGCGGTGGCGTCCGAGCGCGTGTCCCCGTAGAGGAGGAAGCGGAACTCCGCCGCCTCGCCCTCTCGCGGGGCCGTCGTGAACGTCCCGGTTTTCCTCGCGCCTCCCGCGCGCACCGTGTAGGCGTAACGCCGCCCGGGCTCGAGGTCCGCGAGCGCGAACGTGTGGAAGGCGGTCGCGTCGGGAGAGGGGGGCGGGCGCGGACCGGCATCGCCGTCGAGCGTCATCGCGACGGGCTGGGGCGGGTCGACCTCGACGCCGATCACCGCGGTGGTCGATCCCAGGCGCTGGAGGAACGGCCCCTTGACGATCGGCGAGAGGAGGCTCGCCCTCGCCGCGCCGGCGGGGTGCAACATGCCCAGCATCGCGAGGGCGAGCGGCAAGAGCGGCGTCCGGCCGAGGCCGGCGATCCATGCGCGATTCATGGGCGTCTTCCATGTACCATGCCGCATCGAAGCCACCCAACCTACATGGTAGCCAACCCGCGCCGGGGCGTGGCTGCGTTGACCACCTTCCCCCTTCGGACTAGGGTTCAAGGAGGTCTCGCGCTCGCAAGACGGCTCCCGCCGAGGTCCATGTCGACGTCGTCCCCGCCCATCCCGTCCACCCCCCTCATGACACCGGCGCCACCCACGAGCGCGGCGATGCTCGGCGCGGATGGAATGCCGATGCGCTTCGGGAAGTACATGCTCCTGCGCAAGATCGCGTCGGGGGGCATGGCCGAGATCTTCCTCGCGATCCAGCGCAGCGTGGCCGGGTTCGAGAAGCTCATCGTCATCAAGCGCATCCTGCCTCAGATGAACCAGGACCGTGCGTTCATCGAGATGCTCCTGCAGGAGGCCCGCATCGCGGCCACCCTGTCGCACCCGAACATCGTGCAGATCTTCGACGTGGGGGAGGTCGACGGGCGGTTCTACATCGCGATGGAGCACGTCCACGGCGAGGATCTGCGCTCCGTCGTGCGCCAGATGAAGACGAAGGGGACGCTCGACTTCCCGCTCGAGCATGCCCTCGCCATCATCCTCGGTATGTGCCAGGGCCTCGCGTACGCGCACGACAAGACGGAGCTCGACGGCTCGCACCTCGGCATCGTGCACCGCGACATCTCGCCGCAGAACGTGGTGGTCACCTTCACGGGCGACGTGAAGATCGTCGACTTCGGCATCGCCAAGAGCGACAACAAGCCGCTCGAGAGCGCGACCAAGAGCGGCAAGCTCAAGGGCAAGGTCCCGTACATGTCGCCGGAGCAGGCGCGTGGCGAGAACATCGACCATCGGAGCGACATCTTCGCCGTCGGCGTCATGCTCTTCGAGCTGACGACGGGCAAGCGCCTCTTCAAGGGCCGGAGCGAGTACGAGACCTTGAAGCTCATCTGCGAGCGCGACTACCCCCTGCCCTCGCAGGTGCGGCCCGGGTACCCGCCGGATCTGGAGCAGATCGTGCTGATGGCGCTCGCGAAGAGCCCGGCGCAGCGGTACCAGACGGCGCGCGACATGCAGGCCGACATCGAGGCCTTCGTGCGGCGGCGGCAGATCGCGGTGTCGAACATCGCCCTCAACAAGTTCATGCAGGGGCTGTTCGAGGAGAAGCTGGCCGCGCAGAAGGAGGCGCTCCTCCAGGGCAAGCAGCTCGCCGACATCATCGACTACCACCGCGGCGCCGAGCAGGAGCTCGAGATGACGGGCGAGCGGCGCCTATCGATGACGGCGAGCAGCATGCCCGCGGCCGCGCACACGGTGACGAACCTCCCGGCCCAGCGATCGTCGGGCGGGTTCATCGCGCTCCTCGCCGCGGGGTTCGGCGTGCTGCTCCTCCTCGGCGGTGTGGGCGGGTTCCTGTGGATGCGCAAGGCGCCCGTGGCGGCGGAGCAGCGGCCGGATCCGGGGCTCCGGGGGACGATCGACGTGTCGAGCGATCCGCCGGGAGCCGCCATCTGGATCAACGGGGACCTGCGCCCGGAGACGACGCCCGCGGCCATCGGGGGGTTGCCCCTGAACACGAACCTGGACGTGAAGCTGAGCAAGGACGGGTTCGAGAACGGCAGGGAGTCGCTGCAGCTCGAGGATGGCAAGGTGCGCAAGGTGAGCGTCGCCCTGAAGAAGGGGTCGGTGGTCGTCGAGGTGTCGATCAAGCCGGAGGGCGTGCCCGCGACGATGGCCGTCGACGGGAAGACCTTCAAGGGGTTGCTCGACGGCCTCACCTCCGGCGAGCAGCACAAGCTCTTCGTGACCGCGCCGGGCTACGTCGAGCAGACGATCCCGTTCATGGGCAACGCGATGGAGACGAAGCGCTTCGACGTCATCCTCGAGAAGGCGAAGGTCGCGAAGCCCGCCGCGAGCGACGCCCCGTCGAAGCCGACGGCCACCGTCGCGGCGCCGCCGCCCGCGACGGCCGAGCCGAAGGGCAACGGGAAGATCAGCGTCGCCGCTTCCGGTGGCTGGTGCAACGTCAGCATCGACGGCGCGCCCCGCGGCGCCACGCCGGTCGCCGGGATCGAGATCTCGTCGGGCAACCACAGGGTCACGTGCACGACACAGGACGGCAAGACGCTGAGCGCGACGGTCAGCGTGCCCGTGGACGGGACCGCTCGGCACAAGTTCACGCTGTAGCGAGCGTCCTTCTCGCCCGTACGCGTGCCGGGTGGCTCAGGTTCGGGTGTACCGCAGCCGGAAGATCGGCAATCCGTCCGCGATCGCCCTGCGCTCGCGGGGGCTCCGCGCGACGTACGGGTTGTCGGCGATTCGCGGCGAACCCGGCGCGTCCCCCGCGGGCGCGAACGCGGGCGACATCGCGACGTGCGCCTCGTACTCCGCGACGCGCTCCTCCACGTCGCTCTGGAGGAAGAGCTCGCCGCCGCGCGCGAGGAGACGGGCGACCTCGGCGAGAAAGGCGTCGCCCATCACGAGCCGCTTCTCGTGGCGCTTCTTCCACCAAGGGTCCGGGAAGTGCAGGAAGGCGCGCGAGAACACGCCGTCGGGAGCGAGACGCGGGAGGGCGAGCTTGGCGTCCTCGGCGAATACCCGCGCGCGAAGGCGGTAGCCGGCCTTGTCGAGCCGGCGATCGACGAGCGTGGCCCACTTCTTCCGGATCTCGAGCCCGATGAGCGCCGCGTCGGGCACCGCGGCGGCGCGCTCGAGCAGGAAGCCGCCGCGCCCTGGGCCCACCTCGAGCTCGTAGCTCCTCCCGCTCACGAGCTTCGATACGTCGACACGATCACCCTCGGGCAGCCGCGGCGCGTCGGCATAGGGGTACGGGGGCTTCACCCTTTGGGGTATACTCGACTCCATGACGCCGGGGCAGCACGTGACGCCCAACGTACGCCTCGTGCGCGAGCTTGGGGCCGGCGGCATGGGGAGCGTATGGCTCGCCGATCACCTCAGCCTGAAGACCCAGGTCGTGGTGAAGTTCATGCTCGGCGAGCTCAGGAACAGCCAGACGGCGCGCGCCCGGTTCACGCGCGAGGCAGAGGCGGCCGCGCAGGTGAAGAGCCCGCACGTCGTGCAGGTGTTCGACCACGGGCTGACCGCGGAGGGCTACCCGTTCATCGTGATGGAGCACCTCGAAGGGCGGAGCCTCGGCGATCACCTGCGCGACGGCGACGCGCTGCCGCCGCGGGAGGTGGCGTCGATCGTCACGCAGATGTGCCGCGGGCTCGCCCGCGTCCACGCGGCCGGGATCCTGCACCGCGACATCAAGCCGGACAACGTGTTCCTCATCGACGGCGACGGCGAGGAGCGCTTCTTCGTCAAGCTGCTCGACTTCGGCATCGCGAAGGACGTCGAGGCAGCCATGGATGGCCGCACCACCGACACGAAGACGGGGCAGATCGTCGGCACCCCTTACTACATGAGCCCGGAGCAGGTGACGGCCGAGAAGGATCCGGACACGAAGAGCGACCTCTGGAGCGTCGGCGTCGTCGCGTTCGAGGCCCTCACCGGCAAGCGGCCGTTCGAGGGCAACTCCTTCGGAGGCATCGCCGTGGCCATCGCCACCGGCCCGCTTCCCGCGCCGACTTCGCTCGTCCCCGCGCTCCCCGCGGGGGTGGACGCCTGGTTCATGCGCGCGTGCAGCCGCGATCGCGACCAGCGGTACGCCACGGCGAAGGAGCTCGCGGACGGGCTCCGCGAGGCGGTCGGCATCGCGCCCTCGCTGTCCCACTCGGGTGCGACCAGCGGGCCGCGGAGGGCGCGCGACACGTCCGCCGCCGCCCTCGCGGCGACCGTGGCGGACACGCCTCGCGAGGAGGGTGCCTCGACGGGAGAAGCCTCGGTCGAGGTCCTCGCGCCGCCGAGGCCGCCGCGGTCGCTCGCCCCGAGGCTCGGCGCAGGCGCGCTCGTGCTCGTCGTCGCCGCCGCAGGCCTCATCGCGTGGAGGCTGGCCCCCGACGCGCGCGCGGTCACCACGGGCGCTTCCGTCGAGGCGCCACGCGCGGTGGAGATGACGAACTCGCTGGCCGCCGCGGCCTCGGTCCCGCTCGGGACCGGCGGCGTACCCCCTGGGTCCAGCGCCGCGGCCCCCGTCGGCTCGGCGGCGACCGCGGGAGACCCGGCGTTCGGGACCGCACACGTCTTCACCTCCGGGAGCGCCCCGAGCCGGGGCGCCGACGCGGGCCCCCGGATCCGGGGCCCGAGGGGACCGGGCGCCGAAGGAGCCCGCAAGAACGCGCCGACTCCGTCCCCGCCGCCATCCGGCGCCCCCGTCACCTCGTCGCCCGTCGCCGCCCCGACGGCGCCCGCGACCGCGACGACGACGAAGACCCATGAGATCGACGTACGCTAGCGCCGCGCTCGCGGCCCTCCTCGTGGCAGGCGCCGCGCGGGCGGACACGACCTCCGCCGAGGACCTCGCGACCGCCCGGGAGCGCCTGCGCGAGGGGGTGGTGCTCCGCGACAAGGGCGAGATCCACCCGGCGATCGAGAAATTACGTGTAGCTTACACCATCATCCCGACGCCCATCACAGCGGTCGAGCTCGGGAAGGCGTACGCGCTCGCGGGCCGCGTGCTCGACGCGCGCGAGCTCTACCTCTCCGTGCGCCGCATCGCCGTCCACCCGGAGGAGACGTCGCGGTCCCACCAGGCACGCGAGGAGGCGGCCCGCGCCGCGATAGAGCTCGAGCCGCGGATCCCCTCGCTCGTCGTGGCGCTGCGCCTCCCGAAGGGCGCGACCGCGACGGTGACGATCGACGAGGGGCCGGTGCTCGTGGATTCGCTGAAGGACCCCCGCAAGGTGAACCCGGGCTCGCACGTCGTCGTGGCGCGCGCGGGGGACGGTCCGGAGTGGAAGGGGTCGATCACGGTCGCCGAGGGGGAGACGAAGACGATCGAGGTGGAGCCCGTGTGGGTGCCGCCGAAGCCGAAGCCCACCGGCGGCGCGGCGGGAGAACGGTACTTCGTGCGGCAGAGCATCAACCCGGCCGTGTGGATAGGCTTCTCCGTGGCGAGCCTCGGCCTCGTGACCACGACGATCTTCACGACGCTCACTTTCGACAAGGCGTCCGCGAAGAGCGCGTGCCAGGACCGCTACTGCCTGCCGTCGGTGATCCGCGGCGACATCGCGGACGCGCGCGGGTACGGGTTCGTGGCCACGGCCGGCGGCGTCGCGCTCGCCTCGGGGCTCATCGTCGGGTTCATCGGCATGCTCGTGCCGAAGACCGAGCGCGTGACGATCACGGGCGCGGCCGTGCGGCCAGGCGTGCCGGGCGTGTCGGGGACGTTCTGAGCATGCAGACTGCACGCATCTGCGCGGTGGCCGCGCTGCTCGGATCCGGGCTCCTCGCGTGCGCCACGATCTTCGCGGTGGACCAGAACCAGCTCAAGGAGTGCCGCGCCCAGGACTACGCGCTGGCCGTCTCGAGCGCGGATCCACCTCAGGCCTGCGAGCCGTGCGCCCAGACGCGGTGCTGCGGCGCCGTCGGACGGTGCGCGGACGACCGGGATCCGGAGTGTCCCCGGAAGGTCAGGGAGTACCTGCGGTGCGTCGCGCGCGACGCCGGGCGCCCCGCCGCCGAGGACGATCCGAGGTGCGTGGCGATCCGCCCGGCGGGCAGCGCGAAGGACGCGTACGAGTGCGTGCGCGACAAGTGCGACACCGAGTGCGGCCTCGCCGGTTGCTCCTTCGCGGTCGAGGTCCCCCGGCTCGGCCCGCCCGCGTGCGACGGCTGTCTGGAGGCGACCGCCTGCGCGGAGATCAACCGCTGCTACGGGGACCGCGGCTGCAAGACGTTCATCGAGTGCCTCTTCGCGCGCGACGTATCGTGCCTGGGCGAGGTCGCCGCGTCCGGCGCGCTCGGGTGCGACGCGGGTCCGAAGAAGCTGCCGGCGTGCGCGGTGCCGTGCGCCGACGTGGACGCGGGGATCGGGGACGGCTGCACCGTGGCGGCGGTGATCTCCCGCGCGAGGCTGTGCGAGGACACCTGCCACCGCGCGATCGACGGCGGCGCCGGCGGCGGGGACGCGAGCGCCGACTGAGATGGGGCCCGCGGACGGCGCGATGGGCCTCGCGAGGAGGCACGCGGGGACGATCGCCATCGCGATCGCCATCGGGGTCCTCGCGCGCGCCGCCATCTCGCACATCCTCGCGCGCTGCGGAGAGCCCGCGGCGACGCTGGACGACGCGTACATCCACTTCCAGTACGCGCGGGCGTTCGCGGAGGGGCACCCGTTCCGCTTCCAGGCCGGTGAGCCCCCGTCGAGCGGCGCGACCAGCTTCCTGTGGCCGCTCGCGCTCGCGCTCTTCTACAAGGTCGGCTTCACGGGGAAGAGCATCCTGTGGGCCGCGTGGGGGCTCTCGTACGCGGCCTACGGCGCGCTCGCCTGGGAGGCGTGGGCGCTCACGTCGAAGCTCGCCAACCACGCCGCGGCCATCGGCGCGGCCGCGCTCGTGCTCTCGTTCGGCGGCCTCCAGTGGTTCGCGCCGAGCGGCATGGAGGTCCTCCCGTTCGCGTGGGCGATCACGAGCACCGTCCGGCGATCGGCCGAGTGGGTCGAGGAGCCGCTGCTGCGCTCGGCGCGCCGGCGGAACCTGCTCTGCGCGTTCGCGTTCCTGTGCCCCCTGCTGCGTCCGGAGGGTGCGATCTTCTCCCTCGCGCCCGTCGTCGCGCTCGCGGCGTTCCCCGCGTCGAGGGATCTCAGGACCCGGGCCCTCGCCATCGTGCCCCTCCTGTCGCTCGCCCTGCTCCCCGCGATCCTCCATGTCGTCACGGGGGACGCGCAGAGCTCCACCGCGCGTGTGAAGCTCCTGTCCGGCACGCCGTACCCCCCCTGGACGCCCACGGCCTGGGAGAACGTCCGGACCTTCGTGACCAAGCTCCTGAACGGGGAGATCTGGTCCGCCGAGTTTCTGCCGAAGGGTGGCGCGCCCGTGGCGTTCGCATCCATCGGGGCGATCGGCACGTGCGGCGTGATCAAGCGGCGACCGTTCCGCGCCGTCTTCGTGATCGCGATCGCCCTCGCGGCGCTCGTGCCGTGTTTGTACGTGACCTTCCTCTGGAACCGGCTGCGCTACCTATGGCCCTTCTCGACGGGCTGGCTCGTGGGCCTCGCGTGCATCGCGGATCTCCTCGGGCAGTTCGCGGGCTCGCTTCACCGGCGCGCCCGCCACGTCTCGCTGCTCGTGATCGGGGTGTTCGCGGGCCTCTTCGGCTCGCGCCACGACGGCGTCGTGGAGGACGTGGCCAACTCGGCGAGCGGGATCGACCGCCAGCAGGTCGCGCTCGGCAGGTGGGCCCGAGCGAACCTCCCGGAGGGCGCCCGCATCGGCGTCAACGACACGGGCGCCATCGCCTACTTCGGCGACCGGCGCACGTTCGACATCGTGGGCCTCACGACGCAGAGCGAGGGCCGCTACTGGGTCGCCGGTGCCGCGTCGCGCTACGAGCACTACGAGCGGCTCCGGCGCGATCGCCCGGAGCTCCTTCCGACCCACTTCATCGTGTACGCCGAGTGGATGGCGTGCGACGCGGTGCTCGGCGAGCTGCTCCACGAGGTGACGGTCACGGACAGCTCCATCCTGGGCGGACAGACCATGCGTGTCTACGTCGCGAACTACGACCACCTCGGCAAGGGCGAGCTCCCGTGGACGCCCGGCTTCCAGCCCGCAGACACGGTCGACGTCGCCGACGTGGAGAGCGAGCGCGCCCACGGCTACGACCTCGCGGGCGCGCGCGACACCGACGAGACGATCCACAGCGGCCTGTCGCCGGCGGGCGGTGGGGTCATCGACGGCGGGCGGACCGCGCGCACGAGGGACGCGTTTCGCGTCCGGCTCGGACAGGGACGGCACCGTGGGATCGTGCGTGCGCTCGCGCCCTCACCTCCTTCGACGCTGCGGATCCTGGCGGCGGCCAAGGAGATCGCGCGGGTGACCTTGTCCACGACCGCGTGGGAGGAGCTCGCCTTCGACCTTCCGGCCGGGATGGGCGGCGAGGTGGACGTCGAGGTGATCGCCTCGGGGAGCCCCGTGACGACGTTCCACTACTGGTTCGAGTGAACGCTCACGGGCACGTGTTCGGCGAGCCCAGGCACACGCCCGCCTTGCAGCAGATCCCGCCCAGACACGACTGGGTGCCCGTGCACGAGAGCGCGCACGTATCGCCCGTCGGACAGGCTGCGGACTTGCACGAACGGAACGCGGTGCAGGCCACGTTCGTGGTCTTGGCATTCGCGACGACGGCCCCGCCGCACGCCTCGTTGCCGTTGCAGGTGACCGTGCACGCGCTCGCGGTGCACGTCACGTCCTCGCACGCGCGGAACGCTGCGCAGTCGACGCGGCACGGCCCGAGGGCGCCGGGCGTCGCGCACGTGACGGCCAGGCAGGCCTCCGGGCCGGTGCACTGGATCGCGCACGTGTCGCCCGTGCACAGGACCGGTCCCGCGCACGACCGGAACTGCGTGCACGCGATCTGGCAGTCGGGGCGGTCGCACGTGACGGCGTCGCACGCCTCGTTTCCGTTGCAGGTGATGTTGCACTTCGACGCGGCGGCCCCGAAGTCGATGGCGCCGCACGAGCGATACCCCGGCGCATGCGGTGAGCGTAGCCGAGGCGCCTCGACCAGGCCCGCGCACAAAAAAGGAGCGGGCGAAGATCGGTACGACCTTCGCCCACTACAACCGCCCGGGGCGGTGACGTCCCGGACTACTTCTTCGGCGCGGCCTTCGGATCGGCCTTCGGCGCGTCCGCCTTCGGCGCGGCCTTCGGATCGGCGGCCTTGGCATCGCCCGGCGGCTTCATGAGGCCGAGCTGCATCGCGGCCTCGGCGCCGTTGGCGTACCACCAGCCGTGCACGGCCTTGCCGTCCTTGGCCTGGACGATGTCGAGCCCGTGGAAGTTGATCGCCTTCTTGGTCGGCTTCGCGCCCATGAACTCGCCCGTGTGCGTGCCCGTGAACTCGGACTCGACGACGATGTAGTCACCGAACGCCCACGCGTTCTTCGTGGCCATCTTCCCGTCCGAGAAGCCCTTGTGCATCGCCGTGAACCACTTCTCGGCCTCGCCGCGGCCCTTCATGGTGGCGGGCTGCGTCATGTCGTCCCAGTCGACCTTCTCGTCCATGGTCGCGAGGAAGGCCTTGAGGTCGCCCTTGCCCTCCATGGCCGCGTAGGCCGCCTTGCCGACCTCCAGGTTCTTCTTCTCCGCGTCGGTGTTCTGCACGGTGAACATCTCGGGCTTCGTGGGCAGGGCGGGGATCGGCCGGGCCTTCATCTTCGAGACGCCGATCTGCGACATCACGGTGCCCACGTCCCAGTAGACGTGCTCCTCCTTGCGCATTCCCTCGTCGTTGAACCACGTGACCGTCACGCCGGAGAAGCCGATCGGCTTGTCGGTGCCCTTGATGCCGAAGAACTCGCCCTTGTGCGTGGCGTTCACGGCCCACTCGGTGATCACGACGTCCTTCGTGTGGAAGATGCGGCTCGCGCCGCCCTTCATGTCCGGGAACGCGTCGAACTGCTTCTGCCACGTGCTGGTGATGGCGTCCTTGCCCGAGACGCTCGCGGGGGCGCCGTACATCGTGGACACAGCGTTGTCCGCGTACGTCGCGCCGACCGCCTTCGCGTCGTGCGCCATGAGCGCCTTGATGAAGTCGCCCTCGTTCTTGCGGATGAGGTCGGCCAGCGGCGCCTTCGCGGGCGGCGGGGGGGCCTCGACCGTCGCCGTGGGGGCCGGCGGCGGCGGCGGCGGCGTCGTGACGGCGGTCGTCTCGGGCACCTTCGGCGGGGGAGTCTCTCCGCCCCCGCAAGCCGCAGACGCCATGACCGCGAGAACCAGTGCTCCGTACATCCTTCGCATCGTCGACTCCTTCGTGAAATCGCCCCGAAAACCGCGGGCGGCCGGTTTCATCCACCCATTTGCGGCGGGCGTCAAGCCTTACGGCCTGGGTGCAATTTTCCAGCCGGCGTCCGGATCGCGCCGATCCTCCTCGTTCGCCGGAAGGTGCTAAGCACACGGGCGTGCGAAAGAGAGCGCTCGGCAGGACCGGCCGCTTCGTCTCGGAGATGGCGCTCGGAACGTGGGGCCTCTCGGGTGACGCCTATGGCGCCGTGACGGAGGCGGACGCGGAGCTCGTGATCGGGCGGGCGCTCGACATCGGGTTCACGCTCTTCGACACCTGCGACGCGTACGCGGGCGGGAAGACCGAGCGGCTCCTCGGTCGCCTCCTCCGGGGGAAGGACGACGTCGTGATCGTGACCCGGGGCGGTCTGGACCGCACGACGGATCCTCCGCGGAAGCGCTTCGACAAGGCGTGGCTGCTCGAGCGCGTGAAGGCCTCGGCGAAGCGCCTCGCCGTCGACGCCGTGCCGGTCTACCTGCTCCACAACCCGAGCCCCGACGCGCTCGTGATCGGCGAGGCGATCGACGCGATGGCGGCGGCGAAGAAGGACGGCCTCGTGCAGCACTGGGGCGTCTCGTGCGGTGACGTCGACGTGGCCAAGATCGCGCTGGACCGGGGCGCGGAGGTCGTCGAGATGGCGTACAACCTCTTCCACGCGCGCGACGTCCACCGCGTCGCTGGCGAGCTCATGTTGACGCGCGCGGGGCTGCTCGCGCGCTCGACCCTCGCCCACGGCCTCCTCGCAGGGCTCTGGAGCAAGGCGCACGAGTTCGCGGAGGGGGACACGCGGCGCGAGCGCTGGACACGGCTCGAGCTCGAGAAGCGGATCGGGCAGCTCGACGCCGTGCGGTACCTCGTGCGCGGCGACGTGCACACCATGCGCGCGGCGGCGACGCGCTTCGTTCTCGCCAACCACCTCGTCTCGGCGGCGATCCTGGGGCCCCGCACGGTGACGCAGCTCGAGCAGCTCGTGCGAGAGACCGGCGCCGGGCCGCGGTACATCCCGGACGCGGATCTGGCCGAGCTCCCGCGGACGCTCGACCGCGTCGGGATCGCGTCGTGAGCCTGCGCGCGGAGGCGATGGAGGCGATGCTTGCGATCGCCACGGACGCGGCTGGAATCGTCCAGCGCACGTACGACACGCCCGGGCTGCAGGTCGAGTTCAAGGAGGGGGACGATCCGGTGACCGCCGCCGATCGGGACGCGAACGCGTTCATCACGGCCGCGCTGGCGCGCCGGTTTCCCGGCGTGCCGATCGTCGCCGAGGAGAGCGATCCCACGACCTTCGCCGGCTTCCAGGCGAGCCCCGCCGCCTTCTTCGTGGACCCCCTCGACGGCACGCGCGAGTTCGTGGGACGCACAGGCGAGTTCGCCGTGATGCTCGGCCTCGCGGAGGACGGCCGGCCCACCGCCGGAGCCATCGTGGCGCCCGCGAAGGGGCGGGCCTTCGTCGCCGCGATGGGCGCGGGCGCCTTCGAGGTGCGCGCGGACGGGACCCGCATGCCGATCGCGGTGAGCGCGCAGACGGACATCGCACGCGCGACCTGCGTCGTGTCGCGCTGGCACCGGCCGCCGGCGTCGGACGCGCTCCTCGGGAAGCTCGGCGCGCGGCTTCGCGTCGTGGGGAGCGCCGGGCTGAAGGGACTCGAGGTCGCGACGGGCGAGGCCGATCTCTACGTGCAGCCGACGATGGCCGGCTACCTGTGGGACACGTGCGCGCCGGAGGCGATCGCGCGCGCCGCTGGCGCCGTGTTCACCGACGCTCGGGGGGCCCCGATCGACTACCGGCGAGCCCGCCTCGACAACCACGCGGGCGTCTGCGCCGGCAACCCGATCCTCCACGCGGCGGCGCTGGCCAGGCTGTGGGGTTGAGGGTGGGGGAGGTACTCGACGCCGAGATCGTGATCGTCGGCGCTGGCATCATGGGGCTGGCGATCGCGTACCACCTCGGGAGGCTCGGGCAGGGCGGCGTCGTCGTCGTCGATCGCGGGTACCTGTGCGGCGGCGCGAGCGGGCGCAACGGCGGCGGCGTGCGCGCGCAGTGGTCGACCGAGGCGAACGTGCAGCTCATGCAGGAGAGCCTGCGCATGTGCGCGGCGTTCGCGAGCGAGATGAAGATCAACGTCTGGTTCCGGCAGGGAGGCTACCTGTTCCTAACCCGCTCGGAGGAGCGCAGGAGGAGCCTCGAGGCGAGCGTCGCGGTCCAGAACGCCTGCGGCCACGCGACGCGCATGCTGAGCCCGACCGAGGCGCGCGAGGTCGTGCCCGAGCTCGACACCGACGGCGTCGTCGCGGCGAGCTACAACCCGAAGGACGCGGTCGTCTTCCCGTGGCCCTTCGTCTGGGGCTTCGCGACTGGCGCAGCGAAGCTCGGCGCGAAGATCCTCCCGTTCACGGACGTCGTCGGCTTCGAGACGAAGGGGAGCACGATCTCGGGCGTGCGCGTGGAGGCGAGGGGGCGCGGGGGCGTCACCGCGCACGTCCGCACGCGCAAGGTCGTGAACGCCGCCGGCGCGTGGTCTCCCGAGGTCGCGCGCCTCCTCGGCGTCGAGCTCCCCAACCGCCCGCACCGCCACGAGATCTGCTCGACCGAGCCGCTCAAGCCGTGGCTCCGCCCGCTCGTCGCGGACCTCACCGACGGCCTCTACTTCAGCCAGTCGACGCGCGGTGAGATCGTCGGCGGCGTCGGCCAGGGCGACGTCCCCGAGGGCGTGAACCAGGACAGCACGCACGCGTTCCTCGGCCGCTACGCGCGTTCGCTCGTGCGCGCGTGCCCGATCCTCGGGGGTGTGAAGGTGCTCCGGCAGTGGGCGGGCTGCTACGACATCACCCCGGACGCGAACCCGATCGTGGGCGCGATCGACGAGGTGGAGCGTTTCTACCAGGCGTCCGGGTTCATGGGCCACGGGTTCATGATGGCGCCCATCATGGGGAAGCTCATCGCCGAGCACGTGGTGAAGGAGACGAGCTCGGACCTGTTCCAGCGCTGGAACCTGAGGAGGTTCCGGGAGGGGAAGTTGCTGAGCGAGGCGATGATCATCGGGTAGTGGACGGCGGACGGCGGACAGCGGACAGCGGGACAGCCGACAGCCGACAGCCGACAGCCG
>SXGT01033172.1_pt1 | contig 14960 bp, 11 predicted proteins | sample 3176221 | NCBI WGS metagenome assembly SXGT01 (sample SAMN11356862, study PRJNA531348) | freshwater metagenome | isolation source: freshwater sample F1-120 | place: China: Fuxian Lake, Yuxi | collected 2017-12-25
CGCAGGGCCACGACCACCAGCACCGACACCACCAGCGTCACGCCTGCGGCAGCCGCCACGAGCAGCGCGATGCGCCGACCGAGGCGACGCAGCCGGGTTCCACCATCAGCTGTCAGCGTTGTTGCCTTCTTCACGCACTCACCGCTTTTTCTCTTGCCGCGCCACCCGAATCCGCGCCGGATCCGACCCGGCCCAACCTGCGGCGGCCGTCTCTCCCGCGCGGGCGTCCGGCGCGGAGGCGAAACGGTCGGGCGAGACCCCCTCCAGCAGCGGCCCCGGCGCCGCTTCGAGCACCAGATCCCCGACCAGTTGCGCGGTCACCGGCGCCAACAACACACCGTTCCGGTAATGGCCAGTCGCATAGACCAGCCGCGGCGCCGAGCGGCGCGTCCCGATGACCGGGAGGTCGTCAGCAGTCCCGGGCCGGAGCCCCACTCGCACGGCCTCGAATCCGGCGTGTTCCGTCGCCGGAAGCACCTCGCGCGCCGCATCCAGCAGGCTCATCACGCCCGACACCGTGGCGCCCTCGTCGAAGCCGACGTCCTCGACGGTAGCGCCCACCAACGTCGTACCATCAGGCCAGGGCACCACGTAGCACCCGGTGGACCAGACGACCTGCTTCAACCGCGATCCGGTGGGCCACCGCAGCTGGAGCAACTGGCCTCGCACAGGCCTCACGGGCAGGGAAGGTTTCTGTCCGAACTCGAGCCCCTCAGTCCAGCTTCCCGCGGCGAGCACGACGACATCGCTATGCCGGGGTCCCTGATTGGTTTCCGCGCTCATCCTCGACCCAGTCGAGGTCAACCGCGTGACAGCGCACGGGGCCAAGAAGGAAACGCCATGACGCATCGCAGCCTCGCGCAGCGCCGTCGTCAGCGCGGACGCAGCGACAAATCCATGCGACGGCACGTGAAGCGCGCCGATGACGGACGGCCCCAAATGGGGCTCCTGGATCAGCGCCTCGGCGGCGTTCAACAAACGGCATTCCAGGCCGGTCTCGGAGAGTGCCCGCGCGGCCCGCTCCAGCCGCGCCAATGAACTGGCGTCCATCGCGGCTTCCAGTGTTCCACAACGCTCGTAGGGCACGACCGCGCCGCTGTCGGCGACGACGTCAGACACAAACCGGCTGTATAACTCAAGGCTCCTCGAGCCCAGTTGGCGGAGGGGTCCGGCATGGTCCGCCTCAATGAACGGGGCCAGTATCCCAGCCGAGGCCTGGGTGGCCCCCTGACCCACATCGCGGCGCTCGAGGACACAGACGTCTGCGCCGCGTCGCCCCAACTCGTAGGCGACGGCGCACCCGATAATGCCACCGCCGACGACTGTTACCGTGATTCTGTTGGGCACCAGAGTCTGCGTGTCCTACGCGAGGCGCCCGACGGGATTGGGCCCTCACGAACGTAGTTGCGCCCGATTCGCCAGGCCACGTCACGGGCTGTCCTCTCGCCAACGCCTGACCGTCTCTTCCGGGAGACAGATCGAGAGTGCCCCAGGTCAGGAGCCTGAAAAGAAGAACTAGGACAGTGCCGGCCTCGCCGCTGGGCGGTATCGGTATGGCTCACGGCTATGCGCTGGTGATGCCACGGGGCCTGGCGGCGTCGATCGCGAAGTTCGGTCAGGGAGTGTACACCATCGCGCCGCGACATCCCGCAAGAGTGGGCGCCTGCGCCCAACGCCCTCGCGGAGACCTCCTGGCTTCACACCCCGCGGGTGTAGGAAGGCGCTGGTTTGACCGAAAAACAGGTCCCCACCCGTCCCGCGGTGATTCGCCGCGCGATGGCATGCCTGCCCCAGACCAGGTTGGGCATGACAATTGCTATTGTCTTGGGGCGAGGGACTTGAGATGGTGACCAAACCGATCGCGCTCGTTGGACTTGCCGCTGTCATGCTGGCGGCTGGAACCGGCTCGTACGTGGCGGTGCGACAGAACGCCACCCCGCCAAGCGGGGCGACCGGAGCGGCCCCGCCCCTCGCCGTCGAGGCCACGGAAGCTACCGTGGGGACGCCAGCACCGTCCACCCATCTGGATGTCACGGGAGAGGCACGGGCCACCCCCGTCGCACCAGCGCCAGTCGAACGAACGTCGGCCGCTCCGCCGGCACCGTCTGCTTCCAGCCCGACGCCGGCACCCATGGCGCGCGAAACGTGGCGCACAGCGGCGGCCGCCCAGACCGAACCGTCTGCGTCGAACGGGACATCACCGGACACCGCCACGGCACCCACGGCGGAGCCTCGCCCGACGGCGACGCCGGAAGTGTGGGTGCCCAGGACCGAAACCGCCCCCGCGCGCACGTCCGCGCCAACCACTTCGGAGGATGGCAACCGCGCGGCAGGGACCGTTCGTCCCCCAGAGCCGAAACCAGAACGAAGTGCCAGGAACGACCGGAGTGCCGCTGACGTACCAACGGTCGAAGGGTGGAGTCGCGCAGAAAGCGCTACCTCGGACGCGGATGCCACCCAGCCGCTGGAGGCCAGGCCTCTGGTAGTCGAACGACGTGCCGAACCTGCCCTGCCGCCGCCGGCCTTCATCGAGTATGAAATCGCGGCAGACTCGGTCATCGGCTTGGAAATGGAAACGGGCGTCTCGACCCGCACGGCCGAAGTGGAAGATCTGGTGGAGGCTCGGGTCACGAGGGACGTCCTGGTAGCCGATCAGGTCGCGGTCCCGGCTGGCACACAGATGCTTGGGTCGGTGGTCCTAGTGGAGCAGGGCGGCAAGCTGCGCGACGCCTCTCGTTTGGGCATCCGGTTCCACACACTGGTGATGGATGAGCGGACGCGAGTTCCGGTCGTGACCGAAACGATCTACCGAGAAGCGGACCCGAAGGGCCGTGACAGCGTCGGCAAGATCGGGGGCGCGGCCGTCGGAGGCGCGATACTCGGAGCGATCTTTGGCGGAGCGCGCGGCGCCGCCATCGGCGGCTCGATCGGAGCCGCTGGCGGGACCGCCGCCGCAATGAGTACCGAGGCAGAACCGGCTGGACTACCGCCAGGGTCGCCACTGACCGTGCGGCTTTCCAGCCCGGCCATCGTGACCGTCACGCCGTGATCCCACGCCTCTCGGGCGAGAGTCAACGCGACCCTCGTCCGATGTATAGTGCCGATGTGGAGAATGACATCTCTGAGGCGGTGCTCTCTCGTCAAGAGGTGGCCCGATACCTGCGGGGGGGGCCGGGAGTCACTCCGGATCAGGCCCACGAGCGCATTTCCGCGTATCTCGGCGAACTCAGGACGACGCAGCGATACTCCGTCTATCGCACCCTGAAGCACCCGCTGTACCCGATTCTTCGCAAGCTAGCGCGCCACCCGGAGCACATCGAGATTCCGCAGGCCGCCACCGCCACGAACCGAGTCATCTACGCGTCGAACCACAAGAGTCACATGGACTACCTGGTCGAGCTGCTGGTGCTCGACGAGAACGGGATCCGCCCGCCGGTCATCGCGGCCGGGATCAACCTGTTCAAAGGCGCGATGGGTCTCGTCAATCGGCATGTGACCGGCGCTATCCCGATCAGACGCGACTCTCGCGACCCGGCGTACTTGGCAACGTTGAGAGCGTATGTCGCTGAAATCGTGCACCGCCACGATCTGTTTCTGTATCTGGAGGGCGGCCGAAGTTACAGCGGCGAATTCAAGCCGCTCAAGACCGGCCTGTTGCAGGCGGTGATGCACGCCCGCCACCCGGACGCCGTGATCGTGCCTGTGGCCATCGCCTATGACCTCGTCCTGGAGGATCAGGCGTTGGCTCGGCAGGGTGTGAAGCGTGCACAGCGTTCTTTCTCGTCGGAAGTCGCCGAAATGGTGCGCTACTCGGTAGGATACGAGTCTCGAGCGTTCGTCACGTTCGGCGAGCCAATCCCGATTTCTACCGTGGACCCGGAGTCTCGGCGCGGTCTGGTGACCCTGACGCACCAGACACGCGACGCCATCGGCTCCGCCTATAAAGTGCTGCCCACTGCCCTCGTGGCGGCGTGCCTCCGACCATCGACACGCAGACGCGAACTGGAAGACCGGATTGATGACCTGCTGGTCACGCTACGCCTTCGGGAGGCCAACCTCGGCGTGCAAAGCGGGCGTGAGGCCGTGGACCAGGCCACCCGTCCCCTTGTCGCCCGCGGGATTATCGCGGTCCAGGGAGACCGATACCGGCCCCGCGAACGCCAGGTGCTTCGCTACTACGGGCGCACGCTGACGCACCTCCTACGCGAGCGGACCGGTGCCCGCCGCGCGCACTAGCGACCGGGCGCCCCCCAGCGCCCACTGGGACTATTCGACCCAGTCCGCGATGAACACGTTCGTGTCGCCCTCGACGCGGGCATCGCGGTTGGAGGCGAACACGAGGTGGGCGCCGTCCGGCGAGAACATAGGAAACCCGTCGAATGTCCCGTTGAACGTAACCTGCTCGAGCCCGGTGCCATCCTCGTTGATCATGAAGAGGTCGAAATTGCGGCCCGCCGGGTCGTGATAGTTGGAACTGAAGATAATCCGCTCGCCGTCCGGGTGCCAGAACGGTCCAAAGTTGGCGCCCCCAAGTTGTGTCACCTGTCGCGGATTGGAGCCATCGGCGTCCATGACAAAAATCTCCAGCGCGGTTGGGCGCCACAGCCCCTCGGCGAGCAACGACCGGAAATCGTCCAGTGCCTCTCCGGGTGGGATGGCACGTGCGCGATAGACAATCTTGCTGCCATCGGGTGAGAAGAACGGGCCGCCGTCGGGACCCGGACTATTCGTCAGTCGCTGCACATCCGACCCGTCACCGTTCATGGAGTAGATCTCCATGTCCCCATCGCGGACGCTGGTAAAGACGATGCGACCATCCGGTCCAACCGTCGCTTCCGCGTCGTACCCGTCCTCGCTGGTAATCCGGGTCAGGCCCGACCCGTCAGGATTCGCCGTGAAGATGTCATAGGTGTCATACACAGGCCAGACATAGCCCATCTCGAAACCCGGCTCCGGGGGGCACTCGGCTCCGCCGAGATGGGTCGACGCATAGACGATCGCCTCGCCGTCCGGGAAAAAGTAGCCGCAGGTGGTCCGTCCATCACCGGTGCTCACCATCTCTGCGTTCGTGCCGTCGAGCGCCATCGTGTAGATCTGATCGCAGGGCACGCCTTCCCGTTCGGTCTGGAAAATGAGACGGCTTCCGTCGAACGCGTAGTAGGCCTCCGCGTTCTGACCGGTGACGGTGAGTTGGCGAAGGTTCGTCAATCGCACCTCCTCGTTGGCTGGGTCCTCCGACACGACCGGAGCCTCGGGGGCCTCGGTCACCGGTTCAACCTCTTCAACCTCGCCACATCCGACCAGGGCCAGTGTCAGACTCCCGATCCCTACCCAGGTTCGCATCCGCATTGCACCCCTCCGAGACAGTGTCAGTGGACGTCGCTCCAACCGGACCGTGGCGGAATCAGAGACGTCCGAGCCATTCAAGCAGACCCAGTGTGAGCCACGGGACGTAGGTGAGGATCAGCACCCCTAGTCCCTGAATCACGAGCAGCGGTACCGTCGCTCGATAGACCTCGAGTAGCGGCCGGTCAAATCGATACGACGCCAGGAACAGATTGAGACCAACCGGCGGGGTCAGGAACCCGAGTTCCAGGTTGGCGATGAAGATGATGCCCAGATGCAACGGGTGGACGCCGAACTGCTCCGCCACCGGCACGATCAACGGAACGACCACGAAGATGGCCGAGAAGATATCCATCACGCACCCGACCAGCAACAGAAAGATGTTGAGGCCGAGCAAGAACACGAAGCGCGAACCGATATTGGCTTCCGCCCATTCCACGAGCAGGAACGGCATCTCCGCGTCCACCAGATAGGCGGTGAACCCGACCGCGACTCCCAGAATGATCAAGACCCCGCCGACCAGGACCACACATTCGGTAAACGCCTCACGCAGTCCAGGTCCGAGAGCGAAGTCACGATGAATGATCCCCTGGATCAGCGCGGCGTAAAACGCTGTGAACGCGGCCGTTTCGACCAGGGTCGCGAAGCCGCTGAACAGGACGCCCATGACGACAAACGGAATACTGAGTTCCCATTTGGCACGCCAGAGCGACGCCCGGAATTCTGGCCAGCCGAATCGGTGCCGGCCGGCACCAGTGACCACACCCTCGCGGACGCCCCACGCCGCGGTCAGGCCGACCAGCAGGACGCCAGGCGCGAGACCGGCGACAAACAGATCGTCAGGTGCGACCTGGGCGACGATCGCATAGAGGATCAGCGGCATCGCTGGCGGAAACAGCAGACCAAGAGACCCGGACGCGGTCAGCAGGCCGAGCGAAAAACGGTCTCGATACCCATCTTTGAGGAGGGCTGGAAACAACAGACCCCCAAGCGCCAGAATCGTGACGCCTGAGCCCCCGGTGAACACGGTGAAGAACGCGCACAACAGCACGCACACGATGGCGGTGCCACCTGGGATCCAGCCGACGCCCGCACGAAATACCCGTAGGAGCCGCTCCGACGCATTCCCCTGCGCCAGAATGAAACCCGCGAGCGTAAAGAGCGGGATGGCCGGCAGGTGGGGCTGAATATTGAGCCCATAGGTCTCGATGGTGACGATGACCGGCAGATCGCCATCCCCCATGTACAGCAAGACCGCCGCGCCGCCCAAAATCGTAAAAATCGGTGCGCCGAGCACTGCTGCCGCCAATACCAGGGCGATAAGCGGCCAGAGTGTCACCCCGTCGAGCACGTAGTCCGTCAGCCCCAGCCACAGCCCCAGAACCACGCCGGACAAAGCGACCGCTTTGCCGATCCAGCCAGGTGACGCGCGCCAGGCCAACCGGAGCGCGATGACGGCAAAGGCAACTGGCAACACCAGCTGGGCGACCCACACTGGGACACCGGCGGCCAACATCGTGCCGTCCTCTTTGTCGAACAGCACGAGGTGGTAGGCGGCCGTCGCGAGGATCGTCGAGACCGCCGAGCCGATGAGTCCCGCAAATACCTCGGAGGCCCGACGGGTCGGTCCTTCAGGGATGAAGGTGGCCGTCGCCAGCGCGATCAGCTTGCCCTCGCGGGCCGCCAGCGCGGCCCCGAGAAAGCCTACCCAGAGGGTGAGATGTTGAACAAACGAGATGGAGCCGGGGATGCCGCCGGAGAGTACGGGACGGACCACGATCTCCGCCAGTGGCAGGAGCACCATCGCCCCGAGCGCAAGACTCGCGACGAGTTCTTCGCTCCCGCGGAGCGCCCGAACCAGCGGGTAACGCCCTGCACTCGCTTCAGGCGCGCTGACACTCATGAGAGATCGTGTAGGGTCCGGTCGCGAGCGCTCAGCGAGCGGCGCGGAACGCGTCTCGCTCGCGCAATGCCATGTCGTACACGTCGGCGGGGATCATCGTCCCCCGCCACGACCTTGTCAGTTCGTCAGCGGCCAGCCTGAACGCCTCTCTCTCAGCGTCGCTTGGCTCGACCACCGTAAGGCCGCGCGTCTTCATCTGAGCAATCGATTCGCGTTCCTGAGCCGGCACCTGGCGAAACAGGTCCTGTTCGACTCGCTTGGCGGACGCCAGCAGCGCCTGACGGTCCCCTGCGCTCACCTGGTTCCAGATCCCCTCGGTCACGACGGTGATGCCGAGAATCGGGGCCAACGGGATGTCGAGCATGAACGGCGTCTTTTCGTACCACTGAAACAACAGTGCCGCGTACGGCGGACTGGGATGCGCGTTGATCAGCCCGGTGTTCAATCCCAGCAGCACGTCGGTCACGGCAAGCGGCTCCGGGTTGAACCCGCTCTCCTTGTACCACTGGAGCATCTTTTCGTCGCCGGCGCCGGTGTAGAGCTTCGTTCGTCGCAGGTCATCCAGGCTTTCGACACGGTCCGCGGTAAAGAAGTGCGCCCACCCCGCGTGCCCCCAGTTGAGCAGAACCAGACCCTGATCGGCCAGCGCCTTTTCAAACCTGGGTGTCAGCTTCTCGACGACATGGAGCGTCTCCTCGTCGGATTCGAGGAAAAACGGGATATTGAGCACGTTGAAGGCTTCGTCGATGTCGCCGGGAAACCCGAACACGGCGGCCTGCGGTCGGCCCGCTTTGAGGCGGCGCGCCAGAGAGCCCTCGTCTTTGACATTGCCTGCAAGTACGCGAAGCTCCACGCGACCATCGGTCTCCCTCGCCCACTCGGTCGCCATCTCCTTCAGGACTTTGTCCCATACGGAGTTGGCGGGCAGAATGGACCCAAGTTGGATCCTGACTCCACGTTGCGCGAACAACACGACCGGGGCCAGGGCCAGGGCCACAGCAACAACTAGCCATCGGGATCTCATGGAAGGGTCTCCTCCGTCTCCAGTGGGTCAAAAAACAGGTCGTCGACCTGAGCAAGCAGGGACCGCGCCCGGCGTTGGCTTATCAGATTCAGCAGCCGGAGGCTCGGCTCTGCATCCGGATCAACGGCCAGTGCCGTCGTGAGTAGTTCCTGAAACTCGGCCCGATTCTCCTGTGGCACCGAGACCCCGGACGCAAACGCGACGTAGGGGCCGGCGTCGAGTCCCTCCGACAGCTCGACGGCGCGCTCGAAATGCTCGCGTGCTCGTTCGGGGGACCCGCCCAACTCGGGTGGCAGCGACTCCAGGGTAATCAGCGCGGCGTGCAGCGAACCTCGCTCGTAGTCCTCATCGAGTTCGAGCGCCCGTCCCAGGAGCGCGCGCACGGCCGGTAGATCGGCGACCAACGCGGGCTGGTCGAGCGCGTTCGAAATGGCCAGCCCCCAGGCTGCGCCAAGGAGATACAACACCTCCACATCCTCTGCGGCGGTCTCAGCCAGCGCCGATGCCGGCTCATCACGGAGCCGCGAGCCCAGGCCGGCATACTTCAGTTCGAGGCTGCGCAGACAGTAGTCGCGCGCCCGCACGTAAATGCGCCAGGTGCGTTCCCGCAGCAAGGCAGAACGCTCGTAGTCGCCTTCCCAATCTGCAGCCTCGGCGTCAACTTGCAGAAACGCGTTGCCGTAGAGCGCAAACCCCGTGCACGCGAACACGAGAGCCTGGTCCTGGTCAGGCTCAGAGTCCAGAATCGACTCAATCGTCTTGAGCAGGAAGGGCAAGGCCTCCCGCACCAGTTGCGGATCTTCCTCGGACAGATACACGTCGGGGTTCGCCAATGTCGGCACGATGGCATTCACCGCCATCGTGCGCAAGGAACAGCCACTGGAGGCCAACCCGACGATGCCGGCCAGTAACGATGTCCCGAACCGAACGCTCACTGCGGTACGCATGAATGGAGTGGGCGTGACCGCGCCGGCTACCGATGTGGCGCCCATGGCCCTGGCCAGAGTCTCAATAATATCAGCGTTGGGCGACATCTCGGCGGCACGGACCATCAGCCGGCCAACCATCGTCGCGTGTCGGGCCCATCCATGCCAAGATTCACCGCATGTCGAGCTTCGTCACCGTCCCGCGGGGGTGGTTCGTCATGGGCAGCCACGAAGGTCAGGCTGCGGAACTCCCGGTACGCCGGCGCTGGGTCGACGCGTTCGAGATAGCCAGGTACCCGGTCACCCGGTCTGAATACGCGCAATTCCTGGCCGAGACGGCTCATCCCGACCCGCGGGAGTGGGACAATCCAGCGTTCAGCCGCCCAGACCAGCCGGCGGTTGGCGTCAATTGGCACGACGCCCGCGCATACTGCGCCTGGCGGTCGTCGCGGGACGGGCGGATGGTACGGCTCCCCACGGAAGCGGAATGGGAGCGGGCCGCCCGCGGTGGTCCGGACGGCCGTCGCTATCCCTGGGGCGACACGATTCCGGACTGGATTCCCAATGATGGCCATGGTCCGCTTGATGGCCCCTGGTCGGTGACACTCGGTCGGCCGAACGGATTCGGGTTGTACGGCATCGCCGCGAACATTCACGAGTGGTGCTCCAACTGGCACGACCGCAATTTCTACGCCACTGCACCGATTCTCAACCCGATCGGACCAGCGACAGGGACACGACGCGCGTCGCGCGGCGGAGCTTGGCGACATGCCATCACGATCAACCGCACCGCCGCCCGCAGCAGCCTCGATCCCTCGTTTCGCTACACCGACTACGGATTCCGGCTCGCGAGAACGCTGAAGCCATGACCGAATTCGAATTGGCGATGCAGATCGCGGAACGTATTCGGTCAGCCGACGGGCGGGCGTTGTTCGTGGGCGGATGGGTACGTGACCGCCTCCTGGGTCGGACCTCGAAAGACATCGATCTGGAGGTGCACGGGATTGAGGCGGAACGCCTGCGGGTACTCCTGGAAGACATCGCGCCCGTCGATACGGTGGGTGAGAGCTTCACGGTCTACAAGGTGGGTGGCGTCGATGTGGCGCTGCCACGAACCGAATCGAAGACTGGCCGGGGACATCGCGGTTTCGTCGTGACCGGCGATCCGCACCTCTCCGTGGAGGAAGCCGCACGTCGGCGCGACTTCACGATCAATGCGATCGCGTGGGACCCGGAAACTGAGGATTATCTGGATCCGCACGGCGGCCAGGCGGATCTCGAACGGCGTCAACTGCGGATCGTCGACCCGGCGACCTTCGCCGATGACAGTCTGCGTGTGCTTCGGGCACTGCAGTTCGCGGCCCGTTTCGAGCTGACGCTGGACAAGCGGACGCGACAGATATGCCGCGCCATCCCGCTCGACGATCTCCCGGCAGAGCGGATCTGGGGTGAGCTGGAAAAACTGCTGCTGCTGGCTGACGCACCGTCGCGGGGCTTCGAACTGGCGCTGGAGCTTGGCGTCGTCGACCGGCTCTGGCCGGAACTCAAAGCCCTCGTCGGCTGCGAGCAGGAACCGGAGTGGCACCCGGAGGGAGATGTCTGGGTGCACACGATGCTGGTCATTGACGAGGCCCGCACCCGCATTGACGACCTTCCTCGTCCCCAGCAGGTGGCCGTCATGCTGGGCGCGGTGTGCCACGACCTGGGTAAGCCGGCGACGACGGAGTTCATCGACGGACGGATCCGCTCCAGAAACCACGAGGAAGCCGGCGTCGCACCGACTCACGCCGTGCTCGACCGTCTGAACATTCACACCATGAACGGCTACGACGTCCGTCACCAGGTCGTGGGATTGGTGGCCCAGCATCTGAAGCCCGGCATGTGGCACAGGAGCACGCATGACGTGGGCGACGGGGCTTTCCGACGGTTGGCGCGCAAGGTCGACCTCGAACTGCTGGCGAGGCTGGCCCAGTCAGACTGTCTGGGCCGGACCGGTTCGTTTGACTGTTCCGCAATGGACTGGTTTCTCGATCGGGCAAGAGCCCTCGGCGTCGAACACGCCCCGCCGGACCCGCTCCTACTCGGCCGCCATGTGCTCAACCTCGGGGTCGCGCCAGGTCCGCAGGTCGGCATCGTCCTCAAGGCTGTATACGAGCAGCAGCTCGACGGGCAGGTAACGACGCTAGAGGAGGCGGTCGTAGCCGCACGGACCATCCTCGCGACGGGACAGTCTCCGCCGGGCGCCGGGGCGCAATCGTAGCCCTCACGTGACCGGGGGTCGGGCGGCAAGGGCCACCAGCGACTCGATCGCGATATTGCCACCGCTGAGCACCACGACCGTCGGCCCGCCCGCCCGCAGAGCCGGCTCGGCGAACGTCGCGGCGAGCGAGGCGGCGCCGCTGGTCTCTACGACCAGCTTCGCGCTGCGATACAACCACAGCACCGCGGCCGCGATTGCCTCGTCAGACACCGTAACCACGTCGTCGACGAACTGTCGGGCATGCTCGAACGTCAACTCTCCCGGCGTGACGGGCAGCAACCCATCCGCGATGCTGGCAACCCTGGACAGCGTCACCGGATGGCCGACCGCGAGAGAGGCTCGCATCTTGGAAGCCCCCATCGGCTCGACCCCGATGACCTGCAGGTCTGGACGTTGCTGTTTCAGCGCCGCCGCAGTCCCCGCCAGCAGCCCCCCGCCCCCGACCGGCACCAGCACGCGTGCAGCGTCGGGGCAGTCCTCCAGAATCTCGAGACCCACCGTCCCCTGGCCTTCAATGATCCAGGGATGGTCGAACGGAGGCACCATACACAGCCGCCTCTCAGCCGCCACCGCTTCCGCGCGCCGCTTGCGTTCGGCCGAGGTCGTGCCCTCGAAGAGCACCTCGGCCCCCAAACTGCGAGCACCCTCGACCTTGATAGCCGGCGCAGTCGTGGGCATCACGACCACCGCCCGCGCACCTACCAATCCGGCCGCCAGCGCCACCGCCTGCGCGTGATTCCCTGACGAATAGGTGATGACCCCGAGCCGACGCTCGTCGTCGCTGAGTCGCGCGATAAAGTTGTAGGCCCCTCGTATCTTGAAGGCGCCTGCCGCCTGCAGGTTCTCGCACTTGGCGAAGATCTCGCCGTCGCCGTCCACGGGCAGCCGCACGAGGGGCGTCCGCCGCGCCACGCCCGCAATCCGGCGGGCCGCATCGTGTATCTCCGTCACCGACACCAGGTTGCTCATCTCGAATCGGAGTATAGCGAACGAGGGTCCAACGTACCGCCGGTATACTCCCTGGAATGTCTCTGCTCCGGCCGACGTGTTTCCGGCAACCGCTGGCTTTCTGTATCGTCGCCCTACTCCTACACCTGTCGGCGACGCCGACGGCGGCACAGGACGCTGGCCCCATCGGCCCGTTTGTCATCGATGTCCGAGGGTCCATGGTCAACGTCGGCCAGGACCCGGAATTGGCGGGCAATCGTGGACTTGGCCCCGCCCAGTTGCCAGCGTGGGGGCTCGGACTCGATGTCGGCGGCCACGTGTATCTGTTCAGGCTTGGCGTGATCACGTTCGGCCTCGGCGGCTCGGCACTGTTTACCTCGACGAGCCGAACCCCCGGGGACAATGACCCGGATGCGGGAGGCCCCTCCGTCACGACCCGCTTCACCGCCTTCTCGCCGCAAGTGTCGTTCAACTTTGGTGACGGCAATGGCTGGAGCTATCTGAGCGGCGGCCTGGGCACATCGCGATTCACCGTCTCATCAGAACAGTTGACGGTACCGCCACAGCGACGCGCGGGAACCCTCAACTACGGAGGCGGCGCTCGCTGGTTTGTTCGGCCGGGAGTTGCGTTCTCGCTTGATCTGCGTCTGTACGCGATCAGTCCGCTTCCGCAGGCCGGGATGGAGCCCGGGTCGCCACGCATGACCCGGCTGACGCTCAATATGGGGCTGTCGTTCAAGTAGGCGAGCTAGAGATACCGACGCAGGCACTCGACCGCCTGGCGCCTGTTCGTTGGAGCTCCCGGTCTGTCAGCGCATGCTGGCGGATCCGCCCCCAACCGTGCCGGTGGTGTTGGGCAGGGTTGTGGCGTAGGCGCGGAGTCGTACAACGGTCTTCCATCATAATGCGCTCATGACGCGGGAAACGCTGCTCGATTTTTTCGACGAGCGGCTGCGGTCCGACGCCGAGTTCTTCGTGCACGACGACGGATATCGGGTACGGCACTACAGCTACGAAGACATCCGACGCTCGGCGCTCCGTTTCGCCGCACGGCTGACGACTGCCGGCCTGGTGCCAGGCGACAAGGTGCTCCTGTGGGGGGAGAATCGCCCAGAGTGGATCATCGCGTTCTGGGGTTGCCTCCTGCGCGGGGTCGTCGCCGTACCGATCGACTACCGCACATCACCCACGTTTCTCCAGAAGGTCGCGCAGCTGGTCAGCGCGCAGATCGTGGTGGTCGGCGACGAGGTGACGCTCGCCGCGGACCAGGGGCTCACACCGTGGCCGCTCTCCGAATTGGCTACCGGCGCGTCGGAGGCCGCAGCGTCGACGACCGCCACTGACCACCGCGCCGCCAAAGACGACGTCGCCGAGATCATCTTCACGTCCGGTGCCACCTCCGACCCCAAAGGGGTCGTCATCACGCACCGTAACGTCCTGGCGAACATCGTGCCGGTCGAGCGCGAAGTCCTGAAATACCGCAAGTACGGACGGCCCTTCTATCCACTGCGATTCCTGAATCTGCTTCCTCTGAGCCATATGTTCGGGCAAGCGCTGTCGACTTTCATCCCGCCGATGCTGCCTGGCGTGTGCGTCTTCATGCGCGGCTACAGCCCTGCGGCCATCGTGCGCCAGATTCAGAGCCGACGGATCTCGGTCCTGGTCTGCGTGCCGAAGATCCTGGATGTCCTGCGCGAACACATCGTCCGGCTTCACCCCGAGGTCGCCGACCCTGCGCCGGGCCAGGAACACGTGGTCAAACGCTGGTGGCGGTATCGTCGCGTGCATCAGCGCTTCGGGCTGAAGTTCTGGTGTTTCATCGTCGGAGCGGCGCCGCTGGACCCTGAGCTGGAGGCCTTCTGGGCGCGCCTCGGGTTCCTGGTGGTGCAGGGATACGGGCTCACTGAGACGGCCCCCATCGTCACACTGAATCACCCCTTCAAGACTCGTCGTGGCTCAGTCGGCACCCCTATCTCCGGGGTCCAGATCCGAATTGAGGACGACGGCGAGATTCTCGTCAAGGGCGACAATGTGACCACGGGCTATTTTGGCGCGGGCCAGGACACGGCCGACGCGTTCGACGATGGCTGGTTTCATACAGGAGACCTGGGCGCACTCGATGACGAGGGGCGACTGCAGGTGCACGGCCGGAAGAAAGAGGTCATCGTCACGCCCGAGGGCCTCAATGTCTTTCCCGAAGATGTCGAGCGGGTCATGGACAGCCTCCCCGAAGTGGCCGAATCGGCGGTGGTCGGCATCACGCGCGACAACGAGGAGCGGGTGCACGCCGTGGTGGTGCTGGCCGCGCCAGCCGATCCGATCGAGTTGGCACGGGCGGCGAATCGCCAGCTCGCCGACCATCAGCGGGTCAGAAGCGTCTTGCTCTGGCCGGAGGCCGCGCTCCCACGTACCGACGGGACGCAGAAGCTCAAACGCAGGCTGGTCAAGGAGTGGGCCTCTGGCGGCGCGACACCGGCCGCCCTCCCGCGCCAAGCAGATGAACGGACGCTGGCGACAATCCTGGAACGCGTGGCCGGCGGGTCGATCAGTCAC
>SXGT01770759.1_pt1 | contig 14960 bp, 12 predicted proteins | sample 3176221 | NCBI WGS metagenome assembly SXGT01 (sample SAMN11356862, study PRJNA531348) | freshwater metagenome | isolation source: freshwater sample F1-120 | place: China: Fuxian Lake, Yuxi | collected 2017-12-25
CGAATGAGCAGAAAGAGAGAACAACGATTGCCGACGCCGAGATTGATCCACTGTCACCTGCGCTGCGGGTCCGAGACGGTGCGCCCGCGCACGCAGGCAAAAAATAGTTGCAATGACAAGACGACTTCGCTTATTTGAGGACTAACACAACGAAGCGAGAAAACAATGGTGCGCTCGCATTCTAGTTGTACATGATCCGGAACTCGATTATGCTCGGCGCAGATTGGATTGTCAGCGACAATGAGCATATCACGAGGAAAATTTCCATGGCGATTCCTCGCACGCTAATCTCGATCGTGTTGGCGGCATTGGCCCTCGGCTGTAATGCGCGCACGCCAACGCTGAACTTCGTCAAAGCAGGGGAAGGCGGTTGCGCGGACGTCTTCCTCTTCAAAAGCACTGGCGACAGCCGTGAGTTCCTCTGGGTCAGCGCCGACAAGAAGAAGCTCAATTTGCCCGACAAGGGGAGCAAGACCTTCGAGATCGCCGATGAGCCGGACGGTTTGCACGTGAAGATCGATCTCTGGTCGGGAGCGCCGAAGTTTCAACCCTACTGCAACTGCGTGAGCGGCGGCGAATAGCTTGTTGCCACGTGGACTGCCAGGCGCGGCAAGGTAACGATCACGATTCATGAACCGCTCCACGAGCCGGAGGCGACCTTCAAACGCTACAAGGCGAGCGCCAAGTTCAAAGACATCGTCTTCGAGAACCAGTCCGGCCAGCGCATGACGCTGCCGGAAGAAACGATCACCGAGGTCATCTGCGGCTGGTACGCGGGATGAGTCAAAGTCACTTCTTTTCGATCCGATAGAGATGCCTCTCACTGCGCAGGTAAATTTCCCTATCCACGGCCGCCAGCGATGCAAATGTGCGACCGTCCAGTTTGTTCGTCGCCAAAGTTTTGAATGTCACACCTGGCGCGAGCACTATCGTCACGCCCTCTTCATTCGTTACGTAGATTCGGCCGTCGGCAAGAAGCGGCGAGGCGGAGAACTCGCCGTCGAGACGCTCGCTCCAGTGTTCCTTGCCGGTTTTGGCGTCGAGACAGGTGGCGATGCCCTTGTCGTTGACCATGTATAGTTCGTCGCCGACTAGCAACGGCGACGGGTTCTGCGGCACATGCTTCTTCGCGGTCCAGGCAACGTGCGTTTTCGTGACGTCGCCTTTACCGTCAGGCCGAATGGCTTGCAGCACGGGATTGAAGTAGCCGCCGCATGCGTAGATCATGCCGTGGCCGAAGATGGGACGCGGCACCTGGGCGACGTTGCCGTTGGCGACTGACCAAATTTTCACGCCAGTCTTCGGATCGAGCGAGGTTACGTAGCTCGTCAGGTTGCAGATGAGTTGATACGTGTCGCCGACGCGAATAATGAGCGGTGTCGCGTCCGAATTGTAGTTGCCGCCCATCGTCGTCTTCCAGCGTTCCTTGCCGGTATTCTTGTCCAATGCGGCAATGTAGCGCACGTCGGTTCCCTGGCACGGGACGATCAACAGATCCTCGAACAAGACCGGCGTGCTCGATGGGCCGTAGTAAAGATTGTGCGCGAGCGCAGCGGTCCAGAGGATCTTGCCATCGGCGCCAAGGCGGGCGGTCCCCATTTGCCCGAAGTGAACGTAGACGCGCTCGCCTTCGAGGATAGGCGTCGGCGTCGCGAAGCCGTTTTTCGGATGACGTTGCGGCAGTGACTTCGGCGCGAAAACCTCGACGTCTTGAACGATCTTGCCCGCGGCGCGCTCGATACAAAGGGCACGCAACGAGGGCTTGTCGTGAATCGCCGTCGTGAGCCAGATGTGCTTGCCCGTGATCACGGGGGATGACCAGCCCTGCCCCGGCAACTCGACCTTCCAGGCAATATTCTCCTTGTCACTCCAGGACAGCGGAAGATCGCACGCGTTGGCGTGTCCTTGCCCTTCCGGACCGCGGAATTGCGGCCATTCCGGCTGCGCGGGCGGACCAGCGGCGCCGGCGCGAACGGCGGCAAACATTAACAGCGTCGAGAGTAGGAATCGGTTGCACATTTGAGCTACTCGTCGGGGTGAGAATTTGGACGTAAGTATGCGGAACAAACGTCAGCCAGCATTTCTCGTTGACAGGAGAAACTCGCGAACCGCCGTTAGAGAATCAACCACGAAACGCATGGCGCGGCCAATTCGCAACCGAGCGCAACGCAAGAAAGAGCCACGGAAAGATCACAGATGAAACACGGACAAATGCGGGAAGGCTCAAGGTCACTTTTTAATTTATCCGTGTTTCATCTGTGTTCCATCCGTGGCCAAGAAATTTGCGTGATGATGTGACAGAGAAAAATGCAAGCGAGCTATTACGGCTCCAGCGGGAGCCAACCGGTGACATCGAAACGGGAGTGAGGCGAAGTCGCCGGTGCGCCGGCGGCGGGTTCGTACGCGGCCCGGCAGGGCTTGAGCAGGCTCGCGAGTTCCTTGTCCGTCAGGCCGCCCTGCTCACACAGGAACATCAAGTCCGACTGTCCCGGCACGCGCACGAGCTTCAACTCCGGGAAATCGACCACGATGGTTTCGCTCAGCGCCTTGCCCGCGTTGCTGACGGGAATTAGCAAGAACTTGTGGTTCTGCCGCCCTTGCTTATTGGTCCACGGCGACCCGGAGCGATCCAGATATTCCTGCGTCTGTTCGCGCACGCTGACGGCCTCGGTCAGACAGGATTCGTCGGATTCGGTCTCGCCCTTAATGATCTGTGCCACGTCCATGATCGGCAGATGCTGATTGAGAAATAGCGTCGTACCTTCGAGGATCGGCAACACTATCTGACGCGTGAGATCGCCGTTCATGCAGGCGCCATGCAGGCCGCCCTGAGGTTCGAGCACCTTTTCGTGCAATTCACGATCCAGTTGCAGCCAGCGATCGGCGCTCAGCCCTTGTAGAAAATGAACCGCCGCCTGTTCCAGGTCCTCGTGAGCATTCGGCAGCACGACCCGCGCGGTGTCGGTCTGGCGAATGGTATCCCAGAACGACTCCGCGGACGGCGCCGGCGAACCGCCCAGCGTCTTGTCGCTGGCGTTGGTACGCGTGCCGTCGAGATCCTCCTCCTCGCTGGCGGGACGGTCGAGGTTCTCGCGCAAGTGGCGCAGACGTTGCCGGCAAAAGCCCAGATCGCGCAACCGATCCGTCAGCTTGCCGACCATCTGCGTGAAGAACACCCGCGTGGCGCCGACCAGTTCCTCGGCGAGACGCAGATGCGCGTAATACGTGAGCTTTTCGAGGAAGGTGCGCAACAGCCGGGTCTTGGAACGGCCGAAGAAGAGCCGGAATCCGCCGCTCCCCTTGGAGCACTCTTGCAGCGCGGCCTCGGCGTCACGCCAGGCCTGGGCCGTCTTCGGAAGATTCTGTTGATAGGCGATGGTTTGCGCCTCGGCTGCCTTTTGAAAATGCGGGTGCAACATCTCCATGCCGATCTCGGAGCCCGCGACGCGCGAACCGGGGAACGCCATGAGATCGTAAACGTCCTTGGTGATGAGCTGATCCCAATGCTCGGCAATTTTCTGGGCGGCCGTCGCCAAGGCGCGGGTGAGTTTGGTCTTGCGCCATTCGATGTATTCTTGATCGTCGCCGCCGCCCATCCAGTCGCGGATGCGGCTCATCGCATGTTTGCCCCAGTTGCCCGGATCTTCCTGAGCGGTGGGCTGTACGACCTGATCTTCGAGCTTCGCGAGCAAACTACTTAGGACTTCGCCGGGCGTGGCGCCGATCTCGCCGGCCTGGGTGCTTGCGTCGAGCTGCTTGGCAAGGGCGACGCTCGTCAGATCGACGTGAGTCGCGTATCGATTCACGACGACCTGAATCGCGTTCCGCACTTCGCCGGTGTTCGCCAGCGTATCGTTGGCGACCCACTGCTCGATGAGACGTTTGCACGCATGCCGGCTCGCGATGTTGAGCAGCAATCCGCGCGGAAACCAGACGGCGTAAGTGCCGAAGCTGCGCAGCGGGACCGCCAAATGCCTCATACTCGGCCCGGATTCGGCCAGCACGTCGAGCGTGCGCAGGCCTTCGAGTCGCAGGCCAAGCGGCGTCGTCAGTTCGTGAAAGAGATAGCTGCCAAGGTGAGCAACACTTACGTCCAGAGCGTCAGGATGGCGTTGGGCCAGCGGCAGCAAATAGACCGAATGATACGGCGCGCCCGGCTCGACGATCCGCTGCCCATCCCCGCCGTACTCGGCCGTGAATGAGATCGTGGGGTCGCTGTAATGGTTCAATTCCGTCAGCGTGGCGTAGACGTTGGCCGACTCCTGGCGCGGCGTGGCCGGGTCTTGCGCGGCCCCGCACATCAAGTGGGCGATCACCTTGGCATCGGGATGACTCAACGTGTCGAGCAGACGGTTCAGCGTGTAGCCCAGATCGGCCAGCATCCCGCTCGCGCCGCCGCCGGCCGCGCCAAGCACGTAAATGCGCGGCGTGTTGTTGATGAGCGCCAGACCGGTGTTCTCGACCGATTTGTAGAGCGTATCCGGATGCGTGATTTCTTGGATCGCACGGCGCAAACGCGCGAGCAGCCGCTGCTGATTGTCCGCGAACGCCAGCCGGCCTAGCGCCCGCGAGCCTTGTGTTTGCAGCGAACGCGGCATGCCGTACAACTTGTCGCGTGGCAGCCACTCGGCCAACGTTTCCAAACTGCGCCGCCGATAGTTGCCCACGGGCTGCAACGGCAGCGGATAAAAGTCGTTTCGGCTCAGCGCGACCTGCGGCGAACCGTGACACGCAACCTGCGCTGCGTCGGGATCGGTGTCGAGATAGAGGAAACGCAAGAGCGGCAGTTTGCCCAGATCGCCGAAGCGATCGAGAAAACGGCAACGCAGCTCCATGATCGCCTTGCGCCCGAAGGTCCCCAGGCCGATGATCAGCGTCGGCCGTAGCGAGCCGCTCTCCGGCTGGGCGATCGTAACGCCGAGGTCGGAGACTTTTACTTCTTGCCGATCGTCGTCGTCGTCGGCCGCGTGCTGGGCAACCGTGAGAGTGGTGGGCTGCAGATTCGCGCCGGGAATCGAATCCTGGGGCACGAAGTCCTGAAGGAAGATATCCTCCATAGTCTCGGACAGCGTCTTCGGCTTGCGTCCTGTGCCCGCCGACGCCGCGTGTTGACGCACATCGATCAGACGAGCCGAGGAGCGCGCCTTATAAAGCGCGGCCACGAAACCCATGCAATTCGGGAAGCGCTTGCCCGGCTCCTTCGCCAGTGCCTTGGCCAACATCGGGCGTTCCACTTCCGGCAACGAGCGCAAGTCCGGCTCAGCCGACATGTGCATTTGCGCCATCTGCCGAATGTTCTTCGCGACGAATGGCCGATGCCCCGTCAGCAATTCCTGGTAGACGATCGCCAGACTGTACTGGTCGCTCTGCGGCGACATCTTACCCTGGAACGTCTCCGGCGGCGCATACATCGGCGTTACTCCACCCAGGATGCCCGACGACGACGACTTCTCGAAGCCCTTGACCAGCCCGAAATCGGCCACCTTCACGCGATCGGCGATAAGGAAGAGATTGCGCGGCTTCACGTCGAGATGCTGTAACTGATGCTTCTCGTACATGTAGTCAAGGGCTTCGGCAGCGTCGCGCATGTAGCGCATCAGATCGTCGCCGGGGATGCCAATCAGACCGGAAGATTGCCATTCCTGACAGAGATCGTGAAGCGTGCGGTCGGCCAACTCCATGACGATGATGAGTTCGCCGTTGATGAATTCCATGCGTTCGACTGAGCAGACGAAGGGATGACGAACTTCCTTGATGCGTTGCAGGGCATTCCATTCCTGCTCGGCGCGCACGCTGTCGTTGTCCACGGAGTTGAGATTTCCAAAGACGAACTTGATGGCCTTGTAGAGACCGCCGGGCACTTCACACTTCCAGACTTCGCCGAAGCCGCCGCTGCCCAGAGGTTCGATGAGACGATACCCCGGAATCGGTTCCGTGTTCGCCTCGCGTAGCCACGTCATGTCGCACCCGGAAATAGAACCCATGCACGCCCAAGGTACGCGTCCGCTTGACGCGGATAATGCAGGCGGTCTAGACGCCGACACTTGGCACTTGCTTGCTGGCACCAGCAAGAATTCGTACTTTCGCCGCTTGCCTGTATCGTCCCCCTCTTGGTCAGAACAGAAGGCTGCTCAAGGGTAGTTCGCAAGTTGCGGTTTGTCCAATCTTTGATGCTTCAGTGAGGCAAGCGCGGCAAAAACGTACGCGTCAATGTGAACATACGCTTCAAAAAATCATCGAGCGTGCAGCTTTCTCCGGCAGCGAATCAGCCTCACGATCGGCACACTCGCCGCAATCGTTACAGACCGACCACGATGACGTGGTTTTCCGAAATTCGGCACAAGAAATGATTGTCGTATTTATGCCGATTGCCCTACCTTTGAGTATATCGCGGAGTGCGTTTCATCCGCCGATTACGCGCAAGAAACTGATCGTGTCGAGTTACTTCGACGGGTCGCTTGCGAAGTGATCGCCCGAGTCGTACTTGAAGGATGGCATCGCCTTCTCAGACAGCCGTTGCCGTCATGAACGCACACACATTTCTCGTTGCCGGCGCCGACGAGATCGAAATCAAGCGCGCCGCTGGAAGGAGATTTCCCATGAGCCTTCGATTCATCACCCTTTGTATGGCGTTGACCATGCTGATCGCGAGCGGTTGCCGTTCGACGCGATCGGCCTACCCACCGGCGACCGCGCCGAGCGTGGTCGCGGTGGCGCCCGTCGCGCCCGCGCCGTGTCCGACGCCGAACCCGACACCGGTTCCCGTGCCGCCGCCCGTGGTCCGTTAACGTTCGGTCAAGTTCCAGGATGAGCGGCGCTTCCTGGGTAGCGTCGAAATGGTACGCCCGCCAATCGCTGCGCTCAAGGCGGGTCTTGAAGGCTTTGACATCGTCTCAACGAGGATTTCGCCATGTTGCAACACCTTCGCTTGCTCGCGCTCGTCGGAATCGTCGGCGCGGCCCCGTCAATCGCCAACGCCGAACAGGTCCGCTACCGCTTCGTCCCGACCGATGCGTGCGGCACGATGAAGCAGGTTCCGGCCGGTCCTGAGGGAACGCTGGGCGAACTCCGGCGCGGTCTCGGCGCCCGGGCACTCCCCTATCCCTTCGTCATTCGCGCAAATCACATGGTGACGTTTCGCCATCCATTCACGGGCAAGAACGTGAATATCCCGCTGCGGCTTCCCAACGGCGAGCCACGCATGGAAACGCGTGCCGATCGCATCATCTACACTCACGGCGATTACTTCGTCGAGGTCCGTTTCCACGCGGACGGCTCGGCGGATTTGCTCTACAACAGCGGTTTCGGGCGACCGCTGCCGTTCAACTAACATTTGCCGTTTGCGGGATGGCGCTCGTGAGCGCTAACCCGCATTTGGCAACTCCTACGGGAAATCATTTCACCGGAGTTACGTGGTCCGTCGACGATCGTTCCAAGAACTCACGCAACTCCCGAAAGAACTCCGGCGGCAGCGGATCGTTATGATCCAGGCCGCGCATGACGTGAAAACACACCGGCGCCGTACTTGCGTCGCGTAGCTTCTCGCCATGATCAAACGGCATGACGCGATCTTTCTCCGCCTGCGCGATGAATATCGGCGCCGGGCACGACGGAATTCTTTTCAAACTGTCAAAACGATTGACCATGACCGCCGGCGCGGACGCGATGCCGCTGACGTGCTTGGCGATTTCCGGCACCGACGTGAACGTGCGGATCAGCACCAGCGCTTCATGGGGCCGTTTACTCGCCAGCTCGACCGCGATGCCGCCGCCAAGCGATTCCCCCGCGATGACGATCTGTTGCGCGGGAATGCCCTTCGTCTGCGTCAGCCAATCGTAGGCCGTCTGCGCGGCCGCGTAGCAACCCGCCTCGCTCGGCTTGCCTTCGCTACGGCCATAACCCGGATAGTCGATGATGAGGATTGAGCGTTCCAGAGAAATATTGAGATCGCGTACGGTCCTGCCGAAGTGCTCTAAATTGCCCGCATTGCCGTGTAGATAGAGGAGCGTCCCCTTGGCATCCGGATGGGGCCACCAGCGTGCGTGAAGGTAGGTTCCATCAGCGGTGCGCAGACGCAGATCGTCCACGGGCGCGGGCAACGGCGCGGCGTGCCTCGGATCGGCAGGCATCGGATGGTAGACCAGCCGATTCTCCAGCGATTGACAGCCGACGACTAGCAGCAAGAGCAGCACGCGAAACCGCATCGGGATTTTTCTCATGTTCGCGAAGCGCCGGTGTATATCGACATTACGCCGATCGCACAAGAGACGTTGCAACTAGACTTGATGAGTCTTTCGGCATCACGGGCGTCCTAATATAATGGCCTAAGTGCGGCGCAGGAGCGCCGTTTTTCATTTGGCGCGAGCGATGGTCATGCCCCGTACAGCCAGCACGTCAATGGACGACGCTTTCCTGCAGGCTATCCTGGCCGATCCCGATAGTGACGTGCCGCGCCTCGTCTACGCTGACTGGCTGGAAGAGCAAGGCAATCCGCGCGGCGCCTTCATCCGTCTGCAATGTGCGCGGGCCAAGCTGACGCGCCATGACCCCGGCTGGAAGGAATTGCTCGCTCAGGAAGCGCCGCTCTTCAAACGCTTCGAGGAGGAGTGGAGCAAACCAATCTCCCGCCTGGTGGACACCGTGGAATATCGCCGCGGCTTCATCGAGCGCGTGAGCGTATCAGCCGCCAAATTTCTGAAAGCCGCCCATCGTTTGCCGCAGCTTGCGCCGCTCCGCGGCATGCAGATCACGCGCCTTGAGAATTTGTTGCCCCAGGTTGCGCGGGCGTCCTGCCTGGCCCGCCTGCACGAACTTGATCTGAGCGGCAATTCGCTCGGCGCGGGCATCCTCGAAAACCTGGCGCATTCCGAGCAGTGCCGATCCTTGTGTACGCTTCGCCTGCGACGCTGCGGTCTCAGTCCCGCCGGCGCCAAGGTGCTCAGCAAGGCTGCGAGCCTGGCGAACTTGCAGGTACTCGACCTCGCTCACAACGTACTGAGCGTGACCGGCGCCGAGGCCATTGCTACCTCGTGCTGTTTGACGCAGTTGCGCGAGTTCAACATCAACGACAACGGTATCTTCGACGGAGGCGCCATCGTGCTCGCCCAGAGCCAGGCCTTCCGTTTGAGTAAAGTGTTCATCGGCGAAAACCAGATCGGCAACGACGGCGCGATCGCCATCTTCCAAGCGCCGAACTTCGCGCCGCTGCGCTTTCTCGATCTGCCCAACAACGCGATCACCAGTCTCGGCGTCGACGCACTGGTCCGTTCGCCGTTCCTGAGCCAGCTCGAGCACTTGAATCTGGAACACAACCGCATCGGCGACCAAGGCGCCCAAATGCTGGCGGCGTCGAAGAACCTGATCGGCCTCACGCACCTCAATCTCCGGCACAACGAGTTCGGCCCCGCCGCGGTGCGATCGTTTGAAGCAAGCCAGAACTTTCCCAATTTGCGCGAGATTATCCTTGGCTCGCATGGCAGGTAGTCCGTGGCCCGTCGCATTTGGGCCACGGACCACGGACAAGGTCGGATCGTTACTTCACCGTGACCAGCTTGTCTTCGGGGAACGTCGTCAGATCCAGACCCTTGAAGTGCAACTCCTGCGGAATGCTGTTCGAGTGCAACTGCAAGGCGATCGGCCCGGCGCCGACGAGCTTCGGCTCCGGATCACGCCAATCGAGCACCAGCTTGCCATTGACCGCCAGGCGGATGCGATTGCCCTGGGCGAGAATCTCCATGTCGTTCCAGTCGTGCTGTTTGCCGGCCTTGATCGCGACGTTGCGAATGTCCGCGCCCGGATTGATGCCGCCTGCCCTGCGATAAAGATCGTACAAGCCCCAGCCAGTCGGGAACATCACGAGATGGCCTTGATACGTGTGCTCGGCCTTTTCCTTGACGGGATCCTTCGCGTCCTTGGGAATGAACTTCTTGCCCCAAAGCGCGACGCCCGAGTGCATCTCCGACTCGACCAGCTTGGCCGAGAAGAGCAGGCGGAAGTCGGTGAAGCTCTGCTTGGTGAAGAGATACGTAGAGTACTTGAGCGGCTTGTCGTTGCGTGCGACGATGACGCCTTCCTTGACCGACCACAGATCGGCGTAGCCTTCCCAGCCGTCGAGGTTCTTGCCGTTGAAGAGCTTGATCGTCTCCGACTTGCCGACGAGCGGCGGGACCTCGGGCGCCTTTTTCGGTTCGACCTTCTTGTCTTTGCCTCCCGCGGAGACCAGGTCGCTGCTCAAAGCCCCGACGATCAATACGCCGACAGCCAACAATGCACCAGCCAGCAAACGTTTCATGGGTTACATCCTCATGGTGTGATGGAATAGCCAGAAATCGTTCGTAGCATGCGGCCGAAGTGAATGCAACAGATAAGTTGCGCCAATTTGAAAGGATGAAGGATGAAGGATGAAGGATGAAGAATGAAGGATGAACGTGCATTTTTCATCCTTCATCTTTCCAACAATCTCATGCCGCGTTCGGAAGCTGATTCGCCTCGCCCAGGTAGGCGCGGATGGTTTCACGGGCGGGCCCAATAGCCCGAATGCTGCCATGATGGAGCCAGATGACGCGCGTGCAAAATTCTTGCAAGAATTCCAGGTGATGGCCCACCATGACAACGATGTGCGCTCGGTGCATGAATTCGCGCATGCGCTGCTCGGCTTTTTTCTGGAAAACGACATCCCCCGTGCCGAATACTTCATCAATCAACAAGATTTCGGGATTGCGTGCGGTCGCGACCGCAAAGGCCAGGCGCGTGAGCATGCCGGTCGAATAACAGCGGAGCGGCAGGTCCAGGAAATCCCCCAGTTCCGTGAACTCGGCGATCTCTTGAAGTTTGCCTTTGAGGCTGGTTGGCGTTTCGCCCTGAAAGTAGCCGCGTAGCCGAACGTTCTGCCAGCCCGTGGCATTCAGTTCGAAACCGACGCCGATATCGAACAGGGAACAGATGGAGCCGTCAACGTGGCGCGTGCCGCGCTGAATCGGAAAGATGCCGCCGATGGTCCGCAGCAATGTGCTTTTGCCGGCGCCGTTCAACCCAATGATGCCGACCCGTTCGCCGTTGGTGATTGTGAAGGTCAAGTCGTTGAGGGCCTTGACCGTACGGATGCCCCGTTTGACCTTGCGAAACAATCCGTGGAAGATGATCTCTTTCAACGTCAGCGATTGATTTTCGCGGATCGGGTATTCCAGATCGACATTTTGAAATTGAATCTGTGCCATTCCTTGCACCTCTACATGGAAGGGTGAAGGCTGAAGGATGAAAACACCGATTCATCCTTCAGCCTTCAGCCTTTCATTCAGATCCAGAACACGAGTGTTCGCTCCAACTTCCGCAGTAGAAAGATCGCGAGAGTTCCGACAGCCGCCAAGAATGCCAGACTTAGGAAGATTTGCTGTCCCGTTGGCAAGGTCCCATCGAGGATCGGCGTGCGCACCAGCGCGAGAATCGAGGCGAACGGATTCCAATCGAAAAACTCCATCAGCCGTCCGCGATTTGGAAAATCTTCGGGCCGGTATAGAATCGGCGTCACGTAGAAAGCAATTTGTAGGAAGATCTCGAGCATATTGGCCATGTCGGGAAAATGTGCTTGCAGTACGCCTGACACGATCGCCAGAGACCAGGCAAGCAAGAACAAGATTAGCAGCGCGGGAATCAGGGCCAACAACGCCAACGGATCGATGTACCCTCGAAAGATGAGGGTGACTGCCAGTGCGATTCCGAAGGCAATAAGAAAATGAAAAGCCGAGGCCAACACGATGCGCAAGGGGAAAATCGCGAGCGGCACACGCTGCTGTTTGATATAGGAGGCGCCAGTAATAAAGGCACAACAACCCTGGTTAATCGACTCCGTTAGGAACTGCCAGGTGGTCATGCCGAGCAGCAAGTAGGGGGCATACTCGGCGAGCGGACGATTGAACAGTTTTCCAAAGACAACGCAGAGGATAGCCGTCATCACCATGGGGCGCATGAGCGACCACCCCACGCCCAGAAACGATCCCTTATATCGTTGATTGACAATATCGTTTTGCACAAGTGCAAATATGAAATATCTGAGCTGCCATATCCGTTCGAGATAATCCAGATGGATAATCTGGGGTCCTATCATGACGTTCCTTGCATCCATGTGAAAAGTGCATCCTTCACTCCGGCTAACATTAGTTCGACATCATAGCCGAGAAACATCAGCTTGCAAGCTCAGCTACAATTGAACGGATGGAGCCGGAATCCTGGGAGTTCCAGGTAAAATCGGTAAGGCACCGTTGTTTTGCTGTCTCTTACCCAGATTCGCGCCGCCCATTTGCTGGCGATATGGATGCGATCCGAGGTGAGCCTCGTCTTGACCGCCGTTCTGTCATTGCATACGGTTTGTCGACACAGTTAACTTTCTGAATTCCGACGGAACATGCCATGCTTGAGACTTCACGGCCAATGCGGATCTTGATTATCCCATCCTGGTACCCGTCGGAGGCAAGCCCGCTCAACGGTATTTTCGTCCGCGAGCAAGCCAAGTGCCTGGCGCGCCGCTTTGCGGTGACAGTGCTGACGCCCCGGTCGCCGTCGTTCCTCCATCAACTGTGCTTCCGTTGGGGGCCGGCATTCACTCAGGCCAACGATGAAGGCATCGACACTCTGTTCGTGCGCCGCCTGCGGCTGCCCAGCCTGCACCGGATCTTCGCGTCTCGGAAGGACCCGGATTACATTGTGCCATATTATCGGAGGTTCTGTCGCGCCATCCGCGACGGGTTTGCCTGGTATGTCAAACAGCATGGCTTGCCGGACGTCATTCATGCCCACGTAGTCTTGCCGGCGGGCTGGATTGCCGTCGAGCTGGGTCGCGAGTACGGCGTTCCCGTGGTCCTCACCGAACACAGCGAGCCGTTTTCGATGCACCTCGGGTCCGAGACGCAAAGACAGCTCGTCCATGCCACATTGAGCGGAGCCGATCGCGTCGTGGCGGTCAGTTCAGCCTTGCGAGACGTGATGTTGAAATATTGTCCAAACCTTAAGATCGACGTTATCGGCAACATCATAGACACCACCTTCATGAGCCTGGTCAAAGCCACGGGAATTGCGTCAAGGAGGTTTCGCTTCTTGTTCGTGGGGATGTTGACGGAGCGAAAAGGAGTGCAACATCTGTTGGCCGCCGCCCAAATGTTGAAGGCCAAAGGATTGAGTGCTTTTGAGATCTACGTCGGGGGCGACGGGCCGTATCGATCCACACTGCAGAAGATGGCCCAGGAGCTCGGACTGGCGAACCAATGCAATTTCCTGGGCATGCTGACAAGAGAGGCTGTGCGCGACCATATGCAAGCGTGCGACGTCTTCGTCCTGCCCAGCCTGGGCGAGACCTTTGGCGTCGTCCTGGGCGAGGCGATGGCGTGCGGCAAACCTGTTCTTTCCACGCGCTGCGGCGGCCCCGATAGCGTCGTGTCGCCAGAAACGGGGATTCTCGTCGCGCCCGGTGACCCGCGTGAGTTCGCCGACGCCATGGCGGGATTCATGACCGATCGATATTCATTCGATGCCGAGACGATTCGGCAAAGTGTACTGACACGATTCGGCGCGGACGCCTTTCTCGAGCAGACGGAGAAGCTCTATCGCGGCCTGTCCACACGCCGCGCTCCGACTCACGCTCGGACAGCGTGATACACGGCGAATCTCGCTCAGGCTGTTATCGATTCCCTGCGGGCCATTTTTTGCAAACTCGGACCTGGATTGTGAGCGAGCGCCTTGAACTGCAGCTCCCGCGCAATCGCGGCCAGGACATCCGTGGACGAAACGATGCCGATCGGCCGGTTGTCGAGATCGGCGACGATCACCCGATGAATCCGCGCATCGAGCATGGTCTGCGCCAGCGTGCCGATGCAAACGTTGGGGCTTACCAGCACCGGATCGGCAGTCATAAAGCAGCCGACGGTATCGATCGGCGCGACCTCGCAGCCGAAGATCTGCCACGAATGGCACACCGATTCGGCGGATTCGTGCCGATTGTTGCCCAATTCCACCCAATAGAGAAAATCCGTGGTAGAGAGCACGCCGACGCAGCGGCCCTGCGCGTCAACGACCGGTGCGCCACTCACAAACGATTGAGATTCGTCGACGTCCTGTGCGGAACGTGCCTGGAAGAGAACCACCGTGCCAGAATCGCACAGAAGCTTGAATGGGAACCAACCGATGAGCCGCCGATTCGTGTCGCAGGGCGGCACGCACGCGAATTCGTCCTGTGTCGTGCATCCATTGTAGGCAGGCCATCACAACCGGCTTGCATTCTTTCCTGGCATTGAAATTGCTCCTCGCCACGCCATGGATACTCCCTGAATCTCCGTGGGGTACATACGATGGACACTCAACCCGATTCTACCGAGCAGCCGCACGAATCCGATCCGGCGCGTGAAGACAAGATCGCTGGACCAGCGAGGCTGGTCATGTGGCTGTTCGTCGTCGTTTTTCTGGGGCTCGGATTTTTCTTGATTGGCGATCTTCTGCGCGGCCTTTGGCGCTGAACGATGGGTGCATCTTCAGGCATGCTCCTTCGGCGGCGCGGCCGGCTCAAGCTGGTACTTCGCGATCAGCCGATAGAGCGACCGCCGGCTAATGCCCAACGCCTTGGCGGCGTGGACCTTGTTGAATTTGAATTGCTCCAAAACCCTTAGCACGTGCCCTCGTTCCATCGCGTCGAGATGGAGTGGGTCGACTTGGGCGGCTTCTGGCCTGGACGAACTCGGTGCTTGCGCGGGATGGACGACCAAATTCTCCGGCAAGTCATCGACGGTGATCGTGTTTTCCTCCGCCAGAATCTGCGCGCGTTCCAGGACGTTCAGAAGCTCACGGATATTCCCCGGCCAGGCGTATTGCATCATCATCTGCAGCGCAGCGGGATGAACATCGTGTTTGACCTTGCCGATCTGCCGAATCGTCAGGAAATGATCGATCAGCAGCGGAATGTCGTCCCGGCGAGCGCG
>SXGT01889064.1_pt1 | contig 14960 bp, 12 predicted proteins | sample 3176221 | NCBI WGS metagenome assembly SXGT01 (sample SAMN11356862, study PRJNA531348) | freshwater metagenome | isolation source: freshwater sample F1-120 | place: China: Fuxian Lake, Yuxi | collected 2017-12-25
ATATTTCGATCTCGGTTTGTCCGGGGGAGACTGTCGTTTTGATTGGGGAGAGTGGGTGTGGGAAGTCGTTGACGACGAAGATGATGGCAGGGTTGATGAAGCCGAGCGTTGGGACGGTGTTTTGGAATGGTGTTGATGTCGAGACGATGTCCGAACTCGAGCGATCGCAGGAGCGGTTGCGGATCGGATATCTATTTCAGAGTGGGGCGTTGTTTGATTCGTTGACTGTTTATGACAATGTCGCGTTTGGGTTGAAGCAGAATTCGAGTCTGCCGGATGAGAAGATCAAAGAGATTGTCTACCAGAGGATCCATGATATCGGGCTGCGTCCGGAGGTCTGTAAGAAGATGCCTTCGGAACTCTCGGGCGGGATGAGGAAGCGGATTGCGTTGGCACGGGCGCTGGCGCTCATGCCGGAGGTCATTTTGTATGACGAGCCGACGACGGGCCTGGACCCGATCATGACGGACGTCATCAATGAACTCATTTTGCAGACACGTGATAAGAACAAAGTGACGAGCATTGTGGTCACGCATGAGATGTCGACTGTTCGCAAGGTCGCGGATCGTGTGGTGATGCTGTATCCGTTATCTCGACTCAAGCCGGGGGAGCCTCAGATCATTTTTGAGGGGACACCGGAAGAAGCGTTTGCGTCGGAGGATCTTCGGGTCTCGAGCTTCGTGCATGGAGATGCGTCGAAGCGGATCGAGGAGCTGTTCGCGGCGTGACCAGAGAGACTGGAACGCAGAGTTCGCGGAGGGGTGCAGAGGTAACAGAGTCAGAATTTTATTGAATTAAGTAGACATTGAGAACGACTGGCTATGAGGACATTCAACGACAGATCGATGACGCGATTTGAAATCCAATCAGCGGGGAGAAGCCCGTTTGAGACTGGCTTTGAAAACTCTGCGCTCTCTGCTCAACTCAGCGTCCTCTGCGTTCCAGTCTCGGTCTTCGGTGGCCAAAAGGAATTGAACCATGTCTGAAACACAACTTCAGTTTCGAGTCGGGTTGCTCGTGCTCGGGGCGACTGCGATTGCTGTGCTGCTGACGTTTCAGTTCGGCGGGTTACAGCGTTATTTCCAGCCGCGGTATACGATCGCGGTTCATTTTGAGGATGCGCCGGGGCTCGTTAAAGGGACGCCGGTGCGGATGAATGGACTGCCGATTGGATCGGTCAGTCAGGTCAGCCTGGATGATCGACGTGGTGGCGTTCTGGCGATGCTGGAGATTCATCAGGATCGCAAGTTGCGCAAGGATTCCAAGCCTCAACTGAGCCGATCGATTCTGGGGGATGCCGCGGTGGAATTCAGTCCGGGGATTTCGCCGGAGATAATTCGGCCGGGTGAACTGCTGACGGGGAGTCCGCCGAGTGATCCGCTGGAAATCGTCAATCGCATGGAGAAGCAGGTCGGGAAGGCGCTGGAAAGCCTGACCGCGACGAGTGATGAATGGCAGAAAGTGGCGGGCAACATCAATCGTCTTGTGCAGACGAAAGAGGGGAGCCTGGATGATGTGATCGAGAAAACGGCGACCGCGCTGGCGGCCCTCACGTCGACACTGGGAACAGCACAGGCGACATTCAATCAGGCGAATGCGGTCATTGCGGATCCGAAGATGCTCGCCAATATTCAGAAGACGGTGGAGGCGGTGCCGCTGCTGGTGATGGAGGCTCGTCAGACGGTTTCGGATACGCGGGCGGCGATCAACGAAACGCGGATGGCGATCGACATTATGAAAGCAGGGCTGGTCAATGTTAAAGATGCGACGCAGCCGATGGCTGATAATTCGAAGCAACTGGTGACCAAGCTGGATCAGTCACTGACTCAATTCAACAACTCGCTGACGACACTGCAGGAAGTCCTGAAGGACGCGGATGTCATCTCGACGATGCTCGCAGAAGAAGACGGGACGTTCAAGCGTCTGGCGACCGATCCCCAGCTGTATGCGAATCTGAACAACTCGACGGCTGCGATTGCCGTGCTGATGACGAAGCTCGATTTCATCCTGCGGGACGTTCGCGTCTTCACGGATAAAGTCGCTCGACATCCGGAAGTTCTGGGCGTGGGCGGGGCTTTGAGAGGCAGTTCGGGTCTGAAAGATGAAAACGAGGGCCTCCCGGCCAGTTCGAATGGAACGGTCCGCGAGACCGGATATGAGACGAAAAAGCCGATCGGATTGCCACGGTTCCAGCCGTAAAATGTTTGGGGATCGTCGCACATTTTTGCAGGGAAGCAACCTGCGTATTGGCGGGAATGGTCGAACCACATATGATTGAACGTTCAATTCAGCGTTTCTTGTTTGCAACAGCAATCGGCTAAACAGTTATGGGCATTTCCAGTCGCGACTACTATCGTGACCAACCAACGCGCGGTGGCGGATTTGGGTATTCCGGAACTTTCGGGATGACCAATGTCGTGAAATGGATCATCATCGCGAACATTGCGGTGTTCGTGCTGCAGTTGATGCTCACCAAATATGATGGTCGCGGCAGACCAGTTGGTAGCTTTGTTGACGACTGGTTTTCGCTCGATCCTGTCTCGACGATCTATTACGGCCAGGTGTGGCGAGTTTTGACCTATGCCTTCCTGCATGATGTCGGTTCGCTGATGCATCTGTTTTTCAATATGCTGTTTTTCTGGTTCTGTGGCCGTGAGCTGGAACAGATTTATGGGAGCCGAGAGTTTCTCTGGTTCTACCTGACGTCCGCAGTGATGGGCGGGCTGATGTTCCTGTTCTTCTCGCTTTACTTTCACGACGCGACACCGGCGATTGGTGCCTCGGGGGCCGTCATGGCGACGGTGATGCTTTATGCCTGCCATTTCCCGCACCAGCTGATTTACATTTTCTGGGGGCTGTTTCCTGTGCCCGTTTGGGCGCTGGCTGCGTTTTATGTCGCGACGGATTTGTTTCCTCTCATTCACCAGATCAGGTCTGGTCAGACGATGGATTCGGTCGCACATACTGCTCACCTGGGTGGATTCGCGTTTGGATTTCTCTATTACCAGAATCAGTGGCGGGTCAGTCCCTGGATCAGTTGGATTGAGGACTGGATTCCACAGTCGCGTGCGAAGTCGTTTCGGCCACGTCCACGGACGGTGGTCAAATTCCCGGATGCGAAGACAGCCCGGACACCGGCACGGGATTCGAAGCTGAAGGTCTTTCATGGTGAGGACGACGTCCAGACCGCGACAGCGACGGTTTCCAGTCCCAAGCTGAAGCTGGATGAGCAGGTGGATCAAATCCTGCGCAAAATTAAAGAGCATGGGGAATCAAGCCTGACGGATGAAGAGCGCAACGTCATGAATCAGGCGGCGGAAGAATACAAGCGGAAGAAGAAATCGTAGGGTGATGGCTTCGTGGGGTCCGCTGTGCAGACCGTCAATTCGCAAACGAAGCTTTACGATGTCGAGTAGGGTGTATCGAGACTGTTTGGTGGTTATTAACGCGAAACTAGAGTTGAGTGTCGATTAACGGTCCGCACAGCGGACCCTACTATTTATGCATAATCTGGCACGAGAGTTTGCGCACGAAGTCGTCCGTCGGTTGGTGGATGGGGGGTATGTTGCGCTTTGGGCGGGCGGGTGTGTGCGTGATTTCCTGATGGGGAATGAGCCGAGTGATTATGATGTCGCGACGACGGCGACTCCTGAGCAGGTGCGGGAGTTGTTTGGGTTCAAGCAGACGGTGGCAGTCGGTGCGAGTTTTGGGGTGATCATTGTTGTCGGGCCTCGGCAATTGAATGGAGAGAAGCCGATTCAGGTGGAGGTCGCGACGTTTCGACGTGAAGGGGAATATACCGACGGGCGTCGACCTGATCGGGTGGAATTCTGCACGCCGGAAGAGGATGCCCAGCGTCGGGATTTTACGATCAATGCGATGTTTTATGATCCGCTCTTCCAGACAGTCCATGACTATGTCGGCGGGCAGGTCGATCTTGAGAAGAGAGTCATTCGGGCGGTCGGAGTTCCTGCACGCCGGATGGAAGAGGATAAGCTGCGTTTGTTGAGAGCCGTGCGGTTTACGGCTCGCTTTGGGTTCGATCTCGAAGAGGAAACGCAGCAGGCGATTCGTGGCATGGCGGATCAAATTCTGATTGTCAGCTGGGAGCGGATTGCCGAAGAGTTTCGCAAGATGCTCAAACACTCAACGAGAGCAACCGCGATCGAGCTGGCAAGGAATGTCGGGTTGCTAGCGAAGGTGCTGCCCGAGTTGCAGGGCTTGATGCAGTATGAGAATGTCTGGCGGAGCGTGTTGCTCAGTCTATCGCTGCTGGAGATGAGTTCGTTCGAACTGTCGATGGTGATGCTGCTGGAGCCGATGTTCGACGGGGACGAGCGGTTGCTGATCGAGCGGGGCGAAGTGGTCTGTCGTCGGATGAAGTTGTCGAATGATGAGACGAGCCGAATACTCTGGTTGTTGAGTCATCGGGTGGCGCTGGTCGATGCCCGGGCGCTCCCGTTACGACTGCTCAAGCCGTTGTTAGCGCATCGCGATGCGGGGCTGCTCATCGAGTGGACGCGCGTTCGGGAAATGTCTTCTGGAGCAGCAGCACAAGCGACGTTTTGTCGGGAGTATCTGGAAAAGACGCCCAGAGAGGTCCTTGATCCTGTGCCCTTGTTAACCGGGGCAGATTTGATTCAGCGTGGCATGAAGCCGGGGAAGCAGTTTGCGGTCTTATTGGATGAGATTAGGAATTGTCAATTAGACGAAGAACTCCAGACAAGAGATGAGGCTTTGAGATATCTCGGAGAGAAGATACTTTGATGCATTCGATGAAAACAATCACGGCGGGCTGTTGAAATCCCGCCGTGATCCAACAATCGCGTTAAGGCTTAACCTCCATTCGCTTCATTTCCCTCATCATTGGCTTGACTGCCTCGGTCTCAGTGGTTTTCACGCCTCCACGCATGTAACGGATGGTCATGGCTTCCTGGTATTCCTCGGTGCCTGGCATCGCCATGCTCATCGTGAAGAGCATCTCGTTTTTGCTGACGTATTTCTGCGTCATCTTCATTTTCATGATGCCAAGGGGGCAGGGGGCTTCTCCGGTGGAGGTCATTGTCTTGGTGGCTTCGTCGTAGACACCCTCGGTGGTCATGACGGAGGTGCTCATGTTGTCCACCCAGGTGCCGGTGTATTTGCCAGAGTTCTTGTCAAAGCCTGTCATGCCAATGCCATTGAAGGGCTGGCCCATCATATTGGCTGTGAATTGTTCCTGGACGAAGCGGCCGTCAAGAAGAGACGTAACGATGGATTTGCCCTTGAACGCTTCTTTCTTGCCATCGGGCATGGTGTGGCTGCATTCGCAGTTCCACTCGCCAACCATGCTCTGGAGAAGTTTGTGTTGAGGAACTGTTTTCGCAGCTTCTTCCATGAGTTTGTTCATCGCCTCCGGCGTTAACGTCGATGGATCGACGGGTGGCTTGTCCTGTGCCAATGCAGGAACTGCCAGTAGACAGAGAACGGAAAGTGTGACTGCTAGACGAAACGACTTCATGGGACCTGCTCCTTGAGAGATACTCATCGTTGAGGAAAGAAACATTGAGAGATCAGGAGGCGACAATGCGAGCGCATTGGGACGACATGTTTTGTCGCTTGAGACTACGCGGTTTCGACGTCCGGTTCAAACTTCTTTATTAAACGAGCGAGAGTTTCTTTCACCAGCGGGCCCATCTTGGGGTGTTCCGGCTCGAAAGAAGCAGGTAGTCCCACTTCTTCCAATGTTTCTGAGCAGGTGGGACCGATGGACGCGATGGTCGTCTTCTGGGCAGCCTGAAGGAAAGTTTCTCGAACGCCCATGCGATGGGCAACTTCGAGAACGTGATGGGCTTGCTGCGCGCTCGTGAAGAGGAGTGCATCGTACTCGCCGTTGATGGTACTTTGAATGGCGGCTTTGAGTGGCTCAATGTCCTCCGGCAGATCCCAGCGATAAACGGGGACGGTAGTCAGTCTGGCCCCACGATCTTTCAAGGCAGCGTACATGTCTGTGCTGGGCTTGCCGTATTCCTGGACGGCGACTGATTTGCCTTTCAGGTCGATCTGCTTCTCGTAGATCAGGGCCACGAGGTCGCGCCAGGTGTTTGGCTCGGGGACGCGGTGGTCAATGCGGCTGCCAAGCTTGTTCAGGACAGCCGCTGGCTTGGGGCCTCGGACGATGATGAGCGTTTTTTGCCAAGCATCCAGGATGGTTTCCTGGGGCCATTTCAGAGCGAGGACTTCGAGCAGGGCGGTGGTGCCGACGCCGGTCATGAAGATGGAGATGTCGATCTGTCCGGACGTCAGCGATTCGCCATAGGCCAGCGCTTCGTGATTGGATTCGCGGGGAATCTCTCGCATGGAAGGAGCGATGAAGTAGTCGGCTCCCTGGCGTTCGATGAGGGATCGCATCTCTGAAGCGCGACGGCTTTCAAAGCTGCAGAGGCGAGGTTTGGTCATGGTCGGCAAATTCTGGAATGAGAGTCGAAATGAAATCGAGTCACTCTCATCTTACGACGTCTATCGAGAGGGATGCAAAGCGGGTCAACGAATTACGACCGAAGTGAAACCATAGAGGGGAAAGAGGTCGTCCAGCGTGGACAGCAGCGATCTGCACTAGTGTGCTTAAGCATTAGGCGTTGTGCTGTTTTAATCAGCGTGTGGATGGATGACTGAAGGGTATGGGCGCTCGCCCGGAATATCCCACGAAGATATCACCGGCCATACCCCCAGTCAGTCCACACATCCCAGCCTGAATATCAGTTGTTCGGTTTGTGTTTTTGGTGACTTCTGATGAGTCCCGTTCACGAAAAAGATGAATTGCAAGGTGCGTGCCACATTGAGTCGCAAGTTGACGAGATTTGCGCAAGTCTATGACAATTCGATTGATACAACTTAGAAAAAAATATGTGAGACCGCTGAGACGGTGCCTTTGCCTAAAAAGTATGCTGAAATAGTAGGCAGGATTGTCTGTTCTTGCGACGAAAGGCGTCGGTCATCCACGTCCTCGATGGGAATTCCTGCCAGACAATTGACGCTCGCCTCGTCATTGGGCACGATGGTGAGGTCGTTTCGGTTATTCGATGCCTGCGTTTTATTCAGGAGAGAGTCATGTCTGGTGAATCTGAGCGCTCTGAGATTCATGTCGATGAAGATTGGAAGTCCAAAGTGAAAGCAGAAGATGCTGCGTTTGACGAGCAGCTGCGTCAGGCAGAGTCGTCCTCACAGGGCGATCCGTCGATGGGGACATTCCCTCCGGCGGACTTTGCAGGCCTCGTCATGATGCTGAGCACGCAGGCGATGGTCGGTCTGGGATTCGTGCCAATGCCCGGACAGAATCAGCCGAGTAAGAATCTCGGGATGGCCAAGTACTTCATCGATCTCCTGGCGATGCTGGAAGACAAGACGAAGAACAAGCTCAGCAGGGAAGAGAACAATCTGTTGATTGAAACATTGCACCAGTTGCGGATGGGTTTCGTGCAGGCCAGTCAGAATTGATGGCTGAGGGGCCTGTGGTTGTGGAGACTGATTGTTTTCGTGGCGGCATCGCGAATATGGTCCGCACAGCGGACCCTACAGGGAAAGAGTAGCCTTTGAAGTCGGAATTGACGGCGACGTTGATGGGGACGGGGACGAGTCATGGGGTGCCCATGCTCGGCTGTGATTGTGACGTGTGTTGTTCGGAGAATCCGAGGAACAAAAGAACGCGAACGTCGCTGCTGCTACGGAATCGCGAGCTGACCTATGTCATCGATACACCGCCCGATTTACGCCAGCAGTTGTTGCAGGAGAAGGTCAAGCGAGTCGATGCAGTCCTTTATACCCATGCGCATGCCGATCATATCTATGGTATGGATGACCTCCGGGCGTACGGACATTTTCAGGATGCGTCCATTCCCTTGTTCTGTGAAGCAAATGTTGCGAAGGTCTTGCGGGAATCGTTTCCCTATGCCTTCGCAGAAGTCCCGGCGGGGACGCACGAAGGATGGCGACCGAGGGTGAAGTTGGAGACGATTGTTCCTGGTCCTGTCGAAATCCCTGGTTTGAAGGTCGACGCGATTCGTTTGAAGCATGGCGGATTAGAGACGCTGGGTTACCGTGTGGGCGGATTTGCGTTTTGCACGGACGTGAACCGAATTCCGGAGGAGAGCTTTGCTCATCTGGAGAACCTGGATGACTTCGTGATCGATGCACTGCGACATGAGCCGCATCCGACGCACTTCTCGGTGGCAGAAGCGTTGGACGTGGTCGCGAAAGTGAAGCCGAAGCGAGCCTGGCTGACGCATATCTCGCATGTGCTGGAGCATGAAGAGACGGAAGAATCTTTGCCACCAAATGTGCGGGTGGCGTATGATGGGCTGACGATTCCGATTCGGATTTGATTGCCAAAAGGGAAGTGACCTGTGGATCATGATCACGCGTTTCAGACGTATTTACGTCTGGCTGTCGTCTCCCAGGAGAAGGGGCAGTTGCAGGGGCGGGATCGCTTTGTCCTGCTGGCGGCTGATGAGGCGGCCCATGCGGGGTTGCTGGAATTTTCCGAGCGGCTGAGAGACGTGTTGCTGTCGACGCAGCCACAGCATTTGTTGTCGCGATTCGATTCGTATGTGACGGCGGCACAAAGCGATGAGTTGAAGCTGCTGGTGAAGCAGATGCGCCGGCTATGCGGGGTAGAAAAGGCTGAAGCTTTTGTCGAGCGCCAACTCTTGCCCGCGAAAACGGAGAGCCTGCCCTATCGAGAATTGGTCGAGTCACTGGTTGTCAGCCTGGAGAAGCAGTAAGGTCGATGTCAAAACATTGATCACAGCAAAGCGACAACATCATGATTTTCTACGTGGCGATGACACAACCTTCGATGCTCTGGGCAAAATGGTCGAAGTTCCGTCATAGCTTCTGGTTTCTGCCACTCTGCTTGAATCTCATTGCGATCGTGATGGGAGTCACGATTCCGTATGTCGAGTCGTTCTTCCGATTGGGGCGGATCGATTCTCTCGACTGGATGTTATCGACGGCAGATTCTGCGCGCAGCATTCTGGGCGCGATCGCGGGTGCTTTGATTACAGAGACGACGATGATCTTCTCGGTCACGATGGTTTCGCTGTCGTTGACTGCCTCGCAGTACGGATCTCAGCCGCTGCGGACCTTTATGACGCGCGGGATCAGCCAGTTGACGCTGGGGATGTTTCTGGGCACGAGTATGTATTGTCTGATCGTGCTGTTCTGGGTGCAGGATGGGGAGAACGTCACGTTTGTGCCTCATGCATCCGTTGTTGTCGCGTTAGTTCTGACGGTTGTGAATCACTTGTTGTTCATCTATTTCCTGGACCAGATCGCGACGTCGTTACAGTCGAATGTGGTCGTCAAGACGATTGCCGATGATCTCGCCGCAACGATTGATCGGCTCTATCCCAGCCAGGTCGGTCAAAAAGGTAAAGAGGTTCGCAAGAACCTGAAGCCGCTGTCCGAGTTGGTGGATGGGCTTGAGAGCATGCCACATCAGCTGACGATCATGGGGCCGGGGGCGGGGTTCATACAGATCGTCGATACGCGATCACTGATGAAGCTGGCCTGCCGCGACGATCTGGTGATTCGCCTGTTGATGTGGCCGGGAGATTTTCTGTGCGATCAGAAAGAGATCGCGGTGATCTATTCGCAGTCCAAACTGGACCACGATGAGATGACAGAGCATCTGCATCGGGCGATGATCCTCGGAAGTCGTCGTACGCCGGATCAGGACGTGGAAAGTGCCGTCTGGGAACTGGTTGAAGTGGCTGTAAGAGCACTTTCGCCAGGGATCAATGACCCGATCACGGCGCTGATTTGTATTGATTATATGGGAGTCAGTCTGCGTCGCTTAGCGGGGAGCCTGCCCGTCGACGAGCGTCGCGTCGATGACGAAGGGCATTTGCGTCTGCTCATTCCTTCGGTCAGTTTTAAGCACGTTCTGAGAACTGCGTTTGGTCAGATCCAGCTTTATGGTCGGGAAAACGGACTGATTCTCGAGCGTCTACTGGATCAGCTGAAACTGATTCTTCCGGCGTGTCACAGCGAGGAACATCGTCAAGTGGTCAGCCATCATGCTGAGCTCATCGGGCAGATTGCAGAAGCCAACGTGCAACAGCCCCAGATCGTGGAGAAGATCCGCCAGCAGGTGGACGCGTTGCAGGAACTGTCGAATCAGGTGGACTGAACGGCGTGGAGCTGGAGTTCTTCGAGGCTGACGAACTCGAGGGCAGAGATGTGGGTGGATTCGATGACGACCTGAGGGGCCATGCCGGCAAGAAAGGCTTCTTTCCAGCGGGCGGCGCACAGGCACCATTGGTCGCCGGGTTTGAGGCCGGGGAAGCCGTAGGCGAGGTTGGGGGTGCTGAGGTCGTTGCCGCGGGCTTTGGAGAAGGCGAGAAACTCTTTGGTGACCTTCGCGCAGACAACGTGGACGCCGTAGTCATCAGCGCCGGTGCGGCAGCAGCCGTCGCGGAAGTAGCCGGTCATGGGGTCCGTGCTGCATGGTTGAAGAACGGTACCGAGGACGTTTTTAGGAGTGGCGGGCATGCGGCATGTGACCAGTGAGAGAGCAGAAGAAGGGGCCACTATTTTTCAAATGGACCCGAGTGTAAACCAGCAAACAATGGCTGGAACATGGAAATGATCAAGCGATTGTCGATGATTCAAGAATATCGCGGCTACGGACAGCGAGTAAGCGTAAAAAGCACATTGCCTTTCTTTTCACTGAGGAATGTTCCTCAAGTGCTCTCCCCCGAAAACCTGGAATCCCATAACGCCCGCGGTTCTCCGACGCGGCTTTGAAACAGGCTGTTTCAGCGACGTTTCAGTCACTCTGCAGGCGGACGCAGGTTTGATTTCACCCGACCGGCTTAAAAACCAACTTCGCAGCGAACTCCGAGAATCAGCGCCGTGTTCGCCTGTCTCAATGCTGGTTCTTCCACTTGCAAATCGGGTGTGACACGGATGTAGTCGTTGACGGCATAGTTGTAATAGAGTTCGACACCCGTCGAATAATTTCCGATTCCCAGCAAGGCTGTCGCGACCGGCCCGAGCTCATCTGAGGTTCGGTTGTAATACCAGCCGACACCGAAGAGGTCATCCTTGCGACCACGCAGGGGGCTTTGTCCGCCGATCCCGAAGTTCATAAAGTGTTGAATCGGACTTGTCCTGGCTTCTGCTGTCCCCAACCGTCCGAACAGCCCCCAACCCTTCATGGGGTCATGGGGATCCTGATATAGATATTGTGCACCACTCCACCACACGACCCACGAGCCTTCATGAGCATCGATCGGAATGTTCCCGCCGAGGACACGGGGATCCTGCCCCAGTGAGGTGAAGGTCTTACTGTTCCAGGCAGCGTTGAAAGAATGGACTCCCAGCTTACCTGCAATCGGCAGTGGGACGTTCACCCCTCCGATGATCGCGGCTCCGTCGGCAAACAATTCGTCGAACCCGCTGGTTGTGATCGTGTTGGATGCGTTCAGCACCAACAGCTGTGCGGCCGGGAGGCCGTCAACGAGGAAGACTGCCCCAGCTCCCAAGGTCGCAAACGGGACCGTCGGGATCCCCGCGACCGGCTCAACCAGACTCGTATTCATGAACTGAGATTTGCCCCGTCCTGAAGCAAAGGGGTTGCGGTCACCATCCAGCGTGTCCATCTTTCCGAACATGACCATCAGGTTTTCGTTGACGACCTGCGTAAAGAGCACGTTGGTCAGGATCAGCTCTTCTGTCTCAGTGGTCGGAGTCGCAGCGTGCAGATTGATCGGAGCAATCACACCCGCGTCCCGCGCCAGTGGTTCTCCGAAACGATGCTCAGCACGGATTAAGAGTGATAGTCCTGTCAGACCAGTCAGTTTTTCGAAGTCGGCGTTCAAACGGTAATCGCCGTGACCGGCATAGTTGAATGCCTCACGGACTCCTCCATGAGCGACGCCCATGTAAAATTGCGTCAATTCCCCCTCGAACGTGAGACCGCTCTCTGCCATGCGGGGACGGACGCCATGCCAGTCGCCGGTCAGGCCAGGCCAGGAGGAATCTGCGGCGACATCATTACCAAGACCGCAGCTGTCGAAACAGGGAGGAACCGCATCCAGGTTCTCGACCAGGTCGGGACAGCATTCGTATCCGCAACCTTCTGCTTCTGCAGCAGCCTCCCCACTTGGGGCGCAAATCTCACTCGACGCAACAACGCGTCCAACCATCAACAAGAGAGTAAAAACCGCCACCGATACATTTGCATGACGCGACATGGTGATGACCGTTCCTTGGTCCCAGTTGCCAGAGATCATACGGACGATCACCGGCAACGACTGCCATGACGCAGTGTTGTCTATTTCGCCCCTCTTGACTCCTTTATCGGCAGTAGAACCACTCAAGGATTAATCGATAGCAGCTTCGGCATCATCGACAATCCTCAAGTGGTCCTCAGCAGTGAGCAACGGAGGCTGCGTTCCGTCTTTTCTAAGGCTCCGAGGTCGATGCGCTGTCTTCGGTCGGAATGGGTGCCGGACCGAAAATTCCGCTGAAGACCGCGTTCACAGCCGTCTCCATGAACAACGGTTTGGCAGATTCACCAGCCAACTGCTCAATTCTTGCCTGGAGCATTTTCACTTTTTCGGCATGCTGATCAGCGAGATTGTTCGTCTCGTACGGATCGTCTGCGATATTGAACAGCTCGATTTTTGAGGGGAGAAGGCTCCGCCAGACCAGTTTCCAGTCACCATGGCGGACCGAGCCCCGAAACGGCTCGATGTCATAAACGATTTCATTGCGGCCAGAAGGGTTCTTCTCCGCAATGGCAGGCCAGACATCATGACCGTCCAACGGCTTACATTTTGCCGTTGAACCACCCGCCAGATGAACCAGAGTCGGGTACATATCGACGACGTGAATCAGTTCGGTCACTTCACCGCCGGCTGGCAATTTGCCCGGCCAGTTCATGAATGCGGGGACACGGGTCCCTCCTTCATACATCTGACCTTTGCCACCTTTGAGTGGACCGTTATCACAAGGGACCGACTTGACGATCTCTTCCCCTGTCACGCGAGTATCCCGAGTTCCCCCGTTGTCACTGTGAAAAACGACCAGCGTGTTCTTCCGAATCCCCTTCTTATCGAGCGCATCGATCACGTGGCCGATCTGGTCGTCCAGGCATGTCACCATCCCGGCATACGCCCGGCGGGTTTCGTCGGCGATGTCTGGATAGCGATCGATGTAGGCTTTCGGAGCTTGGTAAGGAGTGTGAGGAGCGGTGAAGGCCAGGTAAAGGAACAACGGTTTGCTCGTATCGTGTTCGGTGATCAATCTGACCGCGTCACGCCCCAGCAATTCGGTCGCATACCCTTCTTCACGCAGCGACGTGTTGTTGCGCTGCCAGTCCATGACTTCATGGGCCGAATGAGTGAAGTAATCGATCTCACCGAGCACCGCGCCGTAGTGGTAGTCAAAGCCTCGTTGTCGTGGCCAGAACTTCTGATCGGCATGGCCCAGGTGCCATTTGCCGACCATGGCGGTGTCATATCCCGCCTCATGCATTGCCTGTGGCAGCAACCATTCGTCGGTCGCTAGGCCATAGGTCCCTTTGGAAGGAATCACCGCGGTCTGCAAACCATAGCGAAAAGGATAACGCCCGGTCATCAGGGCAGCGCGGGTCGGTGTGCAGAACGGTTGTGTGTAGAACTGCTCGAGTCGAACTCCGCCAGCAGCGAGCTGATCCAGGTGAGGCGTTTGAATGTCGGTCGCGCCGTGGAACCCGACATCTTTCCAACCTAAGTCATCCGCCAGAATGTAAACGATATTCGGCTTTTCTTCCGCCCGAGCAGAAATCGAGGTGAAAAGACCACATACCATAGTAGCCAGGATCAGGAAGGGGACTGAGTGTCGGCGCATGGAAGGCGACTCCGGTTCGTGATGTCAATCAAAGAGCTCGAGAGCCTGCTAGTCGGCTCTCGACGGAAATCATCGGTTTCCTGTGCGGATTTTAATCTTGGCATTTAAGTCCGGCAATTCAGTCCGCGAAAACAGCGAGTTCAATGCAGGCCTCCGTCAGGCTTCGTAGCTTTCGAAACTGACAAAATCGAAACCTCCCTGCCGCATCTCGGTGAAAGAAAAGGGGAGGGGAGAGCAGGGGACTTAGTCATGCAAAAACACGAGCTGTCAACCGCATTCCGATGATCGCAGACCGGGTGAGAGCCGGACTACAAGATGTCGGGGTTCGGGAAGCTAGGCAAAAGCCAAATTCTTCATTTTCAATGAGTCTCTTTGCCGCTTGTGCATGAAATCTTCATGCCAAAACGCGATCAACAACAAGTTGTCCACACGAGTTTTTGACCCAAATCCGGGATTGTCATGGGGTTAGTTTTTTGTCGACAAATGAGATTCAAGCTGGGAACCGCACAAATCCGAAAACACAATATATAGTATTGACACCATCCCTCATGCGGATATACTGGGATTAGCCGATTATGAAAATCCGGCGAAGATACGTTTCAGATTCCATTTTTCCACAGCATCTGCAGGACGTAGCGGGATGGATTTCGCATTGCTGGACAGTCCTTTTGGTAGCATTTTACGTCAGCGGCCACAGGTTACTGGCCGACTCGCTTTCCGGTCGACAATTGTTCATTTACATTGCCCGTCTGACCGATAAAATGATTGTACATCTGTCCTGTTTTGTGTTGAATCTCTGCGCGCCTTGCGGTCTGGAAAAGGAGTCTGAATGGTCTCAGTGGATTACAAACATTCGGTCATGGTTTTGCTCGACAGGTGATGGGGATCACTCAGGAGCGAAGCCAGAAAAACGGCAGCAAGTTCATCGCTTGTCTGCCATCAGCCTGATGACTGGCTGACGTCGTGGTTGCGGGTTTGGTCCTGTAACTAGAACTATTTTATGGGGATTGGATCGGCACGAAGCCGACGCCTTGGGATCGATAACAGGAGATAGCGCCGTATGATTCGTGCACAGTCAGACTGGA
>SXGT01294017.1_pt1 | contig 14958 bp, 11 predicted proteins | sample 3176221 | NCBI WGS metagenome assembly SXGT01 (sample SAMN11356862, study PRJNA531348) | freshwater metagenome | isolation source: freshwater sample F1-120 | place: China: Fuxian Lake, Yuxi | collected 2017-12-25
CGTCCGGCGCGGGCACGAGCTCGCTTATCGAGATCGTGCTGGGCCTGCTGCGTCCGACGTCCGGTGGCGTGGCGGTCGATGGCAAACCGATCGATTGCACCGGATCGGCCTGGCATGCCGGGCTCGGTTACGTGCCGCAGACCATCTGCCTGCTCGACGACACTATCCGCCGCAACATCGCGTTCGGCATCCCTGATGCGGAGATCGACACAGCGCGGCTCGACGATGCGGTGCGCATGGCCCAGCTCGGCGAGGTTGTGGCGCGCTTGCCGCAAGGGCTCGACACCATGCTGGGAGAGCAGGGACTTGGCCTTTCTGGCGGCCAGCGACAGCGGGTCGCGATCGCACGCGCGCTCTACCGGAAGCCGCAGCTGCTGGTGTTCGACGAGGCGACATCGGGGCTCGACCACGAGACGGAGACCGAGGTCACCGCGGCGATAGAGAAGCTCTATGGTGCTGTGACGATCCTGATCGTGGCGCATCGCGCCAATCCGTTGCGCCGGTGCGACCGGATCGTGCGCATGGCGGACGGGCGCGTCGTCGACATCGAGATGGCGGCAAGGGCACGGGAGAGGGTAGCGGAACCGGTGGTGGATAAATGAAGGGTAGCGGCTCAGGCGGTTCGATTTCCATCGGCGAGCGCATGATCGGCGATGGTGCGCCGGCCTTCATTATCGCGGAGGTGGCGCAGACGCACGATGGCTCGCTTGGGCTGGCGCATGCGTTCATCGACGAGGCTGCACGCTCGGGAGCCGACGCAATCAAGCTGCAGACCCATATCGCCTCCGCCGAATCCACGCTGGACGAGCCGTTCCGCGTCCGCTTCTCGCAGCAGGACGAGACGCGCTACGCCTATTGGAAGCGCATGGAGTTCACGCCCGAGCAGTGGGCTGGGCTCGCCGAGCATGCGAAGCAGAGGGGGCTTGTGTTCCTGTCGTCCGTATTCTCCGTGCCGGCGTTGGCGATGCTCGACAGGTTGGGCATGCCGGCGTGGAAGCTAGGATCGGGCGAGATCGCGACGCCGGACCTGCTGGCAGCTGCAGCTCGCACGGGTCGTCCACTGCTGGTGAGCACGGGCATGAGCAGCTATGCGGAGATTGCCGCGACTGTCACGAAGGTACGCGGCTCCGGCCTCGATCTCGCGCTGTTCCAATGCACCTCGCGTTATCCCAATCCACTGGATCGCGTCGGTCTCAACGTGATGGACGAGCTGCGCGCGCGCTTCGCCTGTCCGGTCGGTCTCTCCGATCACTCCGGCTCGCCGCATCCCTCGCTGCTGGCGCTGGCGCGCGGAGCGGACATGATCGAGATCCACGTCACCTTTCATCGCGGCATGTTCGGGCCGGATGTGCCGGCGTCGGTTACATTTGATGAGCTGAAGGCGATCGTCGCGGCGCGCGATGCATTCCGTATCATCGACGGCAACCCGGTCGACAAGGATGCGGAGGCCGCCGAGCTCGAGGCGATGCGCAAGCTGTTCGGCAAGTCGCTGGCGGTGGCGCGTGACCTTTCGATCGGTACGCTTCTCACCGCTGACATGCTGACGTTGAAAAAGCCCGGCAACGGCATGCCGGCCGATGCGATGGCCACCCTCGTCGGTCGCAGGTTGGCACGGGCTGTCAGTGCCGACCGGCTTTTGAAGCCTGAAGATCTCGAACCCCAGGACGCATGATCCCCATGGCAAGCCGTCGGCGCATCTGTGTCGTCATCAACAACCGCGCGAACTACGGGCGGATCAAGTCTGCGCTGACCGCGATCCGTGCCCATCCCAAGCTCGAGCTGCAACTCGTAGCGGGCTCATCCACTCTGCTCGATCGGTTCGGCGAGTCGCGACTGGTGATCGAGCGCGACGGCTTCACGATCGATGCCAGCTACTACTCGATCATCGAGGGCGAGAACCCGACGACGATGGCAAAGTCGACCGGGCTCGGCATCATGGAGCTGGCGACGCTGCTCGACCGGCTTCGTCCCGACGTCGTGCTGACTATTGCGGACCGCTTCGAGACAATGGCGACCGCGGTGGCGGCGAGCTACATGAACATCTGCGTCGCGCACACCCAGGGCGGCGAGGTCACCGGCTCGATCGACGAGAGCGTGCGTCACGCGGTGACCAAGCTTGCGCACATCCACTTTCCCGCGACCGAGCTTGCCGCAGATTATGTGCGCCGCATGGGCGAGCGGGCCGACAGCGTGCACTGGGTGGGCTGCCCGTCGATCGACCTTGTTGCCGAGCTCGACTTGACGCTGCCGGCTTCTCTGTTCGAGAGCTATGGCGGTGTCGGCACGCCGATCGATCCGTCGGAGCCATTCCTGCTGGTGCTGCAGCATCCGGTTACCACGGAGTACGGCTCTGGCTTGAAGCAGATCCAGCAGACGCTCGAGGCCGTCGATCGCATCGGCATGCAGGCGGTGTGGTTGTGGCCCAACGTCGACGCGGGCTCCGATGACGTGTCGCGTGGCCTGCGCATACATCGCGAGCGCAAACCCAACAGTCCGATCCGTTTCTACAAGAATTTTGGCGTCGAGGACTACAACCGGCTGATCGCAAACGCTGCATGCCAGGTCGGCAACTCGAGCTCGGCGCTGCGGGAAGGTGCATTCCTGGGCGTGCCAGCGGTCAACGTTGGTACGCGCCAGCAGGGCCGCGAGCACGGCGAGAACGTGCTGCATGCAGGATACGAGGCCAAGTCGATTGAAGCGGCTATCCGGCAGCAATTGAAGCACGGCCGGTATCCGAGCTCGACGCTGTTCGGGAACGGAGATGCGGGGCGGCGCATCGCGGAGGTTCTGGCGGCAACGGAGCTGCGAATTCAAAAGCGGCTCACCTACGGCACCGCCGACTGATGTGTGCGATATTTGGATTGTTCGCCCCGGGCGGCGCCGATCCTGACATCGGCGAGCGCGCGCTAGCTGCGATGCGCCATCGCGGCCCGGACGCTACGGACCTGTGGCGCAGCCGAGATGGGCAGCTGGTGCTCGGCCATGCACGGCTCAAAATTCTCGATCTCTCCGACAGCGCCAATCAACCGATGCGGTCTGCGGATGGCCGCTGGACCCTCGTCTTCAATGGTGAGATCGTCAACTTCAAGGATGTGCGTGCCTGCTATCGCGGGCCGTGGCAGTTCAGGACCAACGGCGACAGCGAGGTTTTGCTGGCCGCGTTCGCGTCGCGCGGGCTGGCAGCTCTCGATGATATGGTCGGCATGTTCGCGTTCGCGATCCACGATGCCGAGCGCAAGCAATTGACTTTGGTGCGTGACCGCTTCGGAATCAAACCGCTGTATCTCGTGGACTTGCCTGACAGAGGGATGGCGTTTGCGAGCGAGATCACGGCTCTGCTGCCACTGTTGTCCGATGTGAAAGCGGACCGTGATGTGATCCGCACCTATCTGGAGACCGGCCTCTACGATCACACCCAGCGCACGTTCTTTGCCGGTGTAACAGCGCTTTCACCCGGCACGGCGCTACAACTCGACCTGTCGACGGGAGAGCGGCGCGTTACGCGGTGGTACGATGTGCTCGCGCGGGGCGCCGATCTCACAGATGCCGGCGAGACGGAGCTGATTGCTGAAGGTGCGCGGGTGATCGAGATGGCGATCCGCGATCATCTCATTGCCGATGTCGGAGTAGGCTTGAACGTTTCGGGCGGGGTCGATTCATCGCTTCTTGTGGGGATCGCGCGGAACATTGTCGGTGACATCCACCTGTTCAGCCAGGATTACGAAGCGCCCTACAGTGAGGCACGTTTCGTCGCGGAGGTGGCGGACGGATGCCAATTGCATACTGTATCGCTGTCGAGCGACGACATCCTGAGATTGCTCGACGCGACGGTGCGCAGCCAGGCCGAGCCGTTCGGGGGCATCACTGTTTGCGGCTACGACGCACTCTATCGTGCAGCGAAGGCTGAGGGCATCACGGTGCTGCTCGACGGCAATGGCGTCGACGAGGTGTTCCTCGGCTACCAGCGTTATCACGCGCGTCACGTCGCAGCTCAGCCATTGGAGGCGGCGTGGCGCAGTGCGGCCGACGACTACGAGGCTTTCTGGCAGGTCCGCGCGCCGCAGTTCGGTAGCGGGAATATGATCGGCGGCGCTATCGACGGCACTGTCGGGACCGCGCCGCAGGCCATCTCGACGCGTTTGATCGCCGACACGGTGTTGCTGCAGCATTGCCGGCTGGTGTGCGACGACCCGGTGCGGGGGATGGCGTGTGAGGACCTGCTCGCGACCAAAATTCCCCGCGGTCTGCGGTTTAATGACCGCGTCTCGATGGCGTCTTCTCGTGAGTTGCGGGTGCCTTTCCTCGATCATCGCGTAGTGGAGTTCGGGCTCGCGCTGCCGAGCGCGGCGTTGCTGAACGGCAAAGGCAGCAAGGCACTGTTTCGTAGTCTGGCGGAGCGCTGGGTGCCAACGTCGTTGACCCGCGCACGAAAGCGCTCGGTGCAGTCGCCGCAGCGCGAATGGCTCGCGACGTCGTGGCGACCGCTGGTGATCGAGATTCTGGGCTCGGGTTCGCTGGCCGAACGCGGCTGGATCGACCCTGTTGCAGCGCGCGCCGCCTATGACAGTTTCTGCACCGGCACCGGCGACAACTCGTTCTTCATCTGGCAGTGGCTGAATCTCGAGCTGTGGGCGCGGGCGTTCCTCGACGCCTCGCCTTCAATGGGATGTCGCGCGTGAATGGTGACGGCGACATCATCGCGGTGATCCCTGCACGTGGCGGCTCGAAGGGTGTGCCGCGTAAGAACCTTCGGGTGGTCGGCGGTCTTCCGCTGGTGGCGCACGCAATCAAGGCCGGTGATGGCGCGGCGGGTCTTGCCGGATGCATAGTCTCGACCGACGACGAAGAGATTGCCGCGGTTGCTCGCGCGCATGGTGGTAATGTACCGTTCATGCGGCCCGCCGCATTGGCGAGTGACCAGAGCCCGACGTGGGCCGCGCTCCAGCATGCGGTTGAATGGTATGAAGCTGCGCACGCGCGCGAGGTTCTGGCTGTCGTCACGCTGCAGCCGACGACACCGTTGCGCACCGCCGCCGACATCGATGCCGCGCTTGCGCTGTTCCGGGCCGGGCAGCCGCAATCCGACAGCTTGATATCCGTCTGTGATGCGAGCGAGCACCATCCCCTGACGCTCTACTATTCGGATGGTGCCCACCTCGATTCCATCATCAAGGGCCTCAATCCAACGACGCGGCGCCAGGACTTCCCGCCGGTCTACTGGCGCAACGGGGCAATCTACATCACGCGTCGGGATCTCTTGTTCACTCAGAACAGGGTCGTATCCGAGCATCCACTTGCCTATCGGATGCCGAAGTTGCGCTCGGCCAACATCGATGAGGCGTTCGATATCGAGCTCGCAGAGCTGATGCTGGCGTGGAACGCGAGGCAGCCGTGAAGCCGCGATTGCGCGTGCTCAACGCGGAGAGCCTCGATTACAGCGAGAGCGCGCGCGCGATCCTACGCTCGTTCTGCGATCTGGATGAGGGAACACTGGATCGCGCGGACCTGCTCGAACGCGCGCGAAATTACGACGTAGTGATCGTACGCCTCGGTCATCGGGTCGACGAGGAGATGCTGCTGTCAGGCATGCAACTGAAAGCAGTAGTGAGCGCGACCACGGGGCTCGATCACATCGATCTCGCTGCTGCTGCGCGCCGCGGGGTCGATGTCCTCAGCCTCAAGGGGGAGGCTGAGTTCCTGGCACGCGTCACGGCAACGGCAGAGCACACCTGGGCGTTGCTGCTCGCTCTGGTTCGCAAGTTGCCGGCTGCTGTGGAAGATGTACGCCAGGGGCACTGGCGGCGGGATCTGTTCCGGGGACGTGAGTTGTCGGGACTCACGCTGGGCGTCATCGGCTACGGGCGTCTCGGGCGGATGGTGGCGCGCTACGGCGTGGCGTTCGAAATGCGCGTGCTCGTGTGCGATGTGAAGCCAGTTGGGTCACTGCCCGAGGGGGTGCGTGCGTGCAGCCTCGACCAGGTCTTGGCGGGTTCAGACGTCGTGTCGCTGCACGTGCCGCTCGATGCAACGACTGAGCGCATGATCGGTGTGCGGGAGTTGGCGTGCATGAAGCACGGCGCCATCCTGATCAACACGTCACGCGGCGAGATCGTCGATGAAGCGGCATTGCTGGCAGCGCTAGATTCGGGGCAGATCGGAGGTGCAGCGCTCGATGTGCTTGCATCCGAGCTGCCTGGTCCCGGAACGATGATGACACATCCCGTCGTCGCTCGTGCGTGCGGATCCGGCAACCTGCTGATCACGCCTCACATCGGCGGGGGGACGTGGGATTCGATGCGCAAGACCGAGGAGTTCATGGCCGAGCGTCTGCGCGCTTGGGCTACCCGTAACGGCTTCGTATCCTAGCCGTCGCTGCGGGAGATGCCCTTGAATACAGTCATGATCCTGTCGCGAGGCCAGCGTGTCGGTCCGCTGTTCTCCGAGATCGGGCGGGCGCTGTCGCGCGATTGTCGTGTCGTCGGCGTTATCGAGGAGAGCGAGCGTGCCCTCTGGCAGTCCATGCCGGGTGCCGAGATCATGACACTTGCCGAGGCGACGCAGCTGGCGGGAAAGGCCGCGCGGGATACGTCGCTCGAGCGCGTCAGCGCCATCGAGAAGGAGACAGGGCTCAGCCTCTATCAGGCTGCGCGCAACTATCTCCTTTACGGGCGCATGCACAGCGAGATCTTCGGCTGGCAGAAGCGGCCGTGGCGCTGGCAGAGCGAAGCGGAGATAGTTGAGGAATACGTGCACGCTTACGCCGCGCTGCGGCATCTGTTCGATACCTATGCGCCCGACATCGTGCTGCTCGAGGCGCCCGACCACATCTACGCGGCGTTGGCGCAGGTGATGGCGTATCAGCGTGGCAAGCTTCTACTCGGCATCTATTTCGCACCGCTTGCAGGGGATTGCTCGATGTTCCTCTACACGGGCTTCCAGCCGATCAATGTCCTGATGCGCTACTACTACGAGCATCCCGACGCGATCCCAGCGGACGCTCGGGCGCGGGCACTCGAAATGATCGCGAACGTGCGCGATCGGGGACCGCCGCAGATCAGCTATGTTGCCCAGATGCGGGAGAGGTCTCGGCGTAGCGTGGGCCCGATGCTGCGCAAGGCCGGCGCGGCGGTCGTCTCACGGCAGCAATGGTCGCGGCTCGCGCCGACCGCGGTGGCGCGCCGGCTCGGCATTCTGCGCAAGGAATTGTGGTTGAGGCGCCACCTACGCCACGACATTCCGGACGCCAGGTTCGTGCTGTTCTTCATGCAGCACCAGCCAGAGGCATCGCTGACGACGCAGGTGCCGCATCAGATCGACCAGATGCAGGTGATCGAGCAACTCGCCGTGAATGCGCCGGCGGGTTGGCGCATCGTCGTCAAGGAGCATCCGCGGACCTACCCCGCACGAGGCGAGGCATATTTCCGGCCGTTGTGTGACTTGCCGAACGTGCATCTGTGCCATCCCGCTGTGCCATCCCGTGCGCTGCTCGAGAAGGCCGAAGTGGTGGTGGCGATGACCGGCTCGGTCGGCATGGAGGCATTGTTCATGGGCAAGAAGGTCGCCGTCGTCGGGCGGCCGTATTATGCGTTCTTTCCCGGCATCGGCCGCCTCGATCGCCCTGGGGATCTGTTCGACCTGCTCGCCGACCCTGAGGGCATGAAGGTCGAGCCGCAGGCGTTGGAGCAGTTCGCGGCTGCCTACTATGCAAGTGTGTTCGAGGCGGGCGCGCTGTCTCCCGACGGAATGTGGCCGATCCCCGAGCAAGGCGGCGCCAACATCGCCGAAGCGCTGCGTCGCCACCTCGTGTTGATCGCGCAAGGCCGACTGCGGCCGACCGATTATCCGCCATTCCAGCGCTGATCGACGCCGCACGTGGTTGAAGAATTCACAAGGGGCGCGGCATGAGTGAGGTATTGGTCACCGGTGGCGCGGGTGCGATCGGCAGCAATCTCGTAGCGCGGCTGCTCGAGCGCGGTGCAACGGTGACCGTGCTCGACGATCTGTCTTCCGGGCACCGCAGTCTGGTGCCGGCAAGAGCGCGTCTCATCGAAGGTAGCGTTGAGGACGATGCCGCGCTCGCCAAGGCGTTCGAGCGTTCGCCGACCCAGGTGTTCCATCTCGCGGCGTTGTTTGCCAACCAGAACTCCGTCGACCATCCGGTCCGCGATCTTCAGGTCAACGGGCAGGGCACCATCAAGGTGCTGGAGCGCGCGCGCGCGGCCGGCGTTCGCAAGGTGCTGTTCACGTCCTCGTCCTGCGTCTACGGCAACAAGGCCGTGATGCGCGAGACAGACATCGACTTCCAGCCCGACACGCCCTACGCGATCACCAAGCTGCTCGGCGAGCAATACTGCCGTTTCTGGTCGCAGATGCACGGGCTCGATACCGTCATCGTGCGGCTGTTCAACACTTACGGCCCGCACGAGTTCCCGGGGCGCTATCGCAACGTGATCCCGAATTTTCTCAAGATCGCGATGGCCGGCGAACCGCTGCCGATCACCGGCACGGGCGGGGAGACGCGCGATTTCAACTTCGTCGCGGACACCGTCGACGGGATCATAGCTGCCATGGAGACGGCGACTGCGCCCGGCGACGTGTACAACCTTGCTAGTGGGCAGGAGACCAGCGTGAAGGATCTCGCCCTGGCGATCAACGAGGTGACGGGCAATCGTGCCGGCGTCGTGCTGCGGCCTCGGCGCGGCTGGGATCATGTCAGCACGCGACGAGGTGATGCGACCAAGGCAGCGAACATCCTCGGGCATCGCGTGCGCGTGCCGCTGCGCGAAGGGCTCGAGCGTACGCATGCGTGGCTGAAGCATCAAGACCTCTAAGCATCGAGCATGAGTCCGATCGGGGTTTCAGCTGCTGACGACGGGGACGAGCCGGTAGAGGCCGGCTCGCGCGCTTGCGTGCTGGTGGTGCTGTCGGATCCGTTGTCGGGGATCATCAGCAAGGGTGCGGTTGTTCCGCGCTACTACAACCCGGGCAATGTGTTCCGTGAGGTGCATTTCCTGCTGCTCAACGACGATTGTCCGGACGCGGGCCGGCTGCAGTACATGGTGGGGGATGCGCGGACGCTGGTGCACAACCTGCCGCTGCCACCCCGGTTCATCCTGCGCAGCCTGGGTTGGCAGCCGGCGGCGATGGGCAAGTTATTCGCCGAGGCCGCAGCAATTGCGCAGACCATCAAGCCCGGCTTGATCCGTGCCTATTGCGCAGGGTTGAACGCGCTGGTGGCAAACGACCTGGGGCGGCGGCTATCGGTTCCTGCGCTGATCAGCGTGCACAGCCGGCCTGACTTCTGGATTGCGAGTGATTTTAGAAGCAATCTTCGCGAGCGGGCAATTGCTGCGTTGGCGACGCGTGTGGTGCGCGGTGCCGAGCACACGCTGGCAATCTACTGGCCGCAGCTGCCCTATTTTCGTCGATTGGGGGTCGAACCGCATCTCATCCACAACGTGATCGCCGGGGCCGAGGTGCCGGTCAAGCAGAGCTACGCGGTCGATGTTGCGCTACGGCTGATTAGTGTCGGGCGGCACATGCCCGGCAAGGACCTTCGACATCTGCTGAGTGCGGTCGCCCAATTGCCGGGGATCGAGGTGACGGTGGTTGGCGGCGGGCCGACGCATGCACGCCTGGTGCAGCATGCCGACAGCTTGGGGCTCGGTGAGCGCTGTCGTTTCATTGCAACGTGGGATAATGCCGATCTCGTCTCGAAGCTCGCGAGCTACGACGCGTTCGCTGCGCACACGGTCTATCCGGAGACGCCGAAGGCTGCGATGGAGCCGATGCTCGCTGGCCTGCCGGTGATCATGAATCGCAATCGGGGCGATTACGAGTCCGAGCTCGACGGCGCGGCTGAGTTGGTAGAGGACAGCATCGAGGGATACCGGACCGCGCTGGTTTCGCTTCAATCGTCCGAGGCGGCACGGCGGGAGTTGGGGAAGCGCTGCCGTGCGCGCGCATTGGAGCTGTGGGAGCCGGTGGCGACCGAGGCGCGTCACGCCGCGCTGCATGCTCGGTTGTCGCGGTAACCGCTCTCGTCATCATGACCATGCCTAACGTCGTGCCGGACAAGCCGCGGCTGCTGCTGCTGTCCTATGCCTTTCCACCCGCGACGGCGCCGGAAGCCATGTTGTCCGCCAAGCGCGCCGGTAATCTGCCCGGCTGGGAGGTCGATGTCGTGTGCGCTGCGCCCTTCCATCCCGGAATGGGCAATGACGCCGATATGGCTGCCTATGCTGCGGCGCGGTTCGGCCGGATCGTAAGACTGGCGCCTCGTGTTCGATTACCTCTGCACCGGCTGGGTGGATTCGCGCATTTGCCCGACACGATGCGGGTGTTGAACGCAGCGGCAGTGCGTACAGCTGCGGAAATGCACTCAGCGCGGCCCTTCGACGCCGTGCTGTCGTGGTCGACCTACCATTCGGTGCATCTCGCCGCGCTGCGATTGAAGCAGAAGCTTGGCTTGCCGTGGCTTGCCCACATGAGCGATCCGTGGGTGGACAACCCCTTCGTGCGCTATGGCGGGATCGTGGGACGACTTAACCGCGTGATGGAGCGCAGTGTTGTGAGCACGGCCGACCGGGTTCTCATGACGACTCCTGAGACCGTCGAGCTCGTGATGGCGAAGTATCCCGCCGCCTGGCGCGAGCGATGCGTGGTGATCCCGCACGGCTTCGATCGGTCACTCTATGCAGGTGCAGCACCGGGTCCGCTCGGCGGACGACCGCTGGTGCTTCGCTACCTGGGAAACTTCTACGGCATTCGCACGCCCGAGCCGCTGTTTGCGGCGCTCGCCGCCTTGCTTGCTCACCGGCCCGGCGCGCTCGATGGCGTCGTGGTGGAGATTGTAGGCAAACTCGATCCTGGTATGGCGGAGAGTGCAGCAGCACGCAGCCTTCCGGCAGGCCTCATACGCATGGTTGCCCCGGTCGGCTATCGCCGCTCCCTCGAGCTGATGGAAACGGCAGACCTGCTGCTGATCGTCGACTCGCCGGCGCCGCTCAGCGTTTTCCTGCCGAGCAAGCTCGTCGACTACCTCGGTGCCGGCCGGCCGATCGTCGCACTGACGCCGCCAGGTGCCGCGTGGCGGGTGACGAGGGAGGCGGGCTATTGGACGGCTGCCCCCGATGATCCAGCCGCGGCGGCTGATGCGCTGCTCGCTGGTCTTGAGGCGGTGCGTGGCGGTAAAGCAGGTGCGGCTGACGTGTCTCGTTATTCGGCTGAGGCGACTGGGCGCGAGTTGGCCGGTGTGCTTGATGAGGTGCTGGAAGCGCGCGTGGTGACTGGAAGCGCCGGGGGGCTGGGCTGAGATGGCGCTCTATCTGACCGGTATCCACGACGCCCGACAACTGTCCGAGTTCGATCCGTCGAGCTGGACCGGGCGCCGGCGGCGCATCGCGATCGATTTGGTCGACGACATCGATCGGCTGGGTGACGCGTCCGCAAGAGAGGCGCTGTTCGAGCGGATCGTTGACGCGCGAGGTGCGTTCAAACGCACGTATCGGGACCGATTCGCGGCGTTCGATGCTGCGCTGCTCGCAGCCTGGAACGACCTGGGTTGGCAAGGCACCAACTTGCACGTGCTGGATGCGGCGGTCTCTGATGGTTCGACTGCGCTGCCGCTGTTCGCAGCCTTCGACCGGATTGCTGGCGATGCGTTGCGATTCACGGCGACAGATCTCGACGGCCGTTACATCAGGCTTTCGCGCCCCGGTGAGCCGGCGCGGCGCGTGATCGTGAACGAGGTTGGGGCCATCGTGCAGATCGTGATTCCGCCATTCCTGTTCACGCATCGCGAGAGCCGGTTCCTGTTCCCCGTAAACAGAATGCTGAGGTGCGCGGCCGAACGATGGGCGGCCCCACTCGTCGAGGCGTGGGGAAGGGGCACCCCTCCAATCGCGGTGCGAGAGATCCTGCTGTTCAATCCGCAGTTCAGGCAGGTGGTTGAAAATGATGGCCGGCTGGAGTTTACGGCCTGGGACATCCTGCAGCCATGGAATGGCAAGGCCGCGCACTGCGTCAGGGCTATGAATGTTCTCAATCCCGGCTACTTTGATGGCAACCAGATGCGGCAGGCGGTGCGTCATTTGTTCGATGCTGTGTGCGATGGCGGACTGCTTGCGCTCGGCTCCAACGAGGATGCTGGTACAACGGTCGATGGCGTGATCTGCCGGCGTGACGGTCAGCGTCTGGTGGTGATCACGACGATGGGACATGGCTTTCGCGCGCCTGAAGCGCTTGCGCCATTGCTCGCCTCCGATCGATGAGAGATCAATGATGGTGCACATCCGCTCCGGCTGGTGCATCCTCGTCGCGGGACAGATCGGCAGCTGTCGTGGAGCAGCTGGGCGCGGCAGTGTGCGGCGGGCAGGGGCGTGGCGAGTTGGCGTTGGTTCAACCCACAGGATATGCACTCGACAGTGACGGGCGGGAGGTCGCGCCGAGCAACGCCGCGGTGCGGTTCGGCGCGAGGCTGATCGCGCAGCTCGAGCGTGAGCGCGACCGGTGGTTCCTGTGGCTGCCTGTTCTCTACGGCGCCGGTGCCGGTATCTATTTCATATTGCTGCAGGAGCCCGGTTTCGCCGCTGCGCTGATGCCGGTGCCGATCGCGCTGGCATTGTGGCTGGTATTCAAGCGCGGTACGCTGGTCGTCGTGACGACCGGGGCATTCCTCGCTGCCACGCTGGGCTTCGCCGCGGCCAAGCTCAGGACTGAATGGGTGTCTGGCCCGGTCCTGGAGCGCCCCCTCAATCTCGTCGAGGTCAAAGGTTGGGTCGAGCTGGTTGAGCCGCGTGCGGGGCGTGGCCAGCGCATCACGCTGCGTGTCGCCTCCATTCGCGGTGTGACGGCAGACCGGCTGCCGCAACGCGTGCGGATCAGAACGCTTACGGTGCTTCCAGGCTTGATGCCGGGCGACGGCATCCGCTTGCGGGCGACACTGGCGCCGCCGGCAATTCCGGCACTTCCCGGCGATTACGATTTCGCTCGTTCCGCCTTCTTCTTGCGCATCGGTGCGGTTGGGTACGCCATGGTGCGGCCGGAGCGGGAGCCGGGGATCGGTCCGGCGCCGTGGTGGCTGCGCGCAGAGGCGGTGATAACGCGGGTCAGGCAGGGCATCAGCGAGCGGGTCAGGGCAGCTCTGCCCGGCGAGCGCGGTGCGATTGCAGATGCCCTGATCACGGGGGAGCGCGGCGGTATCGGGGCTGCGACCAACGCGGCCTATCGTGACAGCGGTCTGTTTCACATCCTCTCGATATCCGGCCTGCACATGACGATCATGGCAGGGGCGGTGTTCCTGTCGCTGCGTCTGGCGCTGGCGGCTGTGCCAGCAATTGCGCTGCGCTGGCCAGTGAAGAAGGTGGCCGCGTCGGCGGCGACACTGGCCGCGCTCGCCTATTTGCTGATCTCGGGTGCCGCCTTCGCTACGGTTCGCGCGTGGGTCATGATCTCGATCATGTTCCTTGCGGTGCTGCTCGATCGGCCTGCGCTTGCGCTGCGCAATGTCGCCGTGACCGCGCTGATCATCCTTGTGATCCTGCCCGACAGCCTGCTCGATGTCGGCTTCCAGATGAGCTTTGCCGCGGTGGTTGCACTTGTCGCGGCATTCGAGGCGATGCGCGACAGGAGCCGTGGCGAGGAGGGGGGCGGCAGATACGGTCCGGTGCTCGGGGCGTTCCTGTTCCTCGGCGCGATCGTGGGAACGACACTGATCGCCAGCTTCGCCGTCGCGCCGTTCGCAGCCTTTCATTTCCACAAGAGCCAGCAGTATGCGGTGCTGGCCAATCTGATAGCGATCCCGGTGTGCAACATCATCGTGATGCCGGGTGCGCTGGCGACGTTGGTCGCCATGCCGCTGGGACTCGAGGCCATGCCGCTGTGGGTTATGGGTATCGGCATCGACGTGATGAGCTGGGTCGCTGCTGCAGTCGCGGCGCTGCCGGGTGCGGTTGGGCGGATCTCTGCCATCCCACATGGTGCCTTCCTTATCATGGCGCTGGGGGGCTTGTGGCTTTGCATCTGGCGGACGCGATGGCGGCTGCTCGGTATCGCCGGGATTGCGGCGGGACTTGCCATGGCACCGACGCTGCAGCGTCCGGATGTGCTGGTCGGGCGCGACGGCCAGGTGGTGGCCGTGCGCGCGCAAAGCGGAGTGCTTGCGGCGGTGGCGCAGCGCGGGGCGACATTCGAGCTCGGCCGCTGGCTCGAGCACGATGGAGACAGCCGTACGCCGAGGGATCTGATGGCGGCCCCAGGCGGGATGCGTTGCGATGCGCTGGGTTGCACGGCACTTGCCAAGGGCATGCTCGTATCTCTGGTCCGTCACCCCGCCGCGATGGCCGACGACTGTGAACGCGGCGGCCTGCTGATCCTTACGGTGCCGCGCCCGCAAGCTTGCCGAACCGAGGCGGTCGCCATCGACCTCTACGATCTGCGCGACAAGGGGACCCATGCCGTCTACATCGATGGCAGTGCTGTGCGCATCGTCACCGTTGCCGACATGCGCGGTGACCGGCCGTGGACACAGGGGCACGGCACACGTGCGCGGCAGCAGGCGCGCCAACCGCGCGAAACCGCAGCCAATATGCGCGGCTCTCGCCTTGGCATGTTTGCAGCTCCGTTTGATCTTCGCAGTGAGGAGGCACGCAGGCGGCCGGAGATCGAGGACGACGACAACGACGATCCCCGATAACTGGGCCGGTTGAGCACCTGTCTCAATAGCGCCGCATGAGCCCGACAAGTCGGCCCTGCACCTCGACCTGATCGGGGCCGAAGATGCGCGTCTCGTAGTTGGGGTTGGCGGCTTCCAGGGCGACGGCGGCGCCGCGCTTGCGAAGGCGCTTCAGCGTTGCCTCCTCTCCCTCGACCAGCGCGACCACGATGTCGCCGTTCTCAGCCGAGTCGCAGCGGCGGATGACCACGATGTCGCCGTCGTGGATGCCGGCGTCGATCATC
>SXGT01661884.1_pt1 | contig 14958 bp, 14 predicted proteins | sample 3176221 | NCBI WGS metagenome assembly SXGT01 (sample SAMN11356862, study PRJNA531348) | freshwater metagenome | isolation source: freshwater sample F1-120 | place: China: Fuxian Lake, Yuxi | collected 2017-12-25
TGACCACCGTCCAGAAGAACGGGAAGAACATCGCCAGGGCGCCCGCGATGATGGCGACGTGGAGCACGATCCAGCCGACGAGCCGTCGCGTGGGCATCCGCCGGTGTACGACGGTCTGCTCAGCCATAGTTCACCCACCGCTTCTGTCCGCGCACCTGGATGAGCGTGACCGCGAGAATAACGATGAACAGGAGCCAGGAGAGCGAGGATGCTTCGCCCGCCGCGCCGTAGCGGAAGGTGAGGTCGTAGATGCGCTGAACGACCACCTCGCTGGCCCCGTTCGGCCCGCCGCCCGTCATCGCGTAGACCTGGGCGAACACCTGGAACCCGTTGATGAGCGAGCTGACGATGACGAAGAACGTCGACGGGCTGAGGAGCGGCAGCGTCACGCTCGTGAGCCGGCGCCACCACCCCGCGCCGTCGACCTTCGCGGCGTCGTAGAGGTCCGGCGAGATCGCCTGGAGCCCGGCGAGGAGGATCACCATCACGAAGCCGAGGTCCTTCCAGGCGGACGCGATGATGATGGACGGCATCGCCCAGGCGGGGTCGGTCCACCAGCCGGGACCGTCGATGCCGACGATCGCGAGGGCGGAGTTGACGATTCCGTTGCTCGGATTGAGGAGCCAGCGCCACACGAGCGCGACGACGATCCAGCTCGTGACGACGGGCAGGAAGTAGATTCCGCGGAGGAATGACCGCCCCTTGAGCGCCGTGTTGAGGGCGAGGGCGAGGATCAGCCCGCCCACGTAGACGAGCGGCAGGTACCCGACGATGTAGTAGATGGTGTGGAGGAACACCGCACCGGTGTGCGGGTCGGTGAGCAGGTTGGCGTAGTTCCCGAGACCCACGAAGGTCATGGGCGAGAGGAGGTTCCACTCGTGCAGGCTGATCCACAGCGCCGCCACCATCGGCCCGAGGGTGAACAGCGCGAGTGGGATCGCACTCGGCAGCAGGAATGCGAGGACCGTGAACGCGTACTTCGAGCGGCTCCCCGCGATCCGCGGCCTGCGCGGCGGCCGGGAGCGGTCGAGGAGGGAGGTCTGCGCGTTGGAGAGACTCATGATTCCTCGCCCGCCGGGGCCGATTGCTCGACGAGCCGCGCGCGAACGAGTCGCCCCTGGTCGCCCGCGAGCCCGTCGGAGTCGAACGGCGTCGCGAGGACGATCGCGGCCGCTCCCTGCGCCCAGCTCTCGTCGGCCCACGTCTCCACCGCGACGGGGATGCCGCGGCGGCTGGGGATGAGCGAGGAGCGCAATGCCGTCTCGAAGCCGAACGACCAGTGCGACCACGCGGCGGTGCCCTCGCCGAGCACGATGATGATCTCGGGGTCGAGCGTGTGGACGACGCCGGCGAGCGCGCGCCCCAGGGTGTGCCCCGCCTCGCCGAAGATGATCGAGGCGCCGCGGTCGCCGGCGTCCGCAGCGGCTCGCAACGCGGGCATCCCGCTCTGCCCCGCGAGAACCCCGGCCTCCCGGGCGCGTCGGACGAGAGCCGCCTCCCCGATGAGTGCCTCGAGGCAACCGCGATTGCCGCAGGAGCAGAGGGGGCCATCCTCGGATACGGGGATGTGGCCGATCTCTCCGGCGCCCCCCGCAGTGCCCCGCAGGACGACTCCGTCGATGACGATGCCGGCCCCGACGCCGGTTCCGATCGTCACGACGAGGAAGTTCTCGTGCTGGCGACCCACGCCGTAGAGGCGCTCCGCGACGGCGAGCGCGTTGACGTTGTTCTCGACGAGCACCGGCAGAGCGAACTCGCGGCGCAGGGCCGCGCCGATGGGCACCTGCTGCCACCCGAGCTGGGCCGAGTCGACGAGGCCGTTGCCCTGCCGGTCGACGCTGCCGGGAACCCCGACGCCGATTCCGAGGATCGGCTCCTGCGATCCCCCGGCGATGAACCGGCGCAGCAGGGTGGTGAGGTCGGCGAGCATGGTGACTCCGGACGCGTCGAACGGCTCGCTGGCCGAGCGTCGAACCGCGCCGTCGATTCCGACCTCGACGAACGCCACGTGGTCGGCGACGACCTTGATCCCGATGGCGCGTCCCGCGACCGAGGCGAGCCCGAGCATCCGCGCCGGACGGCCGCCCTGGGAGGGCGAGTGCTCGAGCTCGACGAGGAGCCCGTCCGAGAGGAGGTCTTTGGTGAGGGCCGTCATGAGGGCCGGGGAGACGTTGAGCGCCCGCGCGAGATCCGCGCGCGACGCCGGCCCGTGGGCGCCCAGGTGCGCGAGAATCGCGGACCGGTTCACGTCGGTGCGTGAGGAGGGGCGGAGCGCCATGTCGGAACCTTTGCTGATCGTCTTTGTTCAGGACTAAATAAACCATAGAATAAAGCGCGTCACCCTGTCAACGTCGAGGAAGGACCGGCGCATGAATCCCGCTTTCGAGAGGTTCCTGGAGGACCTCGCTGACACAGCGCGCCGCTCCCCCGGCGTCGTCGGACTGGTCGCGTTCGGCTCGACCGCGGCTCTCGGCCGGGCCGACGAGTGGTCGGATCACGACTTCGCCTGGCTCACCGAGCCGGAGTGGGCCGACTCCTACCGCCACGACCTCTCCTGGCTTCCCGACGCCGGTCGCATCGCGCTCTCCGTCGTCGAGCACCACGGGGGCGTCAAGGTGATCTACCAGAACGGTCACCGGCTCGAGTTCGGAATCGCTGACGTCGACTCCTTCGCCTCCTGGGCGGGGGCGCCCGCCCACGTCCTCGTCGGAGACGACTCGGTTCAACGAGCCGTCGAGAGCGTCGTCGCGCGGCGGCCGGACGGGGAGACGGATGCAGCACGCGAGATCCGCGTGATGCTCACGCAGATCCACTCCGGGGTCGGCCGCGCTCGCCGCGGTGAGACGCTCAGCGGCTCCGGCCTCGTGCGGTTCGAGGCCGTGGGTCACGCCGCGCGAGCGTTCGCCGCCCGCCTCGGCGATCGCTCGAACGTGCTGGATCCGCTGGACCCGCGTCGCCGCTTCGACGCGGTTTATCCCGAGATCGGAGCAGAGCTGGAGCGCGCCGCTCGTCTCCCCGTGGAGGACTGCGCTCGAGCGCTGGTCGACCTCGCGGAAGCGCACCTCGCCCCGGGGTGGACGGACTTCCCGTACGAGGGCGTGTCGGCGGTTCGGTCGCGGTTCGACTGGAGCTGACGGCCAGGGCTCCCAGCAGCGACCCGCCCGCGCCTCCTATGCTCGAAGGATGACCGAGTCGATCGTCCTGGACGTGCTGCTCGTCGTCATGCTTCTCGGCTACGTCGTCTACGGGTTCCGCTCGGGCCTCTCCCACGCCCTGTTCGCGTTCGCGGGCATCGTCGGCGGTGTGATCGCCGCGTTCTTCCTCGTGCCTGTCATCGCGTCCTGGGTGCCCGCGCCGGAGTTCCGCCCCCTCGCCACCGTCATCAGCGCGCTCGGTCTCATCGTCCTCGGGAACGTGATCGGCAGCGCGATCGGTCGCAGCGCGCGCCGGGGCGTCGAGGAGGGCCCGCTGAGCGGCCTCGACCGGCTGCTCGGTGCACTGGCGACCGGCATCGCTGCCGCCCTCATCGCCTCGGTCGTCGGCGTCAGCGTCGGACAGCTCGGCGTGCCCGTGCTCTCCCGGGCCATCGCCGGCTCGACGGTCCTCCGCACCATCGGCACCCTCACGCCCGACCCGGTCGAGGCGTGGCTTGCGCAAGTGCGCGGCGTCGTCATCGAGAGCGGTCTGCCCGTCATCACGGAGGCCCTCGGGATCGAGGATGCGAGCATCCCCGTCATCGACGCGGGATCGCCGGAGCTCACGCAGGCCGCGCAGTCCGTGGTCCGGATCACCGGCAACGCGATCGCGTGCGGGGTCGCGCAGGCCGGATCGGGGTTCGTCGTCGCTGACGATCGCGTCGTGACCAACGCGCACGTGGTCGCGGGGGTGAACGAGCCCGTCATCGAGTCGCCCGACGGGCAGGCGCTGCCCGGCTCGGTCGTGTACTTCGACGCCGTCGACGACCTGGCCGTCATCGCCGTTCCGGGCCTCTCGGCGGCCCCCCTGCCGCTCGGCGACACCGCCCCCGCCGGCACGGACGCGGCGGTCCAGGGCTATCCGTACGGCGGTCCCTTCAGCTCGGGCGCTGCGGGAGTGATGTCCGTTCGAACGACGAACGTCGAGGACATCTACGGCCGCTCGAGCTCGCCGCGGGAGGTCTACACGCTCGCCGCGGACATCCGCCAGGGCAACTCCGGCGGGCCCGTGCTGTCGCTCGACGGTTCGGTGATCGGGGTCGTGTTCGCACGCAATGCCGACAACTCGACGGTCGGCTACGCCATGACGATGGCCGAGCTGGATCCCGTCGCGGTCCAGGCGGCGAGCCTCGGGGCCCCCGTGTCGACGGGCGACTGTACGGGCTAGCGCCGGAACACGAGGCTCTCGCCGGGCTCGACCGCACCCGGGCAGGAATCCACCGGGCTGCCGTCGGCGGTCGCGAAGGCGTACCAGCTGAATTCCTCGCCGAGGTCGCCCAGCACCGAGCGAGGGAACGTCGCGACGATCACGGTGCCCTCGTTGCTGATGTCCTTGCTCCGAAGGTCCTCCTGACCGCTGTCGTCTTTGTCGCGGGCATCCTCGTCGCGGTCGCCCTTGTCGTCGCCCCGACCGTTGTCGCGGTCACCGTCGCGGTCCAGCCCCGAGTAGGTCATGACGAAATCGTCGAGCTCCCCGTCGTCCCACGTGGAGACCAGTTCATAGCGGACCCCGTCGGCGTTCTCCGCGACCACGGCGAGTCCGGACTCGCCGTCGGGCAGCTCCTCCGTGAGAACGACGACCACGCGGAGGCGATCCCCGTCGGCGCTCAGCGCGACCGAGTCCAGGTCGACCGGCACCCCGTCGAGTCGATCGTCCACGCACTCGTTCGGGCCGGCGGCGGGGCGCGGGGCAGTGGACGGCAGCGCGTCCGCGGCAGGCGGCGCCGGGATGCTCGGCCCGGCTGACTCCGACGGCGCGGGCTCGACGACCGTCGTGCTCGCGAGCCCCGCGACGACGACGGCGAACACGATCGCAGCCAGAACGCCCGTCACGATCAGCACGAGGGGCAGCAGGGCGATGCGCCGCCGGGGCTCGGGGCCACCGGGCGGCAGCGGGTCGCCCAGGTTCTCGGTGGTCACCCGCGCTACCGTAGCAGCCGATTCTGAGCCGGGAGTTCAGTCTCGGGCGATGAACCAGTCGGTGAACTCGATGGCTCGGCCATCCGGCGCCAACCGCACGACCCACAGGTTGTCGTAAGTGCCCGACTTGGGGCCCTCGGGATACACGGTGACCCCCTGGACGACGGCGACATCGCCGTCGATCGCAACGGGCTTCCACTCGAAGGTGGTCGAACCGGGGGCATCCTGATGATGAAGCCATCCCTGGATGATCTCCTCGATCCCCACCCAGGGCTCCCCCGCGGGCGTGCCGCGGTAGATCGCGTCCTCGGTGAAGATCGATCGAATGTCGTCGATGTCGTTGGATTCCCACGCGCGGCGGTAGCCCGCCACCCAGTTCTCGATGAGTGTCATCCGAGAGGTCTACGCCAGTTCGGCCCGGGGCGCAAGGCGCGATCGGGCGTGGCGCACGGCCCCCGCGATGATGAGCCCCTGCCCGGCGATGTAGCCGAGCATGATGACGGAATCGGCCTGCCAGAGCGAGAAGCCCGGGAGGAAGAAGCGGAAGCCGAGGATGGTGTCCGAGACGAGGAACAGGAACGCGCCGACTCCGACCAGCGGCGTGCTGCCCATCGCCATCGCAGCAGCGGCGCACAGCACGAACCCGTAGATCGTCACGGGGATCGCCAGGGCGCCCACGTGAGGCAGGAGGAGCACGATCAGGGCCGCCCACCACGCGGCGAAGAGCGCGAAGGCCCACCAGGGCGGTCGCCGGGTGCGAAGGGGGCGCACGTAGAGCACGACGTAGGCGACGTGCGCGAGCAGGAACGAGCCCAGCCCCACGAGGAACCCGAGCTCACCGGGGTCGGCGAGCAGCACGTCGCCGGCCCAGGCCAGCACGAGCGCCAGCCCGCCCCAGAGGGCGATCTCCGACCGACGGGACGGGAGCGAGACGAGGAGTGCGAGGAGCAGCGTCGGCATGAGGAGGAACTTGGTCGGCAGAGCCACCGCCTGCCACTGCGCTGAGAGGGAGACGAGGTGGAGGATCGACACCACGACGAACGGGCCGAACCCCCACCACCGCACCATGAACCCAGCGTAGGCGGTCGGGCCCGTGCGCTCAGGCACCTTCGAGGGCCGCTCGCGACTCGATTCGAATCCTGCGCGCCTTGGCCGCGGTGAGGATGAGCGCCGCGAGCACCCCGATGATCGTGCCGATCGAGTTCGCGAGCAGGTCGCGCGGATCCGAAACCCGACCGACGATGTCCCGCTGGGCCAGTTCGATCGCGGCGGTTGCGACGATTCCGATCACGATCGCAAGCCACCACAGCCGGCGCCCCAGGAGGAGCACGAAGAACAGCCCCAGCGGCAGGAACAGCGCGATGTTCGCGGCGAACTCGATCATGGGGAAGGTGATCCAGTCGAGCTGCTCGAACCTGTCGAGGAAGTTCGAGATGCGCCACAGGATGCCGTTGTTGATGACCGTCGACTGCGGCGTCAGCGTCAGCCACGCGACGAGCGCCAGATACGCGACCGTCACGAGGCTGAGGAAGGGGTGCCGCAGGAGCATCCCCCCATCGTGCCGCATCACGGCTGGGAATCCGCGGCCAGTGTCCTAGGAACCGACGATGAGCGCGACGAGCCGGGCCACGAGCATCCACACGAGCGCGAAAGCGGCCAGGAGCGCGGCGCTCGCCCACACGATGCGGCGCCAGAAGGCGACCCGGACCTCCTCGCGCACGAGAGCGAACGCGCGGTGCAGCAGCGCGACGTCGATCGTGGTGGGATTCGGCTCCGGCCACGTGGACTCGAGGTCGGCGAGGTCCGAGACGCCCGCGACCTCATCACCGGAGAGAATGCGGGGAAGCCGGTGCAGGAACCGATCGAGCTCCGCCGAGGTGACGAGGCGGATGCTCCCCTCCCCGGCACGGACGACGAGCTTTCGGGGCCTCACGACGACCACCAGCGGCACGACGTCGACCGGCGCGCCCGCGGCTTCGGACAGGTGCGTCGCGGCGAGCTCCGCCTGCACGCGGGCCTGGCGCAGCTCATCCGTCGCCTCGCCGGACACAAAGAGCACCTCGTCGACGACGACATCGCGATCACGAGCGTTCACCACCCGCACGGCAAGGACCCCGGCGGGGCCGATCACCAGGTGGTCGAGGGTGGAGGAGCCGAGGGGGATGTCGTGGAGCACATCCCAGCGCTGCCCCAGGTTCTCGAGGATGTCCCCCACGAGGAGCTCCCCGAGCGCGGCTCGGTAGTCGGGGCGGGACCGGGAGGAGAGCGGCGACCTGCCGACGAGTCGAGCCAGGAACGAACGAGGGCGCGCCTCTGCTTGCGAGGCGACGACGGCGGCCATCGCCGACTGTGCGGCGATGCGGTCGCGGAGTGACCTGCCGATCGTCATGCGAGTCCCCCGCTGCCCGGGGGGAAAAGACACGTTGGGCCGGAGGTTCCCCCACCTCCGGCCCTACTCGTGGCGACGAATCGCTCCCGATCGAATCGTTCCCTCCCCCGAAGGATTGATTCGTGGGACCAGTGTGCCAACCTGTGAAACCACGGGAAACCCCCACTACGGGGCATCCTCGTGCAGGGGTCGAGCTACCCGACTTCGTACCCCGTGATGCCCTCGGGCAGTGCTTCGGTGGCGACGATGTGAAGTCGCTGGGTCGGTCGCGTCATGGCGACATACAGCGCGGATGCGCCGCGAGAGTGCTCGTCGATGACCTGCTGCGGTTCGGCCACCACGACGGCGTCGAACTCCAGTCCCTTCGCGTCGTGCGGCGTGAGGAGTGCGATCTCCCGCGAGAGCCCGCGGGGCCCCACTCCCACAGAGTCGCCGAACTCCGCCGACAACGACTCGGCCAGGCCCGGGATGCGCGCCGCCGGCGCCACGACCGCGATGGTCCCCGAACCGAGGCGCCTGTCCTCGGCGATCGCGCCGACGACCCCGCGCGCGAGATCCGCGACGCGGGAGACGAACACCGGCCAGTCGCCGTCCCGCACCGCTCGCGACCGGGTGACCGTCACGCCGTGCGCGAGAGCCATCGCCTCCGCCACGGTGCTGATCTGAGCGGGGGTCCGGTAGTTGACCGTCAATTCCTCGAGTCGCCAGTTCTCCCCGACGTGGGGCCGCAGAGCGTCGCCCCAGCTGGTGGAGCCCGCCGCGGCCGACGCCTGGGCCACGTCGCCGACGATCGTGAACGACTTCAGAGGGTTACGTCGCGTCAGCACGCGCCACTGCATCGGGGAGAGCTCCTGGGCCTCGTCGACGACGATGTGGCCGTAGGTCCACTCGCGGTCGGCGGCGGCGAGCTCAGCGGTGGTTCCGCGGTCGATACCCGCCTCGAAGCCCTCGGCGAGGGTGCGGGCATCCACGAGTCCTTCGACGTCCATGTTGCGGATCGCGGCCTCCGCGTTCTCGATGTCCCGCTTGCGCTGCTGCTTCCGCTCTGCCTTCTGCGAGTCGCTGACGGTGTCCGACTCCCCCAGCAGTTCGGCCGCCTCGTCGAGCAGCGCGACGTCGCTCACCGTGAAGGGCTCATCGCGTGATCGGAGCAGGAGGTCGCGTCGGGCCTGCGACCACGAGGGGGTCAGGGAGGCCAGCCACTGCGGTCGGGCGTACAAGTCCTGGATCAGCTTCTGCGGAGTCAGGGGCAGCCACGCGGTGTTGAGAAGGACCTTGACGTCGTGCGCGCTGCGAAGATCCTCTCGGAGCCACGCCTGGTCGGACTCCTCGATGGTGTTGCCGTGGTCCCGGAGTTGTTCGGCCAGCTGGCGGGCGAGCGCGGTGAGGGCGGCCTTGTTGAACGTGACGCGCGCGAGGTTGTGGGGCTTCTTCGTCTCCCACGCGCGCTGCATCGCCTGCTGGATGAGACCCGGCTGCACGGTCAGTCGCTCGCCGTTGACATCGATCACCTGCGCCTCGCTCGGAACGATCTGCCGCGACCGGACAGCGCGCGCCAGGAGATCCGCCATCTCGAGGCCGCCCTTGAGCGCGGCGACCTCGGGAGCATCCTCGACGGCGACGTCGACGCCCGGGAAGAGCTGTCCCACGCTCGCGAGAACGACGCCCGTCTCGCCGAGCGACGGCAGGACCTGCTCGATGTACTGGAGGAAGGAGCGGGACGGGCCCACGATGAGCACTCCGGAGGTCGCGAGCCTCTCGCGGTGCGAATAGAGCAGGAACGCCGCGCGGTGGAGGGCGACGGCCGTCTTTCCCGTCCCGGGGCCGCCCTGGACGACGAGCGTTCCCGCGAGATCGGATCGGATGATCGCGTCCTGCTCGGCCTGGATCGTCGCGACGATGTCGGTCATCCGGCCGGTGCGCTGCGCGGTGAGGGTGGCGAGCAGCGCGGCTTCGCCCTGAAGCTGCTCGGCGCTGCCGTCGAGGAGTTCGGGATCGAAGATCTCGTCGTCGATGCGAACGAGATGCCGGCCCTCGCTCTGCAGGTGGCGCCGGGCACGAGCCCCGAGCGGAGTCGCCGCAGTCGCCTGATAGAAGGCCCGCGCCTGCGGCACGCGCCAATCGAGCAGGAGCGGCCGCTGCTCGTCGTCCCGCAAGCCGATCCGCCCGATGTAGAGGTGCTCGTTCTCCGAGCCCTCGAGCGTCAGGCGACCGAATGCGAGCCGTTCGTCGACCTGCCGCAATTGGGCGATGCGATCCTCGTAGATCCGCGCGAACGCATCCCGCTCGGATCGGTTCTGGTGGGTGCCGCCGGGGTTCGAACGTCGAACCGCTTCGAGTTGGCGCTGCGCCTCCTCGCGCAGTTCATCGAGCCTCGAGTAGAGGTGTCCGACGTACTCGCGCTCCTTGCCCAGCTCGCTCGACGGCATCCGTCCACCTCTCGAAAATCAGGCCTTCCAGTCTAGTCGTCGGTGGCGAACACTCTTGCGCGAACAGGTTCGCAATGGCACTCTGGAGACAGGACAACTCATCGCCCGGAAGAGTCGCAGGCAATGCCGCACCTCCGGGCGATGAGTCTGTTAAGGGCCCGTCAGGTAAGGGTCCGTCAGGACTGCGGCGCGCTCGACGCCGGTGCCGGGGCCAGAAGCCTCCGAGCATCCACGACCGCCCCGAGCAGAACGGCCTCGTCGGCGCTCGCCGTCGCGCGCGCGCGGCCCGTGATGATGCGCTGCCGCGCGAAGGCGAGCTTCGTGGCGTTGTGGATGTACTGCTTCATCTCGCGCCCCTTGCCGCGGGCGCGCGCCCACGCGATGGCCTGGCGGCGGCCCTGCGGGGTCGCGAGAACGTTGACCTCTTCGGGGTTGAACCATCCCACGGCGGCGTACTCGGAGAGCCGGTCGTGGGTCAGCTTCGATTCCTGCCGACGCAGGAAGACCACGAGGGCGACGGCCCCCGCGAAGAGCGGGACCTGGATCAGGAGGTAGTACCCGTAGAAGTCGCTCACGAAGAAGAGGGCGCCGTTCCAGAAGGCGTGCAGCAGGACCGCGGGGATGAGACCGAGCAGGAAGTAGCCGACAGCGCCGAGCGCACCGGTGCGGCGGGCAGCCATTCCCAGCGCGATCCCGATGAATGCCGTGAACATGACGTGGGCGAACGGCGACATGATGCCCCGGATGAGGAAGATCTGGACGACACTGGCGTCGATGCCCCCGACCTCGACCAGCTGCGAGCCGAAGTAGAGGATGTTCTCGGTGAACGCGAACCCGCCCGCGATCCACGCGGCGTAGACGATCCCATCGACCGGGCCGTCGAAGTGCCTGCGCGCCGCCCAGAACAGGATCAGCAGGCCGAGGCCTTTGCCGGTCTCCTCGACGATCGGGGCCTGGACGGCCGCGCCGAAGAACTCGTATCCCGGCCCGGGGCCGCCCATGCTGTTGACGACGTTGTCGATCTCCGCACCGACGATGAGCGCGATCAGCACCGAGAGTCCGGCGCCCCACAGGAATGCGAACACGACGGCGACCCGGGGCTCCGGCTCCCACTTGTCGATCCACCGGACCCCGAAGAAGACGATGGCGAGCGGAATGAGGGCCATAATGCCGCCGAGCGCGAACGCGTCGACCCCGAGGCCGGCGATGAGGTACACGACGACGAAGAGCATGATCGCCGAGAGGATGATGATGCCGACGATCCCGAGGGCGAGGAGGGTGGAGCTGCGCCGCGGTGCGACCGGCATCGACGACATGGTCGTCGTGGCGCTCACCTCGGCGGGAGCCGCCGTCGGGCTCGCCGCATGCACTCCTGCCGAGGCGGTGTAGTCGATCGTGGTGGCGGTCGGATCAGTCGACGTCATGGCATCGACACTATCGGCTGCGAGGGACTCAGCCCTGCTGTTCGCGCAGGATCTGGAGAGCGCGATTGACCCGATCCCCGAGGCCCGCGACCCGCTTGCGGGCGGTTCGGGAGACGCGGTCGATGAGTTCGTCGATCTCCGCCCGGTGCTGTTCGTGGATGCTCGCCCGCGCGCTCGCCGCCGCGATCGAGGCCCGCGCCGCGGCGAGGGCCAGCACATAGGTCACGACGGGAAGGGGAAGAGCGAGGAGCACGAGGGGCCAGTATGCGGCGGCCACGACGACCCCGGTGAGCGCGAGCGCCGTAGGAGCGAGGCGCCACGGGGTCGATCGCCAGAGCTGCTCGGTCGCGCCGCGGCCGGGCGGAATGGCGCGGGCGGCCTCCCGGGCATCCAATTCGGCGACCTGCTCCCGCCAGAGCGCGAGCTGCTCGGGCGGAACCCGCGGTCCTTCGGCCTCGAGGAGCGCGGCCTTGATGCTCGTGAATGCGGAGAGCTGGGGCAGCCGGCTCGCGGTGAGCACCACATCCACGACCTGGAGCGCGAGCAGGCCGCTCCAGAGTGCGAGGAGGAGGACTGCCAGCATCAGGTCGGTGGTCACAGAACGACCCTAGCTCAGCACTGCGCGGCGGTTGCGCGCGATTCCCGCGCTCACCACGGCCGCGACGAGACACAGTCCCGCGGCGCCGAACCAGGCGGCCGTGTACTCCCCCGTGGCGTCTCGCACGACCCCGGCCGCCGTGGCCGCGATCGCCGCGCCGACCTGGTGCGCGGCGAACACCCAGCCGAACACGATGGGCCCGTCCTTCCCGAAGATCTCGCGGCACAGGGCGACCGTGGGCGGAACGGTCGCGACCCAGTCGAGCCCGTAGATGACCACGAAGATGATGATGGGCGGCTGCACGGTGGCGGAGAGGAGCAGCGGCAGGGCGAGCAGCCCGAGCCCCCGACCCGCGTAGTAGACGGCGAGGAGGATCCGCGGATTGACCCGGTCGGTGAGCCACCCCGAGGCGATCGTTCCGACGATGTCGAGCACGCCGACCAGGGCGAGGAGCCCGGCGGCGGTCGTCTCCGCCATCCCGTGGTCGTGGGCGCTCGGGATGAAGTGCGTTCCCACGAGCCCGTTCGTCGTCGCCCCGCAGATGGCGAAACCGGCCACGAGAGCCCAGAAGGTCCTCACCCTGCTGGCGCGAGCCAGTGTGCCGAGGGCGAGCCCGACGGCATTGCCGCGGGGACGCTCGACCGGCTTCCATCCCTCCGGCGCCCCGAAGGGCGTGATGCCGAGGTCGACCGGGGAGTTGCGGAGGAAGAGGAGGACTAGGGGCACCACGAGCAGCGCACCCCCGGCCACGAGCAGCGAGGCCTGGCGCCAGCCCTGGTCCGCCACGAGCAGGGCGATGAACGGCAGGAACGCCAATTGTCCTGTCGCGCTGCCCGCGGTGAGCACTCCGACCACGAGGCCGCGCCGCGCGACGAACCACTGGTCGGCCACCGTCGCCGCGAATACGAGCGCCATGGATCCGGTGCCGAGACCGATCATCACGCCCCACGTGAGCACGAGCATCCACGGCTCCGTCGCGAAGACGCTGAGACCGGCTCCCGCGGCCACGAGCACGAGGGCGACCGACGTCACGCGTCGGAGCCCGAAGCGCGCCATGAGGGCCGCGGCGAAGGGCGCCATCAGCCCGTAGAGCAGGAGATTGACCGTGACCGCGAGCGACAGCTCGGTGCGGGTCCAGCCGAACTCCTCCTCGAGCGGGAGCATGAGCACGCTCGGCGCCGCCCGGAACCCCGCCGCGCCCACGAGAGCCAGGAACGCGACGCCCGCGACGATCCACCCCGGATGCAGGCGGGCTCGCGACTCGATCACGCGACGACACTACTCCGCCGTCGCAGCGCACCCCCTGCCACGGGCGTCGGGATCCTGCCAATCTCAGCGGGTGAGCAGCCCGGCGTCGAGGACGAACTGCGAACCGGTCGCGAATCGCGCCCGGTCGCTCGCCAGGTACAGCACGAGTTCGGCGACGTCGTCCGGCTCGATCCACGGCACACCGGGGAGAAGGTTGCCCGCGCTGCGCTCCGCGATCTCCCTCGGCGTCGCGCCCTCCTGGGCGGCGAGACCGTCGTTCATGGGCGTGTTCACTCCCGTGGGATGGATGCTCACCACCCGGATGCCGTGAGGGGCGAGCTCGATCGCCCACGCTTTCGTCAGCCCCGTGAGGCCGTGCTTCGAGGCCACGTAGTGGGACAGCCGGTCGCCCCCGCGGAGGCCCATGACGGACGAGTTGTTGATGATCACGCCGGCGCCGCGCGACTTCATGACCGGAACGATCGCCCGCGCGACCAGGAACGGCCCCTTGAGGTTGATGTCCAGCATGGCGTCCCACTCCGCCTCGCTCATGTCCTCCTTGTGCACGGCATAGAAGCCTTCGGCCTCGCGGCGGGACAGGTGCTTCATCTTGGAGGCGATGATCTTCAGGCCATTGGTTTCAAAACGGGAATAGATCTTGCCGATGACATCCTTGGCAACGGCGTCGGGTTTGATGATGGAAAAAGTGCGTTCGATAGCCATGGGGCTGCTCCTGAGGGATAAAAAAGGCCCGAACCCGATCGGTTCGGAAGGCGCGGAATGATAGCAGAAACGGCCACTTACGACTTGCCCTTCACCGTGCATGGGGCTATAAATCGAGCATGAAAATCGAGCAACGCCTCGAAACCTGGCTCACCGAGTCGGTCTCCGATATCCATCTGCACGCCGGACAGGCGGTCGTGATCCGCGATCAGGGTGCGATTCGTCACCTGCCCGAGTCCGTCAGGGCCGAAGAGATCGCCGAACTGGGGATGCGTCATCTGGATGCCCGGCAACAAACGCGCCTCGACACCCAAGGAGATGTCGATACGGCCTTCAGCCTCGGCGGGGTTCGGCTGCGCGCCAATTTTTACCGCTTTGACACCGGTTCCGGATGTGCCCTGCGCCGACTCGCCGACCAGATCCCGGACCCGCAAGACCTGCGATTACCCCCCGCCGCCCTCGACATGATCCACGAGACCGAGGGCCTGATCCTCGCCACCGGCCCCACCGGATCGGGCAAGACAACCACACTTGCCGCGCTCCTGGGGGCCATCAACCGCCAGCGCGCCTGCCACATCCTGACCCTTGAAGATCCCATCGAGTATCTCCACAAAAGCGCTCGCAGCCTGGTCACACAACGGCAAATCGGCCGCGATGCCCCCACCTTCGCCGATGGCCTGCGGGCCGCCCTGCGTGAAGACCCCGATGTGATCCTGGTCGGCGAGATGCGTGACCCGGAGACCATACAACTGGCCCTGACAGCGGCCGAAACCGGCCACCTGATCCTGGCCACCCTGCACACCGCAGGCGCTGCCAATGGCATCAACCGCATCATCGACGGTTTTCCGGCCGGTCAACAGGGCCAGATCCGCACCCAACTCGCCCAATCGTTGCGACTCACCCTGACCCAACGACTCTTCCCACATACCGATGGCCGCGGTCGGGTCGCTGCCTTCGAGGTCATGATCTGCAACAACGCCATCCGGAACCTGATCCGTGAGGGCAAGACGCATCAGATCGAAAGCATCCTGCA
>SXGT01145823.1_pt1 | contig 14954 bp, 12 predicted proteins | sample 3176221 | NCBI WGS metagenome assembly SXGT01 (sample SAMN11356862, study PRJNA531348) | freshwater metagenome | isolation source: freshwater sample F1-120 | place: China: Fuxian Lake, Yuxi | collected 2017-12-25
CCTGAAGGGCGGCGATCCCCTCATCTTCGGGCGCGGCGGCGAAGAAGCGCAGGCGCTCGCGGCCGCGGGACTCGCCTTCGAGATCGTGCCGGGCATCACTGCAGCCAGCGGCTGCGGCGCCGCTGCCGGCATCCCGCTCACCCATCGGGGGCTCGCAACAGCCGTCAGCTTCGTCACGGCGCAGGCAGCACCGGGGCATCCGCAACCTGATTTCTCCGCCTACGCGGCGCCGGGCCACACGCTCGTCGTCTACATGGGCGGCGCCGAGGTGGCCTCGGTCGCCGCAACCCTGCTGCGACACGGACGCGATGCCGGGACCCCCGTCGCACTGATTGCGAACGGTACGCGCGCCGATGAGCGCCGGCTGTTCACGACCCTCGGCGGACTCGGGGCGCGTGCCGGCGAACTGTCCGGGCTGTCGCCCGTTCTGCTCATCGTCGGCGAGACCGTGGCACTCGCCGCAGAACTCGCGCCGGCCAGCCTGGAGCCGTTCGCGCTGGCGGCAGCGTCACAGGGTCAGGGAGAATGGCGGGTTACCGACGGCACGGCGCCGCCCGCCATGGGCACGCCACACTGAGAGGAAAGCCACGATGATCTACGACAACATCCTCGAGACCATCGGCAACACGCCGATCGTCCGGCTGAATCGCGTTGCACCGAAACACGTCGAGATGTACGTGAAGATCGAGGCGTTCAACCCGGCCTCGTCCGTGAAGGACCGGCTCGCACTCGCGATCATCGACGACGCCGAACGCCGGGGCACCATCAAACCCGGGCAGACGGTCGTCGAAGCGACATCCGGCAACACCGGCATTGCGCTCGCGATGGTGTGTGCCGCGAAGGGCTATCCCTTTGTCGCCACCATGGTCGAGACCTTCTCGGTGGAGCGACGCAAAATCATGCGTGCCTTCGGCGCGAAGGTCATCCTGACACCGGCCGCGGAGCGCGGCTCGGGCATGGTGCGCCGCGCGGAAGAACTCGCGAAGCAGCATGGCTGGTTCCTCGCGCGCCAGTTCCAGAACCCGGCGAATCCGGCCTACCACCGCCAGACGACCGGACCCGAGATCCTGCGCGACTTCGCCGGCCGGCGGCTCGACTTCTGGGTGACCGGCTGGGGCACCGGCGGCACGCTCACCGGCGCCGGCGAAGTGATCAAGCTCGCGCGACCCGACGTGAAGATCATCGCGACCGAACCCGCGGGCGCGTCGCTCCTCGGTGGCGGCGAGTGGAAGCCGCACAAGATCCAGGGCTGGACCCCTGACTTCCTGCCCGACGTGCTGAATCGCAAGCTGCACGACGAGCTCGTGCCGATCGCGGACGATGAAGCCAAGGTGGTCGCCCGCCGGCTGGCGGCGGAGGAAGGCATCTTCGTCGGCATCTCGGCTGGCGCCACGCTGGCTGCGGCGTTGCGGGTCGCCGAGAAGGCGAAGCCGGGCTCGGTCCTGCTCGCGATGCTGCCCGACACGGGCGAGCGGTATCTGTCGGCTTACTTGTTCGACGATGTCGCCGACGGCTCCGACGACGCGTGGCTCGCGAGCCTCAGCAAGGACACGCACTGAGATGAGCGCCGAGTTCGACGCAGCCCGGCTCGCAGCGCTGCATGTCCTGCATTGGCCGAAGCCTCCCACTGGCGCACTTCCCCCGCTGCCCGCGGCCGACGGGCTCGTGGTCGATACCTGCCTGCGGCAGCTGTTCGTCACCCCGGACCACGCCCTGGCCGACGCACTGGCCAGCCCCCACGCCGAGTGCTACTCGGGCGTCGACGCCTACGCGTTCCTGCTCGAGGTTGCGACCGGACTCAGGAGCGCCGTGCCCGGAGAGACCAATGTGTTCGGCCAGGTGAAGCGCGGCTGGGAGCGCTGCCGGGTCGAGGCGACCGCCGCGACAGTCGCGACCCTCGGTCCGATCGTGGCGCAGCTCGTCGCCGACACCCGCAGCATCCGTCACGCGCATCTGCAGGACATCGGCGGTGCGTCCTACGGCACGCTCGCGCGCAAGCTGCTCGATCTCGCCGGCCGTGAGCGACTGCTCATCGTGGGCGCTGGTGATCTCGCCCGTTCGCTGCTGCCGTACTTCCGCGACCGCGAACTCGGACTCTGGAACCGGCACAAGCCCGGACCGGCCTTCGCGGCGGCGGCGCGGCTGTTCGCACCCGCCGACGGCTCGGTCGCAGCCCGCTGGGCAGACGCAGTCGTCATGACGACACCGGCGGATGCGGCGCATGACGGTCAGTGGCGCGACTGGCTCGCCGGGAGTCACGTCCACAGCGTGTTGCATCTCGGGCGCCGCCGCCACGAACGGCTGCAGTGGCCGGGCGCGATCCGCGCACTGGATCTCGACGATGTGTTCGCGCTGCGCCAGTCGCAGGACAACATCCGCTCGCTGCAGCTCGAGCGGGCACGGGCAGCCTGCTCTGAGATCACCGCCGCACGCGCGGCGGGCGTGCAAGTCCAGGCCAGTCGCCTGGCGGCACGCTAGGACCGGCGCGTGACCTCGAGCAGCGCGCTGCGGCTCGGCACCCGTGACTCGCTGCTCGCGCGAGCGCAGAGCCGCCTCGTGCAGCGCGCGCTGCAGAACGCGGATCCCGGGCTGCGCATCGAACTCGTCACCATGCAGACGCGCGGCGACCGGCAGCTCGATGTACCGCTCGCCACCGTCCGCGATCCGGACTTCTTCTCGGCCGAGCTCGACGAGGCACTCGTGGGCGGCACGGTCGATCTGTGCGTGCACTCGTTGAAGGATCTGCCGCTCGCCCCGCGTGCCGGCATCGTCACGGCCGCCATCCCACCGCGCGAGAATCCGCGTGACGTCGTCGTGTTCCGCCCCGACATACTGGCGCTGCTGCGCGCGGGTGAAAGGCTCCGCATCGGCTCATGCTCCGACCGGCGCGTGGAGTTCACCGCAGCGTTCCTGCGCGACGCGTTGCCGCGCCTGCACGAGCGGCCGGTCGCGCTCGAGTTCCCGTCATTGCGCGGCACGGTCGAGGCACGCGTCGCGCGACTGCGCCTGCCGCGCGAGGACGCCGCGAGCCTCGACGGCGTCGTGCTGGCGCTCGCCGGACTCGCGCGGCTATGGGGCGACCGTGACGCGCATGCCCAGCTCGCCTCACTGCTCGACGGCACGCGCGTCATGGTGCTGCCCGTGACCGAATGCCCCGTGGCGCCGGGACAAGGCGCGCTCGCCGTCGACTGCCGCGCCGGCGACAGCCGCGTGCGCGAGATCCTCGCCCGCATCAACCACGAACCGAGCGCGCGCCGGGCCCAGCGCGAGCTCGCGCTGCTGCGTTCGCAGCCGGAGACCGAGCGCAATGCCTTCGGCGCGACGACGGTACGACACCCGGTCTGCGGCACCCTGCTTTACACGCGCAACCGCCGCGGCGGTCATCTGATCTGGCAACCCCCGCCCCGGCCCCAATCAGCTCAGGCCTGGGACGGCGCCGACTGGGCCGGTGCCAGCGGTCACCGCCCGCTGCCGCGCACGGACCTCGGCCAGGCGGGCGCCCTGTTCTTCGCCCACTGGCGCGCCTTGCCGGCGGCCGCGAAACTGGCGGCAAATGCCCGCGTGTGGGTCAGCGGGGTGCGCAGCTGGCGGCGCTTCGCCGAGCGCGGCATCTGGGTGGAAGGCTGTGCCGAGGATCTCGGCTTCGACGCCATTATCGATACCCTGCGCTCTCCGGTGCTGCGGCTGCCGCCGCTCGCCGACTGGACCGCCGTGACCCGCAGTGACGCGACCGGGAGCTGGGGGAGTTCCGGCGTCGGCCGCGCCGTCGCGACCTATGCCATCGAGGGCCCGCGCGACGATGAGGCACTCGACCGGATTCGCGCCGGCATTGCCCGCGCCACGCATTTCTACTGGGGCAGCGCCGCACAGTTCCGCGCGCTGCGCCCCTGGCTGCCGCGGGATGGCCACCATGCCTGCGGCCCGGGCAAGACCTACACCGCACTGCAGTCCGCCGGGGTCGGCGAGCTGCATGCATTCCCGTCACGGCAGGAGTGGCGGTCATGGGTGGCCTGACACTGCGCCGGCTGCGGGCGAACGCTGCCGTGCGCGCGCTGGCACGCGAGATCGACCTCACGAGTGACCGATTCATCCAGCCGTTGTTCGTCGTCGAGGGACTGGCCGCGCGTGAACCTGTACCGGGTCTCGCAGGCGTGTGGCGCGACACACCCGCATCCCTGCTTGCCCAGATCGAGGCCGATCTTGCCGCGGGTGTCAGCAAGTTCCTGCTCTTCGGCGTGCCTGCCGAAAAGGCCGAGCACCGGTTCGATCACGGCTACACGGCAACGCAGATAGCGGCGATCCGCGCGCACTTCGGCGCGCGCGTCTGGCTCGCGATCGACGTGTGCCTTTGCTCGTATACGACACACGGGCACTGCGGCGTGCTGAACGACCGCTGGGATCACGTCGAGAACGACGCGACCGTCGCCGCACTGGCAGACGCCGCGCTCGCCTACGCACAGGCCGGCGCCGACTGCGTGGCACCGAGCGACATGATGGACGGGCGCGTGCGCACGATCCGCACGGCACTCGACGCGGCGGGCCTCGACCGGGTCGCGATCATGAGCTACGCGGCGAAATTCCACTCCGCGTTCTACGGTCCGTTCCGTCTCGCCGCCGACTCCGCACCGGCGCGCGGCCTCCCGTTGAGTGACCGGGCAAGCTACCAGCTCGACCCGGCGCGACCGGGCGATGCGCGTCTCGCGGCCGAACGCGATGCGAGCGAGGGTGCCGATATCCTGATGGTGAAGCCCGGACTGCCCTACCTCGACGTGCTGCACGATCTGAGTGAGGCACTGCCGCACCCGTGGGCGGTGTACCAGACGAGTGGCGAGCAGGCGGCACTCGAACTCGTGGCGAATGCTGGCCTCGGCGATCTCGACCGCCTGCAGCTCGAGACCTGGACCGCGTTCCGCCGTGCCGGCGCGAGCATTGTCATCAGCTACGCCGCGCGCCGCGCTCGCGCACTCATAAAGCAGTGAGCGAGGAACTCTTCCGCCGCGCGAGCGCCGTCACGCCGGGCGGCGTGCACTCGCCGGTGCGCGCGTTCCGCGCGGTCGGCGGAACGCCTTTCTTCACGCGGCGCGCCGAGGGCGCGACACTGGAAGACACCGCGGGCCGGCGCTATATCGATTTCTGCATGGCCTTCGGCCCGCTCGTCCTGGGGCACGCGCACCCGGCGGTCGTCGCTGCGGCAGAGGCGGCACTGCGCGATGGCTCGAGCTACGGCACGGCGGATCTCTACTCGCTCGAGCTCGCCGAGTTCATCGCCGCCCGCATCCCCTGGGCCGAAAGCATCCGCTTCGTGAACTCCGGCACCGAGGCGGTGATGACGGCGCTCAGGCTCGCGCGCGGCGCGACGGGCCGGGCGAAGCTCCTCAAGTTCGCGGGCTGCTACCACGGACATGTCGACTCGATGCTGATCCGCGCCGGCTCGGGACTTGCAAGCGCGGGTGTCGCCGACAGCGCCGGCGTGACACCCGGCGTCGCGGCCGACACGATCGTCGTGCCTCTTGATGACGTGGCCGCCTTGCGCGCTGCGTTTGCTGCGCACGGCCGCGAACTCGCAGCTGCAATCATCGAGCCCCTGCCGGCGAATCACGGCCTGTTGCCGCAGCGACCGGAGTTCCTGCGCGAGCTGCGCGCGCTGACCGCGCAGCACGGCACGCTGCTCGTGTTCGACGAAGTCATCACCGGCTTCCGGCTTCGCTTCGACGGCTACGCCGGCTTGAGCGGCATCACGCCGGACCTCGTCACCTGGGGCAAGATCATTGGCGGGGGCTTTCCGGTCGGCGCCGTCGCCGGCAGTCGCGCACTGATGGCCGAACTCGCGCCGCTCGGGCGCGTGTACCAGGCCGGTACGCTCAGCGGGAACCCGGTCGCGATGCGCGCGGGACTCGCGACGCTGCAACAGCTGGCCGACGGCACCGCCTATGCCGAGCTCGAAACGCTGGGTATGGCGCTGGATGCCGCATTCGCCGGGCGCGGACTGCACCTGGAACGCGTCGGCTCGGTGTTCTGGATTCCGGGAGGCGCGCCGAGAGCGACGCTGCGGCGGCCCGACGCGATTCCGCCGGCGCTCGTCGAACCTTTCCCCGGGTTGTTTCACGCCGCACTGGCAGCGGGTATCTATCTGTCGCCGAGCCCCTTCGAAGTGGGCTTTCTCGCGACGGCACATCGCCCGACCGACATCGACGCGCTCGCGACGGCGCTCGGGAGCATCGCGCGCTGACGCGACTTCAGGCCGCCAGAATCGACTGCATGTCCTCGATGTCCTGGTGGCTCGACGCCACCAGATCGAGGAACGTGTTGCCGTTGAAGTTCACCACGGCGAGCACGGATTCCGCGCCGGGTCGCGCCGCGCGGAACGAGGACTCCGTCGCGAGACGATGACGCAGCTTCGCGGCTGACAGGAGCCGCGCCAGCGGCTCGAGCTGCTGCGGATCAGTACCGGGCAGGTCGTCCTGGCAGGCCACCGCTGCGCCGATGCGCTCCGGCAGGCTCCAGCCATCGAGGATGCTCCGGCCGAGCCGCGGCTGCCAGTCACTCACCACGGCCTGGAACTGCGGGTCGGCGCGCACGGCCGGATCGACCTTCTGCGCCTGGGTGAGGATGTAGATACCGCCAATAGCGTGCAGGAGACCTGCGAGCATCGCCTCGTCCGGCTGCCGGCCGACGGCACGACGGGCTACCACGGCGCAGATCGCGGCTACTGCGTTGCTGGCGCGCCAGATGCGCCCAAGCTCGTCGCGGATCGGCGCGAGTTCGGCAAGCCGCTCCATCTGCCGCATCGCGTGCGTCATGGCGGTGAGCCGCACGAGGTTGAATCCCAGGCGGCTCACGGCCGCCTTGATCGTCGTTGCGGAGTTGCCCGCCGCGTTCATCGCAGCGGAATTCGCCATCTGCAGGAGCCGTGCGCTCAGCACGGGCTCGGATTCGATGATCTTCACGAGGTCCTTGACGTCACTGCGCGGATCGGCAAGCGCGACCTGCAGCCGCCGCACCACGTCGGGGAATGCGGGCAGATCCACGTCTTTGCCGGGCAGATTCGCCACGAGCTGGCGCACGAAGGCAAAGGCCCCGCTCACTTCGGCTGTCACGTCATGCACTCCCCTTCGGGCGGCGCAGCCGGGCTGGCTGCTCCCGCGGTGCAGATCATGCCGCGCGGTGGCTCGCGGAATCTGCCGACGGTTTCTCAGGACGACGACGGATCCGAATCCACCAGACGACCGCGATGATCACCGCGCCAAGCATGACCAGAGTATTGAAGGTGAGGAACAATGGCGTCGACACCTCCAGAGCGATACCGCGCGTCACATTGATGAACAGGTGCCAGAGAACGGCCATCAGCAGGCTCCCGGTACGCTCCATCAGCCAGGTGAGCCAGAAGCTCGCCGCGAGGATGCCGAACGCGAAGGCGACGAACTGCACGGGCCCGAAGTCGGGCCGGCCAAGAAACGCCGGCAAGTGCCAGAGGCACCACACCGGCCAGAGCAGCAGGGTGGCGGCGAATGCGCCGTGCCGCTCGCGGAGCCTGGGCAGCATGTAGCCGCGCCAGCCCGGCTCCTCGCCGAAACCCTGCGCAGCACCGGATACGAGCACGAACGACACGACGCCGGCCAGGGTCGCGAGTTCCCCGGCAGCCAGCGCCGCGGGGTCCGGCCATGCGCCGCTCACCAGCCGGTTGACGAACACGGCACCGGCGAGCAGTGCGAACGGCGTACCGACTCCATTCAGCCAGGCCCGCAGCCCGACGTTCCAGCGGACCACCGCCGCCAGCAGGCGCCGTACGCCGTCGGTGCCATCGAGGACTCGCAGCACCACCATGGCGGCGAGGGCGGGACCGAAGGCCGCCAGCACTTCCCAGTGCTCGTTGACGGCCATGTCGATCCAGCCGCGGCGCGAGGCCAGCAGCGGCAGCTGCACGCCCCAGGTGATGAGATACGCAAGCCCTGCGAAGCTCACGACGGGATATCGATGAATGAACGAGCGCGTCGCTACCGTCATGTCCTGCAAAGCTTCGTGATGGTGTCGGCGGCGATTATGGCCGGAAAAGCGTGAACCGGGTCACCCCGGGCCAGTGTCCCGCTCAAGATCAGCGGTCACGTGCCGATCTCTGTGGGTATGGAAACCCCGTCCCGCGGGGCCGCAGGCGACCGACACGTGACGCAGGAATTCGACATGCTGGTGATCGGCAGCGGCCCAGGCGGCCAGCGCGCTGCCATCCAGGCGGCGAAGCTCGGCAAGCGCGCCGCGATCGTCGAGCAGCAGCAGATCCTGGGCGGTGTGACGGCGCACACCGGCACGATTCCGAGCAAGACGCTGCGCGAAGCCGTGCTGTACCTCTGCGGCTGGCGCGAGAAAGGCTTCTACGGCCGCAGCTACCGCGTGAAGGCCGACATCACGGCCGACGATCTCATGCAGCGGCTGCACACCACGATCCGTCAGCAGATAGAGATCATCCGCCACCAGCTCACCCGCAACGGCGTGGCCGTGATCACCGGCACGGCGTCGTTCCTCGACCCGCATACGCTGCGTGTCGTCGAGCAGGGCAGCCAGGAGCAGCTGCTCAAGGCGCGCCACATCGTGATCGCGACCGGCACCGTGCCGCACCGGCCGGACGACATTCCCTTCGACGATGCCACCATCATCGACAGCGACGGCATCCTGGGCATCAAGGCGATTCCGCGCACGATGACGGTTATCGGCGCCGGCGTCATCGGTGTGGAGTACGCGACGATCTTCAGCGCGCTCGACACCAAGATCACGCTGATCGACGGCCGCGACACCATCCTCGATTTCGTCGACGCCGACATCGTCGACAACTTCCGCCACGACCTGCAGGACCGCGGCATCGCGATGCGGCTCGGCGAGGACGTCGCGCGGGTCGAGAAGCGCCCGGACGGCCGCGTCGAAACGCACATGAAGAGCGGGCGCCGCGTCGTGTCGGATCTGGTGATGGTCGCAGCCGGCCGCATGGGCGCGACCGGCAGCCTGGCGCTCGGCAATGCCGGCCTCGAGCCGGACAACCGCGGCCGACTGACCGTGGACGAACACCTGCGCACCCGCCAGCCGCACATCTCCGCCGTGGGCGATGTCATCGGCTTCCCGGCGCTCGCGTCCACGTCCGCCGAACAGGGCCGCAAGGCCGCCTGCCACGCGTTCGAGGTCAGCACCGAGAGCGCGGCGGATCTCTTCCCCTTCGGCATCTATGCGGTGCCGGAGATCAGCATCGTCGGCCGGACGGAACGGCAGCTGCGCGACAAGGGTGTGGCCTTCGAGACGGGTGTCGCGCGCTTCCGTGAGACGGCGCGCGGCCAGATCCAGGGCGGCAATGACGGACTGCTGAAGTTGATCTTCGGCCTCGAGGACCATCGCCTCCTCGGCGTGCACATCGTCGGCGAAGGCGCCACGGAGCTGATTCACATCGGCCAGGCCGTGATGGCGCACGATGGCGGGCTCGACTACTTCATCAACAACGTCTTCAACTACCCGACCCTTGCCGAGGCCTACAAGACCGCGGCGCTCGATGCCTGGAACCGAATCCCCTAGCCGCTAGCGGTTCCGACCAACCCCGTTATGATGCGGCCCGGGGATCGCCCCCCGGGAGACATCACCTTGCGCATCGTCACGCGCCTGCTCGCAGGCTTCGTCGTCTTGCTCTTGCTCGGCATTGCCGCCGCCTGGGTCGCCGATCCGGTTGTCGTGAGTCGCATGGGCGCTGCCCTCACGGGCGGCAGCACCGGTGTCGCCGCGCCGGTCACCGGCGGACCGCCGGCGGAAGTACCGGTCGCGCGACCGGGCAAGGGCAGCATCGATGCCAAGGTGGTCGAGGAGTCGATCGCCTGGGCGACGGAAAACGGCAGCCACGCACTCCTCGTCTGGCACAACGGCGCGCTCGAGGTGGAGCACTACTTCCCCGGCTACGACCGCAATACGCGCACACCGACACAGTCGATGCAGAAGTCGCTCCTGGCGATCCTCGTCGGTATCGCCGTACGCGACGGCTTCATCGCTTCGGTGGACGACCCGGCCGGCCGCTACCTCGCCGAATGGCGCGACGACGAGCGCGGTGCGATCACCATCCGCCAGCTGCTGCAGCAGGCAAACGGTCTCGACTTCCCCACGCTCGATTTCGCGACCGGCGGCGAGTTCATGCAGATCATGCTCGGCGACAACCTCGAAGCCGTCATCCTCGGCCAACCGCTTGCCACAACGCCGGGCACGCGCTTCGAGTACACCAACGTCGGCCCGCAGGTACTCGGCATCATCCTCGAGCGCGCGACAGGCAAGCGCTACGCCGAGTACCTGTCCGAATCACTGTGGTCACGGATCGGCGCCGATGATGCGGTGGTGACGCTCGACTCCTCCGCGCGCCGTACCGCGCGGGTGTTCTGCTGCCTCGACGCCACGGCGCGCTCCTGGCTGCAGGTCGGTCTCCTGCACCTGAACGCGGGTGTCTACAACGGCGAGCAGGTGGTGCCCGCCAACTGGATGCGCGATATCGCGGCGCCCTCATCCACCAACCCGAACTACGGCTACCTCACCTGGCTCGGCACGCAGCACGTTGCGGAGCGCAGCTACAACAGCAAGGCAGGTACGGTCGCGCGCCACTCGGAGCCCTTCGCCGCGCGGGACGTCATCTACTTCGACGGCTTTGGCGGTCAGCGCGTGTACATCGTGCCGTCAAAGTCGCTGGTGATCGTGCGGACCGGGGACATCGACACGGGGTGGGATGATGCCTGGCTGCCGAACCGGTACATTCGCGCGATTTCCTGAACGCGGGAACCGGAATGCAGAAAGGCCGCCTTCAGGCGGCCTTTCTTTCGTCCAAAGCCAGCGCGTGACTTACTGGCGCTTGCGGCTGTGGCGCCAGCCGATGAAACCCATGCCGGTGGCAAAGAGCCAGGCAGCGGCGGGCAGCGGCACGGCAGTGGCGGTCAGGGAGCCGAAGGTGAAGCCCGGCAAAGGATCACCAGTGGTGAAGTCGACGAAGGTGCCGTAAATCGGGCTCTGAATCATGTCAATCTGACCCGGGCCTGCGATATTGACGGTGATGGTCCCCAGCGAATTCAAGCCGGTGATCGGCGCGGAGAAGCTCGCCAGAAAGATTTCAAAGGGATTCGGGCCCGCCGGATCAATGGCGCCGCTGAAGTCCAGGGTGGAACTCGGATCGGTATCGAACGTGCTGAAGTAAGCCGAAGGCGCGAACGACACGAAGGAGATCGCACCGCTGAATGCGAGTTGGGCACCGCCGCCGCCGGAACTGACGCCGGTGGTGTCGAGAATTATCGAGAACTGTGCCGTACGGGTATCGGCGCTGGTCGTTGCGGTGTCGAACCCGATGGACGCCGCATTGACGGTGCTTCCAGCGAGGATTGCCGCCGCACCGAGCAACGCTTGAATTCGAGTTTTCATGATGAAACGCCTCTGTTTTTCTGGCCGGACAACCATTTGCTGCCCGGCGGCGAGCCCCAAGGGCGCCTTTGGATCCAACAGTAGCCGAGCGGCACAGGCCTCGCAACGCGTTATTTTACAGTAGCGCTCTTTATTTCGACCCGACAGGTCATGGCGTCTCAACCCCAGGTCCCGGCGGGGCACCGAACAGGGCCCGGAAAATCGCCAGATCCCCGGCGTTGACCGCGCCACCGCTGGAGTTCAGGTCGCCAAGGGGATTCAGCGTGCCGAACATGGCGCGAAACAGGGCGAGATCCGCGGCATTGACGCCACCCGAGTTGTTGAAATCCGCATCACAGCGATTGCCGAACCCGTCGTTGTCGGTATCGATCTGGGCCGCGTTCGCGAGCAGGCGGCAGTTGTCGCAGTAGTTGCCCCGTGCGTCGCTGTCCCCGTCCTCCTGCTCCGGGTTGAAAATGGCCGGGCAGTTATCCTCGACATCGAGCACATCATCGCCATCGGTGTCGGGGGAGACGCTCAGGGTTACGGTGGCGGTTCCGAGATCGATACCGTCACCGATCTGGTACTGGAACTGGTCGGGCCCGGAGTAGCCCGTCGCAGGCGAGTAGAAGACACCGATGCCGCCCTGCCAGAGCGGGTCGGGCAGGATGACCTCCAGGCTGCCGTGAGCCGGCTGCTGCAGGATCTGGAAACTTACCGGGTCCGCAAAACCCAGGTCGTTGAACAGCACGTCGAGGAAGGTGCCCTCGCCGGGCCCGACCACGAAGTTGTCGTCGCCGGCAACGGCGGCAACGCCGCCGATATTGATGGTGATGATGGCGATGCTGATGTCGCCAGTACCGTCGGTGACCTTGTAGTAGAACTCGTCGAGGCCGACGTACCCGGGGTTCGGCGTATAGAGGAAGGCCTGGCCCGGCGACCCGTCGTAAACGGTCGGAAAGCTAAGGGTGCCATTCGCCGGCAGCGGCTGCGGCGGCTGGACCAGCGCAATCGTGTTGACGCCGTCACCCGGCGTGATCAGCAGGCTGTACGGCAGGCTGAGCGGCGTGTCGAGCGGGGTGCGCGCGGCATAGATGCCCGCGGCCGGCTCGACCTGCGCGACAGCCTGCAGGGCGGCCAGCAACAGACCGGCCAGGCCGAGCGACAGGCGGAGTACGGGGCGAACCATCGGGGTGCTCCTTCTGCTGGATGGGGGAGCTTCAGTGACAGCCGGAAAAGCGCTGCAAAACAGCGCTTACCGGTAAGGACCTCAGGTGGGAATCTAAGCCTTTACAGCGGTCTCGCGCAACGCAGTTTTGCCTTAAGCACCCGCTCCCGATGCAACGCACCCGCTTAGGTGAAATGCGCGCTTGTGAGGCACCACCGTATCAGCCAGAGTAGTCGCACAATCACTCGCCGATGTCAGGATCAGCGATCGTGTCGCAAGCCTCCCGCCAACGCAGGAAGGTCGCCGTTGGCCTCGCCTTGCTCGTCACCCTCCCGGGCATCCAGCTCGTCACGGCCACCGCCAGCGCGGCGTATGCCGACGACGTGGCCTTCACGCGGCTGCAGAACGAGCTCGGCGCGGGCACGCCCACCGGCGCCGGGGTACTCGTTTCGCAGGTCGAGGCAGCGGTAACCGTTAACGGGCAGCAGACCTGGGTCCCGACCGGCGCCCAGTTCGCCGGCAAGATCTTCACTTACGGCTCGCCATTCACCGCGGACGTCTACTCGGGGCACGCGACCGGCGTCGCCACGGTCTTCTACGGCAGCCCCGGCTCGGTGGCAGACGACATCACCAACATCACGGTCTACTGGGCGATGGGCTGGCTCGGCGGCGACTATCTCAACTCGCTTGGCGCACTGCCGCCGCAGCCGCAGCCGCTGGCATCGACGAGTCGCGTCGTCAATCACAGCTGGGTCGGCGACGGCACGACCAGCAACCGGGAGATCCTCTCCCGCCTCGACTGGGTGGCCGAGAACGACGAGATCATCCAGGTCACCGCCATGAACAACGGCGCCAACCCGAGCAGCAGGGGACTCATGGCCCAGGGCTTCAATGCGATCGCGGTCGGCCGCAGCGACGGTCTGCACGAGTACGGCTCCTATGCCATCGACAGCCTGTACACGAGCGGCCGCGCCAAGCCCGACATCGTCGCGCCCGCGGGCAGCACCAGCAACGCCACGCCGGGCATTTCGGCGATCGCCGCCCTGCTGGTCCAGCAGGGTCAGGGCAATGCCACGCTGTCGACCGACCCCGACGAGGCGAGCGTCACCGTGCGCGGCGACCTCCTTATCCGCAACGCCGAGCGCGTCGAAGTGATCCGCGCCGCCCTGATGGCCGGCGCCGACCGGGTCACCCGCAACACGACCACCACCAACCTCGGGCTGTACCGCGATACGGCCGGCAACCGGACGACGAATGGCCTCGACCGGCGTTATGGCGCGGGCCAGGTCAACGCCTACAACAGCCATTTCATCCTCGCCGCGGGCGAACAGCAGAGTCCGGAAGATGGCGGACCCGCGACCAGCGTCGCTGCACGCGGCTTCGACTACGACCCCGCCTTCGGCGGCGGCGCCGGCCGGAACACCGCCGCGACCTATTCGCTGCCGGTAGCCACCAGCCCGCAGCTGCTCACAGCCGCGCTCGTATGGAACCTCGATGTCGATGGTGGCTCGGAAGGGGCTTTCAACTCGTCGGCAATCCTGCGCAACCTCACATTGAACGTGCTCAACGTCGCGAGCCCCTCGGCGCCTGTCGTGGTCGCGGCTTCGGCGAGCACTGTCGACAACACGGAGCATGCCTGGCTCGTGGTGCCGGCGAACGCACAGTACGCGCTGCAGGTGAGTCGCGCTGTCGCGACCAACTTCAATCACGACTTCGGCATCGCCTGGCAACTGCTGCCCGATGCCGACGGCGACGGTGCCCATGACGGCCAGGACAACTGTATCGCTGCGATCAACGGGCCGATCGTCCGGGACAGCGGCGGCGCGAGCCAGCGCGACTCGAACAATGACGGCTACGGCAATCTCTGCGACGCTGACCTCAACAATGATGGCAACGTGAACGCGTCGGATCTGGCCATCTTCCGCCTCGCCTTCGGCTCGGCCAATGCAGACGCCGACCTCGACGGCAGCGGCACCGTGAACGCCGCCGACCTGGCGATCTTCCGCAACCTCTTCGGCAAGGTCCCGGGGCCGTCGGCCTACGCGACCTGACGCGGCTTCAGTCGATCAGCCCAAGGAACTCGTTGCGGGTCTGCGGCTGAGTGCGGAAGTTGCCGAGCATGCAGCTCGTCGTCATCACCGAGTTCTGCTTCTCCACGCCGCGCATCATCATGCACATGTGCTGCGCCTCGATCACGACGCCCACACCCTTGCCCTGAATCGCGCTTTGCACGCACTCGGCGATCTGCTTGGTGAGCACTTCCTGGATCTGCAGCCGCCGCGCATAGAGATCGACGATGCGGGCGATCTTCGAGAGCCCGAGAACCTTGCCGTCCGGCAGATAGGCCACGTGGCACTTGCCGATGAAGGGCAGCAGATGATGTTCGCAGAGC
>SXGT01221043.1_pt1 | contig 14954 bp, 10 predicted proteins | sample 3176221 | NCBI WGS metagenome assembly SXGT01 (sample SAMN11356862, study PRJNA531348) | freshwater metagenome | isolation source: freshwater sample F1-120 | place: China: Fuxian Lake, Yuxi | collected 2017-12-25
GCGCGCTGGCGGCCGAGGGCGACCTGCGTCTGAAAAAGACGCGCTACCTCTGGCTGCGCGGCGAGGAGCGTCTCACGCCGGAGGCGCGCGAGCGCTTCGCTCCGCTGCGCGACAGCAATCTCAAGGTTGCCCGCGCGTGGGCCCTGAAGGAGACTGCGCGGGATCTCTGGAACTACGTCCGCCGCGGCAATGCCTGGCTCGCATGGACACGCTGGCTCGCCTGGGCCTCGCGCTGCCGACTCGCACCGGTCATCAGGGTCGCGCAGATGATCCGGAAGCACCTGACCGGGATCGTGAACGCAATCGTCCACCATGTGACCAGTGCCCGATGTGAAGGCATCAACGCCAAGGTGCAGTGGATCAAGCGCCTCGCCTTCGGCTTTCAGAACCGCGAGCGCTTCAGAAACGCGATCTGTTTCCACTTGGGCGGCCTCGATCTCTACCCCAGCGCCGGCTCATGACTCATGCGCAGCCGAACCTCTCCTCCCCAACGATCCAGCCGGGCGGACCCACACGAAAGTCTGATGCGCCTCACTGACAATCGCGGACATACATCACTCCTACTGGACCTTGACTACGAACGGCGTCGCGTCGAGCAGCGGTCCACGACCCGTACGCGCGACGGCATAGCCCATCACGGTGAACTCCATGCCGCTGACGCTCGAATCGACGTCGGCGCAGAACTGCAGTTCGCCGTGAGCATCGAATGGCGCCAGCAGCAGCGGCTCGAAGGTGGGCGCTCCGTCGATGTCGATCAGCGCGATCAGCCCGAGCGTGCCGGGCCCGCCGGCGCGCAGGTCGACGACGACGGTGTCGCCAGGGACAGGCGCCGGCGGCTCCGCCTGCAGGAAGAGATCGTTCAGCGCGAAGGCGAAGACCTTCCCGCCCTTCGGGGCCCCTTTCAGCGGGATCGGCGCGCCGACGAGCAGGTCATCGATGCCATCGCCGGTCAGGTCGCCGCCGCTTCCGGAAGCCCAACCGAACCATCCACGCGGTTCGCCGTCAGCGTAGAAGCGGAACAGCAGTCGGAGCGTCCTGCCCGAGACGAGATCGACGCACCCCGTGTCGCGGCCGTCATGCCCGTCGAATGGGGCCGACACCGCCAGATCATCCACTGCGTCGCCGTCGAGATCGGCGATGCGCGTCAGCATCTGACCCCAGCCATCGTCGAAATTGTGGGGGCGCTGATGGGCGTGCTCGATCAGCAACGTATTGGTCGCGGGCGAGTAGATCCGCAGCACGCCATGACCAACCCTAGCGAACGCCGCGATGTCGCCGAGGCCGTCGAGGTCCCAGTCGCCGACACCCGTGATGGCGTCGCCGAGGCGCTCCAAGGGTGCTCCTTCGGTGCTCCAGAGGAGACTCCCGCTCGCACCGGAGAAAACGTCGATACGCCCCTGAGCACTGCCGGTGTTGAGGAGTGAAGTGGACACCGCGTAGTCCGGGACCTTGTCGCCGTCAACGTCCTCCAACCCTGCGAGGCGTTCTCCAAAGTTCTCACTGGCGACCGCCCCGTCATGGGTGCGAACGACGCTCGCGTCGAATGTCGAGACGACGTAGACCCGCCCGTAGTTCAGCGTGCCTTGCTGCGGAGACGAGGTGATCACCTCGTCGAGACCATCGCCGTCGATATCCCCGATCCTCGCCAAGCGCGAGCCGAAGTGATCATCGGATCGTTCGCCGACCAGCGCCCAGATCGGTAGCAGCGACGCTCCTGATAGCAGGACGATGCGCCCTGTGTCGCGCCCCTGCGTCGGTTCCCAGTATCCCGAACCGGAAGCTATGACGTCGTCGATTCCATCACCGTCGACGTCTGAAGCGATGACCAAGGGGACCCCAGCATCCTCGGCGCTTCCGCACCAGCTCGCCCGAAGAGTTCCGAGCGCACCGCTTCGCAATTCGACGCTTCCATCTCCGTCGCCGGAGCAATCAACTCCAAACGCTCCAATGATCACATCCGATCGCAGGTCGCCATCGACATCCGAGATCATTGCCGCAGCCGAGCCAAACCAATCGTCGAACGTCTGATGTTCACGCGTCCAAAGAAGCTCCTGCCCGTGCGCGGTGGACATTGCACACGCGGAGGCAGTGAAACCGATCAAGACGTGAACGATCGAAAAGGGTCGACCCTCTCGAATCTGACTTGTCTGGAAATTCCCAGAATGGCTGGACGGATCGATGGTCATGGCACTGCCTCCGGATCCACCGCAAACTCCATCACGTACCCGGTGGACACGACGATCAACCTCACGGTCTTCCCGAACTCGTCCTTGAGCGGAAACAGGTTGTTGTAGAGCCCGGGGAAACAGCCGAGGTCAGGCGATCGCGTCGCCACTCTCCACGTGCCGCTGGTCGCGTCCTTGAAGAAAAGGTACACGTGAAGTTGATCCGTGCACCAGATCTCTTTGGTGCCGTCGTTGTCCACGTCATCGATCTTGGCGCCGAAGACCGATGCGCCGATCCCCTTCCCGGCGTTCGGGGGCGAAAAGCTCGAGTCGCCCGTGAGCGGCTCGATGCCGAGGCCGGGCCCGACCACCGGCGGCAGGGTGGTGTCGATGACGTAGAGCTTGCCCCGATTCTTGTCGCCCTGCCCGGCCCCAGGTGCCAGGAGCGGCCGTCCAAGTGGGTCCGGGCGATCGGCACGGGCGCGTAGGTCCCCGCCGGGCGCGGCGGCGCCAACGACCACTCGCCGCGGACGTAAGCCTCCGCCTCCTGGGTGCGCTGGAGCGAGATCCAGAGGTTGTTGGCGATGTTCTCGCCGACGTAGACGACCACGTCGCCATCCTCGATCGCCTGCGCCTGGAGCCCGAGGATCTCGGTGCCGTCGCTGAAGCGACCGCCGTCCTGGGTCATGAACGCGCCGTTCGCCGGACCGGAGAACTGGCGCGGCCACTCCCCGCCCACGTCGCGCCAGCGATTGCGGTTGGTGCCGAGATGGCGCCAATGGAATCCGTAGTTCACCAGCAGGATCGAGGAATCTTCCGCCGGCTCGCGACGGGCGATGTCGCGGTTGCCCTTGGAGGCCATGCAGATCATCATCGCCCCACCGTTGATGCGATAGGGCCACATCAGGATCTTGCGCTTGCCGGTGGCGCCGGGAGCGCCGGACGACGTGACCGACCACCAGGCGTCGAGCTCGAGCGGAAACAGCAGGTCGGGGACAGGAAGGGCGTTGTAGGCGAGGAACTCCGGGTCGACCTCGACCCTGGCTCCGAACGGAAGGACCGTCGAAGGTCCGGAGGTCGGCGAGGTGATGGTGGCGTCGAGCTTCGCGTCGAGCTCGTAGAGGTCGAGCCCGTAGGCCTTCATCAACGCGTGGAACGTCGTCGGAAAACCGGGCGGCCAGCTTCCGGCGTCATACGGAACGGCGTAAGCGTGCTGGCCGGGCTGATTCTCCGCATAGCGAGAGAACGGAATGAACCCGCCGAGGTCGAGCTGCAGCTCGGCGGCGGCGGACTCGTGCGCATTGCTTCGCCCATCGTTCACGTAGTACGTCGTGATGTTCGATTGCGCGGCCAGTGGTGGTGCGAGGCCGGCGCAACAGAGGGTCAGCGAAAGCGCGCTGATCGCGTCGCGATGAAGGTGCCTGCGCCCCCCCCGCACACTTCAGTTGGCTTCGCGAACAGGACGGGCAGTTCCTGCTTCATCGACGATCCTCCTTCACCCCACCACGCCTTGCGGCGCAGTGGACTTCCTTCGTTGGAGGCGGCTGCGTCCTTGTCGCTATCCCTGTCGCGGGCGCGAGGGGAGGCAGTCCCTCGATCGCGGACCGGTCGGTTCGGACGGGCGGTGAAGTAGCTCCACGTCGATCCGCCGTCAAGGCTGCGTGGGGCGCACCAGGAGCGTGAAGCTCCGCAATCTCTCAATTCGTCTCGACAGTCCGCACTAGCGCTCGCCGTCGTCGGCGCCGCCCGCGCTGCCGTCCGCTCCGCCCGTCTCGCCGCCTTTCTGCGCGCGCAGCTTGGCGCGGCGCGCCTTTTCCGGATCGCGCGGGCGGTCGCGGGCGGTCGGGGCGTCGGCGGAGCGGAACCACTCGACGAAGGCGCCGGCCATCTCGTCCCAGATCTGCGGGCCGGGACCGACGCGCTTCTTCGGGTCGGGGTTGAACGGGTTGTCGGCACTGTTGTCGTAGTAGCTGCTGCAGCGCACCAGCGTGCCGCGCCGCACCGGGATCGGCTCGATGAACTCGTAGGCGAACTGCCAGTCGGGATGCCACGTCGCCAGCTCGAGCGGCATCGTCGTCGCGCCGTCGGGATGGACCAGCTCGACCTGCACCGCCCTGCCGCGCAGGTGCATGTGCGGGACCATCCGTCGGATGGTCGCGTCGACCGGGAAGCGATATTCCGAGACGATCACGTGATTGCGCGCATTCGGCGGGATGTCGATCTCGTAGCTGCGCACGATCTGGCCGCTCACCCGCTGCTGCGGCTTCTCCTTGGCGAACTTGAAGCCGATCTTCGTCCGTTCCTTCACCGGAGTGCCGTCGGGCGTGTAGTGGAGGTTGAAGCGGATCACCGCACCCTTGCCGAGCAGCAGCGCATGGCCGGGCGGGAAGACGGTCGCCTCGCGGCCCGGAAGGTAGGAATCGACGAACTCCTGGCGATGCGTCTCCGGGTACAGCGCGATCGCCAGCACGTGATGGCAGATCGTCGGATGTTCGCAAAGGATCTGGATCGCCTCGACCCAGACGTCCTCGGTGAGTCCCGTGGGCGCCTCGACGTCGAGGTACTCCACCACGCCGCTCGCCGGGATGTTGACCAGTCGCGGCGAGGCGACGATCAAGTCGGGTTCGCCGATGGTCCAGCCGGTCTCGATCTTGCGCGGCGGCAGGGCCAGCGCCGGATCGCCGACCTTGCAGCCTTCGGCCAGCCACTGCAGCAGGTCGCGCTTCTCGTCCGGCGCGAGGCGGAGGTCGTGGTGGAACGGCCCGCTCTCGGGCGTCGCGTACCACGGCGGCATGATCCCGCCGAGGATCGCTTCGCGGATCATCGTCGCCGCGCCGCTGAAGTCGTCGACGCTGGTGAGCGTGAAGGGCGCGGGGCCACCGGAATAGTGGCAGCCCTGGCAGCGCTGCTGCGCGATCGCCTCGACGCGGCCGTACCAGGCGAGCGGGAGGGGGGGCGGCGTGGCAGCGGCAGGCGCGACGGCCGGCGGCTCCTCGGGGGGCGGCTCGACCAGGAACTCCTGCAGGCAGCCGGGCGCGCTCATCGCCGGCGCCGCGACGGCTTCGCCTTTCACCACCGCCGCGATCGCGTCACGCAGGAAGTGGTGCGAGATCGCGGGGCGCGTGGCGCCGCGCCCGATCTGGTCGTCGATCGGCCCGCGGTAGCGCAGGGTCCGCGAGCGGTCGAGCACGAAGGCATCGCCGGTGGTCCTGACCTTCAGGTGCCAGCCGAAGCGACCCGACGTCTCGATGGCGTAGCGGCCGGTGAAGCCGTACTGCGCCATCTCGGCCTTGCACTCCTCGGCGTCGTCGTTCGGCGTCGGATTGATGTAGAGGAACGCGGCGCCCAGCGCGGCGGCCTCCTTCTCGATCTCGGCCGTGCGCAGCCCGTACTTCTTCGACACCGGGCAGCCGACGTCGCGGATCACGATGACCAGCGCGCTCTGCTCGGCGAAATCGGAGAGGCGGCCCGGCTTGCCGTCGACGTCGACGAAGCGGAGGTCGGGGATCACGGCGCCGATGCCGTGCGTCGCCGCATCGATCGGGGCGGCGAACTCGGCCTGCGGCAGGTCGCCCTGCTGCGGTCGCGCCGACGCCAGCGAGACGATCGCGGCGGCGAGCAGGAGCGGAAGAGCCGACTGGAACGGGCGCATGGCGGACCATCCACGGCGCGAGGCAAATGGCGGGAGGATAGCGCGCGGCGCGATCCACGGGGGTGGATCGAGCGGCGCGCGATGCCGCTTGAGGAAGTCGCTTCCCGCCCGGCGGAACGGCACCGGGAGGTCGTGACGCGGCGGATCCGCGGAGCGGCGGGCGGCAGGCGGGGAAGCGCGCGCGCCGAGCGGTGGCGTTCACCCGCCGAGCAGCCAGTCGATCACCGACGGCAGCGTGTGCGTGACCAGCAGCGTGTGGCCGAAGTCGGCGTGCTCCTCGATCGCGATCGGCAAGCCCGCGGCCTGCGCCGCGTGCGCGGAGCGCAGCAGGTTGGCCGCCGGCACGATCGGGTCGCGCAGGCCGCCGACGCGGCGCTCGGCGCCGCGCCTTCCTCGCTCCAGACCGGCGCGAGGCGAAGCGAGAGCGGTGGCAGCGCAGCCCCGCTCGCGGGCACCACCACCGGCGGCACTCCTTGCAGCACCAAGGAGCGGGCGAAGCGCGTCGCGGGCGAGGGCGGCAGCGGCGAGCGGACCAGTGATCGGCATGGTGGCGCCTCGACGGATCGGGATGGCGGCCGGCTGCGGACTCAGCGCCCGAGGTTGTGGCGGAGCGCGCTTTCGAGCGTCGGCCAGCCGTATTCGTGGCCGCGCGCCTGGAGCTGCCGCGGCACGGCGCGCTGGCTGGAGAGCAGCAGTTCGTCGGCCACTTCGCCGAACACGAGTCGCGCGGCGACGGTCGGCATCGCCATGAACGCCGGCCGGCCGAGCACGCGGCCGAGCGTGCGCGCGACGTCGCCGTTGCGCCCCGGCTCCGGAGCGACGGCGTTCACCGCGCCGGCGAGGCCGTCATCCTGCAGCGCCCGCAGCACGATCCGCAGCGCGTCATCGAGCGCGATGAAGCTCATCCACTGCCGACCCGAGCCAAGCGGTCCGCCGAGCCCGAGCCGGAAGGGCGGCAGCATCCGGCGCAGCGCCCCACCGCCCGCCGAAAGGACGACGCCGAGGCGCAGATGGACCACGCGGATGCCGCGCTCGACGGCAGGGCGCGCCGCCGCCTCCCACTGCCGGCAGACGTCGGCGAGGAAGCCCGCGCCGAGCGCGCTCGACTCGTCCAGCAGCTCGTCGCCGCGATCGCCGTAGAAGCCGACCGCCGACGCGCAGACCAGCACCTCGGGCGGCGCGGTGCAGCGCGCCAGCGTCTCCGCCAGGAGTCGCGTCCCCTCCACGCGGCTGGCGAGGATGCGCTGCTTCTTCGCGGCGTTCCAGCGCCCTTCGGCGACCGACTCGCCCGCCAGGTGCACCACGCCGTCGACGCCGTCGAAGCCGCGGCCGTCGAGTTCACCGCGTTCCGGCCGCCACGCCAGGTCGCTGGCGGCGCCCCCCGCGCGCACCAGCCGGCGGACCGCATGGCCGCCAGCCGTGAGGAACGGCACCAGGGCGGAACCGACGAGGCCGCTCGAACCGGAGACGACGAGGTTCATGGAGGTGCTCCCGCGATGGCTCGCAAGATCGAACGCGGTGATGCGGTGGCGCCAGCCGAAGGCGCGCTGCAGCGAAGCGCGGGCCCAGGGCCGCAACGGCGCCGAGAGCGGCGCGAACGGCAGGGCCCACTCGATCGAGTCGCGCAACCATGACGCGCCCGGATCGCCCCCGGGTGCCGGCTCGAAGCGGTGTTCGTGCTCGAAGCGGGCGAACGGGCCGGAGCGCAGCACGTCGCGGAAGCGGGCGACGTCGCCCGGCGTTCCGGGCGGCACATGCGCCACGTGCTCTGCGACCCATCGCGGCGCGAACGGGCCAACGTGCGTGCGAAGGATCGCGCGCGTGCCGGCGGCGAGGCCGGCCGGCGCCAGCTCGAGCGTGATTCGCTGCCACGGTGGCGTCAATCGCGCGAAGGCACCCGGCCGCACATGCCAGTCGTGCAGCGCACGCGGGGAGGCGGGCATCCCGCTCGCGAAGGTGAGGCGCTCCGACATGGAGTGCAGCATCCGCGGATTCGGTGCCGGCTCGAAGCGGTGCGAGGAACCGCGCAGGAACGGCAACCGTGCCGCGCCCCGAGTGCGGGTCATCCGGGCACCTCTCGAGCGACGTAGCGGCGTGGAAGTGCACCGCTCTGGCGCGGGGAAACCCGCCCTTGAACGCGCCGATTGCTCAGGCAAAGTGTTCAACACGTTCAATTTACGCCCGGAGCCGTCGATGCGTGTGCTCCTTGTTCAGCCAGCGCCGTTCGAGCACGGCCGCATGGGTCTGGAGAACGCGCTGTGGCTCGCCGAGCCGGTGGCGCTGACGTCGATTGCGGCGATGGTGCGCGCCCGCCACGAGGTGCGCATCCTCGACATGCGCCTCGAGGAGGACGGCGTCCTGCCGCGCGTGCTGGCCGAGTTCCGGCCCGATGTCGTCGGGGCGAGCTCGATGACGACGGACGCATGGCAGGCGCAGGCGGTCTGCCACTGCGCCAAGTCGATCCTCGGCGAGCAGGTGTTCACCATCGTCGGCGGCCACCACCCGACGCTCGCGCCCGAGGCGCACGACATCGCGGCGATCGACGCGGTCTGCGTCGGCGAGGGCGAGGAGACGTTCGCGCAGCTGTGCGACCATCTCGCGGCCGGCGGCTCGCGGCACGATCTCGCCGCCATCGACGGGCTGGCGTGGCGGCAGCCGTCGCCGCAGGGCGCGCGGCAGGTCCGCAACCCGAATCGCTCGCAGGCTCGCAGCCTCGACACCTTTCCGCTGCCGGCGCGCGACCTGATCGCGAGCTACCTCGGCCGCTACTTCTTCGCCGCCGCCACGCCACTCGCCTCGATCCAGACCAGCCGCGGCTGCGCCTACGACTGCAACTTCTGCGCGATCTGGGAGTTCTACGAGCGCAAGGTGCGCTTCCTTTCCGCCGCGGCGATCGTCGACCGCATGGAGGCGGTGCAGGAGAAGTTCGTCTTCTTCCTCGACGACAACTTCCTGTCGCACCGCGGCCGCATCGAGGAGTTCCTCGCCGAGCTCGAGCGGCGCAGGCCGGCCAAGTTCTGGATGATCCAGGGGCGCACCGACTTCATCGCGCAGCACCCCGACCTGATGCGGCGGATGCGCGACGCCGGGCTCTGCATGGTGCTGTCGGGCTACGAGACCAACGACGAGGGGACGCTCGCGGCACTGAAGAAGGACAACCTGCGCGAGCACAACCTGAAGGCGGCGGCATTGCTGCGGCAGCTCGGCATCTGGACCACCGGCATCTTCATGACGCGGCCCGACTTCGCCGCCGCCGACTTCGAGGCGATGTGGGCCGCGATCCGAGAGATGAAGATCTCGATCCCGCTGGTGGTGATCCACACGCCGCTGCCCGGCACACAGGGCTGGCGAGCGGAACGCCACACGCTGCTGACCGAGGACGCGCGCTTCTTCGACCTGCTGCACGCCGTGCAGCGCACCCGGCTGCCGCGCGACGAGTTCTACCGGCACTACGCGCGCTGGTCCCAGGCGACGATGGGCTCGAGCCGCAAGAGCGTGGCGTTGCTGTTCAAGCGGCCGCGGCTCACCGCGGCGCTGCTGAAGGGCGTGCCGGCGTTCGTCGAGCGGCTGAAGAGCCTGCGCCGCGTGATCGAGGATCCGCAGAGCTACCTGCGCGACGAGGTGGGCACGATCCCGCGCGACGCCGGCGGCCCGGTGCTCGCCGAGGAGGTCGCCGCCGCATGAGCCTGCCGCCGTGGCTCGCCGCGCTGCGCACCGAGGTCGCCGCCCACCCAGCGGTGAACCACATGCTCTTGTCGCGCCTCGCGACCGGCCCCTACACGAAGGAGGACTACAAGAGCTTCGGCCTGCAGCACTACGCACTGGTCGGCTTCTTCACCCGCTACATGGAGGTGCTGCTGATGCGGGCGCCGACCTCGGCGGAGAAGCTCTGGCTGGCCAAGGTGCTGGTCAATGAGTACGGCGAGGGGAGCGACGGGCTCGACCACACGCAGCTCTATCGCAAGTTCCTGACGGCGGCCGGCGTGCGGCCGAACGAGGAGTTCGAGAACGACCTCTGCCCCGAGGCGTTCACGTTCGTGCGCGAGCACCTGCGGATCTGCCGCGAGGAGCCGTTCCTGGTCGGGCTCGGCGCGCTCGGGCCGGGGCACGAGTGGGCGATCCCGAAGATGTTCTCCCACCTGATCCCGGGACTGCGCCGCGCCCGCTTCGAGGAGGGCGAGATCCTCTACTTCACGCTCCACTGCGAACAGGACTTGGACCACGGCGCCTGGATGAGCGAGGTGCTGGCTGAGCAGGCGCAGTCGCGCGAGCAGCAGGAGCAAGTGCGCCGCGGCGCGCTCCTGTCGCTCGAAACGCGCTTCCGCTTCTGGACCGGCGTCGAGCGGCGCATCGTGCAGTGGCGCCAGCCCGAGGCGGTGAAGGCGGTGGCGCACGGCGCCTACGGCGGCAGCAAGGATCCGGCGCGGCTCGCCAGTCCGGGCCAGCTCGCCGACCTGCGGCGGGCGGCGACGCGCTACCAGGAGGGCGGCACCTGGTCGACGTGAACGCGTCCGGAGCCGACCTCGCCGCCGAGGGGCTCCATCACGTCGGACACTCGACCCACCTGCTGGTGCTCGAGGGGCTGCGGATCCTCACCGATCCGTGGGTCACCGAGCCGGCCGATCGCTGCCTCTGGCATCAGCCGGCGCCGGCACCGCTGCCGACCGACGTCGACCTCGTGCTGATCACCCATGCGCACGGCGACCACTTCGATCCGGGAGCGTTGGCACGGCTCGATCGTGGCGCGACGGTGATCGTGCCGGAGAAGCGGCTGGCCGAGGCGCTGCGCGAGCTGCGGTTCGCGCGGGTGCTGGTGCCGGTGGACGACGGGCCGCTCCTGTTCGGGCCGATCAAGGTCCGCGCGCCGGAGGGGCGCCACCTCGTGCCGGAGCGCGTCTTCCATCTCGAGGGCGCACGCGGCGCCGTCTTCTTCGGCGGCGATACCGAGCTGACGTCGCAGCTCACCGCGTTCGCCGCCGACCATCCGGCCGCGTTCGCGATCCTGCCGGCGGAGCACTCGACGATCCTCGGCAAGCGCTCCGTCATGCCGCCCGAGGACGCGCGCGCGCTGGCCGATCGGCTGCACGCGACGCGCTGCGTGCTCACCCACCACGAGTCGCGCGCCTCGCGGCGCCATCCGCTCGGCTGGTTCGTGCGGATCGACGTCGCGCGCGACGAGGAGCTCGACGCGCGCTTCGCGCGCCCGCGGCCGGGCGACTTCGTGCCGTTCCCGTGGATCGACTCCGGAGCCGCGCGATGAAGATCCTCTTCGTCTCCAATCGGAAGAACAACGACCCGACCGAGCGCGAGCTTTACGAGATGGAGCTGATGAACGAGCTCCTCGGCTTCCGCCGCTCGCTCTACGACCTCGGGTTGATGACTGTGATGGGCGCGACACCCGCCCGGTTCGATCTCGCGCTGCAGGACGAGTACGTGGCGCCGCTCGACTACGACGAGCCGTGCGACCTGGTGGCGCTGTCGGCCAAGACCAGCTGCTCGGCGCGCGCCTACGCGGTGGCGGCGGAGTTCCGGAAGCGCAGGCGCAAGGTGGTGCTCGGCGGGATCCACGCGAGCCTGAAGCCCGACGAGGCGCTCGAGCATGTCGACTGCATCGTGACCGGCGAGGCGGAGGAACTCTGGCCGAAGGTGCTGGAGGACTTCGAGAAGGGCGCGCTGAAGCGACGCTACGACAGCGCCGGCTTCCCGGCGATGGACCAGATCCCGTTCCAGCGCTTCGCCAACCAGCGCCCGGGCGATTTCCTCTTCCAGCAGATCCAGACCACGCGCGGATGCCCCTACCGCTGCCGCTTCTGCAGCGTGCCGGACATCGCCGGGCAGGAGTTCCGCTTCAAGCCGGTGGAGCGCGTCGTCGCGGAGATCCGGGCGCTGCCGCGCGGCGGCTCGCTGCAACGCCGCCTGCAGGCGCTCTACATGGTCGACGACAACTTCCTGTCGCGCGTCCACTACACCAAGGAGCTGCTCGAGGCGCTGATCCCGCTGCACCGCGCCGGCGAGCTGATCGAGTGGTCGGCGGAGACGACGCTCAACGTCGCGATGGACGAGGAGCTCCTCGCGCTGTTCCGCGCGGCGGGCTGCACCACGCTGATCATCGGCATCGAATCGGTCGCGGCGGCGACGCTCCAGTCGATGCAGAAGGGGGTCAACTTCTGCCTCAGCTATCCGGAGGCGATCGAGCGCATCCACAAGACCGGCATGTCGATCGTCGGCAACTTCATCGTCGGCTTCGACACCGACACGCTGGCGGTCTTCAAGCAGACGCGCGACTTCATCCTCGAACACAACATCCTCTACCCCTTCTTCAGCATCCTGACGCCGATGCCGGGCACCGCGCTGCACGAGGAGTACAAGGCGGCCGGCCGGCTCCACCACCAGGAGTGGGGCCGCTACGACACCCGCCACGTGGTCTTCAAGCCGACCCACATGAGCGAGGCGCAGCTGATGGACGGCTACGTCTGGCTCTACGAGCAGTGCTACGCCACCGACGCCGCGCTGGCCAACCTGGTCCGCTTCTGGGCGCGGCCCGAGCGGCGCGGCGCGACCTGGATCGAGCGCGCATGGGTGCGCTGGCGCGTGGCGCGCAGCCGCCGGATCGGACCACGCAACCGCGACTTCTTCCGGCGGGCGATGGCCGCGATGACCGCGCGCGGCAAGAAGGGAGACGTCGCGCAGCTGCTCTACTACCTCGACAGCGGCCACTTCGCCGATTTCCTGGCGCGCTTCAAGTCACCCGACTACGCCCGGAACGCCGAGCTCTTCGAGCGCGGCGAGACGATCGCCCCGCGCCAGACGACCCAGTGGGAGCACAAGCGGAAAGTCGCCGCCCGCTGACGCCGCGCCTCGCGGCAGCTCTTTCCGCCGTGCGCGGCGACGGCCACAATGGCGGCCCACAGGAGTCGCCGATGACGCCCACATCGCTGCTCGTCCTGTGGTGTTCGTTCTCGACGGCGATCGCCGCGCTGGCGCCGGTCCCGCAATCGCCGTCGGCAACGGCAGAACCGACCGCCGAAGCGTTCACGAGCGGCCTCGCACGCGTGCAGACGTCGCTCGAGAGCGGCCAGTTCAAGCGCGCGAACGACGCGCTGTTCGACCTGCTCTTCAAGTACCGCGAGTCCGAGTGGGCGGTGCGGCGCAAGCTCGAGATCGTCGATCTCGCGCGCCGCTGCGCCTTCGGCATGGAGCAGCAGCCGCCAAAGCTCGCGGCGCTGGTGTCCGGCGAGTTGGTGCGCTGGGACGCGAAGAGCGGCGACGTCGAGATCCGCTACACCACCGACCGCCTGCGGGACTTCAACGCCGGGTCGGACGAGGATGGCGCCGATTGGATCCACCCCGCGACCTACGTCGACACGCTCTCGATCGAGGTCGAGTTCGACGCCGCCGAGCGGATCGCCGGCGATGGACCGCAGTTCTTCGTCGGCATCGGGCCCCCCGAGGAGTACCGCATCCGCTTCGGCGAGTCCGACGAGATGACGCACGGCGAGGACTCGTACTTGCCGGCCCACCTGGTGCGCTGGCTCGACGGCAAGAAGGGTGAGTTCCTCGACGAGCGCTCGGAGATGTCGCCGAGCTACGAGAAGAAGGGCTCGCTCAAGGTGACGGTCGGCACTGGCGCCGTGACCGCTTACCGCGACGGCAAGCGAATCCTGCAAGGAAGGCGCACGACGCGCGAGTCGGGACAGATCGGCTTCCAGAACGTGGACGTCTCGAGGCGGTTGATCCTCAAGGGGAAGTTCCAGCCGAGCTGGCCGCAGGGGCTGATCGACTCTGCGCAGCAAAGCGCGCGCGAGAAGTTCGAGGCGGCGTGGCAGCCGAAGCGCCATCTCCCCGAGTGGCTCCTCACGGAAGGCGGTCCGGCCGACACCGGTCCGTCGACCACGAGCACTGCGCCGGCGAAGAGCGACGCCGCGAGCGGCGCACCGCGCAAGCGCACCCAAGCCGAAGAGGCGGCGTTCGAGAAGTTCGACGCCCGCTTCGGGGAGCTTGTCCGCGGTTCGCCCGGCCGCCGCTCCGACCGGCTGCGCGTCGCCCGCCAGGTCGTGACCGAGTTCCCCTCCGTCCCCGAAGGGTGGATCGCTCTCGTCTGCGAGCAGTTGGAGGCGGGCGACCTCGAGGCCTCGCAGGCGTCATGCGACCAGGCGCTGGCGCAAGGGATCGCCGCCGAGCTGCTCGAGGACCTGCCGAAGTCGCTGGCGAAGGCGCGCATCGGGCCGAGCTTCACGCGCACCTTCGCGCACGAGAGCGCCAACTACGTGGTCAAGAGCGACATCGACCAGGCGACCTGCGTCGAGGCGACGAAGGTGCTGGAGGAGTCGTACCGCTCCTACAAGCAGCGGCTCGCGCCGGTGAAGGACGTCGAGCAGCGCATGTTCCGCGTCTTCCTCTTCGCCGGCGAGGCGGGCTACCAGGCCTGCGCGCTCGACACGCTCGGCGAGGAGCCGGAGAGCACGGCGGGCGTCTACAGCCCGCTGCTGAAGCAGCCGCTGATCTGGAACCTCCCCGACCGCGCCGCGATGTTCCGCACCGTGCGGCACGAGGGGTTCCACCAATACCTCGATCGCCTGGTCGAGGACGCGCCGTCGTGGTTCAACGAGGGGATGGCCGAGTACTACGAGCTGGCCGACCTCCACGGCGGCGAGTGGAAGGAGGGGCAGCCGAATGGCGACCACGTCGAGCTGCTGCGCGAGGCGGGAGGCCGGTGGCTGCCGCTGGCGAAGCTCTTCGCGCTCGATCCGGACGAGTTCTACGGCGAGGGGTCGTCGCTGCACTACGCGCAGTGCTGGCTGGTGGTGCACTGCCTTCGGCAGGGGCCGAAGGAGGCGAAGGAACGCTTCCAGACCGCGTGGAACCTGCTGCTGTCCAGCGGCGGAACCGGCGACTCGATCGCGGCCGCCTTCCCCGTCGCCGAGCTCGTCGCCCTCGCGGCCATGGTGAGGAAGCACCTCGCCGGGCTGTGACGCCGCGGCGGACGCGCGGCCTCTCGGCACGGGGAACGGCGATGCTGGCGATCCGCGATCTGGTGAAGGTCTATCCCGGCCCGGTCACGGCACTGGCCGGCGTCTCGTTCACGGTCGAGCGCGGGATGCTCGGGCTGCTCGGTGCGAACGGCGCCGGCAAGTCGA
>SXGT01657057.1_pt1 | contig 14953 bp, 7 predicted proteins | sample 3176221 | NCBI WGS metagenome assembly SXGT01 (sample SAMN11356862, study PRJNA531348) | freshwater metagenome | isolation source: freshwater sample F1-120 | place: China: Fuxian Lake, Yuxi | collected 2017-12-25
CTCATTGAGAGCCAGCAAGTTGGTCTGCTGCGCGATCGAATGGATCAACTTCACGACGGTTCCGATCTTCTGGCTCGAATCGCCCAATCTCGACATTGTCGACTCGGTCTCCTTCGTGGCCTCTACCGCTGCCGAAGCGACGCGTGTCGCTTCTGCAGCGCTGCTCGCGATCTCGCGGATGCGCAAGCTCAGCCCTTCGGTCGACGTAGACACGTCCTGGACGTTGCGGTTGACCTCCTCGCTCGCGGTGGAAACCACATCGAGTTCGGTCGTCGTTGTCTCCGCAGCAGAGAACATCGTTGAACTCCGCTCTCGCAGACCATTGGAAGAAGTAGCCAGTTCGGTCGCGTTGCGAGCGATCCCTGCAATGCTCGTGCGCAGGTCAGCGAACAATGTGTCGAGCGCCCCGCCAACCTTGCTGACGGCGTCGGATCCATCGACTGCCAACCTCTGACGCAGGTCACCCTTTGCTGCCTGGTCGACTGCGAACAGGAGCTTGTCGAGCTTCGCCTGCAGCTCCTGCGCAACCTTGCGATCATGCTCTGCCTCCTCGGCGATGCGATGCTGTATGGATTCGGCTTCGCTGCGCTCGCGAGCGGCCTGATCTTCGATGCGTCGGCGCTCCCCTTCAGCCTGACGTTGCCGCTCCGCGGCCATCGCCTCGTTCTGTCGCTGCAGTCGCACCTGTTCGGTCTTGATCTCCCACGTGAGCATCGGCCCGCCGAACTCGCCACGATGGTCGCGCAACGCGGTCACGAGCAAGTCGACGACTTCGCCGGCCATCTCCGCAGTCGCGCGATAGGGGAGGCCATGACCGTCGCCAAGACCAGTCGGCTGTCGCTCACAGGAACGGAAAAAGATCGAGATCGGCGAACCGACGACTGCCGATGCGTCGACACCGAGTGCCGAGGCAATGCCTGACACGCACTGCTTTGACGCTGCGTTCTGGTAGCGAATGATGCCCTCGGCATCTGCGTAGAGCATGTTGATCGGCGCGTTCTCCATCATGGAAACGACACGAGCCATTTCCGCCTTCTGCGCCTCGATCGAACCGACTGTGGAGGTCACTGCACGCGCCATGCGACCGATCTCACACTCGGTGTTTACGTCCGCCAGGCCGCGAAGATCACCCGACTCGAGAACCTCCACCGCCGCGATCAACGGACGCGAGATCCTCCGGCCGACCAAGGTGGAGAAGGCGAATGCCGCACCGCCGATTCCGAAGAACATGATCAACGACTGCCAGAAAGCGGTGGCGGCGTCTTGCTCGCCCCGCACCACAGCCTTCTCGGCATCCGCTTCGATCAATCCACCGAGGAGTTCCAGGCGCTCCTCAAGTTCCACGAACTCTTTTTCGAACTTGGTCATTGCAGCAGGAAGCTCGCTGCTGCCCGCATCGCGCAAGATCGGGCCGATGGAGAGCGCGCCCGTCACGTAGGACTCGATCGACGGCTTGGCTTGTTCGATCGCCATGCGTGTTTCGGGCGCGATTCGCAACTGCTCCAGATTCTTCGAGAACTCGCGCAGGTTGCCGCAATGCTCACCGAGTTGAGCCTCGGCGCCGAGCAACGCTTCCTGGTCGCCCTTTTGATGCGCGATCTGGATGGCGTAGACGCCGGCGCGGATCGCGTCGTGCATCATGTCGACGAGCGTCATGTTGCGAACCGCGGGCAACTGCTGCCGCCCTACATCAGCGAGTTGATCGCCCAGATGACTCGTTGCGCGCATGCCCAGCGTGATGCTCGCAGCGAGCCCGAGCATGGTCGCGCCAAGGGTCAGCTGCAGCTTGCGCGGAACTGGCAAGTTGACGAACCAATGCGTCGTCCGACGAACGAGGCCGCTGGGAACTGTGCGAGTTGGTTGCTGCGGGTGCATGGTGATCGGTGCGGCTCTGTTCGGTGTGACTTGACCGCACTTCGGCCGACGATGACGCGCGGCTCAAGGGAGGAAATGCCGCCTGCCCGGGCACTTCGGCCCATCGGGCACGACGCCATGGCCCTTCGCCTGGATGCGTCAGCGTCGCGCCGGGGCGGGTCGCGCGAGGCCGTCCGCGTCGCAGTCGCGATCCACCGCGAGCAGCCGCGACGGACGCACGCCTGCTCGATCGTTGCGCAAGGCTCCCAGAGTCAGTGAGAGCAACTGCGCAAGCACTTCGTCGATCAGCTCGGTGGCAACGCCGTAGAACAAGAAGTTGATCGGAGTCAGGTTGCCGAACGCGAGCACCGTTCGACGACGGCCGTCGTCGAAATCGAAGCGCCAGCGGTGCCCGTAGAGTCGGGCCGTGCGCGGGTCCAGCAGCTCCTCGCATCGCGCTCGCACCGCGCAACCGCCGAGAGTCGGATTGGCCTCCGCGCAGAAGCCGTCGAACCAAACCATGAGATCGCGGAACTCGACCTTCTTGGTCGAACCGCTAGCGATCACGAGCGTCTCACGAGTGCCAAGGGTGAGCCACCGCTCCAGATCCCCGCCTTTCAGCACGCTGTCACCGGTCACTCCAAGCACGAGGTCGGTGTCAAGCCATCTCGACTCGGGGATTTCGGCCAGCGTGCGCCCTTCCACGGACAAGGTCGCCTGCGCATCGGTGGCCCGCAGGTCGATGCCGTGCAAGGCCCGCGAAGGATCGTCGAGCCGATGCTGCAGGGAGCGCACCAGTTCGCTGCCGATCGCACCGCGAGAACCGAGCACGAGCGCGGAGCGTCGCGACAGAATCATTCCTTCTGCGTGCAAGACTGTTTCGACCGCTGCCAGGACTGAGGCAGCGACTTCGCGCGATTCCACTTCGCGCTTCAGTCGGGAGATGGCAATCGAATACGCAGGCAGCGCCAGCTTGCCGTGCTTCTGCTGGACTGCGTCGATCCGATCGAAGCCGTTGCGCGTGTGCTCAACCGTGGCGACAAGTCTGGATGCGAGCGCGGTGGCGAGCGATCGCGAGTCTGCGTGACCATGCCCGAGTTCTTCGGCGAACTGCGCGATCGTGGCGTCGCGCAACATTGCATCCTGCAGAACAGGTCCGAGGTAGCCGCCATCCTCGATGAGCAGGAGTCGGTCCCCCGCAGCTTCAGCGCGCGCGACCTGGGCGAGGAACGGCACGACTGCGGCTGCGCGCATCGCACTCAAGTACTCGCGGTCGCGGGTGTTCAACGCGCGAGAAATGGCTTCCGCCTCTTCCAGGTGCGAGTAGTGCGTCGAGAGTCGGTAATGACCTTCGACGTGGCCCGGCGTCGGCACGTTGATCAACGCGAGCGCGCGGAACTCGTCTGGCGGCAGATCGAGAACCGCATCGAGGTAGCTCGCAGGCGGCTCACCCGAGTAGGTGACGAACAGCGTCACCAGGTCTGTGCATCCAAGCCGACGCAGGGCGGCGATCGTTGCGACGATCTCGGCCGTCATGTGATGCACGAGGAACACGCGGACTCCAGCGAGCGGTTTCTCCGCCGCGCTGCCATTGGCGATGCCGCAAAGTCTCGTAGTGCGCTCGAGGAATGCGTCGGCATGCGGTCGCTCTCGACGCGACCCGATCGACAGCTCCAACACACGACCCAGCTGCGCGACGTCGAGCCACACGGGCATCGAGCCGGTCTCCACACGCACAATCGCGCGCGATCCAACCAAGTGACGCACCTGCCGATCTTCGCAGGCCAACAGCACGCGCTTCAGCATCGCGCTGATCTCTTCGGGGTCGCTTTCGAGCAAGAACGATTGCGCATCCTCGGACCACTGCAGCGTGACGCGCTGCAGCATCCCGAGGCTCGCTTGATCCAGTTGCTTGAACAGATGGCTGTGCGTCGACCGCTGTTCGCTGAAGGTCCGCCTTCCACGTTCCGCCTCGCGACGCAGCGCCTCGGCCCAGGTCTCGGCGATACGTGTGCTGCCGGCGATGAAGCTGCGCTCTGCAACGTCGGTGATGCGGACATGCGGGATCGCCGCAAGATCGAGTCGCCGCGGCTCGCGGCCCTCAACGGTGATCCGGAACGCGGCTCGCCCTGGATTGGTTCGACCGGACACGACCTCGAGCACGAACCGCTGGGGATCGCCGTCTTCAAACTCGGCAACCAGGGCTTTCGACGCGGAACGGTCCGCGCACAACAACGCGTCGCGGTAGCGCTTTCGCTGCAGACTTCCGAGCAAGGCGCGCAGACGGCGTTCGAACTGGTCGGACAACCTGGCGCAACTCTCCAGCACCGAGGGTTCGGCGGAGAGTCGCACGGACTCGATGCCGAACATCTCGAACAACTGCGGATTCTCGCGCTCCCGCACGCGACGCTCGACCGATACATCGAGGCGATCGCTCCGAGCTTGGGCAACGACCATCTCGGCCAAGGCGCGCGACAGCACGGATAGGCCGCGCAGCGTCGGCACGTTGCCGACATCGATCGACCAGGCGTCGCCGTCGAATACCAACGGCGGCCCGATTGACGTCGGCAGTTCTCGCAACATGCCACTCATTGCGTGGACCGCGGCTGGGAGACGACGGCCTTCACGCAGCCGCGGGACTTCGCCGTGCGGAACGCTTCTGCGAGATCGGAAGCTCCGAAGTGATGCGTGACGAGCATGTCGCCAATGCGCGCGAGTTCACGGTTCTCGGCAAGCAACTTCAAGGCTGGCTCAAACTCACCGCAGCGCGAACTGGAGAGCCGGAGGCCGCGATGGCAAACCGCGCTCAGCAATGCGGAGCCGCCGACCCTGGCGTCAGGCAACACCAAGATGTCGCCGCGCGGTCGGACGAGCGAAGCCTCGCGTCCTGGCAGCGGTCGGATCGCGAGATCCACCCGTTCGGGAGAATCCGCCACCGCGACGTCGGCGCGCGGCAGTCCGTCAGTCATGGCATCGCAGCACGCGGCGATCTCGGCGACCGACCCGTGCAGCACTTCGGCGCGCGCAGCCAGCCACTTGGGAGGCGCCGCATCACAGAGCCACGCGACGCGCGGCCTCGGCCCAGTGCGCAGGCGATCCCAAGGAGCTTGGCCCGCTGGCGGCTCCTCCTTGGGGAATGACGCGATCGCGAGTTCGTCGACCACGAGCTCTGTGAGTCGCGCAAGGCCGGATGCGGGCCTGCCGTGCGTCGACTTGAGGTGCACCTCGCGACGCGCCAATGCAACCGCGAGATCGAGGCCGTCGGGGTTGCCGGTCGTGTCGACGACAACATCATAGGACTGTGCAGTCGGCGCATCGGCTCCCGTCGTCAGACGCGCCTCCGTCGCGCCAAACTCGCGCGCTAGCTGCAGCAGCGCGGGATCGCGCACGAGAGCGGCGATGGCAAAGCCGCCGCCGTGGCGCACTCGTTCGTCTCGCACGCCGGCGAGCGCAGCGACGACGAGCATCCCGAGGCGGCGTGGACCGAGCACCGCGATGCGTTCGCCAGTCGAAGGTCGGATCGTGTGCACCGCATGTAGCGCCGCCGCGAAAGGCTCGACCAAGACCGCGGCACTGTCGGGCACAGAGTCAGGGACCGCAATGCACGAGTTCTTCGGTGCGAGGATCCACTGGCCAAATCCGCCGGGAAGGTCGTGGATGCCGAGCGTCACGCGCGAGGGACAATGCGTTGGCAAGCCCGCGCGACAGAAGGCGCAACCCGAGACGCCGCGCGCGGCGTGCGATGCGTTGATCTCGACGACATGCCGCTTGCCGCGCTCGTCCAGGGCGATCACTTCGTGCCCGATCACTTGCGGCAGCGGGAAGGGCAAGAAGTGCCGCGCGAGGTCGGTGGAGCACACGCCACACTGCTGAACACGAAGCAGGCGGTAACCCGGGCCCAACCGCAGCACCTCGGCACCGTCACGCTGCACGGTCCAGCCCGTGGCCTCGTCGCCGTCGTAGCGGTAGCGCGCCGACGCAAACGTCTGGTCGGCGCGATAGTCGAGCGCTTCGAAGGCGATGGACGGCATGTGCGCAGCGGAGAATATCGAACTTCCATCCCGCGCTGGACAAGCCACGCAAGAAGTTCCCGCCGGCGGCGCGTTCCGCCGATGCCATCGACAAATGAAAAGGCCCCGGAACGAAAGTTCGCCCCGGGGCCTTGGTTCTGCGGACGACTCAGAAGCCGAACGTGTGCGCGATCGCGTTTGACGACGTGACACCCAGCGTGTTCGCCCCTGGCGCCAGCGCGAACGTCTGTGAGTTCAGCACCGCACCTTGGAAGCCCGGGTCGTTGGGGATCGTCAAGGTCAACGTCGAAGTGCCGGCGGCGGCGGTCACGAGGAAGTTGAAGTCCGTGTTGACGAGGATGAAGCAGTTGGGCGCGCCCCACGGCGACATCTCGATTCCGGGGTTGTAGCCCGTGACACCGAAACAGACGAAGCCGAGCGAACTCCCCGGCATGTAATTGGTCGTCGTGATGACCATTGTTGCGTTGATGCGCGGGAGATCAGCGGTCTCCGACATTCCATTCGAGTCCGCGGACCCAGTCGTGAACCCGCCAGACGCGAGCCTCACTGAGATGTCCGTCGCCCCGAGGTCAGCCGACACGCCACCACCGGCGTAGCCGGCGAGGAAGGCGTTGCCGGCGCCGCTCATCGTCTGCCATGCGTAGGTGACGTTGCCGCTGGCAAGCTCGAACTGAAGCTGCCAGGTGCTCGTCCCCGTGCCCGAGAAGTCGCGCACGTTGTCCCAAGTGACATAGGCCTTGCCCGCAATCTCCTCGAACTTCACGACGCCGACGGGGCCTGGGTAGAAGTCGTGCCACGTGCCCCAGCGCTTCTGCACGCTGTTGAGCCACGTCGATACGACCGGCGAGTAGGTCGCGCCGTTGCCGGCCGCGACGGAGACGAACCCATTCGAGCAAACCTCGAAGCTCGTCGTCGAGCCACCGTGGTAGACGAACGGCGCGCTCAGTGTGACCGACGTCACGGAGTCGTCGGTAAGCACCAAGCTCGTAGCTGCGACGCTTGGCGCGACATAGCTGCCGATGGGCAGCGCAGCGTAGCTGTTACCCGTGTTAAACAGCGTCATCGCTGTGTTGTTGAGGTCGATCGAAGCTGCGGTCGCAAACAACTCGTAGAACGATCGCGATTGGTTGTAGCAGCCGGTGCCGTAGGAGACCTGCGACGCAGGGATGCCGCCGCTCGGCGCGCTGATGTTGAGTTGGAAGGTGCCCGCCGCCGACGCATAGCCACCGACGCGGATGTAGTAGACCTGCCCTGCGGTCACCGTGACCGTGACGGTCGACGCGAGGCCACAAGCATCGTCGTTGCAGCCAAGGCTCGTGAGTCCTGCGCAAGCGCCTGAGAAGATCTCGACCGCGCTGTCGTAGTTCGTGCCAGTGCAGGTGTCGACCGTCATCGAGCCTGAACCAGAAGCGGTGTAGCGGTACCAGAGATCGGTGCCGCCGATCGCGCACGGCCATGCCGGCGTCGAAGTGGTTGCGAGACCCGTGTCGAAGGGTCCGTTCAGGCCATTGGAGACCGCGATCGCTCCTGAGCAGTTGTCGTTGGCCGGGCCGGGTTGGCTCGGGTCAGGAAGGCTGTGCTGCTGACACGCCCACAGCAGGTCAACAGAGTGCGGCGTGCCGTTGGTCAGGTCGCCGTCGTTGTCATCCGCGAGGAAGATCTCTCGCACTGCGTCGCGGGCGTTGCCCGCATTGGCAGCGATCGTCGCCAGGACGATGGTGTTCGACAGCGTGATCGCAGCCGCGCGGCTGCCGAGCGTCGTGGCCAGGCGATCGCGCAGATTCCAGGTGAAGCCCATGAACGCTTCGCCCTGCTGGTGCACACCCGATCCGCTCGGATACTGGCGCGTGTTCGTGCCAGTGCGGATGAAGCCGCCATTGGTGAAGAAGTTCTCGCCGATCGTCGGGAAGTCGAGCAGGTACATCGAGCAGACGTCGCCCCAGGCTTCGCTCTGGCCGTTGGTTTGCGAGATGCCGCCGTAGCGATCATCGATGCCATGGCCCCACTCGTGCGCCACGACGCTCGAATAGCCCGTGTTGTTGCAGCCGCCGCCGGTCGCGTAGAAGTTGATCGTGTTGCCCGTGTAGTAGGCGTTGCACGTTGACCCGATGTTGACGGTCGGCACGACGCTGTCTGCGGCGGCGAGTTGCGACGTGTTGCCGAGCAGCGAACGCAAGAACTCGTTCGTCGCGTAGGTCCAGTAGTAGACCGATGTGTGCGCTGCGTCTTCTGGCGTCGCGGCCGACGAGGAGAACTGGATGTTGGCGTTGGAGCCGGGGGTCAACGTCGCATTGACTGTGGGAGCTCCTGCGCCGATGACCGTTGCCGAATGGATGCCGTTCAACGTGACGCCGACACTCGTTGTCGTGTTGACGTTTGCCGAGAAGTTGCCGTTCGCGTCGGTCACGACAACGCCTGCACCAGGCACCGTGACCTCGACTCCGGGCAGCGGAATGTTTTGCAGCGCCGAAGTGGCGCCGGTTCCCATTCGTGTCCATCCACGCACTGTGCCGGTCACGACCGGCAGAGCCGTCGGCTGCGCGGACTCGCCGCCAGCACGCTCGAAGCCGCGCGGCAAGATCGTGCAGGTCGGATCGGAGCACTCGTGCTTGTCGTTCAGGTAGCGGACGAGATTGCCATTGCGTGCGTCGACGAGATAGCGACCGATCGGCCCGCGACCCTCGGCGTCCACCGCGCTCACGGGGATCTCCCACGCGAGCACGACGGGATCCTGCTTGACTGCCTCGGCGTTGCCCCAGATCACCAGGCGCGGCGCGCGCTTGTCGTTGGGCTGGCGCACGGCTTGAGGCGTCAGGCCCAGGGCCTGCCATGCGGTCCACGTCGCCGTCAGTTCGTCGATCACTGGATTCGTCGTGAAGCCCGCAGGAATCGGGAACGCGATCGCGCCAAACATCGAGACCTTGCCGGTCATGTGGACACGCACGTCGGCACGGCCACCTTCGACCTTCAATCCCTGGTGATACTGATCGTAGACAAACGACCAGTTGGAGCCGATGCGCGCTGCGATCGACTCGCGGAACTCGGACTGGGCGGTGCCAAGGAGTTCACTCTGTTCGGCAAGCAGCCGCATCGCTTGGCGACGCGCCTCTTCTTGTGAGTTGCCGCGCCAATCGTGCAGCTTCAGTCCGCTGCCCCAGATCGCGCTCGGCGTGCCTGTTGCGCGGCACCACTGCGTGATCCAATCGCCGCCGTTCTGCTCGACGAACTGTCGCCACGCGACCGATTCGGCTTCGCGCTCGCGGTCGAAGTCGCGGTCAGGAAGCGCCAACGAGACCCGCTCTTCGAGCGAATACTGTTTGGCGGACTGCGCCTTCTGCGCAATCAGGGGAGTGGCGACGAACGCCAACGAAATGCCGTAGGCAAGGGCCGATCGGCTCAGCATGGGCTGACTCCAGTGCAGGGGGAGATGGGGGGCGAGGACAGGAGACGACTGCCTCTGCACAGAGTCAAGGTGGGCAAGAGCGCACGCAGGATTCTGGCCAGATTTTCCGGCGCTGCATCTCCTCATCGGCGCATTGCGGCAGAGTGCATTGCCCGCGCTGCCCAACCGCCCGTTGAAGAACGGCCGGTCCCCTCTCGCACGATCGCTTGCTCGCGAATGCCGCCGCGGTCAGAAGCTCGCGGCGAACGCGCCGACGACCACGTGGTCGTATCTCAGTCCCGCATTGTCCGCGGTCGTGAGTTGCGTCGCGCTCGTTCCGTTCCAAACGAACAGGTCCGCGTTGGTGTTCCCGGTCGTCACCCGTGTGAACAGCACCGTAGAAGCCGCAGTAAAGGCCATGAAGCTCTCGTCGCCCGCGGCGTTCGCGATCGTGACCACCGAGGCTGCCGAAGCGTCCCACAAGAACACGTCGGATTGGCTGCCCGACGTCGTCTCGAACACGAAGTCGCCGCCCGACGTTTCTTGGCGCAGCTGCGGGTCGTTGCCGGTGGCAACCACGACGCCCGTCGCGCTCGACGAAGCGTGCGCGTAGAGCACGGGAGTCGCCGCGTCGTGACGGTAGACGATCGTGTCGTCGCTGAGCACCGCGAGGAACGTGTAGTTGTCAGAGCCTGCGTCAACGAGCGCCGCGCTGATCTGGCCGACGACGGAGTAGACGTGCAAGTCCAGCGACGAATCGGCGCTGAAGGTCAGCTCAAAGACGATGTCGCCGTTGCTCAACGACGCAAGGTAGTTCTCGTTCTCTGCGGTTGCGGACACCGTGACTGACACGTTGCTCGCCCAGGTGTAGAGGTAGAGGTCGTGGTTGGGGTCCGTGAGTTCGTGGCGGTAGACGATGCCATCTGCGCTCGTGATGCCCTCGAATCGGTCGTTCTCGGCATTCGTCGCAATGGTGCGCGTCGTGCCGGTGGACGGATTCCAGACGTAGAGATCCACGCCCGAGACAGCAGCCAGCTCGAACACAATCTTGTCGTCGCTGGTGGCGCCAACGTAGGTCTTGCTCTGCGCCTGCTCCGTGGCGCCGAGATCGCCGCCGACTTCGAGGACTCCGGTTGCGAGCGAGACGTAGTACAAGTCCGTCTCACCGCTCGATCCGATGCGCGAGAAGGTCACGGCACCGTTCACGAGTTCGGCCCGCAACACTTCATTCGACGCCGAGGATGCGATCGCCGTCGAGGTGCCGAGCGACGGATCGAAGTAGTAGACGTCAGACTGACCGTTGGTGCCGCGTTGGTAGAAGATGAGGTCGTTGGCCGTCACCATCGGCGAGCCGTCGATCTCGCCTTCTTGCGCCGAGATCTCCGTCGTGAAGGTCGTGGTCGGGTTGTAGATCCACAGATCGGAATCGGTGCCCGGTCCCGTCGTGTAGACGATTCGGCCGGTGCTGGTCTGGCCGGCGTAGTTCACCCACGTCTTGTCCGCGCCAAGTCGACGGCTACTGCGCGTCACGAGGTCGTAGAGCCAAAGTTGGCGCGTGGCGCCCGATCCGACTTGGTAGATCGCACAACCGGCAGGCGTGCCGCCGACATAGGTCGGCTGGTTGCCGCCGGAGACGATCTGCACCATCGCGTCGGTGTCGACGTCCAGCAGGACGAGCCCCGTATTGCCTTGCTGCACGGCAGCAAGACGGCCCGAAGTGACCTCGACGTCGAAGTTCGCGTCGGTCGACTTTCCGCCCACATCCGTCGCGCGGACGATGACTGGGTAGGAACCGATCGTGTCGAAACGGTTCGTATAGAGAATCGGCGTGACGTCGCCACTCGGTGTCCCGAAGGTGACCGCGCCACCGCCCGAGACCACCGAATAGGTCAGTGCCGTGTCCGCGTCCTCTCGATCCTGCACATAGCTCTCGAGGTCGATCGTGAACTCGAGACCGCCTGCGATGCGCTGCTGCGGGATCGAGCCAAAGTTCGGTGCTGCGTTATCGCTGGTGCTTCCAGAGCAGGCGGCGAGCAGGACGAGGGCGCTAGCAAAGTGCGAGTTCAGTGCGGGACGGTTGGCCATTGCGGTCTCCAGGCAATCGGGGGATGCCTGCAGGTGATCGGCCTTCTGTCCGCGGACCTTGAGTCTGGGCGGGTCCCCTAGCCCCGCTCCCATCGCACTTTGGCTACGCGGGACCTGGCGGGACCTGGCGGCCTTCACCCCAGGCTTCGAGTTGCAGTCGCTGCCTTCCTAGGAAGCCTGGGGTGATTCGCTGACACTCCTACTTCACCCTGGCCCGAAGCCATCGCGCACCTGCTGCGCGTGATGCTTAGAATCCGCAAGGGAACGGTCTGTGACAGGAACTGGGCCCGGCGAAAAGATTTCTTCGACAGGTCGTCACAAAACGCCGGGACAGACATCCTGTGTTGGCGGAATCCCGCCCCATGGAGGAGCCTCAACTGCCTCAGGATCTTGTCGACCTGCTCTCGCAGCTGCGAGGCTTGAAGGAAGCACCTACGTCAGAGCTACTTACGACGGTTCTGCCGCAGATTCGAGTGTTGGCACGCAAGAACCTGCCCACCCGGAGTCCCTTGCGACTTGGATTCGATTCCGAGGACTTGATGCAGGAGAGCCTGATGCAGCTCGTGCGCTAGGTGGAGACCTTCCGGGGCACGACCTGGGGCGAATTCTTGTCCTTCGCCCACTCGATCCTGACACAGAAGACCGTCCAGCAAGCAAGGCGACATGCGGTCCGGCGCACCGAGTTCGAGTCCACCTTCGACCCAGAGAACCTCAGCTCCGGGGATCCGACGCCGTCCGTCAATGCACAGGCTGAAGAAGATCGCGGTCGCGTCCGCCTGCTCGTGGAGAAGCTGCCCGAGCCATACCGGGTAGCGATCGGCCTTCGCCTCCAAGGTCTGGACAACGCGAGCATTGCCGCACGCCTGAACATCTCGGACGAGGCTGTCCGCCAACGACTCTCGCGCGGAATCAAGCTGCTGCAAGAACGCTGGTGACGCCCCGGTCTCTTGCTGCGGGCTGACTTCAGGCAAGCAGGCAAGCGCTCGGCAGAAGTGCCCGAGTGGCGAGCAACGACCGGCGACCCGTGTCGGATGGCGGGCACCTGAGTCGAACTGCTCCAACAGTCGCCCCATGGCGCCAAAAGAATAGGTCGCCGTCTCAGCCAACAGGGTCGTCCCTGACGGTCCCGGTCATCGAGATCCAGTGGCCTGCGAACAAGACCGAGAGCAAGCGGCTCATGAGCCAATATCTTCGCGGATCCCCGGCTTGTGATCCGTCGCGCAAGCCCCACCATCAACGCCTCGCCCCAACCATGCGCACATCGTGCCTCAAGGAACTGGTCTCGAGAGTCGCCTTCCGTGGAAGCCGAGCGACGAAGGCCGAGGGCACAGATCGAGATCCGCGCACGATCCGTGGATGGCGCGGTGAACCTGCGACGCGACACTCGGACCTCGGAGGAAGCCGCAGCCGCTGGCGCCTTTCGTTCCCATTTGTGCTGTCGTTGCTCGCTGCCTGCGACGGCGACAGCATGCCCTCGAAGCTACGCATCGGGCTCAATCCTTGGCCGGGATACATGGACCTCACGGTGGCTGCGCAGGAGGGGTTCTTCGCCCGCAACGGCATCGACATTCACATCGTCGAGTACACCTCTCTGCACGACATGGCTCGCGCCTACCAACTTGGCCAGATCGACATCATGCCGTGCACGCTCGTCGAGGTGCTCGAAGTGAGCCAAGGCCATCGTCCCGTCGAAGTCATCTGGATAGCCGACGCGAGCGCTGGCGGGGATGTTGTGCTGGCCAAGGGGGCAAAGTCAGTCGCCGAACTTCGTGGCATGAAGGTCGCCTACGAACCCAACTCACTCGGCCTTTACGTGCTGGCGCGAATGCTCGAGAAGTCAGGCCTCGCGATGACGGATATCGAGCCGATCGGCATGGACCAGACAGAGATGGTCGACTCGATGCGCTCCGGCTCCATCGGCGCCGCGATCACCTATCCACCCGCGTCGCTCGCCATCCGTGAGATCGAAGGCGTGCATACCGTGTTCACCACAGCGGAGATCCCAAACGAAGTGCTCGATGTGCTGTCGATGGACCCATCCTTCCTGGATGCGGATCCGACGCTGCTGCCGCGCTTCTACGTTGCCATGGCAGAAACCGAAGAGTTCGCGCGCAGCAACCCCGAGGCAGCGATCGCACAGAAGTGCAAGAAGATGGGCCTCGACCGATCCAGCTGGGAAAGCGCCGTCGTCGGCATCGAGATGTACCGACTCGCTGACCAGCGCGAGTGGATCTGGGGTTCCAACCGGATCCAAGACCTCCTGCAGAAGATGACTGCTGTGGTGAGCGCGACGTATGGGCCACGGCGACTCCCAGGCTCCGAGGTCACGGCACGACATCGGCCGCTTCCAGCCTGCATCGGGCTTCAGTCGGCGCGCTGAACACGAGCCTTGGTCTTGAGACGACTGCCGCTCATCCACATCGTACTGCTCACGACGCTTGCCGGCGGCGGCGGCGCAGCACTCGCGGTCACGTGGACGACCAGCGCTCAGATCGATACGGCGGCTGAGTCGCAGCTCGTCAATCGGGCGGAGGTCTACGCCAACATCCTGCTGCTCGAAACGAACATCGCCACGGACAGAAAGCAGATTCACCGCAAGGTCCGGGTGATCGCAAGTCACCGCGACGTGCTCGAGATCCTCGTAGTGGCAGGAGATGAGCCACGGGTGGTGGGAGCAACCAACCAAGAGAGCTTCGGCGCGAAACTCTCGGATCTGCGCGGCGAGTGGTCATCACGCTTCGACCTGCGTGACGACATGCACGCGCAGTGGGATCTCGACCCAGAACGGCACCAGTTCCAATACGTGCTGCCGTTCGCGGTGACGAATCTCAATGACCCCACCTTGCGCAGCACGCCGACGAAACGAGTGCTGGGAGCGGTGTTGATCCGCCTCGATCCAACCGAGTTTCTGAGCCGCGCCCGGAACCAAAACCGAATCCTGTTGGCTTCCGTCGTCGGAACCGTCGCCGTTTTCGTGGTCGTCTTGCTCATCGGCCTTCTGCACCAGGTTGTGCTGCCCGTTCGCAAGCTGCGCAAAGAGTTCGCCGCACGCGTTGAAGGCAAGGGAAAGCGCTTGCCGCCGCAGTTGCCCAACCAGGACATGCAGCACCTGGCCGAGAGGATCTGGTCGCTATTCGACGCCGCCGAGCAGCACCACGATCACATGCGCTCGATCGTGACCTGCGCCACCGATGCGATCATCACGATCAACAAGCGCGGCACGATTCTGCTGTTCAACCCCGGCGCCGAAAAGCTGTTCGGCACCCAGACGGCGACTGCCATCGGCAAGAACATCGCTCGCTTCATTCCAGAAGACCTGCGCAACATGCACGACGAGAGCCTTCGCGCCGTCGCAGAAGGCCGCAAGCCCCGCATCCTGGGCTTTGCGCGTGAAGTCACGGCGCTTCGCGATGACGGGACCACGTTTCCTTGCAGCCTTGCTGTCAACGCGGCCGAGATCCGCGGCGAGCCCTGCTACGTGGGCATCTTGCGCGACATGACCAACGAGTTGCATGCGCGCGAAGAGCTGCTCGAGGCTCGTCGACAAGCGGAGAGCGCGGCGCGCGTGAAGACGACCTTTCTCGCCAACATGAGCCACGAG
>SXGT01887596.1_pt1 | contig 14952 bp, 12 predicted proteins | sample 3176221 | NCBI WGS metagenome assembly SXGT01 (sample SAMN11356862, study PRJNA531348) | freshwater metagenome | isolation source: freshwater sample F1-120 | place: China: Fuxian Lake, Yuxi | collected 2017-12-25
AGCGGTGAGGCGGTCGGGGCTCCGACCGTCGACCGCGCCGATTCGCGAAGCGGCGAGCCGAATGTCTTCGAGCATCGAGTCCGCGATGCACGCTTGGAGCGCATCGACGGCTGCGGCAGGTTCGGGGTGTTCGGCCGCGAGGAATTCGAGCAGTTCGCTGAACCCCGACCCGGTGAGGCGCGCTCGCAGGGCATGCAGCTCAGGGCACTTGGAGAGGGTTGCGGTGTCGGCTGCGAGCTCGCTGGCCATCGGAGCGACGTCCGCCACGGCGATGGTCCCGAGGTCGATCGTGGGAACGTGACTCGCAATCGTCTGCAAGGCGGCGGCGAGTTCGGCGAACCCTGCGAACCTGGGCTCGGGTGGCGCGACCGGCGGACTGTCTCCGTGTTGGCGCCAGTCGCCGCTGCATGCTTGCGCGGCGCTGGCGAGCGCGAAGAGCGCGCGTGATGACGTGTCATCGCTGATCACGACCTTGCGCATCGTGCGCTTCGCTCGGCGGTACTTCGAGTCGAATGCGACCGCCAAGGCTCGACCGATCGCGTTCCGGCCCGCTGGCGTGAGACCGACGCAGATCGACGCAAGATCGAGTTCGAACACCTCGGGCCGAGTCGAGCGCAGCAGTGACTCGACGGCGTCGAGACGCGCCACGAGGCGTCGCCACTCGGCGAATGTCTTCGGGCGGCGTTGCCCAGTCGCCGCGCAGACGCGGTCGATCTCGCCGAGCTGGACGGTGCCGTTCGCGGCAACGAACTGAGCGGCTGCGAGGGCAGTTCGAGCTTCCGCTTCCGTGGCGATCGTGGAGTCGGCCCAACGTGATCGTGGGTTCGTCGCAATGCCTTCGAGCTCGACGAACCGGTGGAGGTCCGCCGCCCGATCGCGGCGCGTCGCAGCATCGAGCGTGCGAAGGTGCTGCGCGGGAACGCGAACCTTCGACCGAGCGGTGCTCAGCGCGATCAGTTCGGATTGGAGGTCGTACACCGTGATCGACCAAGGGTCGCGAGGCACGTGCAGCGCAGCGACGTAGTCGTTCAAGGCCTGTCGCTCGCGTTCGAGTTCGGCGTGCAAAGCGCCGAGCTCGGGGAGGGGAGTGCTCGTGGCGGTTCGGAGCGAGTCGGCGAGTTGTTGCGCCAGGGTGCGCTTCGCGAGCACGCCTCCATGGACGTCGAGCACGAGATCGCCCAGTCCGTTCTGTATGAGTCGCTTGGTCACCGCGTCGATCGCGGCGCGCTTTTCGGCAACGAACAACACGCGTTGCCCGCGAGCGCACAACGCTGCGATGAGATTCGAGATGGTCTGGCTCTTGCCGGTGCCCGGAGGACCTTTGATGATGAGGTGTTCACCGCCGACCACGGTGTTGATCGCGTGGCTCTGGCTCGCATCGGCATCGAGCACGCAGAATTCGTCCGTCAGCGGCTGGTGATCCGGTGCCGAGACGTCGACTTCGATGTTGCGGGACCGAATTCGGTCTCGGGCCGCGACGTCACCCGCGACGGCGGCGACGATGTCGCTCATGGCCAACACTCCAGACGCGGCCGCGTGAGCAAGGTCGAGAACCATCGGCAGCTTCGCGTAGCTGAAGTTGCCGATCACGGTCGACGGTCGGATCGAGATGCCGGGCACGTCGCCGCACATCGCCACAACCGCCTGACGCAACGCGTCGGCGTCGAACTCGGCGGGCGGGTCGACATCGATCAAGCCTTCGAGGGCCGCGGCATCGATCTCGACTCCGAATGCTGCGCGGAGCGCATGCACGAGAACAGGGTTGACCACGGGTTCACCATCCAAGCGAAGGTCGTGGTCATCGCCCGCAAGTGATCGGGGGGTGATCGCCAGTGGCTGCAACAGCAACGGCGCTGATGGAACCGCGCTCCCGTGTTGAGGAGACCACGTGACGAGGTCGCGTGCCACATGCAACGTGACAACGCCTTTCTCCTCGTACATCTCCTTGGCCTTGGCCCGAATCGCGCGACAGCGACGAGCGGCATCGGTGAGGAGAGCAGGATCGGCGATCAAGTTGCCGAGGCGCGTCGACCCTGAGGCCCAGAATCGATCGAGCGCGTCTGGTGACGCGGCACCACCGAGGTCGAGGGTCCCCGCTCGAAGCTCGCGATAGTGGAGCAGGGAATTGCGTCCGCCGAGGTCGACGAGCTGGTCCGTCCATTTCGCGCCGGCGCGCTCGAGGAGGGTCTCGACCCCGGTTGGTCCCGACGGTGGCGCGTCGAGCGTCGAAGGGTCGGTCGGAGTCGGCGATGCGGGGGGCTCGGTCGGTGTCACCACTGCAGTCTTGCCTAGCTTCGCCCGTTGTGACGTTGATCGACCCCGAGGCGTATCCCCCGAGGCTCCACATGCTGCGGGATCTGCGTATCGAGTTCGAGCACGGCGAACGCGAAAGCCGCGCTTGGATTCCGATCGTGCCCGAGCTCGCTGATGCCCGCGGCCACGTGCGATTGGGTGCACTCGCCACGCTCTCGGATGTGCTCGGTGGCGGCCTCGCGGGTCTCGCTGCCGCGCCCAGCTGGATCGCAACGGCTGATCTGACGATGCACCGCGCCGAGCCCGTCACGGCGCGTGACGGCGAGCTCGAGGTCCACGGTCGCGTGCTGCGGGCCGGCCGATCAACGGTGGTGCTCGAATGCCGGATCACGGCGGGTGCGGTCGTGGCCGGGTATTCGACCATGACGTTTGCAGTGCTCGATCGTCGGTCGACCAACCCAGTGCTCGCGCCCACGCCCGGTGCGCCGCAGCGGCACTCGATGGCTTTCGACGACAGTCGTCTCGGCTCTGCGCTGCTCGACGCGCTCGGCATCGTCGTGCGAGCTCCCGGCACGGTCGCGCTCGACGTCGAGCCCTACGTCGTGAACTCGTTGGGTGCCACCCAAGGGGGAGCGCTGGCGACGATGGCCGAAGTCGCCGCCGAGTCGCTTGATCCCACCGGACGCTCTGCGACGATCGACCTCCAACTGTCGTATCTCGCCCTTGCGAAGGCCGGACCGATCGTCGCGACAGCCCAGCGAATCGGCGACGAGGGGGCGGTGCGGGTCGTGGTGGTCGACGCCGGGACGGAACGCACTGCGGCCCACGCCCTCGCCCGCGTGGAGGCACTGGCATGAAAGTGGATGGGTCCGGTCGGGGTGTGGCGCGCTACGTCGGGGTTGCGCTTCGCGAACGCGGTGACTGGGAACGCGGCGAGATCATCCTCGAAGGCGTGTGCGATCCGGGCCCCCACGTTTCGAGCCCCGCGAGTCGCCTCGGCACCGGTGCCCTGCTCACGATGTGCGACAACGTTGCCGGATTCTGTGGCGGCCTCGCGGCGCTTCCCGAGGGATGGGTCCAGACGATCAACCTCATGGTTCGTCGAACGCGACTCGAGGTCGTTGGCTCGGTGCACTTCGTGAGCACCGTGCTGCGTCAGGGCCGCCGGGCAATCGTCACCGAGGTGACCGTCCAGGACGACGAGGGGTTGATCGCATTCGGGACGCTGACGTCAGCCGTGTTGCAGCCCGAGGGCGGTCCACCTGCATGGAGTCGCCCGGCGCACCTCGACATGCGCCCCGAAACCGCCGAGGTTCTCCCGCCGTTCGACGAGTGGCTGGGGCTTCGAGCCGACGGAGATCGGATTGCACTCGATGTCTTCGACGAGATGCGAAATCCGTGGGGCATCGTGCATGGTGGTGTCACCGCATCGCTGATCGACGCCGCGGCCGTTCACTCGGTTCGACGTCTTGGCGACGAGCGCAGTGCCCGCGCCGTGATCGACGCGACCGTTCACTACCTTGCGCCGTCGCGCGTCGGACCGTTGACGTCGCGGGGCGACGTGATCGCAGTGCACCGCAACTCGGCGCTCGTGCGAGTCGAAGTCCGCGACGAAGGCGCCGACCGAGTCACGGCCGTCGCAGTGACAACCGTGATCTGTTGAACTCGGTTCGGTAGGAACGCGCTGCGGGGGCTCAGGCGTCGTCGCCGGGGTCGGGTTCGGAGCGGAGCGCGACCAGTCCGTCGATTGCCTCGACGATGGCGGCGATCTCCGCGTGTGCGTCCTCGATCAGATCTCGGTCGGCAGCTCACCCGGTAGTTGGCCACCGTCGGCGAGCCAGCGCTCGAACAAGGCGGTTGCTTCGGTCGGGTTGTAGATGTCCTCCTGGCGCGAGAACTGCCCGTCGCCGCCGTACGTGAGGATCGTCACGCAGCCGAAGCGATAGGTGGCGTCGCCGCCCGTGGGGTCGGGCAGCACCTGCCACGGGTAGTACACGACTCGGTCGCCGTCGATCATGTACCACTCGACCGGGAACGACATCATCGGCACCATCGCCATCACCGTCGTGATGGTTTCTCGGATCTTTTCCCGCCCGACGATCGTGCCGTAGTGGTGTTCTTCCCAGACGCACGTCGGCGTGTGGAGATCCGACCACCGATCCCAGTCCGCGGCGTCGCCGGCCGCCACGATGGCGTGGTACGCCGCTTCGACTTCTGCTCGGGAGAAGTTGGTCATGTCGAGCGTCGCTTTCCGTGGGGCATCAGACCGACACCGGTGACGAGTGGGAGGTCGAGGGCGCTCACGAGCCCGGGCGGCGCCGCGACAACCGCTGGGATCGCGTTCACGACCCGGGCGGCGGTCGCCACGAGACCGCCGGTGTTGTGGTCGCCGTCTTCGCCCATCATCTGGAGTTCGAGCGTGTAGCTCGGGGATCCGTCGACGACGATCCGGTAGCCGCCGTGGCCCGGTGGCTGGGGCCAGTCGGGTTCGAGGTCGTCGGCCATGCGCGTGACGTGTTCGATCACGATGCGCGCCTCGCCGTCGACGATGCCCCGGATCTCGAATCGCACGGCACCTTGGGTGCCTTCGGCCACCGTCCCGACCGGTCCGACGAGATCGCGCGGCGCCGGGCGCTTCTCGACGAACTCGTCGATCCGATCGACGTCGATGCCACACCCCGCCGCGAGCTTGTGCACGACGGGCCCCCACGCGAAGGTGAGCGCGCCGGGCAGATACATCAGTGGGGTCGCATCGAGCGGCTGGCCGAAACCCATCGTGTCGAACAACACGGTCGCTTGGTCGTACGTGTCGTAGTTCAGGATCTCGCTGACGCGAATCGAGTCGACGCGTTCGCAGACACCACTCAGGACCAGCGGGAAGATGTCGTTCGCGAATCCGGGATCGATGCCGCTTGTGAAACACGTTGCGTGGCCGCGCTCGCATGCGGCCTCGAGCTTGGCGACGAGCCCGGGATGTGCGCCGGGCGGATACACGAGCGGCACGATGCTCGTCGACACGATGTTGATTCCGCGTTCGAGAATCGCGATGAAATCATTGCGCGCTTCCATTGGCCGCAGGTCGGCTGTCGCGCAGTAGACGACGCAGTCGGGCTGGGTCGACAACGCCGCATCGATGTCTTGGGTGGTCGTGACATCGCACGAATCCAATCCCGCCAGGTCGCCCGCGTCGAGACCGGCTTTGGCGTCGCTGTGCACGATCACACCGACGAGATCGAGGAGCGGGTGTCGGATGACCTGACGCAACGCGGGCATTCCGGCATTGCCGGTCCCCCATACGACGACGCGGAGCGGCCTGGTCGACGGCTGCTGGCTCATGAGGCGGCATCCTGCCGAGGTTCGTCACCGCATGCCAATCCTGTCGTTGAATCAGCGTCTCGTCGGAGCCACGAACCGTGGCTCGAACGCCTCCTGGTTCGGAGCCAGCCGCGGGCGTTCCGGCACCAACGGAGCCAGTGGCCTACTACCTTCGCCCACATGGCCCGTTCATCCACTGCCTCGTCGGGTCGAGGCACCGGATGAGCGTCGAGACTTCCGAGGATCGAGCCGCACTGCCGCCGTCGTCTCACCAGTATCTCCCATGGCTCGATGGGCTGCGGGCGGTATCGGTATTCGGTGTTCTGCTCTTCCACCATGACGAGGATGTCTTCTCGGGTGGGTTCATCGGCGTCGACGTGTTCTTCGTGCTGTCCGGCTACTTGATCACTTCGCTCCTGGTTCGGGAGTTCCGGGGTTCCGGTCGAATCGCCTATCGGCGGTTCTGGTCCCGCCGTTTACGGCGTTTGCTCCCGACATTGCTGGTGACGGTTGCGTTGGCCGTTGGTCTGAACGCCTTGTTGGTTCGATCGGACCACCCGATCTCATTGCGCCAAGAGTCGTTCGCTGCGCTCATGTATGTCGACAATTGGTATCGACTTCGAACCGTCTCCACGGTGCTCGGACACACCTGGTCACTTGCGATCGAGATGCAGTTCTACGTCGCGTGGCCACTCGCGCTCGCGCTCATCGTTCGCGCTTGTCGGACGTCGCGCAGCACTGTGATTGCGGTCGTGTCGCTGCTCGCGTGCTCATCGGCGTTGTGGACAGCGTGGCTGGTCGGTCGCACAGCGCTGACGCGTGCCTATTTCGGAACCGACACGCGCGCGCAGTTGCTGCTGATCGGGGCGTTGGTGTCGTTGGTCGTCGCCGACGCATCGAACCCGTCGAAGCGCGACTCACAGCGGGCCCGCGCCTGGGTCGAGGTCGGAGGGATCGTCGGGGCGGTTGTCGTGCTCGGAATCGGACTCACCGTGAAAACTGATTCGCTGTGGTACTACCGCGGGGGAATGGCGTTGGTCGGCTTCGGCAGCGCTGCGATACTCATGGCCGGGTTGCGAGGCACGGGAATTGTGCGCCGTTTCCTCGAGTGGAAACCGCTCGTCGCAATGGGGCGGATCTCCTACGGCATCTACCTGTTGCACTTCCCGCTGTATCGCTTGCTCACCGAAGCGCGACTGTCGGTCGGGTCCGCGGGCGTGTTCGTGATCCGCGTGCTCGTTGTCGTCGGAGCATCGGGGATCGTCTTTGTGCTGGTTGAACGACCGATCATTCGTGGCGCTTTGCGAGCTCCTCGATTTGGTGTCGCGGTTGCAGCTGGCGTCGCCATCGCATTTGTTTCGACGCTCGTCGCGACACCGCGCTCGGACGGTCTTGGGTTGCGTCGCTTGCGCGAAGATCTGGCCCAGAGCGAAGCGGCCGAACCTCGGGTGTTGGTGATCGGCGTCGGGGAGAATTCGGCGCTGACGAGGGCAGTTCGCCTGGTGGGCGCTCGCCCAGCCGGCGTCGTGTTCGCGACCGAGTGCTTCAACGGGCCCGGGGATTTGTGGATTGAGCAAATCCGAGTCACTCCCGACCCCGACTGCTCGGAACTCGTGAGCTACTTCGCCGACGCCGTCCGCGTGAGCAACCCTTCGCTGACCGTGTTCGTTCCCGACGTTGCCCTCGTTGCGAGCCGCATTGTGGACGGAGTGGTTCGACACCCCGGAGATCGCGATCTCGAGGTCGCGTTGCGCAGTTGGTTCGGCCGCGTCAGCGCTGCGGTATCAGGCGAATCGGGCACATTCGCGATCACGACGCCCATATGTCCGGCGCTCGTCGACGCAGCGCTCCTCGATCGTCTCGAGTGGCTCAACACAGTCGTGCGCAGGTGGGCTGAGGCGACCGATGGAGTTGCGCTCATCGACCTGGGATCGAGCCCCTGCTCGATCGTTTCCGAGCAGAGCTTGGGCGTGATGCTCGGTGAGGCGGGCGATCCGCGCTGATTCGAGCCCTCGTGGTCGTCGCCTTTTCGAAGTCCGGCTGCGGCTACGTTCTCGGTCGTGGCCAGCGGAGCCCCGGTCGGGCCGGACGGGGTGATCGCCGCCGTCGCGCCCTCGACGGCGTATCTCCCATGGCTCGACGGGCTGCGAGCGGTCGCGGTCGCGGCGGTGATGCTGTTCCACCACGACGACGCGATCGCGCCCGGTGGGTTCTTGGGCGTCGACGTGTTCTTCGTGCTGTCGGGCTATTTGATCACCGGGATCCTGCGACGAGAACAGCAACAGCAGGATCGAGTTGCGCTCCTGCAGTTCTGGGTTCGTCGCGCTCGCAGGCTGTTGCCGGCCCTGCTGGCGATGTTGGCGATGGTGGCTGCGATCGCCTGGTTGGCTTTTCCCGATCACGAGTTGGCTCGGCTGCGGCCTGATGCCCTCGCGGCGTTGTTCTACGTCGAAAACTGGTATCACATCGGTCGAGGAACGACCGCGGTCTCCCACACGTGGTCGCTGGCGGTCGAGGAACAGTGGTATCTGCTCTGGCCCGTGGTCTTCGTGGCGCTGGCCCGCTTCGTTCGCGACTGGCGCGCGCTGGTTGTGAGCATCGGGACGCTCGCACTGGCTTCTGCGATCTGGACGGCTGTGCTCTTCGATCCGAACGATGCCGATCGCGCATATTTCGGAACGGATGTGCGGGCCCAGGCTCTCCTCATCGGATCCGCGTTTGCGGTGTTCGCTACCGCCCGACCCGATCTCGTTGCGCGCAGCAGTTCGACCGCACTCGGCGTTGGACTCGGCGCCGGACTCGGGGCGATTGGCGCGCTCGTCGTCGCATTCTTCGCCGTCGATTTCGACTCCGAATGGCTATATCGCGGCGGGTTGGGTTGTGTCGCGCTCGCCGTGGTCGTGGTCTTGTGGTCGTGTCTCCAAGCCGACAATCGCCTGGCGGGTGCGTTGGGCGCGGGTCCGCTTCCGGCGATCGGGAAGGTGTCGTACGGCCTCTACCTCTACCACTGGCCCCTGTACTGGTGGCTGGACGCGGACCGCACCGGCCTGTCGGGTTGGTGGCTGTTCGCGCTGCGCGTCGCCGCGACGTCGACGGTTGCCGCGGCGTCGTATCGCTGGCTCGAACAACCGATTCGAAGCGGTGGGAGAGTCGCAGGGTGGCGGTTCGGGATCGCGTTGGTGGTCGCCGTTCCCTTGGTGGGGTCATCGATCATGTTCGCGACACGGGCGCCCGCGAACGCGCAAGAACTCGCTCGGGTACACCTGGCCTTCAGTCGAGTTTCGGAATCCGGACCGAGCGACGCGACCCGGCTGTTGGTGGTCGGTGACCAGGCGGCGCTCGTCTTGGCGCGACAGGCGCCATCGTTGGTCGATGGAGTGTGGACGAGCGCGCTCGGTTCCTATTCGTGTCACATCGGGCCGGGGCGCCTCGCGGCGGACTCCGCGGCGTCGAGGCGATCGACAACGTGCCAGAACCTCGACGCGTCGTTGCAAGCGGCGGCCGATGGGTTCGACGCGGATGTCGTCGTGGTGGCCGTTGGTGCGTCGTTCGGCGCGGACCGAATCGTGCGCGGGGTCACGATGCCAATGGGATCGCAAGCGCTGACTCGGCAACTCCATCGCTCGCTCGATGAGCTGCAAAGTCGAGTCGGTGGTGACGCGGTGCGCTTCGTGATCGCCGGCGTTCCCTGCCAACTTGGAGCGTCCGAGGACGCGCAACGTCGCGCCGGGCTGGTCGACGAAGTGCTGCGGCAATACGTCGAGACTCGATCGTCGGTGCGGTACGTCGACGTGGCGGCTCATCAGTGTCCGGGAGGGGAAGCCGCCACGATCGACGGTGACCCGATCGTTGACCTCAGCGGGTTGACGGAGGCCGGGATCCGAAGCACCTGGGAGTACCTCGTCGAGCAGGCGAGAGCCTGACCGCCCTCCCCGTTTGCCACGGAGAGTGAGAAGACCCCTCAAGTCGACTACGCGACGCGACGAAAACTCGCTGCATGGCGGGGTGGGCTGCACACGCGCAACTGAGCGCGCGAGAGGTGACTGCGAGGAGCGGTCGACGGCGGAGCGGTGTCGCCCCGCTGCGTGCGGCGCTTTGCGTCGTGTTGTGCGCGGTCGCGGTCTTGCTGACATCGTCATCACAGACCCAAGCCGCCGCGGCATCGTCACCACTCGACGCCGCCGCCGAACGAGGCCGTACGCGGGCCGGAGCAACGTGCCGTGCTGGCGACACGCGTGTCGATCGCGTTCGTCACCGCACGGCCACGTGTGAGGCCGGCCGACTGGCCTGGCGTGAAGTCCTCCTGCACTATGGCGACTCGTTGTCGGCGCAGGCCTCACCGTATCTCCGCCACTACCTCCAACTCGACGGCCGGTATCTGGTGGTCGATCGCACACTCGGAGGCACCGCTCCCTGTGATTGGCTACCGAAGGTGCGGCGCGACATCGATCGTTACGCGGCGGCGGCTGTGCTCTTCCAGTTCTCCGGGAACGCGCTCGGCGGCTGCATGAGCGAGTCTCGTGATGCGCTGTTACCGTCGGACCCTTCGATCGCCTCCGATCCTGAGCCCTACTACGCGCAGTACGAACGCGATACGCGTCGATTCGCTCGCATCGCTCGTGAACGACGCGTGCCGATGTTCATCGCGGCATCGCCACCGGCCTTCGATTTCCACGACGCGTCGGCTGGCTGGGGCCGACTCGACACGATCTACCGCAGCATTGCCGGGTCCGAGCGAGCGATCTACATGCCCGAACCGCGTCTCGCGGTGGCGAATCCCGACGGGACCCGCGTCGAGTCGCTTCCGTGCTTGGCGATCGAACCATGTTTCGGTGATCCGGTCGCGGGCCACAATTCGCTGTTCGCGCCGGACCGTGGGCATTTCGGTTGTGCAGTTCCGATCCCGGCGCCCGTCGCCGGCGTCACCTCGAAGTGTCCGGCGCACTCGTCGGGGGCGCTTCGGTACGGGCTCGCGATGGTCACCGTCGTTCGCGAGCGCCTCGATGAAGCACCGTTCCGTGCTCCGCGCGTGCCCCGAGCGTTGACTCGTCCCTGAGCCGTCCTCGTTTGGAACGACCTGAGTACGTTGTCGGTCGCGATCATTCGGATGAAATGATCGCGACGGGAGCGGCACGTGACCGATTTCGATGTCGTTGACGTTCGGTACCGCACGCTGTTCGAGTCGGCGATCCGGGTGCTCGGCGCGGACTCGCGCGTCATCAGTGTTGAGCCCGCTGGTTCGATCGGATCCGGGACCGCGGATGCCTGGAGTGATCTCGATCTCGTCGTGGTGGCGAGGAACGACGGGTTCGATTCGCTCGTCGCCGACTGGTCGACCTGGCTGGGCGACATCACGCCGACGGTCTTTGCGCGAACGCCGATCGCGCCGTCGTTGATCAACGCCGTCACGGTCGACGGGCTCGCGTTCGACATCGCGATCCACAACGGGACCGTGTTCGAGTTCCCGCGACCGGATGGTTGGTTCGCGGGTGGGCTCCTCCACAGCTCGCTGGACGCGGCACTCGAACATGCGGTTGCGGAACTGCTGCGAGGGATGTGCGGTCCGTTCGTATCGCTCGTACAGCGCGACGAACACCTTCGCCACCTGAGCATCGGACTACCGCATCTGCTCGGCCTGCTGACGACGGTGTTCTTGGCCGAGCTCGACGCGCCGATGCCCCAGAAGTTGTGGTCGGACGTCTACACCGCCGAACAGTTGGACGTCGTGGCGTCGCTCCCGCCGCTGCGGGTCGAACGATCGTCTGTGATCGAGTTCGGGCTTGCCGTGGCCGAGCTGACCGTCAGTCGCGCTCGACCGCAGTTCACGCGGCGAGGATTGCAGTGGCCCGACACGTTTGCGGCGGCGACGTCGCGTCGGATGCTCGAGGTCTTCGAGATCGACTGTTCTCGTTGGCTGTATTGAGCGACGAGGGCTGACACAAGATGCGCGACCCGGAATGCAACGACTTCTGCGTCGCTCGAAGCCGACGCGCGTACAAGACCTCCTGAATCGTTTCGAATCTCGCGTGGTTCACCCGTGCGTCGCTCTCTGCGCCCATTCCTCGTGACGACGATGTTGTTGAGCCCAGACGTCGGCCAACACGGTCGTATCGGCCAACGCGATCCCGAAGATGTCGCCGAGCGCGGTGGCGTACTCGTTCGGATCTTCGATCACGCGGACCGTCGTGGCGTGTTCGACTCGGAACAAGCTGATGCCTCGCAGCGCGTCGACGCCAGTGGAGTCGCGTCGCTGGACGACGGCCCACTGCACGAACCTCGAAGTGGGCGACGTCGAGAGTTCTGTATGGCGCAGTTCGAACGCGGTGAGCTCGGTCGTGGCCGCTTGCCAAGCGAGGCCAGGGAATGCACCTCGATCGTGGTTCGTGAGTTGCCAGTCGACGACACCGTCGGATCGCGAATCGAGCGACACGGAGAATGGTCCGTCTTCATGCGGTCCCACGCGCAGCGGGATCGGTCCGTGCAGCGCGTCGCCGGTGCCGACGTCGACGTACCAAGCATGATCCGGCGCGTCGACCGCCGCCAGACCGGTCACGGTGAGCACGAGGTGGTTGGTCAGATCCGAAACCGCGATCCCATCGGGTCCGTGGACGCCGCCGACATGACGATGTACGGAATAGCCGAGTGAGTGCAGGAGCCAGGAGAACGCACCATTGAGGTGATAGCAGTAGCCCGCGCGCCCCGTCGATGCGATTCGGGCTGCGGACGAGGCCGGGTCGAGTTCGAAGCGGTCGCCCGTGTGGATCCAGAGCGTCTCCCATGGAATCCGCTCGATGTGCGCGCGATGGAGGCGATCGAGCGCCGCCGCAGACGGCGGTTCGGTTTCGACGCCGAGCCGACGGAGGTAGGCGTCGCGAAGCTCGCTGGTCACGGTGCTCCTCTCGGCTCGGCCACGCGGGGATGGTATCGACGGATTTCGACGACCACTACGTTCGTGGAGCTCAGACCTTGCGCAGTACGTATCCGGTGTAGGAATACTCGTCGGCGTGGTTGCGGCGGAAGTCGATCTCGTCCTGTGTCCCATCGAGCACGGTTCGTAACTGTGGCGCGTGGACCTCCCCGGTCGCGTCGAGTCGCGCTTGCAGGGGGTCGTAGTACTCGAGCCACCAGTCGGCTTCGGGGAGTCGGTACACCGCATCGACTCGCCACCCGAGACCTGTCGCGGCTGCAACGTTGGCCGCCGTCGATCGCATCGCCGGGTAGCCCGTGCGCCAGTACTCCCGCGCGGGATCAGATGGCGATTCCGTCGTGAACTCGCACTCCGTGACGACGAGCGCACCGCCCGAACGAACGAGTCGACTCCATTGGCGGAGCGCCGCGTCGAAACCCATGATGTAGATGCACGCTTCGGCCCACACGACGTCGAAGGACTCGTCGTCGAATGGCAGTGACTGCATCGCCGCGACGCGAGTCGTCACTCGATCGGTCAATGAGCGGGCTTCGGCCGCGGCCACCAGCTCGTCGAGGTACGGCTGGTGGAGGTCGGTCGCCGTCAGCACGACATCGAACGTGGACGCGAGTGCGAGCGTCGCTCGTCCGGGACCACACGCGATGTCGAGCACGTTGCCGACCGGCCCGCCGGGGTCGACGAGGCGAGCGAGGGTGAGGGTCGTGTGTTCGCTGCCAGGTGCTTGGCGCGGCAGGCCAGCATGCAGCTCGGTGAAGAAGGCGGCGACGTCCATGAACCCAGCTTGGTTCATGACGTCGTTCTCGAGCCGTGAATAAGCGGCCCGCGCATCAGTCGCCCCGGAGTGGTACGACAACATCCGCAGCGTGGGAGACCGACCCGCCGGTGCAGGTCGGTTCGCGAGTCGCGTTCGTGGCTCGGTTTCTCGGGCGTGAACTTGCCTACCCGTATGAGATCGTCGAGTTCGAACCTGGCTCGCGTCTGATGATGCGCACCGCGCAGGGACCGTTTCCGATGGAGACGACGTATTCGTGGGAGTCGGTCGATGCCGGTACTCGTATGACCTTGCGAAACCAGGGTTCGCCGAGCGGCTTCCGTCGCTTGGCCGGTTTGATCATGGTGCCCGCGATGCGGCGCGCCAACCGCAAAGACCTTGCCAAGCTGCGAGGGATTCTCGAGACCCGCTGCAGCGAGGTTCATCCCGCGGGCGCAACGAGCTCAGCGCTGCGCAGACGAGCTTCGATCGACGGCGAGGCGAGGACGAGCATGAGTTCGTCGGCGTCGGCATGCGCGCGGAAAGCGGCGAGTTGCGATTCGACCTGCGCGGGAGTCCCGACGGCGCGGTAACGCATCATGCCGAGTACCTGCTGGCCCTGCGGCGAGGCAACGAGCGCATCGATCTCGCCAGGACTGATTGCTCGATCGCCGCCGATGAATCGAGCGACACGAGCCCGACTCGACGCAACGAACTGCGCATCGGCGTCCGAGTCGGTGTCGGCTGCGATGACATTGACGGCGGCGATGACGTGCGGTCGGTCGAGTTGTTCGGAGGGGCGGAACTGCGCTCGGTAGATCTTCACGGCAGCCTGCAACGCGGGTGGAGCGAAGTGCGATGCGAACGCGAACGGCAACCCGAGCACCGCGGCGAGCTGTGCTCCGAACGTGGACGACCCGAGGAGGTAGAGCGGCACCGTGGTGCCCCGCCCGGGAACCGCTCGCACTGAGCCGACGTGCCCATTGACTGCGAGATATGCCTGCAACTCGACAACGTCGTCTCCGCAGAGGCCTTGAAGGAAAAGCGCACCCTCGCTGCCTTCGGTGTCACGCCCACCGCGATGGACCCCATCCTCGAGAGTTACCTGTGGCGCTTCATGCGCAACGGCCAGTTCGACCGGCAGGCTGCCTGAAGGCACCGCCTGCCAATGGTTAGCGAAGCCTTGCGGCGAAGCGGCGATTTTGCGCGACCTCAGAACGAAACGGTGAGCCTTTTTCGGTAAGCCTTGCGCATGGGCAGGAAGCCCGCGCCTCGCTTACCAAGAAGAGACTCCCCTTGCTGCGGCGGACCGAACGCATTGTCCTGAACGAGGACGAAGACATCCCAGACTCGCCCTTTGTGGCCGAGCCCGCGATTGCCACCGGCCCGGTCCCGGACCGGCGCAACCTCGAGCAGTGGCTCAACGAAGTCGAGCGCGCTGCCGCCACGCCCAAGGGCGAAAAGAAGGGGCTCGATGCCCTGCGCGCCGAAGTGCAGCGCACGCTGGTGACCAGCGACGGCGACGTCATCTCCGGCCCGGGCCAGTTCTGGCGCACCATGCTGAAGCCGTCGCGTCTGGCGCTGCTGGCGATCGCCCTCATTGCCGGCGGCGTTGCAGCCTACTTCGCAGCGAGCCTCGACCAGGGCACACCCGCTCCCGAGCCGGTCGTCGAAGTCGCCCAACCGGTGGCGCCCCCACCGCCGC
>SXGT01465377.1_pt1 | contig 14950 bp, 17 predicted proteins | sample 3176221 | NCBI WGS metagenome assembly SXGT01 (sample SAMN11356862, study PRJNA531348) | freshwater metagenome | isolation source: freshwater sample F1-120 | place: China: Fuxian Lake, Yuxi | collected 2017-12-25
CCAAACCAAGATAAACTCTCCGTATGCACCCCCACACCACCCGCCGTCTCGCCCAACTCCTCGTCCAAGGCGCCTTCCGCTATGTTGAGGCGTGCACTGGAGTGGGTCCAATTCCACCGAAACTCACCGATCAAACAACCGTCCCACCGACTCCCGAAAATCCACCACTCGACACCGTACCTCAACCGGCCAACGCCCCAAATTCCTCCATTCCATCCCTCCAATCAACCACATCCCCCAAGTTAAACAACCGCGCCGGCTGAATCCGTTCCACCCTGGCGCAAATCCACCCTACCAAATTCTGTCCGCCACCCGTCAACACCCCACCTCATCCATCACTTGAACCTCCCACCGATCGATCCCCATCCCCCGCCGATCAAATCCCGAACTTCTCACGATACACCCCATACAACTTCGCTATTGCACTCTCAAAATTCCCGCGGTACTGAACACATGTATAAAATACGAACCAAAATTGTGGTGTCGCGATGTCCATACCATCCCCCAGCTTTGAAGCGATCTCCAGCCTGCGCGCCCTCCCACCGCCGCTGTTTCAGCGCCTCCTTCACGCCCACGGAGCAGCCCTCGCTGGATCCGGTCTCGATCCCAACCTATTGACCGACGCGAGCCAACTCTGGGAAGCCCGAAATCAGCTTCCGTCGTCGTTCATCGACATCGTCCATCGCCTTCACGACATGTCGGACGCCGCCGGGCACGACCAGCTGCTCGGAACCGCGAATGGCCCATTGTTTCTCGCCGAATCCAACGTCCTTTCGCCGTTCGCACTGGCAACGCAAACCTATCTCGAACGCCCCGAAGTCTTCCACCGCGCCCACGGTCGGCGGTATGTGGAATCGCTTCGCCGGTTTCGGGAGTTTCCAGGAAGAACCCCAACGGCCATCTCGGTCTGCCCCATCCGACTTTCCTCCCTCGAAGCTAACTTTGGAGCCACCTTCGAACTCCGGCGTCGAACGCGGCACTGCCGGATCCGCACCTGGACGGAGCCCGACTCACATCATTTCCTCGTTTCGCACGGGAGTGTTCATCGGACCGATGAGACGATCGAGGCCCGGGAAGGTCATCTTCATGAATCGATGATCGAATGGCGTCCTCAACAACACGATCTGGTGGTGTACGATTTGCGCACCGGTCGTCTGCGGATCTCGGCTCCCGACGCCCAGACCACGCAGTTGTACCTGGAAGGCTTCGGGGAAACGCTGTTTGACGATGCAACGTGGTTTGGTCAAGGCACGATCGTCAGCTTAGAACCCCTAGTTCACGCGCGCGGGAATGCCCTTCTTCCCACCCGGGGATTGCTCGCAGTTCGCCTCGCTGAACTCACCATGGCATCGAAGGTCGACTCCTCCCAAAGCGTGACGTTCAAGGGCGATAGCATCTTTTCCGTGCTCGAAGATCTCCGCATTGACCCAGCTCAGTGGGGCCCGCTTCGCACCGCGAAATTCAAGTTTTTGGGCCACTATGACCACCGTTGGCGAACGGTCACGGTCGCAGTCCCCGATCGCCTCACTGGCGACTGGCGTCGCTGGGGATCCGACATTCGCGGCTTTCTGGAGGAACGTGGCTTCGTTTCCGGTCCACCGCGGGAGCCGTTGTGTCGGGCAGCTTAAACACCTTCTGGTCCGAGATCGGCCCTTTGTGGCGGTGGTCTCGGCCGTTACCGATGGTTGATAACCCCGATTTCTTGGCGCTGGAGCGCCTGGGCTTCCTAGTCCGCACGTCGATCTCCAAAGGGGATCCATGGCCCTGCGTTGAAAACTCCGGTTGTTGCCGACGTGTGGTGTTTGAGGACGAACAGGGCGTGGCGGTTTGCAGTCGATGGCCCAACGAATGCCGCGAACAGTCTTTTCCTATGCAAAATGCATACTTGCTTTCAATGAGCCTCGTTGGAGCCACGTGCTCGCTCCAAACGCTGTTGGAATTGGACCCGCGTCCGATCGACAATGGGTCGTGGGTGTTCGTCGGGGAGCGACTCTTCGGGCAACGCCGGGTGAGCTTTCTACTCCCTCGGTTCCCAAGCTCGCCCGATCTGCAGGATTTAAGGTCCCGAATCAACGAGGACCCGGATCGGGTCCTCGTGCTGATCGTGCCGCACCGTCGCTGCATTCCAGGGGATGCGCCACGAAAGATCGGCAACACCGAACTCGAATGGTTGCCGCTCGGCGAGATCCTCCGCCCCGATTGCGAAGCGCTCGATCTGTCGAGCCTGGTACTGAACCATTCCTTCCCCGGCTTTGACGTCGGCCGATGGTTGTGGCCGCGGTATTCACTCGTGATCGACGGCGACCGGGTGTGGTGCTTTGGCGATCGGCTATTGTTGGAGCGTTCCCCGTTGGAGCGCCAGTTTCTCCTGTTCCTGGCCTCTGCACCCGATCATCGCCGAACCCGTCGGGAGTTGCTGTTGGAAATCTGGCCCGAATCGTTCTCGTCGAGAACGATGGAACCTCGCGATTCAGTGAGCCTCGACCGGCGCCTTCGTCAGCTCAAAAGCGATCTGTGCGCGACCCTGGAGGCCATTCGACCTGGAGCAGGCGCTATCGTGGAAAACGTCCGAGGGAGAAGCGATACCGAGGGAGGATACTTGTTGAAGCTGGACTCCAGCGAGATTTGCTTCCTCCGCACTACGACCTAGGCAGACCTCCGCGACCTCGCCTCAGACCCCCAGGTGTGGAGGAACGCGCCTATGGGAGCGCAGTTTGTCGATCGCCGCAAACCCTCCCTCGCTTCCATCGGTGAATAGGGAACCTTGGATCTTCCGTGGAATCGACTGGGGGAGAAACCCAGGTCCGTCTCCCTGTGGACTGAGTTCCTCCAGCCGTCGGTTTGGCGCTCGGACCTCCACACCGTTGGCCGTCCGTTCGACGTCTGCGACGTCCGGTGGGGGCTCCAACCGACATTCAACCGACAATTGGACGTCGAGATAAGTACCCTTTCTCCTTGAACTATCGCACACTGAACTCCCTGAACTGTCCCAACGCAACCGACTCTTCCAACCGCCCCAACGATAGAACCGTACTTCTACATCGACAGTGAACTGGCAGACTTTCGATCGCAGGTCGCGTACATCGTTGGGGTCGCCGACGACTGTCGGGAGTGAGGTTTCGATGTCCGATTCTGGGCGTCCGCTACAGCTTTGTCTGGGGGCCACGAACGCGGTTGCCACGCGATGGCGTCCCCAACTGTCGGCCCGTTGTGGGCGTTCGGTGGGGATCGAGGAGGCTCGTCAGGCAGCGAGCAACACCCTCGGATTCCTGGCGTTGGTCGCGGAATGGAAGCGCGAGGCGGACGAGGAAGAACAGGCACGGGTTCCCGAAGAGACCGATTCAAAACCAAAGGGGAAAAGCAAATGACTACCTTAGCATTGCGAGAATTTCAGTTCGAAGGGCGGCGGCTGACAACGTTGACTGTGGGCGGCAGACCCGCCTGGATCGCCCGGGAGATCGGATCCATCCTCGGCTATGCGGGCGACGGAAAGCGGTTTGTGAACAAGCTTTCGGTCGAGTGGTCCGATGACTTCGTTCCTGGCGTCGATCACCGACTGTTAACGGGCGACGCGTTGGCGGTGCTGAAAACCAAGGTGGAAGGCATCGCCCCGAACGCGAAGGGGTTGATGGTCCTCTTTGAATCGGGCGTGCATCTCGCTCTGATTCGGACTCAGATGCCGCTCGGCCGAAAGCTGCGCCGATTCCTCGTGGATGAGGTGATGCCGACCTTGGTTCGAACGGGGGAGTATTCCACAGCACCAAAGCCGGAAAACTCCGGCCTCCCACACGTACCCCTTGCCCGCGAGTTGCGGCTCGCAGCTCGCCTGGACCTCGACGATCGCCGCTTTCGAAGCGGTTCACTGCTTCACACGTCCGATCGGCTGTACCAAACCGGGCGCATCGACGGAGATACGTGGGCCTCCTGCCAGATCGCTGCCTGCGAAATGGCGCTGGGGAACTCTCTACCCGCGTTGTATGTGGCCTTTGAACGGGGATGGATGGAGCTGACCGCGCTCGCCGCACAGCTAGGGTTTACGCCCGAACGCGTGAAAAACGCCGCACAAATGCTAGGACTTCTGGACTCGCGCCCAGGTCAGTCGCGCCCCTTCCCGCTCAAACGAAACGGAACCTGGGAGGTCGGTTTTCGGTTCAGCCCCAAAGCGGTCGCCGACATTGAAGCTTGGCTCGATGCCACCGACTTGCCTCCGGGCGGCGCTTCGGCATTGGCGGCCTAGTGAACTTCACCCGACCCTTTGGAGAGGCCATGTTGGACTCGCTGCGTTCGTTTCTCAAGTGGATCACCGCGCGACACGCCGATCTCGGCGGATCAACGGAGATCCGCATGCTCGGCGGCGGAACCGCCGGCGTTTATTCGGCGTTGGTAGGGCCCAACGATGTTGAGACACTAGTTCCGCAACTGGCTCCCGGTCCCGCAAACTCAGACCCTCCCCGGATTGGGCAGACCAATGTGTACTTTGGGTTAAATCCGGTCGGCCCACTGTCCAACATCGGACCCGAAATCCGGCGCGCCTGGAACACCGCCCGCGACCGCGACATTGTCGCTTACTCGATGTTTGTGGTCGACGTCGACCCCGAACGTTCGCCCAAGAACCGTTCGGCGAATGACCTCGAAAAAGCCGCAGCCCTGGAGGTCGCCGAGTCCGTTCGCGACTGGTTCGCGGAATACAGCGTTCAACCGATGTTTGCGGACAGTGGCAACGGCTATCACCTGTTGGTCCCGTTGGTCCCGCGGTTCGGAGGCGATGTTCCGGAGGCCGCCCAGAACGCCAAACGGCTGTTGCGATGGCTCGATCAGCGGTTTTCGACGGCGGGCGCGCGGGTCGACACGTCCACGTTCAATCCGGCGCGGATCCTCAAATTGTACGGGAGTCTGGCGATGAAAGGTGCGCACTCCGAGGCGTTTCCGCACCGTTGGTCATCGATCGACCTCTCGGTCATTCCGAACGACGTTGACCTGTTTGAACGCCTGGAGGGCTTGGTTGACAACGCGCCCACCCGTCGTCCGCCCGCCCGCGCCTCCGCCACTTGGGAGGCCTGGCGACACGAAGCGTTGCAACAACTCCCGATCGAACGCGTCTATGGCCCATGGCTCACCGGCCGTTGTTCCGGCGCGGGTTGGCTGCAATGCCGCGATCCGGAGGCGGCTTCGGGCGATCAAAACCCCTCCGCGGGTGTCGCTGACGGAAGTGGAGAAGCGGAAAAGGCTGCATTCCATAGTTTTCGGACGGGAACATCGGAGAGCGTGTTCGACTTTCTGGTACGAATTGGACAAGCGGTTGACTTTCGATCGGCATGCGCCAAGGTCGGGGAACTGAGCGGCGTGCCGCTGCCGCAAACGGTGGTCGTCCCCACGCCGAAAATCGCCACGCCCTTGGCTCGTCCGATGGTCGATTTTGTGGTCAACGCTGACAAGGTGGAGGAGTTTTTCGTTCGCGTCGTGGAGGCCATTCGACCCCTTCACCGCATCTTCCGGACCGAACGCGACATGGTGTTCGTTCGTCGCGGGGTGGGTCCGATCACCGTGAACGAACGCAACATCAGCGGATTGTTGCTCGCCCTGGCCGAACTTCGGCTCCTCCGCGAAGGAGAAAACGGCCTCACGTTTCAACGCCATGCGGTGCTGTCCAACGAGCTCGCCCGCGCATTCGTCGCCTCGCCGCGGGTTTTGAGCCTGTTGCCGCTGCTCACCCAGTACACCCGGTCGCCGCTGTTCGATCGCGACTGGCGTTGGGTCGGGCAGCCCGGTTTTCACGCCGATTCTGGCATTTTCTACGATGGGCCTCGAGTCGAGCCGATGACGTCCAAGGAACATCTGGAGACGGTGTTGGGCGACTTTCATTGGAAAGAGGAGGCCGATCGCGTGAACTTCCTGGGCGCGATGCTCACGGCGATCACTATGCCGCATTGGGGGCGTGGGCATCCGTTCTTAGCCATCAACGGGAATAAACCTGGGGTCGGAAAGAGCACGCTTGCAAGGCTGTTGGGGGTGCTTGTCGACGGCATCGAGCCGAATACCATCTCCTACTTGGCGGACGAAGCCGAATTTGAGAAGCAGCTGGCCACTCGCGTGGAGGCGGGCGACCGCGTGTTGATCGTCGACAACGCTAAGACCCAACGCCCGATCGAAAGTCCGGTGTTGGAGCGCTGCATTACCGACACGCGGTTGAACTTTCGCCGACTGGGATCGAATACCGCCATCTCCCGGCCGCAAAACGACCTGTTGCTCTGTTTGACGATGAACTTGGTTCAACTCGGGGCGGATCTGCGTCGACGTGCCCTGCCGATCCATCTGGAGCTGGAAAACCAGGTGCGAACGACAAGGTACCGCGTTGGCGATCTGGTCGGCTGGTCGATCGAACATCGGCAGGCGTTGCTGTCCGAGTTGACCGGAATGGTGCTCGCGTGGGTAAAGGCCGGCCAGCCCGCTTGTGAGGATCCAGCATCGCATTCGACCAGTCAGCCGTGGGCGGCCACTATCGATGCGATCCTCCGACATGCGGGTTTCGTGGGGTTTCTCACCAACTTGGAGGCCAGTGAGCATGCCTTCGACGTGCGTTATCCGCTGATGGTCGACATCGCGCGGGAATTCCGCAGCCATCCGCCGATGACGCCTACCGAGTGGGTGCCGTTGCTCGAGGGGATTCTTGAGGACCGGTTTCGCGATGGTCGAGGTGGAACGCGGTCGTTGCGGGCGAAGACGACGATCGTGGGGTCGTTGTTTGGCGACTACTTGGATCGGAGACTGGAAGTCGAGGGTGGAGCTGTGGAGTTGTGGAGGGATCCGCCGCAAGGGGTGAGGCGGTCGCCAACGTATGGGTTTCGGCCCGTGGAATAGAGCTGTCGAACCTGCGCTCTCACGCTGTCGCACGCGGAGCGCGGGAGGCCCGAGCCGGTGTCCGTGAGGATGCTGGGCGCCCCTGGCGGGAATGGGCTCGCTGGGGGTGTAGGGCTAGCTTACCGGTACCCAACCGTTTAGGGCTCCAGGTGGGCCTTCCGTAGGGAAACCACCTTTCTACCTCTGGATTTGGATGGGGCCCAACGCTCGTTATCGATGATCCTTAAGTGAATAGTAATTTCACCTACCCTAACATGAGCCGGGCTCGACCATTCATCGGAGAATTCCAGAGCTTTTCCCTTAGAGGTAACCAAGATCGCTAGGTATGCGCGTTGGATTCCAAAATCTACCGGATATGTCTTCGCTTGCTTAAACCAGCTTTTAAGCTCATTCATAGACTCGTCGCCGCGCCAAACCTTGAGCTCCACCGCAACTGGCTCGGTCCCGCGCAGAGCAAAATCAACGCGGCCCTTAGCAGAATGCTGCTCCCGCGCCTGATCAAAAAAGTCGAGCCCATTGTCGAAAAGATACCGTTGTAGCGATTTTTGTACCAATGCTTCGTCAACGTCCTTTTTGTCGTCCGCCCCATCCAAGCCCAGCCATTCCGTACGTCGGCCCCAACGCTCGATCAGACCATTTACGCTCGCCCCAAGCCCAATTTCACGGCGCAGCCAGCGTATTGTGGGGTAGACCCAGCCCTCGTTGGCGATGGAGATCATCCTATCGTTGCCCGCATCGCGAGCCTTGTAGATCGGAGAAGTGGTGTGTTCTTTGAAAGCGCCAGGTTGGTCCGCGGTCTCGTCCAACCAAACCAACGTTAGCCAAGCTTTGCGCCCCCAGTCCATGAAGTCAACGGGTGCCGTATTGATCGCCAGGAACGTATTGATTTCCGGGACCTTCCCATCAACGTTGCTCAGAGCTCGTGTCAAACGAACGGACGGCTCTTCTAGCGAACCAACCAACGGACCCAACACCGTATCTACCTTTACACTGGCAACGAACCCCCGAACCAGCTTCCACCAGACGTCGTTCACCGTCGTCGCCCGAATCGTCTCCTCGAACTCATTCAGCAGTTCTTGAGCATCTTTGACCGGATTCGCCATTTACGCCGCCACCGGCGCCCAACCCTGGTCGGCAGCCAACTCTAGGTGGATAGGTTCCCCCTCATTTTTCGCCACCTCGTCAAACTGTTCCAAATCGTACGACTCAACAGGCTGCCCATGGATAACGAACATTCGAAGGAGCTTGTCTGGCGTTTCGCCGATCAACTGCGTACCGGCCTCCCACCGCGAAACGGTCTCAGGCTGCATTCCCAACCGACTTGCTGTGTCCTTTGACGACCAACCCAGGAACTTGCGCAAGAATTTGATTTCGGAACCGGCCAAGCGCGTTGCCTTCCGCACCAAGAGCTGCACGATCCGCTTATTTAGGGCTTCAATGCCCGGAATGGCATACTCGATCTCACCGCACGCGGCGCACGTCTGTGCCTCAATACCAACCAACAAAACCCCGGGCAGGCTTCGATATGGCAAATTCACCCGCTGAGGTGGACCCATACTTTCGCCACATACCATGCAGTTCATTGCAACCTCCATGCCGTCACTACGACCAGTTCCGTTTCGGATCGGAACGCCACCACCACCACAAACTTGGGTGTTCGTACCCGGTATCTCCAAGTCCCCCGCTCGAAGTCGCAACCATCCACCATGCCACCACGCAGCACGTTTACGGCGTCCACTTCTTCCATATCGTCGTTCGACAGTTCTTTTAGTGCGTGTGACGTGACCCGAAAGGTCCCGTCCCGCAATATCTGGCGAATAAGCTGCCTCGCTGCCACATTATCTAGCGGTTCGTCCAACACGGAGTACACTCAAGTCTCGTTGTACGATACTCACGACTTGATCTGACGTCAAGTCGGGTTCAACTCCGTCTGCTCCACCATCGGTTCATCCAGCGCCTTCACCGCCCCCTCCGGCCCGTGCGGATCCGTCGCCGTTTCATCCGCGGCGTCCTCCTCCGGCTCCCACATCTCCATCACCCCTGCCAACCCTTCCGCAATCTCCTCCAACAAATCCCTCAATTGCCCAATCCCCTTCGCCACCACCGCCTGCCCCTGCACATTCAAGTACATCAAATGCGCTAACGCAAACCGCTGTTCCTCCTCCGTCAAATCCGACCATTCCATCATCGCTTCCGCCAATTCCTTGCGTGACCTCGCCTCAAACGCCTCCCCATACAACTCCTCCGCCTTCTCCAGAAACATCGGCTTCAAACCACCACGACCCGTTGAACGTCCCACCATTGCACACCTCTCCTGCGCAGCGAACACCGCTGCAATGAATGAAATGAATCCTCACACTTCTGCGGGCGCCGCCTCACGCACCGTTCGTGCCTGACCCGCCACCTGCTTCAACATCCCGGAAACCAGCTTCAAATTCTCGGGATCCTGCATCAACGCCCGAACATCCGGATCCGCCAGTGTCGCAACCAGCTCCGGTGACTGCCCGATCACGCCCAACAGTTCGCCCATTTCCGGCGTGACACCCTTGGAAGTCAGCATCGCTGTCGCCGCTTGGCCGATCTGTTTCAACGCATCCCGCGCCAACTCCGTTCGCGCATCGACAGCTTTCTCCTCGAACTTCTGGTCGTCCGCCCGTCGAGACTCGGCGACCCGACTCTCCAAAATCGCTGCCACCAACTGGTCCACCTGGTCCCGGCTCTCCTGTAACTGCCGGTGCAACCTCGCTAACATCGCGTTGTTCACTCCCTGCAGCTGCCCGACCGACCCAAGTACAATCTGCCCCCACTGCGCATAATAGTCCCCCAACGCCCGAACTCCCTTGGCCGCCCCCGCGTTCGCCGCATCCTCAAACGTCGGACTCGGGATCTGCAGGTCCGGACCATTCGACATCGGCAAATCGAGGTCCACATCCTCGTTCTTGCAGACGAACGATCCGGTATCCACCACCCGAATGCCCTTCGGACCATACGCCCGCACCCGAAACCGCCGGTAGTTCTCCCCGACCGTGTTTCGCGTCGCCGAATCCCGAAGCCACCGACACGCCGCTTCCGCGAGGTCTGCCGCAGACAAATGTGGAATCGCCAATGGTTCATCCGGCGAAGGCCGCTCGGGCTCTTCCCAGCCTTCGCCCTCCGGTTCCGGCGCCTCTCCCTCTTGCAGATAGGTCCAAGCGTCGTTCGCATTCAGCTCAAACCGGCCTAGCGACTCCTCTTGGTTCCGATCGGTTCGGTCCCACAGCGCCACGTACGCCACATCGTGCGCCCGCCGCTTCAGGCGGCTGCAAATCGAATCCAGCCCCTCAAACGTAAACTGTTCACGAACCACAGTCCCCCTTTCGCTGTCGCTTTCCCAACATGCCACGGGGTGGATCGATCCACAACCGTTCGAATTCGCTCCAACACCCCACCAAAACAATGCATTCCACGCCGGGAAGCGTCACTCCCCGAGAGCGTGGAAACCGTTGGGCAGCGTTTCCCACCGCACGCCTTCCCACGAAAACGATGGCGACGGGTCCGCGAGTGGGAAGCGAAACGACTGGATGAAAGTACGTCCCAGCCCGTAGAGTGAAACGAACACGGAGCGCGTCTCCGCCGTTGACCCCGAGGACGAACCATGGCGACCAGACCTGGCAACACAGCACTCGCAGCCGCAATGAAGGGCAGCAAAGTTTCGGAACGTCAGGCGCAATCGGCGCTTGGACAGGCGGTAGAACGCATCGCCGGCTTGACCAAACGGGCGCGGGACAGCCGCGAAACGATGGTCGAAACCGGGACCTTGGTAATGCACACCGCGGAAACCCAAGGAAGTTTGTTCCTCTCGTCCATGGCCGAAGGGTATTTGGGCGAAGAAAAGCTGAAATTGGGCAGCGTGGACGTTCGCGCACCGATCGGCCTGTTGGCCCAAGGGTACGGCCTCTACGAAACCATGTCCGGACGCCGAGGAAGCGGCGCTCATGTGTTGGCGCTTGGAAACGGCATCGTCGGCTCCTGGCTCGCGTCCGTCGCCCGAAACGCCGGGCAGATGCTCGCCGAAAAGCGGTCCGCCGCGGTTCCTTCGCCCACGGTCATGGTGCAAGGCTCCCTTCTGCCCGAGCCACTCCTAAGCGGCCCCGTGCGCGAAGTGATGCTGTCGCCCGAAGCTTCCACCGAAGGAGACGACTTCGAGGGCCGACGCTTTCGGCCAGCCCGCCGACCGCCGTCCCGGTTCGTTCGCGCCCGACACGACGACGAAGACGATTCCCTTTGAACCCACCCTTTCACCTTTGATTTGAGGATACAACATGGCATCTCGACTCGACAATCTTGGATACGCCCGCGTTTTCCGTCACCCTCGCACCGGAAGTCTGGTGGTCGACACCGACAGTCTGCGCCGAAGCTCGTTCTCCGGCACCGACGACTTTGAGGGGGAGGACGACGACTTTGGCGACGACGAACTCGAAGGCGAAGAGGACTTTGAGGGCGACGACGAACTCGAAGGCGAGGAGGACTTTGAAGGCGACGATGAACTCGAAGGCGATGACGCCGACTTTGGTGCACGTGGAGCCCGACGTCGACGCCGGTTGAAACGACGCCGGTCCCGCGTGCGCAAGAAGTACAGCGTTCCCCGTAGTAGTCCACGTCGGCCAAAACCTCAGTCCGACGCCCATTGGGGAATGACCGCCGTTGGTGGCACCGACACCTTGATCGTCGCCGGCTCTGCCACCGTCAAGATCCGCCTCCAACATGATTTCCGCGCCCAAGACGTCACCTTTACTGGTTCCGCTGCAGGTGCGAAAGTCGGCTCGATCTTCTTCGGCGATCGCGTGGTGTGGTCGAACAGCGACGGGATCGACGTGTCGGTATTCAGCTCTTCGAGCTTCCTCCGCGGACTCTTGAAGGGCCAGTCGCTCCGAGCCGGTCTCGACATCACGATCAACGGCACCCTCCCTGGCGCCGGCGATTTTGCGGTCACCCTGATCGGACAAAAGCCCGTTACCCCGCACTGCTGAGGTGAACCTTGGCGACGCCCGGCTGCGGAATCGAGCTTTCGACGCGATCCGACGGAGTGGAACTGCCACCCGGCGGTCCCAACCCGAAGACGTTCGATCTGCTCAACGCCGAAGCCGAGCTCGATACCTGGCGGATCGTGGAGTTGTTCAGTCGGACGGCGCAACCGTTCGACGTAAACCTCGCGTGGTCCGCCGGCTCCGGCTCGGGCGCCTCGGCAAGCCTCAGCGTCGCCACGGCCACCCGCGTGGCCCTGTTCGCACGTTCATTGCGGATCCGCTGCGTGAACCGAAGTGGCACCACCAACCGCGTCGGTGTCACCGTAGCCGACGGGGCAGCTCAAACCGAAAATGTCTTTGAAACGCATGGAATCACTGGCCTCGTCCTTCCCTGGACGTTCCGCCCTCCGTCGTTCGCATCGCGGTTTCGCGTCGACTTTGCGAACCCCGCCGCAACCTTGAGCGGCCTGATCCGCCTTCGCGACGGATTTGGGGCTCCCCTGGCAACCTATACGCCGCTCGAACAGCCCTCCGACGGGATCCATGTGGGAGGTGTCGGCCAAATCGAAGTCAGTTCGCCCGATCCCGGAAACGCCCGCGCGATCTTCTTTCTGCACATTTGAAGGTGAACCATGTCCATCCTCCGCTATTCCCAAATCATCTTGCCCGAATCGGGCTGGGTCCATCCCGGCTTCGTGGGACAGTGGTACCGGATCGTTCCCTACGAATCGGACGATACGCCCGATCATACCCAGCGCTTTTGGGTGTACTGGCGTGGGGAACTGGAGAGCCTCGGTTCCGGCGAAGTGATCCTGCAAATGAGCTTTGGCGAGCTTCCTTGGGAAAACACCCACCGGTTGGAGATCAACCACATCGACGAGGAAGGTCCCGTCGAATTGACCCGATCCGATCTGGAAGAGGTGAGTGCCATCGCCCCGATCATCCGAATTGCCCTCGATGTTCGCGGCGATCCGGAGCCGCGCATTCGAGGGTTCGCCCGCCTGTGCAGCGACGCTCCGTTTCGCTTGGTTCCGGTGAGCCTATGAAAATCGCCGTCAAACTCGCGTTTGATGAACGCGCAGCCCTTCGTCTGCTGAACTGGTTGGCGCAGGAAAACGCCATCTTGTTGAGGGCGCAGCCGGAACTTCCGTTGTTGTACGATTCCGGCGTGGTCTACAAAAAGGAATCCAGCGAAACGTGGTGCGATTTCTTGAATTTGCTCACCCAAGGCCACGAAGACTGCGACGGCTTGGCTGCCGCGCGCGCCGGCGAACTCCAAGCCCGAGGATGGCGAGCCTTAAAACCCGGCGATGAAGGCTATGAACTCGCCCGAAGGCTCCGACCGAAAGAACTCCACGCCGAAGTGATGCTCACCACCCGTTCGCGACCGGACGATCCTGGGCTTTATCACTGCATCGTTCGCTACCGCATCGGCGACCAACGTTTTCGGGACGATCCCAGCGCCCGCCTTGGCATGAACGGCGGCCGCATCGACCCCACCATTCAACGACGCTGGGCGGACCCGAAAGGTCTATCGAGCGGGAGGATCCGTCCATGAGGCTGTTTCCAGCGACCGCACTGCACTCGGTTCAAGGCTTTGCCGGACCGCGCCGAAAGCGAGCCTTGGCGCGTGAACGCAAGTTGCGACGTGCGTTAAAAGAGAAACGACGCCTGGAACGGCTCCGTCAGGAAAATGCTCGGCTCCGGAACGAGCTTCGAACGCCGCTTGAACCGGAACCCGAATTTCCCGAAGTGGACGATCTCCAACCGGAAGCCCTCGGACGAGCGCTGCCTTGGGCGGATCCGTCCTGGGGACCGTCGGTTCCATTGGGGCAACACCTGCGGGTGCAAGCCCAAAAAGGGCATCGCGCGGCGGTGATCGGCCTGAAGCCCGGGCTGTACCTCGTCGCCGAACTGCCGGAAACGATGACGAACCCTGCGTTGGGCATCGTTCCGCTGTTGGCGCCGATGATGATCACCGCGGCCAAGAAAGTGCTCACGGGTCCGCACGGAAAACCCGCGCCCGTGGCCCCTGCAGCCCCTCCCGCGTTGCCGGGGCCCTCGGTGCCGGCCGCGGCTGTGGTGGGCTGGGCCGAGCCCGTGGAGGTCGGCTGCGCGCATTGTGGCGGGCGGTGTGGGCGATGAGTTCGTGGGCCGACATTCGGGCGGCGTGGTCGTCGCGGTGGCAAGGACTCCAGCGGGAGGCGCTTCGCCGCTATGAAAGTAGCATTCGTTCGAACCCAAAGACGTTTTCGGGTCGGGTGCAAGCATTTGTCGACCAACTGCAGGCAACGCGAGTTCGATTGAACGGGGTGAAAGCGCGGTTGGGACATGCTGATCTGGTTTTCCAACGCCGATACGTTGACTTGGAGAAGCGGTACCACGAATTGGCGGCAGGATTTTATGCGGATTCGCAGCCGGTTCCAGGAACGGGGGTAGCGCCAGCGGTGGTCGGGTTGATCGTCGCTGGTGTGTTGGTCGGGATCGCAGGGATCGCATGGGCGGTGGCCGCTTATGAATATGCGGTGAACCTGCGCGAACAGACGGAGCTCGCGGATCGGGAGTTGGCCGCGCGGATCGATGCGAGCCAAACCGGGCGAGCCCTACAACCGTCGACTTTGCCTGTGCAACCGGACCCGATCGATGAAACCAAACGGATGGGGATGTGGTTGTTCGGCGGGTTGGCGGTGATCGCCGGGGCGTTGACAATTCCGGTTCTGCTGCAAAAGAGGTGAGCGGTGGCGGATAAAACCAAGCGGTTCCGGCTGAAGTTTGAGAACGCAACGGAGGATGTGCCGAGGATCATCCGGGCGTATGGAAAGGCATGCGCGGGGGAGTTCGCGTTGGTGTTGCGGCCTGCGGAGAAGCGCGGGTTGCTGGTGTTGACCACACGGGAGCAGACGCGGGTGTGGGCTTCGGAAGGGGTGGATGCGCCAAGTGCGCCGACGAAGGTGGTGTCGGCAAAGGAAGGACTTACGTTGGTGAAAAAGGCACAGGTTCCTGGGAAAGAGACGCCGGTGACGTTGCGGGGGCAATGGTCCGGATGGTTGGTGTGCGACGGTGGGGTTCCGAGGGTGGAGTTGCAG
>SXGT01711250.1_pt1 | contig 14950 bp, 11 predicted proteins | sample 3176221 | NCBI WGS metagenome assembly SXGT01 (sample SAMN11356862, study PRJNA531348) | freshwater metagenome | isolation source: freshwater sample F1-120 | place: China: Fuxian Lake, Yuxi | collected 2017-12-25
AATTGGAAAGAACAATGGTATCGAATGTGCCTTTAACTCTTGTATCATTAATTTCAGTAACAGTTATAGTTCCGCTGCTCCCGTAAAGACTTTTGTAAACATCAAAAGTTCCGGGACCATCTGTATAACTTACATAACTGGCAGTGCTGTCCTGAACCAGATAAACTCCGGGATCGGTTAATCCGTTTATATTTATTATTAATGTGGATACACTATCTCTGCCTATAATATTTACAGGTGTACCTGCGTGAATAGCAATCGTTTCTTTTGAAGCACTCCAAACAAGAGGATTAACAGTGTCGTTACCACTATAAATATCACATTTATAGATACCTAAACTTGAATCGTTTTTATTGCACGAAGAGAAAAGGAATACTACTGCGGAAAGAACTAATAATGAAGAATAAATTTTTTTCACGTCCGTAATTAATTTATGGTTTAAAGAAGCCCGAAAATACGGATTTATTTTATTCTTCTTTATTCAAGGAATTTTTCCATGTACTTAATAAGGTCAAGCGTGGAAACAATTCCGGTTACTTTTTCATTCTCCACAATGGGAATAGCATGAAACATATTGACTTTAAACAAGGCTATGGCATCCGATAATTTTGAATCAGGATGGAGCGAAACAGGATTTGGAGTCATCAGTTTTTCAACTGTTACATAATCCAGAATTACCTTGTTGATTCCTTCGTTGTCAAAGGCTTCGCCTTTTTCAACAATCTCAGCGCCTAAAGTAACACGCAGAAAATCGGTAAGACTGATGATGCCTGCAAGTTTTCCGTTTTTTACAACCGGAATATGATGCAGATGATGATGCTCAAAAAGTTTTTTTACATCTTCGGTTTTGTTGGTAATATCAACTGTAATGGTTGCAGCCGACATAATTTCGCGCAGGGTTATGTTTTTCATAGGTTATTATTTTTATTGCAATATTTGTTCTATTCATTTACAAAATAAATGACACTAGTCAATTTATAAACTGACATATATCACATGCAAAAACTCTTACTCTCTGTTTTATTCCTGTTTATCGCTTTTATCACACAATCACAGGTTATTTATACCGATGTAAATCCTGATTCGTTAGTGGGTTCTTCCTATGAACTTGACCTGAATAATGATGGAACTCCTGAATTTCTGATAGAGAAAACCACAGATGGCGGAATTGATATTGTTCAGGCAACAGGGCTTTCTAATCAGGACTCTCTTATTGGTTATTATGCAGGATTTCCTGCAATTACAGGATATCCTTCTGCACTTTCTTCCAATGAAATTATTGATGGCACTTCTGCCTTTGTAGATGAAGGGGTAATGGGTGGTGACCATGAATTAATTATGGAAGATGCCGATTGGCCTGATGGTTTTAATCGTTATCTCGGTTTGAAATTCAACATCAACGGAGATGTCCATTATGGTTGGGCAAAAATTAAAATCTCGACCGATTATGTGGCGTTCACAATATCGGAGTATGCTTACAATGCAACAGCAGGTGAGCCTATTAATTCAGGTATAACTTCCATTGAAGACCCTTCGACAACACTCGGGGGGACAATAGAAGCTTATCCCAATCCGGTAAGTGAAAATGTAACACTTAGCTTTTTCCTGCTTGATGAAACTGAAGTTGATTTATCAGTTTATGATTTAAGCGGCAAACAGATTTTAGCAGAAAGCAGAAAAATTGAAAAGCCCGGCAAGCAGGCTTTTCAATTGAATGTTTCGCAATGGAGTTCAGGAATTTATTTTTGTCGTGTAAATTCCTCCACGTTAAAATTAAGTGTGTTGCACTAACGCACCACACTTAATTTTCCTGCTGCTTTATGCAGATTGTTTCTGTCCGTAAACTGCCACGCATAGATACCTTGCGGTAAATTCTGAACTGAGAAATTATACGTTGAGTTTGCTGTTGCATAAACTTTTTCCTGCATCAGCATTTTTCCTGCTACATCATAAACGGTGAAGAAATATTCACCTGTTTCCAATTCGTTTCCAAGCCTGAGTGAAACAGTTTCAGCGGCAGGCACAGGGAAAAGTTCGGTGCTGATTGTGTTTTCTTCAACACCAACAGTTCCGGTAGGGGGTAATAATGTCCATTTGAATGTTTTTGGTTGGTCAAGACTGTCATAGCTTAATTCTGCTACCGCAAGTTTCATTTCTTTGCCTAACCACTGGTAGCTGAAAGAGGTATCATCTTTTGTGCTGAAAACCGACCATGCAGGAGGAAAGCCGATAGTAGGCAATATCCAGATGGTGTCTTTTCCTTGATCGGTGCGTTTTACACGCAACACATCATTGTACGTGCCGTTAGGTGTTGTAATGGAACCCCAGCCATCAGTAACATCAGTAACAGTTGCTACACGTTTGTAACGAACCTGACTAACCAAGGGAGAAATAACACTTCCGTTAATGGTAACATCTATTGCATAATTATCAGAGAATGTGCTGTTATAAGTACGTGGAAAATTGTGGAGTTTTAAATCAGGGTTTAAAGGAGCGACAATGGTATTGCCTAACATTAATAAATCACCTGCACCACCCTGTGTGGTCAAGGTTGTGCTGTTTTGATTCATGTAAACATAGCTTACATTATCATTGGTCATTGCAACATTGGAACTTGAAAACTGTGCAGCATAAGGTGTGCTGGCAACGGTAACTACCGAAGTATTTTCGTTCAGGATATAAGCAGTGTTTGAACTGATCGTAGTCATTGTCCAGGTTTGGTTGGCACCTGCCGGACCGGGACCGGTAATAGGTGTAAGCGTATCTGCTTTGCGGCTGATTACATCGCCAACAACTGCCATGTCACTGAGGTCAATGCTTATTTGCGCAAAGGCGGAGAACGATAAAATGGAAAGAGAAAGGAGTACAAGTTTTTTCATTTGTGGGTTTAATTAAATTTTGCGAAAGGTAGAAAAAAGTCCGATGTGTTCTTAATGCAAAACGAATGAATGTTTATTAATTAAATTTACCGCCCGTAAATGTTTTTCAGAAAACTTTTAATCCTTTTTTCAGCCGTTATTTTTTCTGCTACAGCCTTTGCAGCCAAACTAAGCGGTCGTGTTTCTGATAAAAAAAATGAGCCCCTTGCTTTTCTTACTGTAAACATAGAGGGCACCACCGTCAGCACTATGACAAACATGAACGGTGAATATTTTCTGGAATTGAAAGATGGTTTTTATCACGTGGTGTTTCGTTACATCGGTTACCGCACTGAAACCCGCAACATTGAAATACGCGGAGATGATGTTACATTGGATGTTACCCTGGAGCCACAAGCCATTGTATTGGTAGAAGCAAATGTAAACGGTAATGGCGAAGACCCTGCAAATGAAATAATACGAAAGGCACAGCAAAAGCGTAAATTTTATTTAGAGCAGGTTAAAAAATACTCTTGTGATGTTTACATCAAAGGAATGAACTATGCAGAAAATGTTCCTAAAAGTATTCTCGGCCGCAACATAGAAATTGATGGCCTGGATAAAAACCGGAGTGGAATAGTTTACCTGAGTGAATCCGTTTCGCGCCTGCATTTTGAAGCACCGAACAAACGGAAAGAAACAGTTATTTCTTCAAAGGTTAGTGGCAAGTCGCAGGCCTTTACCTGGAACAGCGCCATTGATTTTGATTTCAATTTTTATGAGCCCAACATTGAGGTAAGCTTTGCCGAGCGTAATTTTATTTCGCCAATAGCACCTTCGGCTATGCTGCATTACCGCTACAAATTAGTGGGCGCATTTTATGAAGATACGGTGCTTGTCAATAAGATTGAAATCATTCCGCGCGTAAAAGGTTCGCCTGCTTACAATGGATTTATCTATATACAGGAAAACACATGGCGCATACACAGCATTGAGTTTTACCTGACACGTGAATCTAACATTGAGTTTTTAGACACACTGAAAATAAAACAGGTTTACATTCCCGTTACGCAGGAAGTATGGATGAAAGGAACGCAGAATTTCAATTTCAAATTTGATGTGAAGTTGCTTGGATTTAAAGGCAACGGTTATTTCAACGGAGTATATTCCAAATATGATTTAGGTCCTGAATTCAGCAAAAAATTCTTTAAAGCCGAGAAGGTAAAAGTGGAAGAAAATTCCAACAAACGCAGTGAAGAATACTGGAACGATGTGCGCCTTGTTCCCCTTACCCCGCTTGAGATAGAGGATTATAAAGAGAAAGACAGCGTTGAGGTGTTGAAAGAAAGTAAGGTGTATATGGATTCCATAGACACGAAGAAAAATAAGTACCGTGTTTCCAATTTTATTTTCGGTTACACCATGCGCAATTCGTTCAAAAATATTGACTGGAATATCCCCACGCTGTTTGAGATTTTGCAGTTTAATACGGTGGAAGGAATTGTTATAAACCCCACTTACAGCGTGGAGTGGGAACATAAGGAGCTGAAAAAACGGTTGCGTATAGATAATACCTTCCGCTACGGTTTTAGCAGTCAGAAATTTTATGGCAAGCTTGGAATTAATTACCGCTTCAATGCCATCAACCGCATGAATATCCGCGCTGAGGTTGGAAAGTTTGTAAGTCAATACAATGAAGCAAATCCGATTGCGCCTTTTATTAATACGCTTTACACTGTTTTCTTAGAAAAAAATTATCTGAAAATTTTTGAAAAGACCTATGCAAATGTGGGTTGGGGAAGTGAAATTTTTAACGGTGTAACACTGAACACCGGTGTTGAATATGCCGTACGAAATCCATTGCTGAATTCAGGTAACCTGAGCGCCCTGTATGTGGACAGAAAGAACACCGAGTTTACTTCTAACAATCCGCAGAACCCTGCCAGTGATTTAGCTGCGTTTGTTCCTTATCGTGCGTTTACATTCAATGCCAGCATTCGCATCCGTTTCGGACAGAAGTATTATTTATATCCGCACGAGAAAATTAATTCTTCATCAAAATATCCTATTGTAAGGATTGGCTACGAGAAAGGAATTGCAGGAATTTTTAACAGTAAAACCAATTTTGATTTTGTCAGCCTTTCGTTTGAAGACGATATGAAGCTGGGAATTTTCGGAACTTCGGAATATACTGTGAGCGTTGGAAAATTCTTTAACTCCAACAATATCCCTTTTGTGGATAACCGGCACTTTATGACGAGTGAAGTTATTCTTGCTCCGCAGCGATTATCTGCTTTCCGTGCTATGCCTTATTATCGTTTGAGCACCACAGGTGAATACCTGGAGGCGCATTACGAACATCATTTCAATGGTTTCCTTTTCGGCACTATTCCCGTTTGGAAAAAGTTAGGGTGGCAGCCCGTTGCGGGTTCTCATTTGTTGTTAGACTTCCGCAACAATCACCAATATGTGGAGGTAACTGCCGGATTGGAGCACATCTTCAAAATAGGCAGAGTTGACTTTGTGGCTGCTTTTGAAAACAACCAAAAACCGCGAACAGCTATTAGGATTAGTTTAGGTTTTTAATTCCGTCATTCTGAACTTGTTTCAGCATCTTATTGTTGAGGCCTTGAAACAAGTTCAGGGTGACGGAATCTCTTAGTGATGATGCCCGCCCGGACCGTGAACGTGACCGTGAGCTAACTCATCTTCTGTAGCTGCTCTTAAAGCAACTACTTCGCCTTCAAAACGCAGATGTTGTCCTGCCAATGGATGATTGAAATCCATGGATACATCATTAATTCCAACTTTTACAACAACGCCACGCATGTGATGACCTTCGTTATCCTGCATCGGAATAATAGCGCCTATTTTCAACATGTCGCGTTGAATTTCTCCTTTCTCATCTTTGAATGCTTCAATCGGCAGATCAACTAAATTATCGGGATGCTTTTCTCCGTATGCATCTTCGGGTCTTATGCTGAAGTTGAAGGTATCGCCCAATGCAAGTCCGTTAAGGTTTGCTTCAAATCCGGCAATCATACCGCCTACACCAAAAAGAAATGTGAGGGGATTGTTTTTTCCTGCTTCTTCAATAAATTTCTCTTCTCCGCCTTCCGGTTTTGAGTTGAGTTTGTAGGTTACTGACACTACTGAGTTAAGTGTAATTTTCATGTTTTTTTGAATTTTTTTGCATAGGTAATACTTTTTCCTGCAATGAGAAAATGCAATCCAAATTCCTACTTTTATTCCCGAAACAAAACCAGCAATGCAATTTCCGGGAGAACTACAATCACGATTACCCAAAACAGGTACCACCATTTTTACTGTAATGTCAAAACTTGCCGCTGAAGTTGGTGCAACCAATCTTTCGCAGGGCTTTCCGGATTATAGCAGTTCGCAGGATTTGTTTGAAAAAGTGCATCACTACATGAAGACGGGGTTTAACCAATATGCACCTATGCCTGGGTTTATTGGTTTACGTGAAGCCATTGCAGATAAAATTGAAAAACTATACACAACAAAATATAATCCTGACACAGAAGTAACCATTACAGCTGGAGCAACACTTGCCATTTACACTGCTATTGCAGCTTTGATTCGTGAAGGTGATGAAGTGATTGTATTTGAGCCGGCTTACGATAGTTATACACCTTCTATAGAATTAAATGGAGGCATTCCCATTTACATTCAATTAAAGCAACCAGATTTTCATATCGACTGGAGTGAGGTGCGAAAATCAGTTTCTCCGCGCACGAAGATGATCATCATCAATACTCCGCATAACCCAACGGGCAGTGTACTAAGCGCAGCCGATTTGCAGGAACTGGAAAAAATAACACAGAACACCGACATCATTATTTTGAGTGATGAAGTATATGAGCACATTATTTTTGACGGGCATCAACATCAGAGTGTATGCAGGTTTCCAAAACTTGCTGAACGAAGTCTGGCAGTTTTTTCATTCGGAAAAACCTTTCATAACACAGGTTGGAAAATGGGTTATGTTGTAGGTCCTGAAAATTTGATGTTTGAATATCGCAAGGCTCATCAATACATAGTTTTCAGTTGCAACACACCGATACAAATGGCGCTCGCAGATTTTCTGAAAGAAGATAATAACTATTTAAGCCTACCGAATTTTTATCAGCAGAAAAGAGACTACTTTAATTCACTTATCAAAAATTCACGTTTTAGTTTTGTGCCAAGCTCAGGAACATATTTTCAATTGGTGAAATACATTAATATTTCACAAGAGAAAGACACTGATTTCGTAGTGCGTATTACCAAAGAAAATAAAGTGGCCTCTATTCCTATCTCGGTTTTTTATCATAAGGAAGTGGATAATAAATACATTCGGTTTTGTTTTGCTAAAAGTGAGGAAGTATTGACTGCAGCTGCTGAGAAACTATGTAAAATATAAATGGAAGATTTAAAAGTAACACTCGTTCAAACGCCATTACACTGGGAAAGTGTGGAGAAGAATATTTCCATGTTTGATGAGTTATTGAACAGTGTTAAAGAGAAATCAGATTTAATAGTTATTCCTGAAATGTTCAGCACTGGGTTTACGATGAATACTGCCGTTGCTGAAACCTTGAACGGAAAATCTATTACGTGGCTGAAAGAAAAAGCGAAAGAAAAGGACTGTGTTATTACCGGAAGTTTGATGATTACCGAAAACGGTAAAAACTACAACCGCTTAATCTGGATGCAGCCTGACGGAAATTTTCTTACGTATGACAAACGCCATCTTTTTCGCATTGCAAACGAACAGAATCATTTTACTGCAGGTAAAAAAAAGCTGATCGCAATTTTAAAAGGTTGGAAAATCTGTCCGTTGATTTGTTACGATTTGCGTTTTCCGGTTTGGAGCAGAAATATAAATCTTGAATACGATGTTTTAATTTACGTTGCTAACTGGCCTGCAAGAAGAAGTCTTGCATGGAATACCTTAATTCCTGCCCGTGCCATAGAAAACCAAAGTTATAGTGTTGCTGTTAACCGCATTGCTGCAGATGGATATGGCGTTGATTATTCAGGAGACACTGTCGCTTATAATCCGCTTGGAGAAAAACTAAGCACCCTTCAACCGAATGAGAACAGACATGAAACGATAATACTTTCATGGAAATTTTTGCAGGAGTATCGCGAGAAATTTCCTGCCGCTATGGATGCCGATTTTTTTGAATTAAAATAAATGGAACAGAAATTCGCTAAAATAGTGTCCATTATTTTTCAACCGCTGATGATGCCGCTGCTTACCTTGCTGATAGTGTTTAATAGCAATACGTTCATTGCATTCAGTATCGCAGATGAGATGAAGACATTCATTTATTTTCTGTTTATCGCATTTACAGTTGTGTTACCTACTATGATTTTTCTATGGCTCATAAAACGCGGAATTATCTCGAGCCTTGAAATGCCCGAAGCATCAGAGCGTAAAATTCCTTTTCTGGTTTCCATCATTCTGTATTTTGTTTTGTATTATTTGCTTCGCAAACTGGCGCTACCCGGAATAGTGTATGTGTTGTTACTTGGCACAATTTTGTCAATTGTGATTTGTTTATTCATCACCATCTTATGGAAAATAAGTATCCACATGATTGCCGTGGGCGGTGTTATCGGAAGCTTGTTTGCACTCTCCATCCGATTGGGTGCAGACTTTACTTTGCCGATTTATCTGGTGATTTTGCTTGCCGGTTTTGTTGGCTTTGCGCGACTGAAATTATTTGCACACACACCTGCACAGGTGTATTCCGGCTTTATTCTCGGCACTGCGTTAATGGCAGGGATTGTTTTCTTTGTTTAGAATTGCCCGTCACTCATAACTTGTTTCGGGTCAATTTATGAGATGCTGAAACAAGTTCAGCATTATGCTAGACTACAATATTCACAATCTTCTTATGTACCACAATTATTTTTTTTGGCTGCTTGCCTTCTAAATATTTTTGTGTTTGCTCCAGCACCATCACTTGTTTTTCCACATCCTCTTTTGAAAGGGCGCTGTCCAGTTCATGAAAGAAACGTGTTTTACCATTGAAAGAAACAGGATAGCTGAACGAGTTCTCAACCGTGTGTTCCTCTTTGTATTCGGGCCATTTAGCAAAGGTGACACTTTCAGTATGACCATATTTATTCCATAATTCTTCAGCAATGTGCGGAGCTAAAGGTGCAATTAACACAACCAACGGTTCTAATATTTCACGCTTGTTGCATTTCAAATCAGTAAGTTCATTCACACATATCATAAAGGTACTCACACAGGTATTGAACGAAAGCTTCTCAATATCATCAGTTATTTTTTTGATGGTTTTGTGAAGCACTTTTAATTCTGCTTGGCTTGCTTTTTCTTCAGAAACATTTTGATATAGCTTCCAGAATTTTTTCAGAAAGCCTGAAACTCCTGTAATTCCATTGGTGTTCCAGGGTTTGCTTTGTTCCAATGGACCAAGGAACATTTCATACATGCGCAAAGTATCGGCTCCGTATTTATCTACCAACTCATCAGGGTTTACAACATTCCATTTTGACTTGGACATTTTTTCGACTTCAGATCCACAAATATATTTTCCGTTTTCGAGAATAAAATCTGCTGTTGCATTTCCTTCAATTGCATTATTCTTTAAAGTTTTGAATTTTTCAAGCATCAATTGATCCCCATCAACAATATTCACATCAATATGGAGTTGAGTAGTTTCATACTTATCTTTTAATCCAACAGAAACATATTGATTTTTGCCTTTTACTCGATAAACAAATTTTGATTGTCCCTGTATCATCCCCTGATTCACCAGCTTCTTTGCAGGCTCTTCAATAGAAATAAAGCCACGGTCTTTCAAAAATTTTGTCCAGAAGCGCACATACAATAAATGTCCTGTTGCGTGCTCTGAGCCACCTAAGTAGAAGTCAACATCTTTCCAATAATCCGCGGCTACCTTAGAAACAAATTCTTTATCGTTATGCGGGTCCATGTAACGCAGGTAATACCATGAGCTGCCAGCCCAGCCCGGCATGGTGGTAGATTCGTAATCGTATTGTCCTTTATATTTCCAGTCTTTGGCGCGCGCCAGTGGCGGCTCACCATCTTCTGTTGGTAAAAATTTATCTACTTCAGGCAACACAACTGGTAGATCTTTTTCATCAACTGCAAAAGGAATTCCGTCTTTGTAATAAATAGGAATAGGTTCGCCCCAATAGCGCTGGCGGCCAAAAGCTGCATCGCGCAAACGGTAATTGATTTTTCCTTTTCCGAGTCCGCACTTTTCAATTTCTGCAATTATTTTTTTGATTGCTTCTTTTACTTGCAATCCGTTCAGAAAATCTGAATTGATCATTTTCCCTTCTTTGCTTTCGTTGGCTTCTTTGTCAATATCGCTGCCTTCAATCACCGGAATAATGGGCAAAACAAAATGTTTTGCAAAACTCCAATCGCGCTGGTCGCCACCAGGAACTGCCATCACTGCTCCTGTTCCGTAACCTGCCAAAACATAATCACCTACCCACACTGGTATTAGTTTTCCAGTAAAAGGATGAATAGCATAAGAACCTGTAAACTGTCCTGTTATTTTTTTTACATCCGCCTGACGCTCGCGCTCACTGCGGTTTTTAGCGTAGTTTAAATAAGCTTCAACTTGTTGTTTGTTTTCTTCAGTTGTAATTTTTGAAACCAATTCGTGTTCGGGAGCAAGCGTTAAAAATGTAATTCCGAAAAGTGTATCGGGACGTGTGGTGAAAACTTCAATAGTTGTTTTCTCATCCTTCTCAAGATTGAAACGTATGGAGCAACCTTCTGATTTTCCAATCCAATTTCGTTGTGCTTCTTTTATTGATTCACTCCAGTCAATAGAATCCAAACCGGTCAATAATCTTTCAGCATAATCAGTAATACGCATGCTCCATTGCTTCATCAATTTGCGCTCTACAGTATAACCGCCTCGTTCTGAAACACCATCTTTCACTTCATCATTTGCCAACACAGTTCCCAATGCAGGGCACCAGTTCACAAATGCCTCGCCCAAATAAGCAATGCGATATCCCATCAGCACATCGCTCTTTTCCTTTTCAGATAAAGTTTTCCAATCGCTTCTTTCTTTTTCCAATTTCTGAATCAACGTTTCAATCGCTTCCGCTTTATTCGTCTCCGGATTATACCACGAATTAAAAAGCTGCAGAAAAATCCACTGGGTCCATTTGTAATAACTCGGGTCAGAAGTTTTTACCTGCCTGTCCCAGTCAAATGAAAAACCAAGTTTGTCTAATTGCTCACGGTAACGTTTTATATTTTGTTCTGTAGTAACTGCGGGGTGTTGTCCCGTTTGAATAGCATATTGTTCAGCAGGTAAACCGAATGAATCATAACCCATCGGGTGCAGCACATTAAATCCCTGCGAACGTTTATAGCGCGAATAGATATCAGAAGCAATATATCCCAACGGATGCCCTACGTGGAGACCCGCTCCCGAAGGATAGGGAAACATATCCAACACATAATATTTAGGTGCGGTTGTATTTTTTTTTGGAGCAAATGTTTTTTTTTCGGCCCAGTATTTCTGCCAGCGTTCTTCTATTTCCTTGTGATTGTATTCCATTACTTTTTCTTCTTCCCGTAAAGTTCTTTTTCTTCCACCACTTCCACTTCGGCTCCGTTTTTCAGGAGTTTTGAAACCTGGCTGTAAGGCGCAGTAATAACTTCGGTGTTCTCTTCAAGACCTTCATTAATTTCAATGTAGTTGTTATCCTGAATTCCGGTTTTCACATACACCAATTTTGCTTTTCCGTTCTCAAGAACAAAAACACATTCTTTCACTTCCTCTTCTTTTTCAACCACAGTTGTTTTTTCTTGTTGCATACTTTCGTCTCCATCGGCAAATTCATTTTTTTTGAATTTTTTCTCTTCCTCTGCTTCCAGTGTGTCGCCCGCTGAGCGGGATGTTACTGCTTGAATAGGAACAGTTAAAATATTTTGAGCAGTTTTGGTTTGAATCTCAACTGTAGCAGACATTCCGGGACGAAAAGGAGAAAGTTTTTTTGATTGTTTATCGTTTTGCAGGTCTTTATATGATTCCTGCAGTATGCGGATTTTCACTTCAAAATTGGTGACCTGATCAACCAACGCACCGCTTACATTTGCTGAGTTGGCAATGCTGGTAACTATGCCACGAAATTTTTTTCCGATGTAGGCATCTACTTCTATGTCTGCACTGTCACCAATGCCTACGCGCACAATATCATTTTCATTCACATCTACTTTTACTTCCATTTCGTTCAGGTTGGCGATTGTCATAATTTCTGTTCCTGCCATTTGCGAAGTACCCACCACGCGCTCTCCTTTCTCTACCGAAAGTTTTGAAATAGTTCCGTTCACAGGTGAAAAAATAGTGGTGCGTGTTAAATTCTTCTTAGCTTCCTGCAAGCCGGCTTTCGCACTTTTGGCATTGAATTCTGCTGCGCTTACACTTTCTGTGGAGGCCTCTACTTCACTTTTTGCCACTTCATAACTGGAAGTTGCGGCATCAAATTCCTGTTCTGAAATTACCTTCTGGTCGTAAAGTTTTTTATTGCGTTCATATAACGACTTGGCGTTGGTGAACTGAGATTCAACCTGTGCCAGTCGTGATTTTGCATTTGCAACATTCGCTTTTGCAGTGTTCAGCGCAGCATCTAAACGCTCCACATTCGATTGCTGAATATCCGGGTCAATGCGCACCAGCAATTGTCCTTTTTTTACCTTGTCACCCTCCTTCACTTTCAGTTCAATAATTTCACCTGGAACATCAGGCGAAATTTTCACCTCTGCTTCGGGCTGAACTTTTCCGCTGGCAGCAACGGTTTCAACAATAGTACGTTTAGCAACTTTTTCAATGCTTACTTCAGTGGCATTGCTTTTACCTATCCAGCCTTGTTTTTTTCCAATTACTAAAGCTATGATAATAATGACCGTTGCAATGCCTGCAATAATCAGAAGTTTGTTGTTCTTCATGAAGTGAATTTATTTTTTGTGCCGCAAATGTAAAGATTTACGTCATGCTGAAGGTGTTCCAGCATCTTTAATATGGGCCCTTAGATATACAGATAACTATTGGGACAGAATGAGGGTATTTATAACGTAATCGGCTTGCCCATGTAAAAATCCAGAACCTTGGATTTGAAAATATAGTTGTATTTATTTCGCAGCAAATCTGACTGCGAATTGTTGAACCTGTTTTTAGCAGTATTGTAATCAGTGCTGTTTAAGGCTCCCACATTGAATCTTTTTTCGGCATAATCAAAAGCCTGTGAAAGTGCCTCCACAGTTTTTTTAGTTGCATAGAATTGCTTAAGCGCGCTCTGTGCATCTACATGCGCCTGCTCTCTTGTTTGTCTCAGGTTTTGTTCGCTCAGTTGCAAAGTGTATTCAGCACTTTGCTTTGCAATTTTTGCGCGACTGATGGCGTTATGGCTTTGCCATCCGTTGAAAATCGGGATGTTTAAGTTGAAGCCAAGGTTTTCGTTCAGGTTGTCTTTCAGTTGTTCTCCAAAAGGAGTTTTTTCTGTTATTGGAGTTACAGATGAAGAAACCGAATAAACAGGAACGGTATCAGGAGTATATCCTATAATACTTGGTGTTCCGGGTTCAAATCCAACTACTTTCTGGCTCAAACCGGAATAACCTGAACCTATAGAACCACTCAGCGTAATGCTTGGATATGCAGTTCCTTTTGCAATTTTCACAGCTTTTTCTGCACTTAAAACTTTTGTTTCTGCACTTTTTATTGAAGGCTGGTTGTTTAACGCAAACTGGTAAATCTGTTCAGGATTTTCGGCAAGCACAGGATTTGCAGGCATCTCTAATTGAGGTCTTACAATGGAAAAGTTGCTGCCAACTTTCATATTCATTATTTGCGAAAGAGTAAGCATTGCAATGTCTAATTGGTTCTGAGTATTCACTTCATTCAATTCGTCAGATGCAAACTGTGCTTGTAAATCAAGCAAGTTACCCATCGGAAGTGTTCCTGCATCCACTAATTTTTGAGTGCGTTCAACTTGTATTTGGGTAATTAATTTTTGGGTTTTGGCAACACCTGATAATTCCTGTGCAAACAAAACATTGAGGTATGCAGTAGCTACATTCAGCACTATGTCGTTTTTCATTTTCTCAACATCGTATTTTCCGGCAAGGTAATTCAGGCTGTTTTGTTTCAGTGTGTTTTGCATTTGTAAACCGCTGAAAAGAGTTACCTGTGAACTGATGAAAAGATTATTTGAACGCACACGGTTAGTTGCAAAGGTATTGGTGAACGGGTCAATACGTTGTCCCCAGTTGTAGGAGTGCGATGCTCCCGCGTTCAACGAAGGAGCCATGTTTGCAATACTCTGGTTGTAATTTTCCTTCGCTAAATCCGCATTCAGTTCGTTCTGTTTTACAGAGATATTATTTTCAAGCGCATACTCGATGCACTTTTGCAGCGACCAAGTTTCCTGTGCATTTCCCTGCACGGATAAAAGCAAAAAACAAACGATAACGATGAAACCGGATTTCATAAATTTTGATTTATAGCGCGCCAAAGGTAATGATTGACTTGTATTACCGTCCCAGCCAATTACTAAATAATGTTAAATAGCTACTTTTGCCCGCTACAAGACACCATGAGCAAGAAACAATTATTTGATACCGCCAAAAAGCAGGAGAAAGCAATTCTGATCGGTATGATTAAGCAGCATCAGGACGAAAAGAAGGTAAGGGAATACATGGACGAACTTGCTTTCCTTACCGAAACAGCAGGTGCAATTCCGGTTAAGCGGTTCACGCAAAAAATGGATAAGCCCGATTCGGCAACGTTTCTGGGTTCGGGAAAAATAAATGAGATTAAAATTTTCATCAAGGATAACGAAATCAATATTGCCATTTTTGATGACGAGTTAAGTCCTTCACAATTACGTAACATTGAAAAGATTCTGGAGTGCCGCATTCTTGACCGCAGCAATCTTATCCTCGATATTTTTGCTGCACGTGCGCGAACTGCACACGCCAAAGCGCAGGTAGAGTTGGCACAATACGAATACCTGCTTCCCCGCTTAACACGCATGTGGACGCACCTGGAACGCCAAAA
>SXGT01760624.1_pt1 | contig 14950 bp, 11 predicted proteins | sample 3176221 | NCBI WGS metagenome assembly SXGT01 (sample SAMN11356862, study PRJNA531348) | freshwater metagenome | isolation source: freshwater sample F1-120 | place: China: Fuxian Lake, Yuxi | collected 2017-12-25
GCCAATAAACACCATCTCGGCATCAGTTTCTTTGGCGAAAAATTCACCATAAGGACCCGATACAAACACTTTATCACCTGGTTTGAGGTTGAAAATGAAAGATGACATGATACCAGGCGGAATATCATCCGCAGCACCTGGAGGTGGTGTGGCGATCCGCACGTTCAGCATGATTTCTTTTTCTTCCGGATAAGAAGCCATCGAGTAGGCGCGCAAAGTAGGCTCTTTGACATCCGAAACATAGCGCCACAGGTTGAATTTATCCCAATCCAGACGGTATTCTTCAGCTACTGTCATATCCGCATATTTGGATACATGTGGTGGACATTCGATCTGGATATAACCACCGGCACGGTAGTTAATGGCCTCACCTTCCGGTAACTGCAGAACCAGTTCTTTAATAAACGTCGCTACGTTATCGTTAGATTTAACCGTACATTCCCATTTTTTAACACCGAAAACACTGTCTTCGACTTCAATGTCCATGTTTTGTTTAACTGACACTTGGCAGGCTAGACGTTCGCCATGAGCCGCTTCACGCTTGGTAATGTGCGACAGTTCGGTAGGGAGAATGTCGCCACCGCCACTATGAACTTTCACTTTACATTGACCGCAAGTACCGCCGCCGCCGCAAGCGGAGGAAACGAATAGTTGATTGTCAGCCAACACCGATAGTAATTTGGAACCGACCGGTACGTGGAGTTTCTTTTCATGATTGATCAGAATTTCCACATCTCCGGAGGCTACCAATTTGCTTTTGGCGCCGATGATCATAAACACCAGCGCAATCACGATAACCGTGAAGAAAATAACTCCTAATGCAATTTCTAGCATTACGATACCCTTATAATTGAATTCCAGAGAAAGCCATGAAGCCTAAAGACATCAAACCGGCTGTAATGAAAGTAATACCCAAACCTTGCAAGGCTGCAGGAATATCACTGTATTTAAGTTTTTCGCGAACCCCAGCCATCACAGTAATGGCCAACGCCCAACCAAATCCACTACCAACACCATAAACTACGCTTTCGCTGAAGTTGTAGTCGCGTTCAATCATGAACAAACTACCCGCCAAAATAGCGCAGTTAACGGTAATCAATGGTAAGAAAATACCCAGCGCTTGATACAAGGCGGGGAAAAACTTATCCAAGATCATTTCCAGGATCTGTACGATCGCAGCGATCATACCGATACAGCTTAACAGGCTCAAGAAACTCAAATCGACACCTGTAATACCCATCCATGCCAACGCATCTTCTTTCAGCAGCGTTTGATAGATGAAGTTATTCGCGGGTACGGTTAGCGTTTGCACCACCATAACGGCAATACCCAGACCCATGGCTGTGGAGATCTTCTTGGACACCGCCAAGAAAGTACACATACCCAAGAAAAAGGATAACGCCAGGTTTTCAATGAAAACGGCTTTAACAAATAAACTGATATAGGCTTCCATTAGTGGTGCCCTCCTTCACCGTGAGCAATCGACATGATTTTGAACTCGTTATGTTCAACTTGTTTGGGTTTCCAGGTACGGAAGGCCCAAATAATCAGTCCAATAATGAAAAACGCACTAGGCGGTAACAACATCATGCCGTTAGGTACATACCAACCACCGTCTTTGACCAAAGGCAATACATCGAAACCTAGCAACTTGCCTGATCCTAAAGTCTCTCTAAAGAAAGCCACCAGGATTAAAATCAAGCTGTAGCCCAAACCATTACCGATACCATCGATAAAGCTTTGCAAGGGTGGGTTTTTCATCGCGTAGGCTTCAGCACGACCCATGACGATACAGTTGGTAATAATCAAACCAACAAATACCGATAGTTTTTTGCTGACATCAAAAGCAAAAGCTTTTAACAACTGATCGACCACAATGACCAGAGAAGCAATGATGATCATCTGCACGATAATCCGAATACTGCTGGGCGTGTGTTGACGCACGGCACTGATAGCCGCGCTTGAACAGGCTGTTACTGATGTCAAGGCCAACGCCATAATCAACGAAGTAGACATCTGCGAAGTGACCGCCAAAGCCGAACAAACGCCCAGCACCTGCAAGGTGATGGGATTGTTATCGACCAACGGTTCGAATAATACTTTTTTAGTTTCTTTATCCATTGTTTTGTCCTAACCGTTTTTTCTAATTTTGTTCAGATAGGTAGAGAAACCTTCAGAACCCATCCAGTATTGGATCAAATTACTGACTCCACGACTTGTCAAGGTTGCACCGGCCAAGCCATCAACTTTAGTGACCGCATCGGGGCGACTGGTGTCAACCGTGCCTTTAACCAAAGTCAGAGCCACTTCGCCATTCTCGGAATAGACTTTTTTGCCTTTCCATAATGCGCGCCAGTTCGGATTAACGACTTCGCCACCTAGGCCCGGTGTTTCACCCTGGTCATACAGGTTGATACTTTGTACGGTTTGACCATCAGCTTCTAAAGCCAGGAAACCATACATAGTCGACCACAGACCATAACCGTTGATAGGCAGAATGATGGACTGCAGCTTGTCACCGTCCTTAACCAAGAACACTTTGGTGTATTTGGCTTTGGTACGAATACTGGCGATGTCTTTTTCAACCGGAATCACTTCATTTTGCGCAGGATCTTTGGCTGCCTTACGTTGATCAAACTCTTCAACATTGACACTTTCGACATAATCGCCGGTTTTTAGATCAACCAGTTTGGCTTCAATTCTATCTTTGAAAGCCTGATCAATATCGGTACCGTCTTGTAGCAGGCCTGCGACATCAAGAATATTCTTCTTCATGTCCAAAGCTTTGTTGTAACCCTGCAGGGGTCTTAAAGCAACAGTCGCCAAAGATACCAATACGGCACAAACCAGACATAGCGCCAAGGCTACGTTGATAGTTTTTTCCAGGCTATCGTTACTTAAAGCCAGGATTCTGTCGGCATAAACTCTGAACTGTTCGTAGTACTTACAGAGCTGCTCGTTATACTTACAGGTTTTTTTCTCGGCATTAAGCATGGCGTTTGATCCTTCTTTTAATATTTGCTTGGACAACAAAGTAATCAATCAATGGTGCAAACATGTTTGAGAAAAGAATGGCAAGCATCACACCTTCAGGGAAAGCCGGATTGATGACCCGAATGATGACAATCATCACGCCAATAACAACACCATAAATCCAACGGCCGGTATCGGTTACTGCAGCAGAAACCGGATCAGTTGCCATATAGACGGTTCCAAAAGCAAAGCCACCTAAAACCAAATGCCAGTAAAAAGGAATTGCGAACATGGGGTTGGTATCACTACCAATCACATTTAACAGCGTTGACATACCAGCCATGCCTAAGACTACACCACCCATAATCCGATAGGAAGCCACTTTGGTATAAAGCAGGAATGCAGCACCCAACATACAAGCCAAGGTTGAAGTTTCACCCATGGAGCCGGGAATAAAACCAATGAAGGCTTGAAACCAGCTGAAGCTGGCTTTAATGGCATCCAAGCCGCCTGCAGAAGCCAATGATAAAGCGGTGGCACCACTATAACCATCCACAGCAACCCAAACTGCATCTCCGGAGATTGAAGCGGGATAAGCAAAAAACAAGAAAGCCCGACCAGTTAATGCTGGGTTTAAAAAGTTTTTACCCGTACCACCGAATACTTCTTTGCCCATTACGATACCGAATGAAATACCCAGCGCCACTTGCCATAAAGGCATGTCAGGCGGCAGGATCAAACTGTACAGCATTGATGAGACTAAAAAGCCTTCGTTGACTTCATGTTTACGCACGGTCGCAAACAAGACTTCCCAAACACCGCCTACCGCTAAAGTAGTGATATAAACCGGAAAGAAATACAACATACCATGCACTAGGCAAGATAACGGATTGTAGGGGTTGTAGCCAAACAAAGCCATCGGGTAACTGCGCCAGTTATCGATCTCTTGGATACCCAAAGACTGCATCGCTAGGTTGGCTTGATAACCGGTATTAAAAAAGGCCATCAAAACACAAAACGCTGTAGCTATTACTACAAAAGTCATGGTACGTTTCAGGTCGTTGCCATCACGCACATGGGTTTTACCGCGTGTTACATCGGACGGTGTGTAAATAAAAGTATCCACCATCTCATAAAGACCGTAGTACTTTTCTAATTTGCCGCCTTTTGTAAAATGCGGCTCTATACTGTCAAGTAAGTCTCTAGCCGACATTTATCCTTCCTTCTCGATTTTAGTTAAGTTAGCTCTGAGTACAGGTGCAAAATCATGTTTACCTGGATCGACAAACGTAAACAAAGATAAATCTTCTTCGTCCAGTTCCAGACAGCCTAATAATTGAGCCGTATCACTATCACCCACCACGATAGCCTTCAACAATGGTGTAGACAATATATCCAGAGGCATGACTGATTCATAAACCCCAACCGGTACAATGGCTCTGTTACTGCCGTTTTTATCTGTAGTCAGGGGAAATAAGCGTCCTGCAGCACGATCTTTACTGGAAACATAAACATTCATGGCTGAATATTTTTGAGTGCCAGGCACAATCCAGCCGAATAACTCACGATCCCGGCCTTCTTTCAAGACAGAAACCTGTAAGGCATTCGCACCTAAAAAGTCAACCGGGCCAGCCGCTTGATGGCCGTATAAAACCGAGCCGGAGATCACCCGATTTTCGACATCCTGCAACTCACCAGCCACTAAATCTTGTAAATTGGCGCCAACACGAGTTTTAACCAACCGAGGACTTTTAACTGTAGGACCTGCCAACGACACGACTCTTTCAACATTTAGCTTGCCAGTCGTAAACAAAGCACCAATAGCAATCACAGCTTGATAATCGATATGCCAGACAAATTTATTGATGTTGACGGGATCGATCAAATGAATGTGTGTGCTAGGTAGGCCAGTCGGATGAGGGCCTGAAAATTCGGCGACCTGTACGGCGGAATTAGCAGCCACATCGGCGCCTACAGCCTTGCACAAATAAGTTTTGCCAGCAGTTAATTTGGAAATAACACTCAACCCATTGGCAAAGTCATTCGCTCTTGCCTTGATAATGACAGACGGATCGGCCGCCAATGGACGTGTATCAATAGCGGTAACAAATATCGAACTGGGTTGACTGTCAACGGCAGGCACTTTGCCATACGGACGCGTCACCAATGAAGTCCAAAGACCTGAAGCAAGCAAATTCTCTTTAACTTGTTCAGCAGTCAAATCCGTCAATTGGGTTTCACTATAACTGGCGAAAGTTTCTTGCTGGTTACCTTTTAGCTCGATAACCACAGAAACCAGCACCCGCTTGTCGCCACGGTTTATGGCAGTGACCACACCAGCACCTGGTGAAGTGTAATTAACCCCCGGATTTTTTTTGTCGGAAAACAGGACTTGGCCTAATTTGACCGTATCACCCTCCGCAACCATCATCTTCGGTTTCAGTCCAACATAATCGCCACCCAACAGGGCAACCGATTTGATGCTGTTACCATCGGTTATCTTTTGTTCAGGCCCACCCGTAATAGGTAAATCCAAACCTTTTTTTATAGTAAATTGCATAGTTATTAAGCCTGCTCTCCAGACAAATTGCAGCCAAAAGCTCTTCGAGAACCACTAAACTCAAAGAACAGTTCAAAATTTTTGAGTTTGCCATTACATCACAACTTACAGGCTTACTCAACGAGAAATCGCCCACCCTAGGCGCATAGGCTGAGTAATCAAATATCGACAATCTTGTTGATATCAAAGCCAGCCACTGTCCTTCTGCCCAAATATCCGCGGGTATTGCTTAAAATTCGCGCATCGGCAATTCGATAATCGCCCATGTTATGTACATGCCCATGAAACCATGCTGCAATCTCAAATTCGTGAAACAAAGGCTTTAAATCGTTGCAATAAGCCATCTTTTTCAAAGCATTAGGTGTTTCTATCCAGCTCCACTCGGTAGGCGCATGATGAGTAACCACCACGGTTTTTCCATTGAAAGGCTGAGCTAATTGTTCTTCCAGCCAGATTTTGGCTTCTTGATGCAGGGTGGAAAAATGCGATTGATTAAACGCTGTGTCGTTGAAACGGATTTTTCTAAAATCATTCAAGGTTTTGCCTATGGCTTCAGCCTTGGCCTCCCCGTCAATCAACAAATCGGCCCATAAAGTGCACCCCAGGAAACGCACACCTCGGAAGATATAAACATCTTTATCCAGAAATTGAATATTCGAGCCTGCGCACTCCCTTTTCAACATCTGCAGAACATCGTGATACTCGCCGTTATAAAACTCGTGATTTCCAGCGATATAAATCACCGGTTTATCAATAGACTTCAACCAGGCCAAACCTTGATCAAAAACCCCAATGTCGCCCGCTGCAACCACAATATCAGCATCCGTATTCGGCAAACATTGCTCACCAAATTCAAGATGCACATCCGAAAAGTAATTTATCCGCACAATTTAGTCTTTCGCCTAACAACGATTAAGGAGTTATAATTCTAATCCTAAGTGATTTACTTGGTAATTTTAAATAACCTTGATGAGTAGCAAACAAGAATTCTATGTCGATTAGCCCCAGAAAACACACACAACAGGTAACGGTAGGCAACATCAAAGTCGGTGGCGGCGCCCCGATAGTGGTGCAATCCATGACCAATACCGATACTGCTGATGTTGCAGGAAGCGTTCAACAGATTATCGAATTATCAACCGCCGGTTCCGAATTGGTTCGAATTACCGTCAATACCGAAGAAGCTGCCAAGGCCGTTCCCGAGATTGTTAATCAACTGGAACAAAAAGGCTACTCTGTACCCATTATCGGTGACTTCCACTTTAACGGCCATAAGTTGTTGGAAAAATACCCCGATTGCGCTCAAGCCTTATCAAAATACCGCATTAACCCTGGTAATGTCGGCAAAGGCAAGGCACGGGATCCACAGTTCCAGCAAATGATCGAATTTGCCTGCCGATATAATAAACCGGTTCGAATAGGCGTCAACGGTGGCAGTCTCGACCAGGCTGTTTTAACGCGTTTACTGGACGAAAATAGACAACTGAGCAACCCCAAAGAGTTACCGGCCATTACTCGCGAAGCTATCGTATTGTCGGCATTGGAAAGCGCTGCCAAAGCCCAGGAGTTGGGACTTGGTAAAGATAAAATTATTTTGTCTTGCAAAATTAGTAACGTGCAAGAACTGATCAGTATTTACGAAGACTTGTCCAACCGCTGTGACTATGCGTTACATTTGGGTTTGACCGAAGCTGGCATGGGCTCTAAAGGCATAGTAGCCTCCTCTGCTGCTTTGGGCGTATTGATGCAACAAGGCATAGGCGACACGATCCGTATTTCACTGACACCGGAACCCGGCGCTGCCAGAACCAAAGAAGTGATCGTCGGCCAGGAAATTCTGCAAACCATGGGTTTCCGTTCTTTCACACCCATGGTTATCGCCTGCCCCGGTTGCGGTCGCACCACCAGCGATTACTTCCAAAGACTGGCGCAAGATATACAAGCTTACTTGCGCGATCAGATGCCGGCCTGGAAAGACCAATACAAAGGTGTGGAAACCATGGAAGTTGCAGTCATGGGCTGCGTAGTCAATGGCCCCGGCGAGAGTAAAAACGCCAATATCGGCATCAGCTTGCCTGGCAGCGGTGAATCACCGGTTGCTCCGGTTTTTGAAGACGGTGTCAAAACGGTTACCTTAAAGGGCGACAACATTGCCGGCGAATTCCAAGAACTGGTCAATCGCTACATCGAGTCGCATTACAGCGCCCGATAAGTTAATTTTCTGACTGACGCAACAATTCAAACAAACCTTGCTGCGCATTGTCCAGTATGACCGACACCAACGGGTGTTTCATTCTGCGCTGCGCAGTGATGGCATAAAATCGCTCCATAACACCTTCAGCTATGCCCAGCATGGGCGTTCCATATTGTCTCTGAATTTCATCGGCAACCACACTGGGTGAAAAAAATAGTCCCGCCCCTGCAGCCGCAAAGGTTTTTAGTAGCGCACTATCTTCAACCTCAGCCTGAATCACAGGGCTGATTTTTTGACTATCAAACCACTGATCCAATGATCTGCGTAACGCCGTATTCGTAGTGGGCAACAAAAATGGCGCACCTTTCAGGCTATCCGGGAATGCTGATTGATAGCGATTGACGAGGTTGGGCGCGGCAAAAATTCCTACCGTCGATTCCCCCAGAAAGTGATTAAAGACTCTGGCTCCGCTTGCCGGTGTGGCCGGAACGTCCGATAACAACATATCAATGCTATGCAAACCGATTTCGTTCAACAAGCGCTCGGTTTTATCTTCTACACACTGAATTTGTGTGGGTTCCGATAGCTTTAACAACGGCGCCATCAAGCGATAAACAATCAGCTTGGGCATGGCATCGCTAACCCCGATATTCAAGCGCAAACCACGTTCTGTGCTCTGCCCTTTCAGCATATGTATCATTTCCCGTCCCAGAGAAAATATTTCATCCGCATAATGAAACACTGCTTTCCCTGTATCAGTTAATACCAGTTTGCGCCCTTCCTTACGCCAAAGTTTTGTGCCGATAGCTTGTTCGAAAACAGCCAACTGCCCACTGATCGTAGGTTGAGCTAAGTGCAAAAACTCACAGGCGGCATTGATGCTACCGTGTTTAGCTACTGCCCAAAAGTAATACAGATGCTGATAATTAACCCGATCCATTTGAAAATATCGAAAATAACAATGTAATTTATTGAAACATTCTATTTTACTATTTTCTAAATCAATAGTAATTTTATGACAGCCTTTAACCTGATCGAGATCGATATGACCACATCCGTTGCTTTTGATGACAAAGACTTGCGAAACAGCATTCGCTTTCTTAAAAAACTTTTGGAACAAACCTTAAAAAGCCAGGCGAGCCCCGATGTCGCGGAGATTGTCGAACAATTACAACGCCAATTTACCGCCTTACAACGCGACAACAGCCCGATTCGTAAGCAACAACTGCTGAAAACTTTACAAAACATCCCTGCCGACAGTCTTAACGAAGTGATTCGTGCATTCAGCCTATATTTCAGCTTGTTGAATATCGCCGAAGAATCCACTCAACTTCAGCAGCGGCGTCAACAAATCGAGAAAAGCAAGCATTATTGGCGTGGCTCGTTTCATGACACTCTATTAGCGTTGAAAAACTCGGGCGTTTCAGCTGAACAGCTGCAAACCCTGTTGAACAATCTGAAGTATTTACCAGTTATGACGGCCCATCCGACCGAAGCCAAACGACGCACCGTCCGCGGCGCCCTCAGGAGCGTGTTTGTCAGCCATGAAAAACTGCAGCATTCCGGCATAAGAGGCTATTTTCGCGAGGAAGCCCTCTCACGCCTGCAAAGCCAGATTCAACTGGTCTGGAAAACCGACGAAGTTCGGGCTCGCAGCATGGGAGTCATCGATGAAATCGATTCAGGGCTGTTTTATTTCCCTCTATCGCTTTTCGAAGCCACCGTACAGGTCTACCGCAACTTGCATCAAGCTTTGGTTGATGTTTACGGCACTGAAACGGCAGAACAAATTCAAATTCCCGCATTTTTGAACTTTGGTTCCTGGATAGGCGGTGATCGCGATGGCAACCCGAATGTCAAACCGGAAACAACGGCTTTGGCCTTGCGCTTACAAGCCCGCACCATATTACAAGAATATTTGCAGCGAATTGATGGCCTACGCGAACAACTAGCCTATTCCCATGGGCTTTGCCAGCCGACTGAAGCTTTTCTGACGGGATTGGAAAACGACAGGCAACTATTGGGCGATCATGCAATTCATTTGGAACGCACCTGCCTGCAAGAACCCTATCGGCATAAGTTGTCGCTGATGAAATTTCGTTTGCATCGTCGCTTACAAATCATCGACCAACATATCGCTGGCGATGCTGCTCAAACCGACAGCCTGGCTTACAACGACGTACAAAGCTTTTATGCTGATTTAATGCTGATTCGCGATTCGTTAATCAGCCATGGTGATAAAGCCATTGCCGATCGTGAGTTACAAGACTTGATCAGGTTGGTGGATATTTTTGGCTTTCATCTCATGCAACTGGATGTGCGCCAAGAGTCAGGCAGACACAGCCAAGCCGTAGCGGAAATTTTACAAACTGCTCTCAGCATTGATTACTTGGCTTTACCAGAACAGCAACGACTTGAAGTTCTGAGCGAAGCCATCGCTACACCAGGTGGTTTGAGCTACGAAAGTAGCCGCTTATCCCCCAATACCACTGAAACTCTTGAAGTGTTTCAGGTCATGGCGCTGATGCGGCGTGAAATAGGTGGAGAATGTTTTAGCCGCTATGTAATCTCCATGACGCATTCCGCCAGCCATATCATGGAGGTTTTATTGCTGGCGGCTCAAAATGGCTTGGCCGGACGCATTGGTGGGCATTGGTATTGCCATATTGGTGTCAGTCCCTTGTTTGAAACCATAGATGACTTGAATCATATTGATGCCGTACTAAAAGGGTTACTGGCTGTGCCGGTTTATCGTACCTTGCTAAACGTATCCGGTTTACGCCAGGAAGTCATGTTGGGCTATTCCGATTCCTGCAAGGACGGCGGGATTCTGGCTTCCGCCTGGGGGCTATATCGAGCTCAACAACAAGTCATGGCTATTTCGGATGCCGAAGGCATCCCTTGTCGTTTGTTTCATGGCCGGGGCGGCACCATTGGCCGGGGCGGCGGACCCACACACGAAGCGATTCTGGCCCAACCACCGGCTACTGTGCGAGGACAAATCAAATTTACCGAGCAAGGCGAAGTATTGTTTTATCGCTACAACAATATGGAAACTGCCGTGTATGAGCTCACCATGGGCATTACCGGGCTGATGAAATCCAGCTTAAGCCTGATCCAGCCGATTGCGCCTGATAAGCCGGAAAATCTGGCATTAATGGGCGAACTGGCTCAGTTGGGTGAACGTAGCTATCGACAATTGACCGAACACACACCGGGTTTTCTGGATTACTTTTACGAAGCCACACCGGTCAGCGAAATTGGTCAACTGAATATCGGTTCTCGGCCTTCGCATCGGAAAAAGCAGGACAGATCCAAATATTCGGTCAGAGCGATTGCCTGGGTATTTTCCTGGGCGCAATCCAGACAAACTTTTCCGGCCTGGTATGGCATAGGCTCAAGCCTGGAGAGCTGGTGTGCGGGCAACCCGGAGCGCCTGTCATCTTTACAAGCGCTCTATCGGGACTGGCCTTTTTTCCGCAATCTATTAAGTAACGCGCAAATGGCGTTAAGCAAATCCGACATCAACATCGCCGAAGAATACAGCAAATTGTGTAGCGATCCGGATGTAGGTAAACGCATTCACGGCTTGATCGCTGTTGAATATCGTCGTTGCGTAGACTGGATACTGGAAATCGCCAATTGCGATGAGCTATTGGCAGAGAATCCCGAGTTGGCCGCTTCTTTACGTCGCCGTAATGATTATCTTGGCCCCTTGAATTACATGCAGGTTGGATTACTTCGGGCTTTGAATGAGGACAGTGAAGACGAAAACAATCGAAACCGTTGGATAAAACCCTTGTTGCGCACGATAAACGCCATAGCGGCCGGCATGAGAAACACAGGGTAATTTCAGTCGAAACCGAGGCTATGCGAAGCGCTCCAATTTCCGTTGATTGGTATTGAACTTGCCCAAACCCGGCTAATATGACACCATCCAAACATTTTTACCCATTCAATTCATTATTCATCTAAGGAGATACCAGATGGCGGGTCGCAACCACCTTTTTGTTCCAGGTCCAACCAATACCCCTCACGAAATTCTGAGCGCGATGCACGTGCCCATGGAAGATCACCGTTCACCGATCTTTCCTAACTTGCTCAACCCCATCCTGGCCGACCTGAAAAAAGTCTTCCGCACCGAAGCCGGTCAATGCTTCGTATTTCCGGCCACGGGTACTGCTGGTTGGGAAGTGGCGATGACCAACTGCCTGAACATGGGCGACAAAGTTTTAATCTACCGCTTTGGTCAATTTGGCCACTTGTGGGCGGAAGCTTCGAAAAAACTGGGCTTTGATGTCGAAATTCACCAAGTCGAATGGGGCAAAGGCATCCCTTTGGATCATCTGGAAGCCCGCCTGAAAGAAGATAAAAACCACGAAATCAAAGCCGTGCTGGCCACGCATAATGAAACATCAACCGGTGTTACCAGCGATATTCCGGGGGTGCGTAAAGCCCTGAATGCAGCCAACCATCCTGCCCTGTTGTTTGTCGACGGCGTCAGCTCGATCGCCAGCATCGAATTCAATATGGACGAATGGGGCGTGGATGCGGGTATCAGTGGTTCACAAAAAGGCTTCATGCTGCCTGCCGGTGCAGCGATTCTGGGTTTCAGCCAAAAAGCTCTGGCTGCAGGCGAAACCAATAACTTCCCACGCTCATTCTTTTCTTTGAAAGACATGGCGGCCTCCAACAAAGATGGTTATACCCCTTACACACCATCGACACCGATGTTGCACGGCTTGCGCAAAGCTTTGGAAATCCTGCTCGACGAAGGTATGGAAAACGTCTACGCCCGTCACCACCGACTGGGTGAAGGCGTCCGTCGTGCTGTTGCGGCCTGGGGCTTGAAAATCTGTGCTCAACCGGGCTTCGAATCCGATACCGTTACCGCTGTGGTGGTTCCTGCCGATAAAGATGCACGCCATGTGATCAGCACTGCCTACAACAAATACCAAATCTCGTTGGGCGGCGGCTTGAGCGAAGTGGCAGGCAAAGTCTTCCGTATCGGCCACATCGGCGATATGAACGATGTTTCCTTGCTGGGCGCGATTGCCGGTGTGGAAATGGCCTTGCTGGATAACGGCTTTGACATTAAAGCCGGTAGCGGCGTGGGTGCGGCGTTGGAGTATTATCGTTCGACTGCGAAATAAGCTATTTTTAGAAAAACGCTGGTTAAATAGACACCCCCTCGCAGGTGAGGAACCAACATCTGACTCATGGACTCCGCTTGTGGATATTCGAGGGAACGATAAAATCGATTTATTCAGCAATTCCTTAGAAGCTGGGTTAACACGCTAGTGCTAACCCGGTTTTTCATTAATCATTTCGGTGTACGTGCCGACCAAAACCACGTCAAAGCCCACCTCTCTAACCTATCACCTAAACTCACTCCCCGATTGCTAAAATAGCTTGTGGCGTAAAGTTTGGTTATGGTACCTTGCCTCCGCAATTTGCAAGAAAACCTAGCAATTGGGCGTATAAGTTGGAATATGCGCTAGTGTTTTCGGGAAACCTCTAGGTTCTTAAAGGCCACCAGTAAACTGCAAACATCCCAAATAACAAGGAGATAAGGAAATGCGTTATAACCACTCACTACTGGCCGCTGGCCTTCTACTGAGCTTTAACACTGTTAACGCTGAAGCGGCACTACAAAGTCGTGCAGGCGGCACCATGCTTTACGATACGGCGCTCGATATTACCTGGGTAGCTGACGCTAGTTTATTCAGAACCCTAGCCAATGCTTCCGGCGATCCAGCTAGTTATATACAGAACATCATCAGTTCGAATGGCGGTGTGATTAATAACACCCCCAATCAATACGATGGTAACGATGGAGTTTATAACCTCAATGCATCGGATTTCAACACCACTTTGGGCCGCTTGAATTGGTTCGGAGCTAAAGCTTGGGTCAACACCCTAAGTTATGGCGGCTTTGACGATTGGCGCTTACCTACTATCACCGATACCGGCACACCCGGTTGCAACTTTTCATACAACGGCACCGATTGTGGCTATAACCCTGATATTGGCGCGGGAGAGTTGATTCACATGCACTATATCGATTTAGGGCTAAAAAGCTGGGCCAACCCCGATCAGAGTGTTCGTAGTGACTACGGTATCTTTGGCAATGGCGTCACGAGTGGAGAAAATGACATAGGTCTGGTGCAAAACATACAATCCGCTGCTTGGTGGCTCGATGCTGAAGATCCAAATCCTAAAAGTGCTTGGTATTTTAATCCCAAGTGGGGTTCCCAAGGTTCTTACAATAAAAACTACATGGACTACGTAGCTTGGGCCGTTCGTGATGGCGACGTTGCAGCTGTGCCTTTACCAGGCGCCGCCGTGTTATTTGGAAGTGCTTTATTGGGATTAATCGGTATTAAACGCCGGGTGAAACTAGGATAGATTTTAATTCTTCGATGAGAAGATCGGATAAATCGGGCTAGCCCAAACAACAGCTTAACCCGACATTTCAAAGTAAACACGTTAGTTTTAGCTAACGTGTTTTTTGTGTTTGGACACATCCCAACCAATCTTTTTCAATGTCAGATTTGGAGTTTTGAACGCATCATCCAAACAAAGCCAAAGCCTTTTTAATCGTGGAAGTTACTCCCCATATTAACGGTACCGCCACATACAGCCAGAACATGATCAATAGCCAGATCGATGTTTTATTGGGTGATTGTTGATCCATTTCGAGTTCTCCTATCAATGCTCATCGGCGGGATAAATGCCATCCAGCTCATCAAATTCATCATGTTTCAAGTGATGCTTTTCATGTACCGGTTTAATCAAAAAATTGCACACAAAACCCAGCAGCAGAATGCCGGCCATGATGTACATCGTCACGTTGTAAGCTTCGGCTTTAGCCACGCCCTGGGCGATTTGGTATTCACGAATGTAGTTTACCAATACGGGCCCTAACACACCGGCAGTTGACCAGGCAGTCAGTAATCGGCCATGAATCCCACCGACATAGCGGGTACCGAAAATATCCGCGAGATACGCCGGAATGGTGGCAAAACCGCCGCCGTACATGCTCATGATCAACGCATACAACACGATAAATCCCGCCATCTGACCCGCCATACCTAAACCAGGCACCAGTGCATAAAGCCCGGAGCCGACCAGAAAAAAGATGAAATAGGTATTTTTTCGGCCCAGATAGTCCGATGCCGAAGACCAGAAAAACCGCCCGCCCATGTTGAATAAACTCAGCA